>Ga0265327_10000199_pt1 | contig 125838 bp, 95 predicted proteins | sample 41621metaG_FD_202089 | JGI IMG/M metagenome (GOLD analysis project Ga0265327, IMG submission 202089) | Rhizosphere microbial communities from Carex aquatilis grown in University of Washington, Seatle, WA, United States - 4-16-21 metaG | ecosystem: Host-associated > Plants > Roots > Rhizosphere... | reverse complement strand
AATTATAAAGGAAAAGAAATACATCCTTAAGTTAGGCGAAGGGATCGTTATACCCGCAAATACTCCTTATTGCTTTAATGCCAACGAGCAGTTTAAAGTGATTTCAACTGTGATAAAAAGTTTGCTGGGCAGCTGAACTGCCAGGCAGTTTTTCGTTCCAATGCTTTTAAAACATGCAAGACCCGCGCCTCGGCGGGCTTCAGTTATACTCGATCGCCAGTTCGTTTGCCACGGAAAAAATGCCCGGCCCATTGCTGGCCAGCCTGCCAGCCTCATATTTCTGAAAGAAAGAATGGACTTTCCCTTTTAAGGTTGCTGTGCTGCCCGAAATCCTGATCGTAATTTCCCGTTGAAAGAACGCTGGATGAGTCGCTGCTGCAAATAATTTATCCAGCATTTTAACGCACCGAAATGTTTCTGCTATAAATTTGATGTTATCGTTTACGCCTCTTACCCGCATACAGGCAACTTTTGATCGCCGTAATACTTCAGCCTGTATTTGCCCTGGCAGGGTTATCCAGGCATTTTCAATGATCATATTCAACCGGCCATCAGGTATTTGTCCTTCAGTCTTTTGGTTTTTCATTTGCAAAGCTTAGATAATTCTGACAAACAATCTATGACCTTGATCATAAAGGATAAAACCATTACGGTGACCAGGGCCATTTTTTCTTTACGCCTGACGTGAATTATGTAACTTATTTCAATAGTTATGTAACAGGTGCGAGGCATAAAAGCTTCACCTTTGCATTAGTTCGTTTATGAACCTTTGTGAAATTTTTTAAAGCACCGGTGCAAAGCGCTGGTGCTTTTTTTATTAGCGAACGATAACTATAAAATCTTCTATCAGTATGAATGACAATGCCGGCCAGGATAACCTGCATGCCCTGATCAACAATACGCGCGACCTTATCTGGAGCGTTGACACGGGTTATAAACTGATCACATCCAATACAGCATTTGAAGAAATGGTGACCAGGATGACAGGCAAAGTTATTTCGCCCGGGGGCGATGTTTTTGCAACAGGGTTTACCCCGGAACAACAAGTGTTGTATAAAACTTTTTATGACAGGGCTTTTGAAGGCCAGGCTTTTACGATTACGGAACATACTGACTTTGCAGGGGGGTATTGGTCAGAACTGTCATTTTATCCCATTAATAATAAAGATGGGGAAGTCACCGGGACGGCCTGTTTCGCCCACAATATTACCGATTTCAAGCGGGCCCAGGCAGAGTTGACGCTGGCACATGACCGGTTGTTATTTCATTTGGAAAATACCAAGCTTGGTTTTATCGAATGGGATGACCAGTTGCAGGTAACGGCCTGGTCCAAAAAAGCCGAAGAAATATTTGGGTGGTCTGAGCAGGAATTCATCGGTTTGCAAAAAAGCGGGCTTAGCCAGGTTTACAGGGAAGACCAGCCCTGGGTCACAAAGATTGCACAGCAGTTGGTTAGCGGTGAAATTGAGAAGAAAAGTGTCCGGCACCGGAACTACACAAAAGATGGCGGGGTGATCTGGTGTGAATGGTTTAATTCAGTATTGAAAGACAAGCAGGGAAAAGTAATAACAGTTATGTCCCAGGTACAGGATATAACCAGTGAAAAAGAAGCTGCGGATAAAATGATTAGGGCTAATCACCTGTACGCTTTTATCAGCCAGGTTAACCAGGCGATTTCACATGCATCGGATGAACAGGCGGTTATCAGCGGGGCCTGCCGCGCCGCTGTTGAATTTGGCAAATTCAAGGAGGCGTGGATAGATATAGTTGCTGATCGGGGTATGGACTCTCATGAATGTAACGGTGCCCAGTTACAGGTTTTACAAAGCGGAAACTGCTATATCTGTAATGATATGGAAAATGACCCGCTGCTGGCGAACTGGAAACCATTAGCCGCGCATCGCGGGTGGCGCTCCTGTATAATATTACCTATAAAAAAACAAGCAGTAATTGGCCATTTCAATATCTTTTCCGAAGAAATAGATTTCTTCCAGCCGGCTGAAATAGCCCTGCTAAAAGAAGCAGCCGGTGATATTTCATTCTCATTAAATGTTTTTGAGAAAGACAAGCACAGGATGCTGATGGAAGATAAAGTGATACATAGTGAACTCAGTTTAAAACAGGCTCAGTCAATCGCTCATGTTGGTAGCTGGGAACTGGATTTATCTTCCGGTACTGCAGAATGGTCGGAAGAAATGTGCAGAATTTACGGACTCAGCCCCGGTGAAACGAGGCAATCATATGAATCGTGGCTATCATTTATTCATCCTGATGACCTGGGGTATGTGTTGGAGGTTACAAAAGAAGAGAAGCAAAATATTAGCAGTTCCTCTTTTTATCACCGCATCACCCGGAAAGATGGAGACATCAGGCATATTCTTTCCCAGTCGCAGGCCGTACTTGACAAAGTAAGCAGGCCGGTCGGGTTAACCGGTGTGGCGCACGATATAACAGAAATGAAAACAGCGGAAAATGCATTGGCGCAATCGGAATCCAATTTGCGGCAGATCATGGACCTGATACCCCAGTCCATTTTTGTGAAAGACTATAACGGCAGGATTGTTTTTGCCAATAAAAGTTTTGCAGCATTATATGGGCTCAGCAGCAAACAAATGATCGGCAGTACCCTCGCCGAAATTATGCCGGTTGAAAGTGAGGCGGAATATTTGCAAAGCCAGGACCGGGAAGTTATCCTTTCCGGAGAAACTAAAACAGTACCCGAATTCAATTTTACAGACCATAAAGGGGCCAGGCATTTATTTCATACGCTGAAAGTTCCTTTTATCGTGGCAGGTACTAATGAAAAGGCGGTGCTTGGGTTAAGCCATGATATTACTGAAGGGAAACTGGCAGAAGCTGAGCGTTCCAGGATGATTGCCGATATTGTACAGCGCAACAAGGACCTTGAGCAGTTTTCTTATATCGTTTCGCATAATGTGCGCGCACCCGTTGCAAACATCAGCGGCATCGCAGAGATACTAAAGATGGGTGAATTGGACAAAACTGACCGGGATAAATGGATAGACGAATTGGTGGTGTCGGTGAAAAAACTAGATGCCGTTATCATGGACCTGAATAATATTTTAAAGATTACCCATACGGACAATAGTAAAAAAGAACCGGTAAAGTTCTCCGGATTGTTGAACGATATTACCTTCGGTTTTAACGGCCAGGTAAAAAGTAACAACGCTAAAATTATAAGTGATTTTTCAGCCGTTGACGAGATACTTACGTTGAAAAGTTACCTCTATAGTATCTTTTTTAACCTGGTTTCAAACAGCATCAAATACAGGCAACCCGGTATAACACCGGTCATAGAAATCAGGAGTGCCCGTATAGATAATATGGTCCGGCTCATTTTTAAAGATAACGGGCTGGGCATTGACCTTGAAAAAAGGGGAACGCAGGTATTCGGGTTATATAAACGTTTTCACTGGCATGTGGAAGGAAAGGGAATGGGGTTATACATGGTGAAAGCCCAGGTGGAATCATTGGGGGGCAAGATCAGTGTAAAAAGCGAAGTAAATAAGGGAACCGAATTTACGATAGCATTTGAAGAAGCTACATAAAAACGACAATCAATTAAATGCAACAAAAAATACCCGATTTTATAGTCTTTGATGATGACCTCATCAACAACTTGATCTGTGAGAAAATGATATTAATGACGATACCGGGCTCGACGGTGAAAACCTTCACCGAGCCCGAAAAAGGCCTTGATTACCTGCTTGAAAATTATGCAGTGCCCAATGATAAAGATGCCGTTCTTTTGCTGGATATTAACATGCCTGTTTTAAACGGATGGGATGTACTGGACAGGTTCAATGAATTCCCTGCCATAGTCAAAGGCCACATAAAAATATTTATGCTGTCATCTTCAGTCGACCCGCTCGACACTGAAAAAGCCGGGGCCAACCCGTATGTGTCAGGTTATATAATGAAGTCGTTATCTCAGGCAAAGCTGAAATCATTTTTCCCTGGTTATATAACTGGTTAAATAATACGGATAATAAAAAATCATTGTTGGCCTTAAACCGGTTTAATTTGCCTTGTGCCCTTTTGTATAAAAAAAGGGTCTCGAAATGAAACCCCTTTTAGATATTGGATTTAAAAACGGATTAGGGCACAGTGGTTAATCCGGGTATTGGATATGTTTTATTATTTGTTCAATTTTCTCAATGGAAAGGGGTTTATTGTAGAAGCCTTTTACACGCTTATGTGAAAGCACTTTTTTAATCTCCCGGGGGCAGGCAGCAGCCGACAAAACAAAAGCATGCAAATGCCCCATGATGGCATCGTCCATTTTTTCAATGCTGTCCAGCAGCGCCAAACCATCTATCTCCGGCATATGCAGATCTGTCAGAAGAATAGTTGGAAGAATATTTTTTACTAAATTATATTCCCCTATGATAAATTTCAAAGCTTCCCCGGCAGAGCTGAATATTATTATCTCCGTATTTGCATAATAGCCCCGGATCAATTTTTCCGACAGCGTTAATGCGAACAGGTCATCGTCAACGAGGATGAAACGCAACGTTGCCTCCATGGATTTTTTTTAGTCATCAATTTATATCAGGTACGAAACTAACAGATGTTCCATCCTCCCGCGCTGAGCAAATACGCTTCGTATGGCACAATTCGGACTTTTTGCGTAAATTTAGACATGGCAGGAAAATCTATCCCGGTATATGACATTGAAAACTTCAGTTACCGGGGAACTGAAAGTGGTTTTTATGCAAATACATTTCCGGAGCATCTAAAACAACATTCCAACCTCGTATTAGCAAAGCACAGGCATGTATTTTACTTGAGTGTATTATTTACGAAAGGGAGCGGGACGCATGAAATAGATTTTAATACCTATGATATTGTACCTGGTAGTGTTTTTATGCTTTCCCCTGGCCAGGTGCATACATGGACGGTGTCAAAAGACATTGATGGATATATATTTTTCCATAACAGGGAATTTTATAATCTCAATTTCACGCATGAAAAAGTGGAGAATTACCCTTTTTTCAGTACCAATGAAAATATGCCCCTGATCGTACTAAAAGATGATGAGGTTGCCGGTATGGAGAAAAGTTTCCGGGCGATTGTTACGGAATACAGGGACCGTCAACTAATGGGTTTTCAAAAAATATGCTCCCTTTTGAATGTTCTTTATATTGATTTATCCAGGGCATACCTGCCGGTTGCGCAAAGGGGGAAGCAAAATGAAACGCAGTTAATGCATGTCCGCAGGCTGGAGATATTAATAGAGAATAATTTCAGGAGTATTAAATACCCCAGGCAATATGCCGGGATGATGTTCATGAGTGAGAAAAACATGAACAGGGTCTGTAAAATCACGCTAAACAAGACCACTTCAGACCTTATCGCAGACAGGATTATTCTCGAAGCTAAACGGATGTTGGTGCACTCAAAAATGTCCGTTATCCAGATCGCGGTAGAACTGGGATACATAGATGCCTCCTATTTTATCCGCGTATTTAAAAAGCGGACCGGGGAAACACCGGTAGAATTCACTAACAGATACGGTAAAAGCAATCACTGATCTGGTGGGGTCCCATTCGATATTTACCTGCCGGCCTGAAATATAACCAGGACTAACACGACGTAAATACCTGCTTTTCTGGGATTTTTAGCCCATATAGTTCCACCATGCTGCTCTACATTTTTTTTCAAATAGCATATCCCTGTTGCAAGCGATTTAATGCCAAACGCCCTGTCTGCATGCCCGGTTAAAATGATGATGGGCAATCACAGCAACTGGACTAAAAGTACAACTATCACCCCGTGCGTTATTTCACACCCATCCCTTCTCTCCGCGATGACGAACCGCGGAGCATTCCCGGGTACGTCCGCTTTGTGCGATTTGGAAATTTGGGGATACCGGCAATAGCCTGACAATGAAGCTAATGTTGCGACGCAGTACGTTCATCGTTTAGTTCGCCATGGGCCGCTTTACCATCATTATTCAATCTTAAAGACTTCAATTTAAGCACTGCACCATTAACAAAAATGCACCGCTGCTGCAAAAAAAATGCGCTTCCACCCATTGGCAGTAGTTATCTTTGCCGGAATGAAAAAGCTCCTCCTACTTTTGCCGTTGTACCTGCTATTCATTTCCTGTATGCCTTGTGCAGACAGCGAGGAGGGTAATGCCGGTAACGTAACAAGTGTAAGCAGGGGTACCTCAGACGGGCATGAAAAACAGGATGAAACCTGCTCGCCGTTTTGCAGCTGTAATTGTTGCGGGCAAAGAGTGTCCAGCAACCAGTCATTTACAACCTCAACAATTTTGCCCGTTATTATTCCGAAGCAACACGCTGTTTTACAACCCTTCTTCCTGCAAAGTGTTTCTTACGATATCTGGCAACCGCCGCAGATAGTATAATCTTACCGCATTGTATTGATGTTCCTGTAGCCGACTTAGGCTGCCGGTGCATGTATTATTAATTGTTCTCAAGATTATACCTATGCTGAATAAGATCATTCACTTTAGTATTAAAAATAAAGTGCTTGTAGCTGTTTTCACCTTTGCCTTAATTGGCTGGGGTGTATGGAGCGCAAGCCACCTTCCGGTTGATGCCTTGCCGGATGTCACCAATAACCAGGTACAGGTAATTACCCGCGCACCCACGCTGGCGGCACAGGAAGTAGAGCAATTTATTACCTATCCAATTGAAAAATCACTGTCCAATATCCAGGGCGTAACGGAAATGCGCTCTTTTTCCCGGTTTGGGCTGAGCGTTATTACCATTGTTTTTGACGAGAATGTAAATGTCTATTTTGCCCGGCAGCTTATTGGCGAAAAACTAAAAGATGCTGAGCAGGATATTCCGAAAGAAACAGGCACGCCGGAACTTGCGCCGGTTACTACCGGCCTGGGCGAAGTGTACCAATACGTGATTCACCCCCGCAAAGGCAGTGAGCAGAAATATTCCGCGATGGATTTGCGCACCATGCAGGACTGGATTGTTGCCAGGCAGCTAAGCGGCATACAGGGTGTTGCCGAAATTACCGGCTTTGGCGGCATCACCAAACAATATGAAGTCGCGATAAACCCCGACAGGTTAAAAGCGATGAATGTAACCGTCCCCGAAATTTTTTCCGCACTGGAAAAAAACAATCAGAACACCGGTGGAGCGTATATTGACAGGAAGCCTAATGCTTATTTTATTCGTGGAGTTGGGCTGATAAAGTCATTTTCGGATATTGAAAACATCGTCATCAAGCACCAAGGTGGCATGCCTGTATTGGTGCGCGACGTGGCAAAAGTGCAGTTTGGTTCTCCACCCAGGTATGGCGCCTTAACCTATAATGGCGAAAAAGAAGTAGTTGGGGGGATTGTGCTGATGATGAAGGGTGCGAACAGCGCTTCCGTAGTTGGGTTAGTAAAAGAGCGCATGAAAACAGTACAGCAATTGTTACCGGAGGATGTGATAATAGAACCGTTTTTAGACCGTACCAAACTGATTGACCGCGCTATAAGTACCGTGCAAAAAAACCTGGTTGAAGGGGCGTTCATCGTTATTTTCGTTTTGATCTTATTCCTGGGCAATTTCAGGGCAGGTTTAATTGTCGCTTCCGCCATTCCCCTGTCTTTATTGTTTGCCCTGTCGCTTATGAATGTTTTCGGAGTAAGCGCCAACCTGATGAGCCTTGGCGCGATTGACTTCGGTTTAATTGTGGACGGTGCGGTGATTATCGTGGAGGCCACACTCCACTTTTTAGCGGTATCAAAACGCACAGAGAAGCTTACAAAAGGCCAAATGGATGAAGCGGTCGAAATCAGTTCCACCAAAATGATGAGTTCTGCCGCATTTGGGCAAATCATTATCCTGATTGTTTACCTGCCTATCCTTTCCTTACAGGGCGTAGAAGGTAAAATGTTCCGCCCCATGGCCGAGACCGTAGCCTTCGCCATCCTGGGCGCGTTACTACTATCACTTACCTATATCCCCATGATGAGCGCCGTATTTCTCTCCAAAAAAGCGGTTCATAAGGTAATCTTCGCAGACAGGATGATGAATGTATTTCAGCGCGTATACAGGCCGTTGATAAGGGGCGCTGTAAAAATAAAATACCTGGTGGCAGGCATCGCGGCTGGTTTAATGGTGCTGGCCATTTTTCTTTTCAAAAGCATGGGTGGTGAATTTATCCCCACACTGGAAGAAGGGGATTATGCCATTGAATTTGTGCTTCCGCAGGGTTCTTCGCTCTCACAAACAGTAGAAACGGTGATGATGGCAGAACGGATGTTAAAGGCATACCCGGAGGTAAAAATGGTGGTTGGTAAAACAGGCGCCGCTGATGTAGCGACCGATCCTATGTCCCCTGAACAAACTGACCTGCTGGTGATATTAAAAGACAAGAAAGAATGGGTAACGACCAAAGATTTTTATGCATTGGCAGATAGTATGCGGGATAAGCTTTCGACCATTCCAGGTGTCATTGCCGAGCCTAGCCAGCCCATACAAATGCGGTTTAATGAATTGATGACGGGTATACGGCAGGATGTAGCCATCAAAGTTTTTGGTGAAAACCTTGACACTCTTGTTGCTTATGCTGACAGGGTAGCCAAGGTTATTCGTCCTATCGAAGGCATTACCTCTCCACAGGTTGAAAGGGTGGATGGCTTACCGCAAATTACCATTGAATACGACCGGGCAAGGCTTGCAGGTTATGGTTTAAACATTGAAGATATAAACCATGTAGTAAGTACGGCCTTTGCCGGGGAAGTTGCAGGCGCCGTTTATGAAAATGAACGAAGATTTGACCTGGTGTTGCGGCTTGACAGCGCACACCGCACCTCGCTGGATGACGTAAGTAATTTATATATCCCCATGCAGGACGGTAACCAAATTCCTTTATCGCAGGTGGCAGCAGTTACGTTCAAAACAGGCCCGGCACAAATAAGCCGGGAAGCGGGTAAGCGAAGGATTTACGTAAGCTTCAATGTTAACGGCCGTGATGTAGAAACTGTGGTGAAAGAAGCACAGGCCAAATTAGCGGAGAAAGTAAAGCTGCCTATTGGTTATTATTATACTTATGGTGGTTCCTTTGAAAATTTGCAAAAAGCATCTGCGAGGTTAATGATCGTTGTGCCGCTGGCGCTGCTACTTATTTTTTTCATGCTGTATATTACTTTTCGTTCAGCGAAAGAAGCTGCATTGATATTTACGGCTATCCCCATGAGCGCCATTGGCGGTGTATTTGCCTTATTATTGCGCGGTATGCCGTTTAGTATTTCAGCGGGCGTTGGTTTTATCGCCCTGTTTGGGGTGTCTGTACTAAATGGCATTGTACTTATCAGCACTTTTAACGAATTAAGAAAAGAGGGAATGGCCAGCGCATTGGAACGCGTGTATGAAGGTACCAAAATACGGTTGCGTCCTGTACTGATGACGGCTACCGTTGCCTCATTAGGCTTTTTGCCGATGGCATTAAGCAGCGGTGCCGGTGCGGAGGTGCAAAAGCCATTGGCCACTGTGGTAATAGGCGGCCTGTTATCCGCTATGTTTCTTACGCTGGTTGTTTTGCCTTGCCTGTATTTAATTTTCTTTAGTGGCAAAAAACTGGCCGCTAATACTGCCTCAAAAGGTATTGCCGTTCTTATCGGCCTGGGGTTGTCTTTATCTCTGCATGCACAAAAGCAAGTAAAAAGAATACCGGTTGAAGACGCCATTACCGCCGCTAAAAATAATTTGCAGTACCAGGTAAATAACCAGCAGATCAATAAGGGCAGGGCACAGGCAAACACTGCAACATTGCTTTCAAAAACCGGCGTTTTCGCCGAAAATGAGGATATGCGGCCAAGCGATAAAACAGGCATCCTTAAAGTTGGTGTTTCGCAGGGCATTGCCTGGCCGGGTTTATATAAAGCCCAAAAAAACCTGTATAATGAACAACTGAAATACTACCAGGCAGGCACCGCCGTGATTGACGCAGAAATAAAAAGGGATGTGCGGACAGTGTACTACCAGCTGTGGTATTTGCAGGATAAGGAGCAATTGTTTCACCGGCTGGACAGTATTTACACATCGTTAAGTAACGCAGTAAGGCTAAAAGTAAAAACAGGCGATAGCCCCGGGCTCGATAGTATCGCTGCAAACACAAGGTTAAGGGAATTGCAGGCCTTCATAGAACAGAATGTCAATGAAATACAGATACAGCAACAATCCCTAATGCAGCTATTAAATACCGATGAGCAATTGTTACCGCCTTTGCAACCGCTTACGAAGCTGGAATTGTCCGCTTTGCCGGCGGACAGCAACCACCCGGCTATTGCTTTACAATCACAGACTATCCGCATAGCCAATGCGGAGGTTGCAGTTGTAAAGAGTGAAAATAAGCCTGATTTTTCGGGGCGCTTTTTTACCCAGCGGCTATGGGGGGCGCCTGACCCTTACACTGGTTTTTCTGTAACGGCAACAATTCCACTGTTTAGTGGTGGCAGCAACAGGAGTAAGGTGAAAACAGCAGAGGCCGAGGCCATGGTGCAGCAAAAGGAATTTGATTATAACAAACAACTTTTTGTTACCAAACAATTGCACGCACAAAGCGAGGTGTACAAGCATAAAAGCCTGTTATCCTTTTACGAGCAAACAGGCTTAAAGCAGGCAAATGAGATCATTAAAGCCTCCTCCCTTGCATACAAAGCCGGTGAAATAAGTTTTGCCGAATTATCGCAGTATTTATCGCAGGCGATTGATATTCAGAAAAATTATCTCGAAGTGCTGAATAACTATAACCAATCAGTTATTCAATTCAATTACTACACCAATCAATAATATAAACAATGAGTAAGCTATTTATAATATTATTTTTCGCTGTATCTGCATTGGTGAGTGGCTGCGGCGGGAAAGAAAAACCGAAGGAACAAGCACCGGAAGAAAAGCCGGAAAGCACCGCTGAACAAAACACGGAACGGACATCACTTACCGCTGAACAAATGAGGACGATTGGCATACAACTGGGCAACATTGAACTGAAGCAATTAACCTCAACCTTAAAAACGACGGGTGTTTTAAAGGTGCCTAACCAGAATAAAGCAAGTATCAACTCGGTGTACAGCGGCATTATTAAAACACTGCTGGTTCAGCCAGGTAACACTGTTACAAAGGGGCAAGTAATTGCCACCATTGCCAACCCTGAATTTATACAGGTGCAAAGCGAATATACCAGCCTTGACTATAAAATGGTGCAGGCGCAACAGGAATACGACAGGCAAAAAGAACTGAATGAAGGCAATGCAGGTGCGCTTAAAAACCTGCAGGCCGCCGACGCCGGCTTAAAAGCATTACGGGCGAGAAAATCTTTGTTACAACAGCAAATACAACTGATGGGTATTGACCCATCATCCATTGCAAATGGCAAGCTTGTTTCTGTTCTTTCTATCCGCAGCCCTATTAATGGCATCGTTAGCAATGTGATGGTGAAGATTGGCAGTTATGTAGAACTGTCTACAGTTGTAGCGGAAATTGTAGACAACAGCCAGCTACACCTTGACTTGTTTGTGTATGAAAAAGATTTGCAAAAGCTGAAAAATAATCAGCTTATCCATTTCACCATCACTAATGACCCCGGCAAAGAATATGATGCGCAGATATTTTCTTTAGGTTCATCGTTTGAGAATGAGAGTAAAGCGGTATCTGTTCACGCTATGGTTAAAGGAAACAAAACTGGCTTGATTGATGGTATGAATGTAACTGCTTCCATTAGTTTGGATAAAGCAAGTATGCAGGCTATCCCATCGGAGGCGATCGTGAGCGACCAGGGAAAGGATTTTGTTTTCGTTCGGGATTCAGTTGGCGCATCTGGCACGAGCTTCTTTAAAAAGATTCCTGTGGCAAAAGGCACAACTGACGTGGGTTACAGCGAGATCACTTTATTAAAAGAGGTTCCCGCTGATGTGAAAGTAGTGACTAAAGGCGCATTTTTTATACTGGCAAAAATGACTAATAAAGGGGAAGAATAATATTTATAAACTTAATTCAAAAGACAAGTAAAATGGAAAAAATAAAAATTAACCTTGATATAGTTTTACCCGGTGTGCCGGATGAAAAAGACGAATGTGTGAGCCGGCTGATTACTGCGATGCAGGGACGAAAAGGGATTGACAAAGTGCATGTCGTTCCTGAAACAGAACAAGTAAAAGCCCAGCTTTGCTTCCATTATGACCCACAGTTAATATCAATGGAGGAGATTCAAAAGCTGGCTGAAAAGGCCGGTGCTTCCATTACAGAGCGGTTTGGGCACCTTATGATAGAGGTACGTGGTATTCGCTATGTGAGGCACGCCCGTATTATAGAAACTAGCTTAAAGGGAGTTGATGGGATATTGTCCGTTGCTGTGTCTCCAACGGGTTGGATCAGGCTTGAGTTCGACGCCCAAAAAACTAGTCCGCGGAAGATATACAGGCACCTGAAAAAAGCAGGGCTGCAGGTGGTGTCCCCTGAACAGGTTTTGACACCGGAACACAAGCACGTTCATATAACAAAAGAGGAGCTGCATGTGGAAGGAAATGCTGACAAGGTTGATGAAAAACCGGGTGAAGAGCATGTGCATGACCATAAAGAAGGAGAATCACATGATCATGCCCACGGAGGCATATTTGGAGAAAAGACTGAGCTGATATTTTCTCTTATTTGCGGGGCATTGCTGGCTACAGGATTTGGGATTTCTTTTGTAAAAGGAATAGCACCAATTATTCCCATTTTATTTTACGCAGCAGCCTATTTCTTCGGCGGTTTTTTCACCATGAAAGAAGCTATAGAATCTATAGCCAAAGGCGGGTTCGAAATAGATTTTCTGATGTTGGTTGCTGCAATCGGTGCAGCAATCTTAGGTAACTGGGAAGAAGGTGCGTTACTGCTTTTCCTGTTCAGTTTAGGGCATTCCCTGGAACATTTTGCCATGGGCAAAGCAAAAAAATCTATCGAAGCACTGGCCAATCTCTCTCCCAAAACAGCTTTACTGAAAGAAGGTGAAGGAACGAAAGAAGTAAAAATTGAGGAACTGAAAGCAGGCGACATCATCGTGGTAAAACCTAACACCACTATCGCCGCAGATGGCATTATTGTAAATGGGAACAGCAGTGTAAACCAGGCACCTATTACAGGGGAAAGTATGCCGGTTGATAAAACGGCTGTTGATAACCCGGATATCGATATACAGGCTGCCAACAGGGAAGACGCTTCACATAAAGTATTTGCCGGAACCATTAATGGAAATGGTTCCTTGGAAATTAAAGTTACCAAAACATCGGCCGGGTCTGCGATTGCAAGGCTCATCAAAATGGTCAATGAAGCACAGACACAAAAATCGCCTACACAGCAGTTTACGGATAGGTTTGAAAAATACTTTGTTCCGGCTGTGCTTATTTTAGTAGTGTTGTTATGCTTTGCTTTTGTTGTAATAGACGAGCCGTTCAGCAAAAGCTTTTACCGGGCGATGGCGGTACTGGTAGCTGCAAGCCCCTGTGCCCTGGCTATCTCCACTCCCAGCGCAGTCTTAAGCGGCGTAGCGAGGGCTGCAAGGGCAGGTGTATTAATTAAGGGCGGCAGGCCGCTGGAAGACCTTGGGTCGCTCACAGCTTTGGCATTCGATAAAACAGGGACATTAACGGAAGGCAAACCCAAATTAACGCAGGTCATTCCGTTAAATAATATCAATGAAAACGACCAGTTGAAAGCAGCCATTGCCATTGAAGAATTAAGCGACCACCCATTGGCTAAAGCCATCGTTAAAGGCGGTAAGGAAAGGTTGGGAACCGGAGATTACCCGAAAGCGGAAAACCTGGAAGCTGTATTAGGCAAAGGGATAACAGCCACATTAGGAGGTGCAAAATATTACGCTGGTAACCTGGCTTTATTCAATGAACTGGATGAAGCAAAACCAACGAAAGAAATTATTGAGCAGGTGCAAAAACTTGAACGTGAAGGAAACACTACGATGCTTTTCCGAAAGGACAAGGGATATATTGGCATTATTGCCTTGATGGACACGCCGAGAGGCGAAGCAAAACAGGCATTAGAAGATTTGAAGGCAGCAGGCATCAAACGAATGGTGATGCTAACTGGTGATAACCAGCAAGTGGCCGACGCGGTAGCCAAACAAACCGGCCTTACCGAAGCATGGGGCGGTTTATTGCCGGAACAGAAAGTGGAGGCGATTAAAAAATTAATGCAGGAAGAAAAAAAAGTTGCTATGGTGGGTGATGGGGTGAACGATGCCCCGGCCATGGCAAACAGTACGGTGGGCATTGCGATGGGTGCTGCGGGCAGCGATGTGGCGCTGGAAACAGCAGACATTGCATTGATGGAGGACAAGCTTCAACTGCTGCCATTTGCCATCGGGTTGAGCCGACAATCAAAACGCATTATTAAGCAGAACTTGGTGATTAGCCTTGGCATGGTAGCCATACTCATACCACTGACAATCCTGGGAATAGCCCATATAGGCCCCGCTGTTATTGCGCACGAAGGCTCTACGTTATTGGTGGTGTTTAATGCATTAAGATTGTTAGCGTATAAATCAGAATAGAAACGGGACAAATAATTTGTACATACTCAATTTACTATTTTTATTGCAGCCAAAATAACAGAACAATATTGATTTATTAGGCGTGTATAAAATTTTAAGCCGGTTATATTGACCGGCTTTTTTATGGCAAAAATTATTTGGAAATGAACGGTATAACTCCGTTCGGGGGTTTGTTCCCTGTTGGGCCTAAAGACACACCGGTGTCGTTTCGTCCGTGCCTCCCGAAACCACCCCTTGTATGTGAATTGAATATCCCGCCTGCATGCGGCACATAAGCCCATAGACGGGATGCTTTCCACCCGCAAGCCCAAGCACCGGACCGCGCCCATTTGCGCCGGGAAAGCACCCCTATTCCCTCTCCGCAGGCAGGCCCGATATTAATGACACCTAAAACCGCGCACGGTAGCCAGGCAATATCCTCCTTTGACCAGTTTGTTATCAATTAATGGAGGCCCAATTGTTCTGCTCGCTGTTTCACATTGATGGAGCGTGTGACAATTTCCCGGATAACTGCATCAAGTTGCCCCGCGGCTTCTTTGATAAGCCCGATGTACAGGCGGTTTTCCGGGCTGAAAGCTGTTTCATCCAGTACCGTGATCAGCCCTTCTATATTGGCCAGGGGTGCCCTGACAATATGCGATTGGAGATAGGCTATTTGTTTTAATTCTCGGTTCTGGATCTCCAAAGTCTCCGAGTAAACACGCAGGTCAGTAATATCAACCAGGCAAAGCATTACGGCGTAGGCACGCGATACCGAATCATAAATGGGTAAAAACGTGTTACGAAGCCAGACGGTTTTGCCATCCGGTACAACAACCCGGCTTTCAAAATCAACCTTCTGACGTGTATGCAGTACCTGTCTTATCTTTGCAACATAAGTCTCCACGGTTTCCCGGTTAAAAAAATCTTGCATGTTTTTTCCAACCACCTCGTCTGTGGAACGGTTTACATATCTGCAGGCGATTTCATTGGCGAACAGGTAACGCCCATCTTCATCCATGATCGTTATTATATTTTCAGATGCTTCTACCAGGCTGCGGTATTTCTCTTCACTGTCCTTAAGGCTTATTCGCGCTGATTTTTCAGCCGTTATATCACGGAAGGTACCCAGCAGGTTCACCGTTTGGCCCTGCTCATCCCTTATAATTGTAAAAACACACTGGGCGAACCGCCACCCGCCATTTTTGTGGCGCGCACGAAACTCGTACTGGAACTCTGCGTCCTGGCCGCGCAGATGGTCATGGATATATTGTTTAAGCCCTTCCCGGTCCTCTACATGAACTATGGCAAAAATCCCCTGTACTGCTATTTCTTCAGGTGTATAACCAATAAGCCGGACAGAGGAGGGGGAGATATATTCCCGTTGCAGGCTGGCATTGTACAGGATGATCATATCAAACATATTATCCACCACCAACCTGTAACGGTGCTCACTTTGTTCCAGTGCCTGTTTCGCCAGTATTGCCGCTGTAACGTCCCTGGTAGTAGCTGCAAATCCGGAGAGTGTTCCATTTTCATCCCGTATGGCCTTTACCAAAACCTCTGCGTGTAACCGGTGGCCATCTTTATGGCGCAGTTTAACAGAAAGGAAAAAATTATCCTGCGCCGATGTCTTCGCCTTTTCAATTACATTTTCGCGCATGTAACGAAGGTCTGCAGGATCCATAATATCTGATGAACCGTGGCCGGTCATTTCCTCGGGAAGGTACCCGAGGAGTTGCATGGAGGAAGGAGATACATATAACCGTTTGCCATCGTTGTCATAAAGGGCTACCATATCCACAATATGGTCAGCCAGCAGCCTGTATTGCTGTTCACTATGCCGTAACGCATGCTCGGCAGCTGCCTGCTGCGTAATATTCCTTACGCTCAGCAAATAGTGCAGAAGGTTGCCAGCTCTGTCACGGATGCCTTTTACCATGGAATGGACCGTGATCCTGCCGCCGTTTTTGTGACGAAGGCAGTACCGGGCAGCAATATTATTTTTGCCGCTCAATATCTCCAGCGCTGCGGCTTTTGCCGCCGCCGCATCCTCTTCTGCGTAAAACATCGAAAACGCATTATTTTCGTTGATTAATTCCAGGGCTGTATACCCGGTGAGATCGTGACAGGACGGGGAAACATAAACGCGCTCAAACCGCGGTGTTAACAAAAGCACTACGGCATCCACGATGTTATCCGCCAGCATACGGTATCGTTCTTCACTTTTCCGAAGGGCTGATTCTGCCGCTACCTGCCGCGTCACATTCCTCACCGTTGTCAGGAAATACCGGGTTTCTCCATTGTCATCATAAATAATTTTCGGGATGCCCTCCACGGTAACCCGTCTGCCGTCCTTGTGCCTGAACCCAAATTGCGCGATGCCGTCCCCCTCACCCCTGGCCATGCGCCTCGCCGCGTCCTGTGCTACTACCCTGTCCTCTTCGCTGTAAAATATATTCAGCAACGGTTGGCCCTCAACAAGTTCTTCCGGAGTGTAACCTATCAGTGCGTACGAAGAAGGTGACACATAAATGCGCCTGAAACCGGGTGTCATCAGCACTACCATGTCGGCGATATTATCGGCCAGCAAACGGTAATGTTCTTCACTTTTTCGCAATGCCTGTTTCGCTAAAACCCGGTCGGTGACTTCTCTGGACTGGGATATGATGCGTACAACCTCGTTACAGGCATTGTAAATCGGCTGGGTCGTGGCCTCAAAATAGTGCCAGATACCATCTTTTGCTTTTATCCGGTAATGGTCGAAAAAACCGCTGGTGCCGGCAAGGTTTTTCCGGATGGTTGCATCATAAAGCGGCCCTAGGTCATCAGGATGGATGATCGAGCCAGGCGGCTGGTTGATGATCTCGTCAACACTATACCCCAGCAGCCGCTTCGCTGACGGGGACACATAATCAAACCCACCCAGTAAATTTATCAGGAGGATAAGGTCCGTGCTGTTATCTGCCAGCATGCGGTATAGCTCCTCGCTTTTTTGCACTGCCAGTTCTGCCGTTTTTTTCTCTGTAACATCAATCGCGATACCGGTTACTTTCAATGCGAAGCGATTTTCGTAATCATACTGAAAAGAGGCAAAAGTTTCGATAAATTTTGTTGTGCCATCAATGTTGACGCGGAAGGAAGCATGAAAATCATCCCCGTTTTTTCGCGCATTTACATAACCCGTGCGTAAGGCCTCGTAGTCTGCCGGGTCGATCAGGTTTTGAAAGACAGCCTTAAGTTGCTCTGCAGACGTAACTGGACAACTGAAAAGATGCCCCATCGCCTCATCCCAATAATATTCCCCGGTTTTATAGTCGAACTCGTATATGCCAAACCTGGCTGACCTTGCAGCAAACCGCTGCTTGTCCATGACAGACCGGTAACGTTTTTCATGCTCTACGCTGTCCGTAATATCGCGCACGATCATGGCATAGCCGGCCGGCAGGTTATCATCTGCATATATTGCCGAAATATTAGCATTTAAGAAACGCCGCGATTTGCCGGCAATAAGGGAGTAGTCAACAGATTGAACCAAGCCTGTTGAGGTTGCAGCCTTCAGTGCTCCTTCAAGTAGGTCAGTCACATTAGCGGGGAAGCCGCATGCCGATACCTGTTTATGCAGGAAGTTTTCCGGCGGCAAATAGGCCTTGCGGAGGGGCGGCTGGTAAAAATCGATAACAACATAGTTTTCATCCAAAATGAAAACAAGGTCATGCAGCGCCCGGAGCACGGCCATATAATTTTTGAGGATAGTTTGTCCTACTGATTTTTCCATGAGGATTGGATAGTTTATGAAATGGGAAAGCAATCATTGGGCAAGGTAATAATAGTGGATATGAAACCAAATGATTTATATCATCTTAATCTACACTTAAGGTTTTAGAATTAGGTAGAATGTTCGCGAGGTAAAGATTGGGCTTGTTTCATACTAATTAATTTAGTATATTTACGCTAAAATAATTAGACATGTTTACAGGAATGGACATCATTACATTTAGCAGGAAGTTTTGTGACAACGATAGCTGTTACCAATACCTGGTGGAAAATAAATGGAAGGGGGGCTACCAGTGCCGCTATTGCGGTTGTAAGGAATCACATAAAGGCCGTACATGGTATTACAGGAGGTGTAAGTGTTGTGGTTATGATGAAAGTGTTACGGCCAATACCGTTTTTCATGGTATTAAGATGCCTATTTTAAAGGCATTCCATCTGATTTTCCGGCTGACCGCAAAAACAAAGGGAATGTCCACGGTAGAATTGGGTAACGAAGTGGATGTACAGCAAAAAACAACCTGGTTGTTTAAACGTAAGATGCAGTCTGTAATGAAAGAGGATGGGAAGGACAAGCTAAAAGGCAATGTAGATGTGGATGAAATGCTTATAGGCGGCTATTCACCAGGCAATAAAGGCAGGAGCCTTGAAACTAAATCAGCAGTATTGATAAGCGTTGAGAAGCTGGAAGATGGGCAAACCGGCAATGTGAATTTTACCCTGCTGGAAAACTTTGAAGCGCCGACAATGAAATATGCAGTCAAAGATTCGATTGATCCACAGGCCCATATCCGTAGTGATAAACATCCCTCGTATGAGTCAATCAAGAAAGAATTTGAACATTTTGAAACAGTGCCGTCTGCGAAAGGAAGTAATTTTGAGGAGTTGCATGAACAGATTATGCTGTTCAAGAACTGGTTAAGGGGTATTCATCATAAATGTTCAAAAAAGCATTTGCATGCGTACCTGGATGAATACAAATACCGGTTTAATAAACGGAATATGCGCCAATGGCTCTTCAATGATATGGTTGGCCGATTAATGCAGCATGAACCACGACCATATCCTGTGTTAAAAGCCATTTGAGAACATTCTACTTAATTCTATAAGGTTTAGAGGTTTTTAATTTTTTTCCCCCATACCGGTGTCCTTTCGTCCGTGCCTCCCGAAACCACGCCTTGTATGTAAATTGAATATCCCTCCTCCCTGCGGCACAGAACCCCTTAGACGGGATGCTTTCCACGCGCAAGCCCAACCCACAGGCCCGCGCCCATTTGCGCCGGGAAAGCACCCGTATGCCCTTCCCGCAGGCAGGACCGATATTGATGATACTTTGAAGTAAAAGACACATTGACCCACTGTAAGTTTTTATACAAGCCCCCTTTTCCGTTTGTACGGGGGCATTGGATAAAAACTTGCGGATTTTTTAATCCCACAGTTCGGGCAGCACATTCAGAGTTTGAACACGTATTGTTTACGGTCACCGGCTGTTTTACCTTTATTGAAGTTTCCAAGGTTGCGCGTGTCTGCAACCGGCAAGATGTACAATTGTCTGACAACAATTGAAATCTTGCCCCTTTCACTCCGGGGTCGTTTCGGGGGTAGGGTCAAGGAATGTCGAGCATTGTGAACAGATTATGTGAAGAGAGATGGCGAAGAAGGAGAATATTTCAAACTACAGCAAGCGGGTGACCGTCCGGTATAAACCGGAGGAATTGGTACAGGTTACCAAACAATTTAATGCTACCACCTGCAAAAAATTAAGCGAATATATCCGCAAAGTTTCGCTGCAAAAGCCCGTTGTTGTACTCCACCGCAACCAGTCCGCCGACGACTTTTTAGCAGAAATGATACAGTTAAAAACAGAGTTGAATGCCATCGGTAATAACTTCAACCAGTTGGTCAAGAAGCTGCATACACTCGACCATTTACCCGAGTTCAAAAGCTGGGTTTTGCTAAACGAATCTTCCAAACAATCTTTCTTTAAAAAGCTAGTGGAAATAGAGGAAAAGATGAACCAAATTTATCAGCAATGGTTGCAAGGGTAACGATACCAAATAGCATTGAAAGGGCGCTTAATTATAACGAAAATAAAATGAAAGAAGGCGTGGCAGAATGTATCCTTGCGCACAACTTTTTAAAAGCAGCTGGCCACCTGAATTTCCATGAAAAATTGCAGCGCTTTCAGCAGCTTATTTCGCTGAATGACCGCGCTAAAACAAACGCGATTCACATCTCTTTGAACTTTGATATTTTCGAGAATATAAGCACTGAAAAGCTTACTGAAATCGCCACCGCTTACATGCAGAAAATCGGCTTTGGCAACCAGCCTTTTTTGGCTTACAAACACCTTGACGCAGGCCACCCGCATATCCATATTGTATCCACAAATATTCAACCAGATGGCAAACGTATTTCTTTACACAATATCGGGCGCAACCAATCCGAGCAGGCAAGAAAGGAAATCGAGATTGCTTACAATCTTGTTAGAGCGGAAAACCACAAGCCGCAAAACAAGCAAACCATTACACCGCTAAATGCACAAAAAGTCACCTATGGAAAATCGCAAACCAAACGCGGCATTACTAATGTCTTGGACGCAGTTATTAACCAATATAAGTACGCCTCTTTAGCTGAATTAAATGCCATCCTGAAACTTTATAATGTAGTAGCAGACAGGGGGCAGGAAGAAGGCATTATTTACCAGAAAAAAGGGTTGGTTTACCGTGTGCTGGATGAACGTGGCAACAAGGTAGGCGTACCCATCAAAGCAAGTTCCATTTACAGCCAGCCGACACTCGCCAACCTGGACAAAAAATTTCGCGAAAACGACACCTTGAAACAGCTGCATAAAAGACGTTTAAAGAGTGCAATAGATTGGGTAATGGTAAAGGCACCGGAGAGTTTACAAGCCTTCAAATTAGCTCTTGAAAAAGAAAAAATAAGCCTTTTTATCCGGCAGAACGAGCAGGGTATTGTCTACGGCTTAACCTATATAGACCTGCAGACAAAATGCGTGTTCAATGGCAGCGATATCGGCAAGGAATACAGTGCCAAAGCCATCCTTGAAAAATGCAGGCAGCGGCAGCAAATAAACACTGCCTTGCCCATAAAAAACAAGGACAAATTATCCCGCCGTTCAAAACAATTAAACATTCCCTTCATACATCCTGTAAAGCAATTCTTTGCTTCAGATAAAACTGCACTGGATATTTTACTCACACCCACAGAAAGCTACAACGCCATTCCCTATGAGTTAAAGAAGCGAAAAAAGAAAAGAAAATCACGTCACATTTAAACTAAATTTATATGCAAACCGGGGAGAATGAACAGGGGTTAAGAAAGATAATTGACCTGACAAGAATGATCAGTATCGGGGTATTATTATTGCACTTTTATTTCTTTTGCTATACAGCTTTTGCTCAGTGGCATTTAGCCACCAAAATAACCGACAGGTTGCTGTACAATATCCAGCGCACAGGGCTGTTTTCCAATTTCAATAAATCAAAGCTGATTGCGCTGGCTTTTTTGGTTATTTCGCTCATCGGTTCAAAGGGAAGAAAAGAAGAAAAGCTAACCTATAAAAAGGCCATTGTATGGCTGTTATTTGGCGCCTCATTATACTTCGCCAGTATGATGATTTTATATGTAGAAATGGATGTCGAAACGGTGGCAGTTTCATATATGTTGGCAACATCAGCGGGATATATCCTTTTTCTGTCAGGCGGCGGTATATTATCCCGTATTATAAAAGATAAACTAAGCAGCGATGTATTCAATACCCTCAATGAAACATTCCCGCAGGAAGAACGATTATTGCAAAATGAGTGTTCCATTAACCTTCCCGCTGTGTATAACCTCAAAGGTAAACTACGCAAAAGCTGGATCAATTTTATCAATCCTTTCCGCGGTGTTTTAGTCCTTGGTTCACCAGGTAGTGGCAAGTCCTATTTTGTCATACAACATATCATCAAACAACACATTCAAAAAGGCTTTTCGATGTTCGTATATGACTTCAAATGGGATGACCTTACAAAGATTACTTATAACCAGTATTTATTGTCTGGGAAAAGTTACGCCGTAAAGCCAAAATTTTACGCGATTAATTTTGATGATTTAAGCCGCAGCCACCGCTGTAACCCGCTCGATGTAAACTCTATGAATGACATCACCGATGCAGCAGAGTCTTCCCGTACAATCATGCTGGGCTTAAACCGGGAATGGATCACTAAACAGGGCAGTTTTTTTGTAGAATCTCCCATTAACTTTGTGACTGCTTTGATATGGTTTTTACGACGTTATAAGAGTGGCCAGTATTGCACCTTGCCACACGTCATCGAACTGGCACAGGTGGATTACCAGAAGCTGTTTTCTATCCTGCGTACCGACGACCAGATTGAGGTATTGGTAAACCCCTTTGTGAGCGCGTATATGAATAACGCAAACGAACAGTTGGAGGGGCAGATTGCCAGTGCCAAAATCAGCCTCGCCAAGCTGGTATCGCCTTCGCTGTACTATATTCTATCAGGCAATGATTTTACCTTAGACATTAATAATCTCAAAGAGCCGAAAATCGTATGCATGGGCAACAACCCGCAAAAATCACAAACTTACGGTGCAGTATTATCACTCTTTATTACAACGCTGATACGTCTCATTAACAGGAAAAACTGTTTGAAAAGCAGTCTTATTTTCGATGAGTTTCCAACCATTTACTTCAATGGCATGGACAACCTGATCGCGACCGCCCGTTCGAATAAAGTCGCCACTACTTTAGCCGTGCAGGATTATAGCCAGTTAAAGAAAGATTACGGCCAAAACCAGGCCGAAGTCATTATGAATATAGTCGGCAATATTATCAGCGGGCAGGTAAGCGGCGATACTGCCCGACAACTATCAGAACGCTTCGGGAAAATCATGCAGGACAGGCAGAGCATGTCTATCAACGCACAGGACACTTCCATCACCAAATCGCAGCAGCTTGAAACGGCCATCCCAGCGTCGAAAATTGCGTCCCTTTCATCCGGGGAATTTGTAGGTATGATGGCTGATAACCCAGAACAAAAGATTGCCTTAAAAACCTTTTGTTCAGAAATAATTAACGACCATAAATTACTGGCGGAAGAACAAAGATACTACACAGAGTTACCGCAGTTTTCTAAAGTAGATAGTGCTGGAGTACTTGCAAATTATCAACAGGTTAAAGACGATATTGGTGCCCTCGTACAAACTGAAATTGAACGTATGATGGATACTCCCGATTTGACTAATTCTATACTTACAAAATAAATTCATTATCAGCCTTAGACTTTAAATTTTTATTGGTTGTTTTTTAAAAAAGCTAGAATAAGCAGCGCATAGGCTTGCTCTATCTCCTGGTTCGACTTATTACCATCAAAAGCCATATTCTTCTTTACATAATCAACCAATTTGGCAGGTACCAAACGCTTAAACATCTGTTCAGAGATGACCCGTGACAATGCCGCTTTTTCGTCATTTAGGTCGGCATCCTTCAACGCCTCTTTGAAACTTTTAAATTCTTTCTGGTTTTTAAATGGGTGAAGAATAAATGGTTCACTCTTGGGGCCGAACGCGTAAGCATTATCTTTACTCAATACAGCGAGGTCATTCGCAAATTGGCTAAACGGATGAAGGGCTGTCCGCCGCCGACCATCCGGATTTATAGCGTCAGCATTAAGGAATTTTCGCATCGCCGCTTCATTTAATACAATTGGAGCTACAGTATTAACTTTTGCCCAATGAGTCACTTCAACTTCACATTCATTAAATTCAAAAATATTGATTGAGATTTTTTGATAATTTGTTGCAATTAAAAATGCATAGAAATAACCAGCATCGTAAACAACTGTTCCGACTCCATACGCAGGTTCAAGTAACCGAACTGACTTCCATAAATCCATTACTAGTTCTAAGCCCTTATTGACTGAATGAGGCGCCTTTAGAACTGTTATATTGAAAAAATGCTGTTCGTTGAAAAAATTGTCATAGGGTATACCGTCTCCATTGGAATATAAACAAAGGTTTGGTGGTAATGTATAATTAGCAAAATATCCTTTATTTAGACTGAAGTGGATGTCAAATATTTGGCACGTTAGTAATAAATGAAAATAAGTAATCCTTGCTTGTTCATCAGGTAATTTATTTCCCTTAAAGCAAGTTTCGAACAGTCGTAATAAATCAGGAAGAACCTTAGGCATTGCGCCATTGACCAAAAGTAATTCAAGTTTGTCTTGCGTTTCCTCATTAAGTCTATCCCTCGAAATATTCAGAATCTTATCCGACTCTTCGCTTTGGAGATTCCAGGAATATTTAAAGTAACTAAATGCCGTAAATTTTGTGACTTCTATCCCAAGTTTGATATCCCTAATATAGAAGCCATCATAAACCATGTCCATCCTCGTGTTGGTATGATTACCGATCCTATGCGAAGGATAAAAATAGAAATTAAGCTCAGATCCGATATTGGTCTCCCAAACCTTAAAGAGCCAAAAACCATACATATCAAAAATTTCGGCGAAATAGTTATCATTTTGTACTGTGGCAAGCGCCTTGGGCCAGTAAAAATTGTCATTTTTCGTCGCTTTTAGATCATACAAGGATTCTTTCAGGACATTGCCTAACAAAGAAACTGACAGGGGATTTATTTGTAAAAGGTCTTCATGGATAAAATAATTCAGGTAAGAAAGATATAGATGTGTGAACCGGTCATCGAATGTATCGTACCCATAAATTATATCCGATCTCAATCTCCTTGGTACAAAAGTATCAAGTACGTCGAGTGGAACCGTCAATTTAACAGTGGTGCCGTTTCTTTTTTGCGATGTCAATAACTCCACAGAACTGTATTCTCCCCGACTAGCGGGCCGAAAAGTGATTTTGAGAGTTTCACCGTTGCAATGCGATTCAGCATCAAACGCATCCACCACCATAAAAACGGATTGAAGCCCTATACCAAACGCCCCCGTGGGCCTGAGAAAAAATGGCATTTCAGATATTTCTTGTCTCTTTTCCTTCTGTGCATATTCGCTTTTGCCAACTTTGCTGGTCATACGAATAAGATCAGTTTGGCTTATCCCTTTGCCCTGATCAATAACCTCAATCACTAAGTTGTCGGCTTCCCTAGTTATAATTAAATGAACTGGAAAGGCCCGCCACAAGTCATTAGGAATATGTATTGGGAATCGGATTTTTTGGAAAATTGGCTCGTTCTTATCTATTTCACCGAAGTTGATTTCTTTAAAGGCAAAGTCATAATTGCCTAGTTTGATAGCCTTCCACATTTCCATTTTTGTGGCGTCAAGTGCATTTTGAATTAACTCTCTGATAAAAATCAAGCCCCGATGATTGTACAACGCATCTCCTTGCAGAATCTCAAACGCGCGTTTTTCCGTAATATTAAATTTTAAGTTCATCAGCTCGGCAGGCACTATCTTGCTTCGAAACAAAACCTTTATCTTGTTTTTTCCAATTAGAGGTGGTAACCCGCCAAAATTAGAGGGTGAGATTTGCGACCATTCCTTACTTTGGTTTTCGACCTCCCTTTCGAGCCAGTCAAACCAAGCCCTACAGGCCCGATAAACGTCATCGGTTTGACAATCTGCAGTGATTTCAATTCCTCCTGGGCTTATTAAAAAGTGTTTTGTTGCCTCATGTTTTTGCTTATGTATTGCCGACAATTGTGGCAAGTTATCGTCCAGCACTTTGATATTGAAATCGCTAAACCGTTTGTCGTCCACATCAAGAAGATCGCCAAGCCGCAACATAAATGCCACAAACCTGGGATGCATTTTATCATTACCAAGTCCGTTAGCTTCAAATTCAAGAATATCAAATACCTTATAGAAGTCTACTCCGTGGCAATAAGCAATCTCACCCAGTATCGTAACAAACCTTCCAGAAATGCCATTCATAAAAAATCCATCAAACATGCTTCCAAATTCAGGGCCTTTTTGTTGAATAATTGATTTACTACTTAAATGATGATAGGATCGAAAATAATTGGCAATCACAAATGTGAGGGACCGTCGAATATCAAGCGAATAAGAAATTAGGTCATAGTCATTTGGTATTGCCTGTTGCTTCAAGCCTAATAGCAAGCTTGCAGAATGCTTGATGTCTTTGTCATTTTCTTTCATTAACTCGGATAGATAACTATCGAATTCGTCTCCTTCCCATAACTCCTTTATCGTCCTCGATAAAACCACCATTCCAAGATCGTGGGTATGTGCGGCCATTAGCAAAAGCCAAGTATCTGTTGAACCTAATTGCTTAATGCGATCATCCCCCATGTAAGCTTCTATATTTTAATTATCTTATCGCTGTGCGACTTGTCGTGAAGACTGTAATGCGGGAAATTGAAGCTTATCGCATTTTGGGCGCTGGGTAACATGGATTTATTTTGTTTCCAAATAGTACTAAGCGTTTCACTATCTTGGTCCTTACGACTCATCAAATGTTCTTCAAGTGTATACATAGAGTTAAATCAATATAGGATTTTCAATATGGAATTTGCAATAATGCAAAATAAGCATTTGCCTCGTATATTATGGTGCTATAATTCGGTGTAAATTTTCTGAGGTGTCTCGACTAGTTGCCAGCCTGTCTTTTGAAATATTTGCAGATCTTGCTTGTTTAATCGCCAAAATATCCTTAACTTATGTTCATTTCATACTAATAATTTAGTGTTAAAACTTGAAAGCGAACCAGTTTACATTATTGCCACTCCTTGTGCTAGAGTCACACACAAAACCTTTCATGAGCCCTTTCAATTTTATTCCCTTTGAACAAATTATCCAACATTACAAACTACAGATTTTATCGAGTGTTCCATTTCAGTTATTAAGGCCAATCCACGATAATGAAAACAGCATTATCATTGAATTCACTTCCGACCTGGTCGGAATTTCAAACGTGATACTTTGTCTGAGAAACATGCACAGACCTGTCATTGTATGGATTAAACACTCAACTCAGAACCACATTTCAGAATTGCTTTCGTCTATACTCGTATGTGCGCCGCTAACCATTCTTGTGATCGTGGAAGAGGAGCGTCTAAAAGAAAGGCTTGATCATTTATTAAGTGTCTATCCCTTAACAAAAACAATATGTCTCGACGATGAAAATATGGGTGAATGGCCAGCCACAATTTGGAAAAGCTATCTGGAGTTATTAAGTATCGTCTCAGAGCATTTTGACCTTCCATATTTACAATTCAAAATTTATCCTGATACAACTATTACCAGGACTGTTAGAGATCTGTTGGCTGCAGCCGCTTCAAACGATATATCTGACGCGACTCGGAATCTGAACTCAATTCCATTATATGACGATTTCATTTATTATCCGAACGCGGTAGTGGCAAATCACCTCAGATACAAAATTCCTTATTGGATTAAGGCTTCCGCCCCTCCCGAAAGTCTTAAAACGGACTTATACGAATGTGCGAAAGAAATACGCGCACGGAAAAGCCTCAGCATATTTATGGATTTATTTAACTCAATAAAGGATCTGAATGCAAATCATAAGAATGTACCAGATATGAGACTGGCACTGTTCGGTTATTACGCAGATAATTTGCCTCCTAAATTCTTTAACCCATTCCAGGAGATTTTGGATGGTCAAAAGTCATTTGCCGAGGTAACTGAGATTTTGGAAAAAGCGCACATAGATTATCCAACTGATTTTTTTTATAAAAACTCATTACCTGAATCCGTAATTGTATGCCAATCTTATCCATTTAATTTTTTTGAAGCGAAAAGTGCTGCTCAATATGTATCGGGGCATTCTATCAAATATTTTGATGAAAAAGATGACAATTTGTTTGATTACTACTTTAATCAAATTATCAGGGGAGACAGGATTATTGAGATAGAAGTTGCCAGTGAGGATGACAAGCACAAAAAAGCAATAGACCTACTTCAGGAACTTATTGTAAGTGAAAATAATTGCCTTGCAGCGATTGGTGTCTTTTATGCCATGCGTAGGCAATGTCCTGTTTATCGGACACACAGGGCAGGAAGACATATTTTTGCTAAATTTCACGAACTTGACGAACTGATGAATGACCGCATTGAGCAAAGAATAAATGATCGTGAAGCGTCGATTCATATTTCGGCCATTGAAAAACTAGTAAGCAATTTGTCAATGGAAACCACAGCTCTTCTCGAGCCCAAGCTACTTCAGGAGGTATCGGCAACATTGGCGGGCAACCCCAGAATATTCTTTCTTTCCGATATACCACTTGATTTTGTCAGAATTAACGACGATTACCTAGGCTACTCGACGCTTGCCTGCAGGCTGCCTATTACGCCAGGTTCGCTGCCGCTGCAATATTTTAATTTGACTACAGGAATTGGTGAGTTGGAAAACGATTCATCAAAGATTGTAATTGTTACTTCTTTTGCTATTGGCTCTTTTGAAAGAACCTTTCTTGAGCAATCGCTGAAACAATTTTCATATTTCGATAAAATAAAAATACTTCCAAGTAGGTCAAAATTTGAATTATTAAATTATGTCAATAATAATGCGAATATAGAATGCCTAATTTTCTTTGGGCATGGAGGCGTTTCAAGAGAAACGAATCAAAGTTGGATTCAGTTGCAGTATGATAACTTCTTTAATTACGATGTGCGGAGCCTTAAGCTTATACCCAAAACAATAGTCCTTATTGGTTGTAACACTTCATCAGGTGGAAGCACAATGTGCGGAATGGACATTCCTTTTCTTCAACGGGGAGCACACGTAATTGCTACAACTTTTTCAATTCCGCTGCTTCTTGGATCTTTGTTTATTGGCGTGTTTTTAAGTAACTTTATATCAGCCGGCGTTACTACAAAACACGGCGCAAACTTTTACACTGATTTATCAGAAATACTTTTTGTTGTTAGAAACAGATGCAGGATACATTCTGTGTTATTTAACCTAAGGTCATCTGAGTTATTACAAGATCAAGATGAAGAAACTGTTTTGGATACATTTCTTGAAGAATTCGAAGCTCTTGAAAACACACAAAAAGGCAACCATAATAACCCAACCATGGCCATTCGAAAAACATTAAAACGACTTGGATTTACCGCGGAAGAAAACGCGCCACTTTCTGAAATTGAAAAAATTCCGTATTTCATATTTTTTACCTGCTTGGGTTATACATGGGACCAAATCAACAAAAGCTTTAAAACATGAACATATCAAAGTTGGCTATCAATCGGGGTATCGATTTATTTGACGAAACAGAAAACAAGAACCTTTATCAAAAAGCTGCATTATTTGTGCAATCGGATTTTGTGGATGGCACGGAATTGCAAAAGGATATTTTGAAAATCACACAAAACGATGGTAGATTCATGTCCGGAAATTGGAAGACCGTTATTAATACCTTGAGCCAATTATTTAGACAACAAAAAATAGAAATCATTAATGAACAAATAAATTGGCTTCCAGTGGCCATTTACCATGCTTATTGTCCTTCAGTTGAAAAGGCGAAGGTCAAAATTGAATACGCTGATACAAAAATAAACGAAGCGGATACAAGCATAGAAATATTGGGTATAGGCGGGGGATCTAATTTCAACATTGAAGTTACAAGTAGCTTGGAAATTGAGGCAGAGTCAAAGAGTTTTGCAGTTATATGTGAATTTGAGGCATTGTGGCAGCATATTAAACTCACAGAAAGAAATGGGAATGTGATCGAATTTTGTAAACTGAAAAAAATTAATGACGCTCGTCGGCAATTACATACGGAAATACTGGGAAACGACCCTAAGGCTTTAGCTGAAAATGACATCGATCAGTCCGAAACAATAACACTGCAAACAGAAACATCTGCAATCAAGAAACTAGCGATCAAATCTGGTAGCGAACTGAAAATAAGTAACAAAATAAAATTGGAACAGTTCGGACTTGAGGCAGGCACTGAAATAACTTCCTCAAATCAAGTTGATATTACTTTCGCATACACGCTTCCAGGCGGTAATACTTATAGAGCTATACATCCTTTAAATGCTGCGTATTGGCTATGGATATAGAACGTTCGAGTTGTACATAGAATGCATCAAACTGGATTAGGTAGCATAAACGCATGATGTTTTTAAGATTCGATATGGATGTGACCTTTTGTAATCTTGTTGCCAATCAATTGCGAAATTTTTTTGTTCGATTAGATTAGGATGATAAACCGGTCACAAATTGTAACCGGTTTAATTGCCTGTGAGCAATAACTCATTACTCACTTCTAAAACCAATTCTCCTGCGCTCAGGCTGTGGCTGATGCAGCATTTGCTTGAGATATTCAAAAATGAGTTGAATATCTTCATCATGTTTGCCGACCTTTCTTTCTAGCTGTTCCAGTTTCAGGAGGATGTCTTTATGCGCAATTAATAACTCCCGCATCCTTGTAAAAATCCGGATGATTTTAATATTTACATCTACGGCCCTGTCACTGCTTAATACACAGGAAAGCATGGTCACACCTTGTTCAGTAAAGCAAAAGGGCGCATATCGGAGCCCCATCTTATCAGAAGAATTGGAGGCCGCAATTTGCGTCCTCCAATTTTCAAACTCATCTGAACTCATCTCAAACATAAAATCCTCCGGGAACCTGTTAATGTTACGCCTTACCGCTTCTTTGAGACGCTTGGTCTCAACACCATACAAAATAGACAGGTCCCTGTCTATCATGACTTTTTGATTGCGGACAAGGTATATTTTGCCCATAATTACCTCGTCAGAGATTGCAATCTTTTCAATTGATTTTGCCATTTTTCAATGATTTGCATTTTAACATTTAAAAACCTTCTTCTGCATATAACGGTCGACGTAATCATCCACCGAATAGCCTTCTTCTCCAGGTTGCTCTTTCATCCATTTTAGTATTTCGGCTTTATCAAACCTGTACTGTTTACCTATTTTGAGATGCGGTATTTCATCCTTTGAGCATTTCGTATAAACGGTGTTTATATCAACCCCAAGGAACTTTGAAACCTCCTTAACGCTCATCATTTCTTTATTCAACGGAGGCGCTTTTTCGGGCTTATTTAGCAATTGCTGTAGCATAGATTTAATATCAGCCACATTTTTCTCCATTGCCTCAAAGCGCTTCATAAATACTGTTTCGTTCATATATCCCTGTTTATAATGATGGTGGGTTTAATGGCAGCTTTGGCCCTGCTTGAATCCGGTACCTGTGCATATATCTGGGTTGTCTTAATATGCTTGTGGTTGAGCATTTTACTGACTATGTAAATGTCTTCACCTTTTTCTATCAGGCCGGTTGCATACTTATGGCGCCAGTTGTGAAATTTCGCTTTGTCTTCCAGGCCCAGGTCACCAAACCATTTTATCAGCTTACTTCTTGTACGGTTATAGTCCAACCCAGGAAATACAAGGTCATCATCCTGTCTTATTTCACCAAGCAGGCTTACCGCTTCAGGGCTGATATAGTGTTTGAATGAGCGGTCTGGCTTAGGGTCGATGAAATGGATATACCAGGCGTTGAGACTGTTGGAGTAATGAAAATTATTCCACCGCAAAATTTTGATGGCGCTGAACCTGCAGCCGGTAAGCAAGGCAAACATGGATGACTTGAAAACAAGTTCATCGTCTATGGGGTTGTCAAGCAATAACCGCAACTCATCATCGTCTATGATGTCCCTGAACGTATCGACGTTACTGATACGCGAAACCCTCAGTGTGTAGTCCTCCGGCAGATACTTATCAAGGAAGGCCTGCTGGACAATGCTGATAAACTTGTCAAAGTACGACGCCGCAGTGTTTTGCGTAAGCTTTGCTTTTTCAGACCGGAAGGTTGTCGTGGTAAGCAGGTAATCTTTAAAACGTTCCAGCAGGCGCTCGTCAATATGACGGAACCTGAATAATTCGCCGGTGAAACGCTTTAGATACTTGACAGCAACTTCATAATGTGTTGTATCAATTTTCTCAAGCTGCTTTTTGCGGATAAAGGTGAAAGCGTACACATAAAAATCCGCTTCAAGCAAGTCTTTGTTAAAAATACCATTGGCATCCAGCATTAATGCCTTCATTCGCTTCAGGTAAATCTTTTCTGCAATTTCCTGGTTCAGTTCATTTTCCTTTACCTGAAGGGGCGTTTCGGGTTTCGCGTACAAATGCAGCTTTAAATGTTCCCGGCGTGTGTATACCTTTTTGTGCGGGTTCCATACCGGCGGAAAATAGTCAATGTACAAACTGTACTTTCCTGACTTCAGCAATTTTTTTCTAATCGTTCCTCTCATATACTTTCACTTTTACTGATGAAATAATCAACTACCTGCTGCTTGTTGAAAAGCAGCCTCCTGCCGACTTTAAGTTTTGGAAAACCCTCGGCTTTGATGGCCCTGAACAGGCTACGTTCGGCAATGCCCAAAATTTCCGAAAGGCCGCTAATGGAGATATACTCCTTTTGCATTTTTTCCCGGGAAGGCCGTTGGGCTAAGTGGGCGGAATCGTGATAACGGTCGATCAACTGGTAATTGGTATCCAGGATCGTGTCTGTCACCTTTTGCTCCCGCTGGCGTTTTTTGTAGTTTTTTTTCGCGCAGTCATCGGAGCAAAATTTGGTGACGGTCGTCTTTGCAATAAAGGATTTATTGCAGTGCTGGCAAATTTTCTTAACACGGATGTTAGAGCTCATGTTACGTTAATTTCGCAGCCAGAAAGTAACTAATTTTGGGTTGGGGATGGTCTCTCCGGTAATTTCGCCGGTGTTCTCCCCATAATTTCGCCGGTAATTTCTCCCAATTGCTGCCAGTTAACGTCAAAATGTGATAACTGAAAGCCCGTTGGTTATTTCGCCGGTAATTTCTCCATATTAGCTGCCCCAGGCTGCCGGTTAATGTCAGTAACTGCCCGGAACTACCGTTGTCTCACTTTTTAGTTATAAAATTGTACCTTTTTCATTTCTTCTGAAAAGGTACAATTGGTGAATTAAACGACAATAAAAAAAAGGTTTATTACAGTAAATTTAACTTTGTAAAGTTATTGATTATTAATGAGTTAGTAAAATGGAGTAAACTGAAGTTAACGAAAGTAGCCCCTTTATTTTCCAATACAAAACTTACTAAAAATATAATCAAGCTGGTGCTCGTTGGTAATTTCGCCTGTTATTTCGCCCAGGTAATGCAGGCAGCTTCTTATATCGGCAGACAGCAAATCGCCGGGCAGCTTATCTGTTAATCCTTTTACGACATATTGCAGGCTTTCCTGTACTTTTTCCAGGGCGGCTATATGCCGTGTGTTGGTTACCAGCGTTTCCTGCGAAAGCGATTGTTCCTGAACTGCTGCATCAAACAACCTGTCCTTCAACAGGTCAATATGAATGCCTTGTTTTGCAGAGATAAAAATTTGGACCGGGTCAGTTCCTGCTCCTTCACCACCCTTTATGGGATGGGCGCTGCTGTTATCTGCCTTATTGCCCACAAGCAGGTAGCGAATATTTTCTTTTTCTAACTGCGCCTTTATTTCATCCAGTTCGGCGTGCTTGGTTTCGTTTACATCGTACAGGTATAATACAATATCCGCACTGCGCATTTTTTCAAGGCTTTTTTCAATGCCCATATTCTCAATTACATCGGCGCTATGTTGCCTTATGCCCGCTGTATCAATCAGCCTGAATAAAATGCCTTTTATGTTCAACACTTCTTCAATAGTATCGCGGGTAGTACCGGCTATATCGCTTACTATAGCGCGTTCCTCGTTCAGCAAGGTATTAAGTAGTGTTGATTTGCCCGCATTGGGCTTACCAATTATAGCTACCTGTACACCATTTTTTATAACATTGCCCAGCCTGAACGAAAGCAGCAACTGCTGTACTTTTTGCTGTGCGGTGTAAAGCAGTTCAAACAATCGTGTACGGTCAGCAAATTCTACATCTTCCTGCGCAAAATCAAGTTCAAGTTCAATAAGGGCGCTAAATGACAGCAACTCGTCCCGCACCTGTTGCAGCACATGCGAGAAGCCCCCGCGTATATTTTGAATAGCCGCTTTTCTGCTGGCCTCGGTATTGCTTGCAATAAGGTCCGCAACAGCTTCGGCCTGGGTAAGGTCAAGCTTGCCGTTTAAAAATGCACGCTGGGTAAATTCGCCCGGCTTGGCGGCCCTTACGCCGCTTTGCAGCAAGGCCTGCAACACCTGTTGCTGAATAAAAGGCGAGCCATGGCACGAAATTTCTGCCACATCCTCACCTGTATAGCTGCGCGGGTTTTTAAACAGGCCTATCACAACTTCGTCAAGCATTACACCCTCGTGCACCATAAAACCTACATGCAAAGTATGGCTGGGCTGTTTCGCAAGGTCTTTACCGGGAAACAGTTCGTTAACTATGTCTATTGCCTTAGCGCCGCTAACCCTTATAACGCCAATGGCCCCTATGCCCTGTGGGGTAGCAAGTGCAGCAATTGTATCGTCCCAGCCAGAAAATTTACCATGCATCTGTACCAATAATTTGTGCAAAAGTACGATTAGAAAGCACCCAATAGAGCCAAACATCAACGTGCGATGGAAACACTCAACACTTAATTTTAAGTCACCCCTGTAAGGTTGGTGATTTCTATTCTTCGCTAACCCTAAATGTTATCGGCTGTTTTTGGCGATATGTTACATTACGGCCGTTTTGCACTGCAGGCACCCACTTGCCACTTTTTTGTATAACCCTAACAGCTTCTGCGGCAATGCCATAACCGGGGTCGTTTTCTGCGTTAACCTGCGAAATGGTTCCGTCTTTATCAACTATAAAACTTACAATAACCTGGTAGTCGCCTGCGGGCGCGCCATTATTTACAGGTATATTCTGCCGTAAGTTATGTTCAAGATATTTTATCCATGCACTAATGCCACCGGGAAACTGAGCCAGTATTTGAACCGGCATATTTACATCAATCTTCTCTTCACGAATTAGTTCTTTTGGCGCACCCGTATTTATGGTTTCTATGGGCTGCGCAATTTCATCACCTTTATCACCCTTAATAGTCATACTGCCAACGTTTGCATCTTCAATCTCTTTTTCTGAAGGTGGCGGCTCAGGTACTGGGTCTTTAACTATTAATGGTGGCGTTACTTTTAATGTTTCAAATTTATGCTGTGGTTTTTGGGGCGGTGGGGGCGGTGTTAACGGTTTATCTTTAACTTCAGCAAGCGTAAATATTTCAGTAACTACAGGCGTAATTTTTTTACCGGTTTCATTTTTCGCAAGCGCCTTGCCAACAACCGCCAGCAGGCTGCAACACAACATGGCGCTTACTGCAACAGCCAGCCGCCTGTTATAACTTTTACGCAGTTGGTATGCGCCGTATTGTTTATTGCGGCCGTCAAAAATTATATCAAGCACATCTGCATTAAGAATATTGTTTGTTTCCATTTTAAAGGTTTTGTTATTAGTAAAGAAAATAAGGGTTGATGTGTAACAGGCATTCTTAAGTAAGGGTTAGGGTTGAAGAATTAGTTAATGACAGGGAAGCTCATGGTTCATGGCTTTTAAAACCCAACCAGGCTACCGCTTCATCAACAGCTGCACAAGTTTAAATGCCATGTACGAACTGCGAATAAACGCCGAGAACTATTAACCCTCAACCTTGCTCAGGCTTTTACGCCATGGACCATCGACTATCGACCACGGACCTTCATCGCTGCTTCAAGCCATGAACTATTAACCATGAACCATGAACTGCTTACCACCCTCCTAATTCTCGCTTACCCTAAAAGTGATTGACTGCTTTTGGCGAAAAATTACGTTGCGCCCGTTTTGCATGGCAGCCTTCCATTTACCACTGTGCTGAATAACTTTAACAGCCTCTGCCGCAGTGCCGTAGCCGGGGTCGTTTTCGGCTTTAACGTCGGTAACATTGCCATCCTTGTCAACCAAAAAACTTACAATAACCTGGTAGTCAGCCGGCGGGGCGCCATTATCAACGGGCACATCCTGGCGCAGGTTGCGTTCTAAAAATTTTTGCCATGCCTGCGGGCCACCCGGAAACTGCGCCTGCTGCTGAACGCTAACAAACACGTGGTCATAATCTTCCGTTACTTTGGGCGTTTCAACTGCACCGGTGCCTTTATCTTCAACAGGTGGGGCGGGGGCATCGCTTTTAATGCCTTCCTGGTTAAAGGCGCCAATTTTAGTGTCCTCAAGCGCCTCTTGTGTAGGGGGCGGGTCTTTCACTTCCTCCGTTACAAGTTTGGGTGGTGTAAACTGCCTGGTTTCAATTCTCGGCTGTTCTTTCGGCGTTGGGGGAACAACGGGCGGTGGTTTTTTCTCTTCCAAACTGGCAATGTTTATGTCGTTAGATACCATTATTTGCGCTTTCCTGGTAGTTCCGCTGCCGCTTGCCAGCACGCTGCCCCCTACGGCCAGCAGGCAAAAACCAAACATAGTACCCAGTGCAATACCCAGCCGTTTTTTATAGGTTTTGCGTAGCTGGTAAGCGCCATACTGTTTGTTGCGGCCATCAAAAATAATGTCTAAAACATCGGCCTGCATAATGTTGTTTGTTTCCATTACAAAAGGTTTACTTTGTTTGCTAATTTGGTTACAAAGGGTTAGCAAGCCAGTAAGGCTGCATAACCAAAGGGTTGTGAAACAGTCGCTTTTAAACGATTGCTTTTTAACAAGTACTGTACGTGCCGGCCGGCATTACTATTTAGATTCACAACAGACTAGTTTCCACAAATCAAACGCCGCAAACCAAACATTTTACGGCAGCCTGGGTAAAGGTGGTACACAAACGAACGCGCAAATACGCATTTTGAGGAGGAAAAAGGAGGAATTTAGATGCAACCTGTTTTTCGCCATACTCCGCTCATTATTAATGTATTATGTTCATTTTAACGTCATCAATCATCCCAAAAATCATCATATCGTTCAAAAAATTGGCCACTCTGCCTTCCGCCCTACTTCTCCGCAATCTTCGCTTTGCCCTTGTCTCGCGACCCCTTCAGAACCCCCCGGGAGGAAAGAAGTACAGCCCGCCCGCCGTGCCGTGCCCTACGAGGCCGCTCTTTAAGGTCGCATAGGAGGAAAAAGGAGGAAAGTTTTGCAAGCTCATTTGTATACAAGTACATGATATTCAAATAATTAAATTTATAAGTTCGTTTCAAAGGCCAGTTTTCGTTTCCAAATTCACTCAACATTCAATCAGCAAAATTCCCTTAAATCACCGGTTTTTCTTTTTTCCCTAAACCTTATGCATCACGCCACACACCCTTCTTATATAAATATAAAAATCCCGCATCCGTCATCATGTTTTGCAATATTTATTTTTTAAACAGCACTGCAACGCTAAAACCTGCACAGGGCTAACTAAAAGTTTCGTTTAAATAAAACCTGGTTGTCTTGCTAAAAAATGTTATTTTCAGGCTAACGCATCCTTTAACAACCAATGAGAAATCGTTTTGCCCGCGCTCTCTTTTTAGCATTATGTCTTTTTATTGCAACCCCGGCCCTTGCCCAGCAGCCTAAACTGGTTTTGCCACTGGGCCTTACCAACTCACCTACAGATGTAGCTTTTAGCCCCGATGAAACCAAACTGGCAACATACTATATTACAGAATCCTTGATTAAAATATGGGATGTTGCATCGGGCTCGCTACTGCAAACTCTTAAAGGCCATACGGGCGGTATCAGTTCGATCCGCTTTTCTGATGACGGTAAAACACTAATTTCCACCTCATTTGATGAAACACTTAAAGTATGGGATGTAAAAACGGGTAGTATTGTTGAAGATTTTATAAAAGATTCGGGCGAAACCAAACTTGTAAGGGTGTCTCCTGATGCCACCAGAATTCTTACTGCATATCACACTATAAAAATATGGGATGCAAAAACAAAAAAACTGCTTAATTCATGGCAAGGTCATGATACAGAGATCGAGTCCGCTCAATTTTCTAACGACAATAGCATTCTTCTCACTAATGCATTTACAACAATAAAGGCATGGAATACAAGTAACGGATCTTTACTGTACCAATTTAGTTTAGATGATTGGCCGATGGTTATGAAATTTTCACCTGATAATAAAAAGATACTTACAGTTTCATATAGCGGCGTGGTTACCTTAACTGATGCACTTACCGGTAAAAAATTAGGCAATTTAAACCTGGGGGAAGATAAGATTTATGCTGCAAATTTTTCGCCCGACAGTAAAAAGGTGTTTACCATATCGTCTTTAAATGGCTATTGCGCAATTTGGGACTGCGACAGCCGTCACTTTTTACAATTTGCGGGTTATGTTAATGCTGCATCTTTTTCACCAGACAGCAAAAGCCTACTGGTGGCAAGCAGGAAAAAGACAGTAAAGATAATTAACCTGCTAACGGAAGACACTGTGCATATTTTTACAGGTAGCAGCGCATTAGGGGATGTGAACTATTCACCCAGCGGTAAATTAATTGTTTCTGCAAGCGTTTCAAATGTTCTTGCAATATTCGATGCAAAAAGCGGCGCGCTGTTAACTGCTATTAAAGGGCACGCTGACCCAGTTAAATATGTAAGGCTTAGCCCGGATGGCAAAAAGATGGTTGCCAGTTCAGGGTTAAAGCCGGCAAAAATATGGGACATGCAAACAGGCAGGATGATTATGCATATAAACGAACCTTACACACAGTATGGCGAATTTTCGCCGGATGGCAAACAGGTAGTTACGGTATCTTTAAATGCCGTTAAATTTTGGGATGCAGAAACGGGGGGATTGTTAAAAAAATTGAACGGCAACCTTTCTTATTTACAAGCTGCGCATTTTTCGCCTGACGGCAAAAAAATACTAACAACATATACCGGTAATATTGCAGAGGTTTGGGACGTTGAAACGGGTAACTTTCTATACGATTTAGTGGGCCACACAAAATGGATTGAATCGGCAGAATTCTCTCACAATGGACAAAAAATTGTAACAGCTTCACAAGATGGAGCTATTATTTGGGATGCTGATACAAAGGCGCCCTTTACATATATACCTAAGAATGATCATGCCGGTTATTCAGACATATATTCTGCAGTTTTTTCACCGGATGATACAAAACTGTTAATTACTGAATCAAACGGCATGGTAAAGTTATGCGATGTTGCAACGGGGGCACTATTGAACAAATATGAATTAGATGATTACCCCGGCAGCGCTAACTCAGTGTTTTCTGCACAGTTTTCGGGTAATGGTACAGATGTGTTGCTTGCGTGTGCTGATGGCAGTGCCCGTGTTTGGAACACCTTGACCAATGAAACTGAATTAACTTTAAGCGGACATGACAATTGGGTTTATTGCGCCCGGTTTTCACCGGATGGCAGTCATATTACCACCTGTTCTTACGACAATACCTGCAAACTATGGGATGCAAAAACGGGCAGGCTTTTGTACACTTTTTTTTCGGTAGACAGTACAGACTATATAGTATATGATTCATTGGGCAGGTACGATGGCACGGAAGACGCCCGAAGGCTTATTAATTTTACCTGTGGCGATGAGGTGATTGGCCTTGACCAGGTAAAAGACCAGCTTTGGGTACCCGGCCTGGCGCAGCGCATTATTGAGAACGACAGTATTAATGCACCAAAAATAGCAGACCTTGCCATTTGTGGTTTTATTCCCATTGTTGAAAATTTGGGTTCATCAAATGGGTATGCTTATAAAATTACGCCACGGGGTGGCGGCCTGGGCGAAACAGTGCTTTATGTAAACGGAATTGAAATAAAACGATATAAACCTGAACAGCTTTTAAAAACACCCGGTGCAGGCTATCAGCTAAATATAAAGCCGGATGAAGTTAAGCGCTATTTTGCTGACGGTCAACAAAATGCAATTACGGTAAAAGCATACGCTGCAGGAAATAGCATCTCATCACGTGGTGTTAAAATAGTAAACTATTCTGCCAGCAAAACCTTGGTACATCCCAACCTGTTTGCAGTTATGATAGGCGTTAGTGACTACAAAGGCGAAGAGCTTGACCTAAAATATGCTGCAAAAGATGCTGCAGACCTTGGCAATATTATAGGCATAAGCGCCCGTAAACTGTTTAATACTGATACTACGGGGCATGTATTTGTATATAACCTTGTTACTGACAAAAACCATTATCTGTTCCCTGAAAAACAAAGTATTAAAAAAGTGCTTGATGAAATTGGGCAAAAAGCTTCTGCAAACGATATTTTATTAATATTTTTTGCCGGCCACGGTGTAGTGCAGGGCGATAAAAAACAATTTTTCTTTTTAACCGCCGATGCATCTAAAGCCACAGCTGTAGACGCGCCGGGCACAGTTGGTATTGGTACCGAAGAGTTGAGCGACTGGATTAAACCGCAAAACATTAAGGCGCAAAAACGCATTCTTATTTTTGATGCATGTAACAGCGGGCAGGCAATTAACGAATTAGTTAAAATAGGCTCGCCCCGGCAAAACTATATTGCTGCAAGAAACGACGATAAGGCCCAGCAAATAAAAACAATAGAAAAGCTAAATGAAAAAACAGGCATGTTTATTCTTTCCGCTTCTGCCAGCAATCAAAGCGCCTACGAAATGGAGCGGTATGCGCAGGGGCTGCTTACATATTCTTTATTAAAAGCTATTAGGGAGCAGCCGGGCATACTGGAAGACAATAAATTTTTAGACGTAAGCAAATGGTTTAACGCCGCCGAAAAAACAGTAGATGATATGAGTGCCGAAATGGGGGGCCTGCAGCAACCGCAAATAGTAAGTGCCGGCAATATTAGCGTTGGTATTGTAGATACTGAAGTTGTTGCCAGAATAAAATTGCCGCAGGAAAAAGCCTTGTTTACTGAATGTAATTTTCAAAATAACGACGAGGCCGTGGCCGATGATGACTTAAGCTTAAATAAGCTTGTTAATAATGAGCTTAATTATGTTGCTGCGGGACGTTCAGGCAGTACCATTAGTTACCTTGCTGCCACTAACTCGCCGGATGCTTATTCGTTAAGCGGCAGGTACGATGTATTGGGGAATAATGTTACCATTAAGGTTAACATAAAGCAAAACAAAGCTTTAAAATTTCGGTTTGAATTTACTGCCGGTAAAAACGACCTGCAACAGGCAGCCGTTAAAATTGTACAGCATGCCGTAGATTTTGTTAATGCAAATCGCGACGGTCAATCGCAAACCCAATAAAGCTTACTTATTCGTTATCAGCCTTTTTATTGTCTATATTCAATCCTTACCCTGGCAATAAATCCCGCCAAATCTTCGTCCGCTAAAACCCTTCTCAAAATCTCATCCCAAAAATCCCTCTCACATAATTATATTCGTGCATATGAAAAGCGAACAAAGCAGCCGGAACTTTGGCCTTGATGTATTAAGGGTTTTAGCATGCTATATGGTGCTGCAAATACACGCCGGTGAATTTTATTATATATCGCCGCAGGGAACGGTGCTGCATACCACCGGCGCATGGTGGGTGGGCTGGTATAACTCGCTGTTCAGGTGTTGCGTGCCATTGTTTGTAATGCTGTCGGGGTTCTTTATGTTCCCTGTTACCAGTACCCGCGCATTTTTAAAAAAGCGCTTTGCCCGTGTTGCCATACCTTTTGTTATTTGGTGCGTGCTGTATGCCATTTACCAATATTGCATTGGCGCTGCAACGTTGTCAAAGGTTATTGACAATATTTTGAAAATTCCCGTAAACTATGGTACTGATATTGGCCACCTTTGGTATGTGTATATGCTGCTGGGCATATACCTGTTTGCGCCGCTAATATCGCAATGGGTGCAAACAGCAACACGCCGCGGTATGCAATTGTACCTTTTGCTATGGGCCGTAGCTATGTGTTTGCCATATATACACCTTATTTTTCCTGCTGTTTTAGGCGAGTGTTACTGGAACAAAAGCCCCCTGCTGTATTATTTTTCGGGCTTTTTGGGCTATGTTATTTTGGCCAACTATATTAAACGTTTTTATATGCAGCGGCAACCCGGGCAGTATGTGCTGGCTGTACTGCTTATTATTGCAGGTTATGGCATAACTGCTTATGGCTTTATACACTTACTGCCACAAAAAGATGTTGTTGAGCAGCTTGAACTTACCTGGGGCTTTGAAAGTATAAATGTGGCCATGCTAACCGCGGGCTTTTTTCTGCTGTTTAAAAACATAACTGTTAGCAACCCTGCATCTTTTTTTGTAAAGCTGGTTAATGATGTTTCGGGAAAAAGCTATGGCATATACCTTGCACATATAATGGTGTTAGATACATTATACCTATACATAAATCCCCATATAGCAAGCGCGGCCATAAGTGTGCCGCTTATTGCCGTAGTATCGTTTATATGTACTTACCTGCTGGTAAAATGTTTAAGCAACCTGCCAATGAGCCGGTGGTTGATAGGGTAGGAGGAGGTAAGCCGCAGGGGTAATGAGCAAAAGCTATGGTTGACTGTAGGGGGCTCTTTTTAAATGGCGGCTGCCCCTGTAAAAGCGCGCCACGGCCTGGCTTAGGTGCTGTAGAAGTCCACATTGCCCGAAAAAGTTGCCCCACTGGCTGAAAGAACAAAAATTGACAGCTTTTTATAATTTTTTTATACTACATTACTATATAATAATAAAATTATATATTTATGCAGGTTTCTGATTGTTTAATGCATGAAAATGTAAATAAAATACCGGCATGTTGCCGCTAAGTTTTTTTTGCAGTAAATAATGCGTATTAATTAACATTATGCTGCAACAATAAGGGTAATTACTTGTAAAGTTATTTAAGTATAACAGCCTGCAAACAAAAACTTGCCGGCTACTAACCTAAAAACATTGAATGAGGTCACGAGCGTTAAGAAACATTACAAATACCGTTAAGTATTTTTGTTTTAACAAGCACCTGGGTGCAAACATTAAACAGCAACTGGAGATAGTTAAAGTGCTGAAGCCACTGAAAAAGAAAAGGTTGATAAGCTATAGAAGCTATTTTATATATCTATACTCGTATATCTCCAGGTCTTTTGGCATACCGGATAAGGCTTCCATTTTAATAAACCATTACAACTACCTGCAAAAAAAATTTAGCGGTGCTAATTTGGAAAAATTGTTTGCAGAAGGTATAGAGTGTTTGCATGAACGTGCGGGTGATGATGTTTATACTATAACATTTTCATCAAGTTCGTTGCTGGAGTTTGAAGGGTCTATGCTGCTAAATTTTAAATTAAACGGCATAAGCCTGAGTACGTTGTCATTTACATTTGTGCCGGGCAAGTTGTTTAATATTGATGAGGAAGATATAATCTATATATCCGGGCTACAGCGGGACGGTAACCAGCTTGATAATTGCTACAGGGCAAAAAAATATTTTAAGAACACCAGTCTTTCCGTAATGTTGATGACGGCGCTTGAGGGCATAGCAATATCACTAAACATAAAAACGTGCATTGGCATTTCATCAAGAAACCAGCTATCGCTAAATAACGAGCAGGAGTATACAAAATTTTATTCAGTGTACGACCAGTTTTGGCTAAACAACGATGGAGTGCTTGTTGGTGAAGATTATGTTTTTAAAATACCCATACCGCAAAAGGATGTTCAGCCAATACCTAAAAATCAAAAAGAAATTGTGTTAAAAAAACGCCTTAAGCTTGAAGAGATATATAAAACAAGCCGTACCGGAACGCTAAGTTTATTGTCATAATATAGCTGCATATATAACTATAAAATATCGGTTGTTGCCCGCAGCAATCTGCCTGCACTTCCAAATTATATAGCCATTCCAAATAACCTGCCCTGCTGCCGCGTAGCTAATCGCAGTCGTTTTCGTATATTGTAGCCACAACACACGCGCATGAGAAAACTATACCTTATTACTATTGTAACAATACTGTTAGCTATAACTGCAAATGCACAAAAAAAGAAAGCGCCCAACACAAACGATGTTTTAAAAACTGAGGCTGTACAGCAATTACAAAGCAACTACGCATTGTATAAAAACAATGCGCTGCAAATATGGGGTTATGCTGAAGTAGGGTATAAGGAAGTAAAAAGCAGCGCATTGCACCAGCAAACATTAAAAGATAATGGTTTTACTGTGCAGGCAGGTGTGGCAGACATGCCCACTGCATTTGTAGCCACCTATGGCAGTGGCAAACCGGTAATTGGTATTTTGGCAGAGTTTGACGCTTTGCCCGGTATGAGCCAGGATACGGTGCCGGAAAAAAAGCCGCTCGACGGCAAAAATGCCGGCCATGCCTGCGGGCATCACCTGTTTGGCACTGCAAGTGTTGCCGCGGGTATAGCTGTAAAAAAATTAATAGAAGCAGGTAAATTAACAGGCACAATAAAAATTTTTGGCTGCCCTGCAGAAGAGGGCGGCAGCGGTAAAGTATACATGGTGCGCGCCGGGTTGTTTAATGATGTTGATGTGGTTATACACTGGCACCCCGGCGATGCTAATGAAGTAACCATGACCAGTGCGCTGGCAAATGTGTCTGCCAAGTTTAGGTTTAAAGGTATTGCTGCCCATGCATCTATGGCGCCGGAAAAAGGCCGCTCCGCGCTGGATGCTGTAGAAGCTATGGACAATATGGTTAACATGATGCGTGAACACATTCCACAGGAAACGCGTATACACTACATAATAACCAATGGGGGCAAGGCGCCCAACATTGTGCCCGATTTTGCAGAAGTATATTACTATGTTCGCCACCCGAAAAAGGATGATGTAAAAGCTATATTTCAGCGCGTGGTAAAAGCCGCACAGGGCGCAGCGCTTGGCACTGAAACAACGATGGAGTACGAAATAATTGGCGGCACCCACGACCTGTTGATCAATAAAACACTCGGTGCAGTAATGCAGTTGAACCTTCAAAAAATAGGTGGTGTTGCGTACACCCCGCAAGAAGTTGATTTTGCCAAAAAAATACAGGCAACTTTTACTTTTAAAGCGCCTGCCATTACCATGGCAGATTCTGTCGCGCCTTTGCAGCTTGTACCCGATGCTGGTGGCGGCAGTACCGATGTGGGCGATGTTAGCTATGCAGTGCCAACTGTAGGCCTTGATGCTGCCACATGGGTGCCGGGCACGCCCGCGCATAGCTGGCAGGCCGTAGCATGCGGCGGCACTGAAATTGGTATTAAAGGTATGATGGTTGCCGCGGAAACAATGGCCCTTACCGCAATTGACCTGTATACAAACCCGCAATTAATAATTAAAGCAACGGACGAATTTAAAGCTGCCAAAGGCGATTATAAATACGAAGCATTATTGGGTGACCGAAAGCCTGCATTAAACTACAGGGATTAAAAATGCACCCCGGTGAAATTGATATTGGCGTTATTGCAACATGCCTATAATATAAGGTGCGGCACAAACCTGCTTACATTATTTGTAATAAGCGTATCAGCCTCGCGAATGCCCATACCGGCGGCATGCTGCCCTATTACCCAACTGCCAATAACCGGGTAGTTGCCGTTAAACTCCGGCAATGTAAACAGCTCCTGGTAAATATAACCCTCGGTGCCATAGTCGCCTTCTGTATGTTCCTGTAAAATGTTATTGTCAATAATATCAATGTTAGCGCCTTCTCGGGATAGCAGTGGCTTTTTTACATATTTCTCTAAATTGCCTTCTTCAAAATAGGCAGGCAGTAAATAGGGGTGTCCTTTAAACAACTGCCATAGTATAGGTAAAATCGCCTTGTTCGATAGTATCATTTTCCATGCAGGTTCAATCCAAAAAGCACGGCTTTTATCAGCTAATATATTTTTTCCAAAGTCGTCATGCACCATCCATTCCCAGGGGTATAGCTTAAAAATATTTTGTATGGTTTCGTTCTGCATATCTTTAAAAACCAGGTGGTGCGCATCCCATCCAATATCATCAATATACAGCAACTTCGTATTAATACCGGCCTGCATAGCGCAGTCTCGCAGGTATTCAACATTGGTAAGGTCTTCAAGCGTTTGCTTCTGGCAGCTAAAATGCAACATGCCTTTGTACAGGTAAGGTTTTAAAAAGCCCCAATAGTCAACAAGTTTTTCATGTATGCTGTTAAACTGGTCTTTGTTTTTGTTAAAATCCTGTAGCCAAAACCATTGTACTATTCCCGCCTCGTACAGGCTGGTAGGCGTATCGGCATTAAACTCCAGCATTTTTAACTGGCCGTCTTTAAAGCAAAGGTCAAACCGCCCGTAAATTGATGGGTGGTCTTCCATCCATGTTTTTTCTATATAATCAGCCATCCATTGCGGTATGCCAAATAAATGGTACAGGTTATTATCAATAACATGTTCAACAGCGCCAAGGCACATCTCCCAAAGTTCAGCCGTTGCTTTTTCAATCAATAAAATTTCGTTCATGCTAAAAGCATAGTAAGCGCTTTCGTTCCAGTATGGAACGTTGGTAGTATGAAAGCCAAAGCCAATTTGTTCAACGGCCTGTTGCCAGTTATTGCGTGGTTTAATAGTCAAGCGGTGCATAAGCAAGATTGAAAAGAAGGGATGAAATGCAGGAGCATTTTATGCTGTTAGCTGCCTGCCGCTACTATAGCTTTGCCAAAACCGTGGCGAGTTGTGGTAGAGGTGTAGTGCCTTACAGGAACGCCTATAAAGCCATGCGCATAATAAAACTGGCCGTTAACATAGCTATACTGGTTATAAGTGTATGGCCTGAAGGAGTAGCACCATTCAACAACAACGCTATCGTTAACGGTGTACATGTCCATGCAACTGTCAACATTAATGCTGTCTCTCAACTGCGCTTCGCGCACCAGGTCAGTTTCAATATTATACTGGCGTTGTTTGTACATGGCCCTGTTACACGATGCAAGGGCTGCGGTAATAAGGATGAGTTGAACCTGGCGGGACTTTTTCATGCTATGAGGGTGATTACCCCATAAAGTTATTTCAACAGTTATGTTGTTATTGTACCTGCAATGTTTGTTAGCACAACTTTAGCGTTTGTTAAATTGATTTTATATGAAAGCAGGTTTAAAACGAAGATGTCTGCGGCATATACATACACTAACCTTGTTACCAGTGCAGGCTGCTAACCGTCATACTTAAAATGTCGTAAAGAAAATTAACGTTCGATTGAACTTGCAGCATGTAGCCGCCACTACGCAAATTTTTAGTATTATTATTGTTTCAAAACTCCCTTTGCACATGTAAGCCAGCCACCAGCCTGCAAAATTGTACGCTTTTAAATTGCTATATACAGTATCTTTAAAACGTCAGTTTCAAATCCATTTATTGATCTATATAAAAAACGATTGTAATGTCGAACAACACTCCCGCGTCAAGAAGAAAATTTTTGCAACAGTTAGGCGGTACCAGCCTGTTGCTGGCATCAAGCCCGCTGGCAAGCTTTGCCTCAAAAGAAAAAGCTGAAGAGCGCATTTTACGGTACGAAAAAAAGTTTACTGCTAACGACCAGGTTAATATTGCAGTAATTGGCTTTGGTATACAGGGCCATATGGATGTTGGTACAGCCCTTAAGGTGCCCGGTGTTAAATTGGTGGCCGCCTGCGACCTGTATAATGGCCGGCTGGTAAACGCAAAAGAAATGTATGGTAACGATATTTTTACCACCCGCAACTACATGGAAATTTTAGACCGTAAAGATGTTGATGCCGTAATAATTGCCACCAGCGACCATTGGCATGCACGCATTACAAAAGACGCCCTTAAAAAAGGCAAACACGTGTATTGCGAAAAACCAATGGTGCATAAAATAAGCGAGGGGATGAGCGTTGTTGAGGCGGCCCGTGCAGCTAAAAGCATTATGCAGGTGGGCAGCCAGCGTGTTAGCAGCGTGGTGTTTGCCAAAGCGCAGGAGCTGCTGAAAGCTGGTGAGATAGGTAAGCTTAATATGGTAAATGCAGTGTACGACAGGCAAAGCGCCATTGGCGCATGGGAGTACACCATGCCAAGCGATGCATCGCCTGAAACTGTTGACTGGAATAAATATGTTGAAGGGATGAACAAACAGAGCTGGGACCCGAAGAAATTTTTCTGGTGGCGCAACTATCGAGACTTTGGTACAGGTGTAGCCGGAGATTTGTTTGTGCACCTGTTAAGCGGCACACATTTTATTACAGGCAGCAAGGGGCCTGAAAAAATATTTGCTGCAGGTCAAACCAGCTATTGGAAAGATGGACGCGACGTACCCGATATTATGACGGGTATTATACAATATGGCGATACCGCCGAGCACCCCGCGTTTGAGCTTACCCTGCAGGTTAACTTTATAAGCGGCACAGGCGGCTCTGAATCAACAAGGTTTGTAGGCGAGGAAGGTGTTATTGAAATTAAAAATGGTGGCCTTACCGTGCATCACAGCATTATGCCTAAAGCGCCGGGCTTTGGAGGCTACGATGCTGTAATGACTTATCCTAAAGCCATGCAGGATAGCCTTAAGGCTGCTTACGACCAAAAATGGAGCGCAGATGATAAAAAGGCGCCAACCAAACCAGATATTAATTTTAAAGCGCCGGCTGGTTATAACGAACACTTGGACCACCATACACACTTTTTTGATTCTGTGCGTACCGGCAAACAACCCGTGGAAGATGCTGTATTTGGCTTTCGCGCGGCTGCACCGGCGCTTGCCTGTAACGCCAGCTATTTTGAAAAGAAAATAATTAACTGGGATGCAGAGAATATGAAGCTGAAGGCCTAAGCTTTACTTAATAAACGCAAAAAATGGATGACACCTTTTCAACGAAATGTCATCCTTTTTTTTATTAGAAGCTGTTTGAATTTTAGGTTATTTAGTGGCTAATTTTTACAAAAATTTTAATAAATGCCCTCTTTTTTGGCGTTTTATATTATTTTTTTATTAAAACAGCCTTATTTCTGCTGAATTTTTGCTTAATTATTTTGTATTGGAATATAAAAATAAATAATGCTTTATATTTGTTTTCCTCACAATAAAAGGTGGGGATTTTAGTTAATATATGTCTTTAACCTCCTGAAATTTTTTTTGATGAGAACATTATTGATCGTGTGTGGCTTCTGCTTATGTGCTTTAACATCAACTATACCTGCATCGGCGGGTAAATTTACAGACGGTAAAAAGTTCCCTTCACTTTTAGCTTCAGATGTACCTGCTTCAGTTAACAGCTGGGTAGATTCTATGTATTACGGTATGCGCCTGGATAGTTTTGGCCTTAAAAGAGATGTGTTTTTCTTAGCCCTTAAGGGTTATGAATACCTGCTTAGCCAAAACAAATTGCAGCGGCCCGAGGTATTAACCATTTGCGATTACAGCCAGCTTAGCAACAGTAAACGTCTTTATGTAATTGATATGCTTAACGGCTCCCTGCTGTATAACACATACGTATCACACGGCAAAAATTCGGGTGCAGATTCTGCTACCAGCTTTTCAAACAAAAATAACTCTCATAAAAGCTCCCTTGGCTTTATGGTAACTGGCGAAACCTATAAAGGCAAAGCTGGTTACAGCATGCATTTTGATGGCCAGGAAAAAGGCATAAACGACCATGTACGCATGCGCAATATAGTATTGCATGGCAGCTTATATGTTAACGAATACCGTGCAGATGCCGGTACTATGATGGGCAGAAGCTTTGGTTGCCCGGCAGTACCTTACGGCGAGCACGAAGATATTATTGACCATATTACCGGCGGCAGTTGCTTTTTTGTTTACAGCCCGGACTATGTGTATTTAAAAAGCAGCAAAATAGTAAACGCTCATTTTGACTGGCCGGTAACTATGCTGTCTTCTAATACACTTAACCAGTTCCAGGCTTCATCAGGTCATTAGTTTATAAATAGCCTGTTGGCTATGTTCTACAATTGCTGCATCAGCAAAATTATTATTCTTCAATAGCTTCTTGTTTTTTACAGTACGTACATCATACGGTTTTTTAACGCGCATATATGCTGATATTTGCAAATATGCCGTCGCCGCTTTCCGTTCTTCAGCAATACTGGCAGTACAGCACTTTCCGGCCGCAGCAGGAGGAAGTGATCAATGCTGTTTTAAATGGCAGTAACACGCTTGCTATTATGCCTACAGGTGGCGGTAAATCAATTTGTTACCAGGTGCCCGCACTGCTGCTTGATGGTGTTTGCCTGGTTATAAGCCCTCTTATTGCGTTAATGAAAGACCAGGTTGATAACCTGCAAAAACGTGGCATTGCAGCAGCGGCGCTGCACAGCGGCCTTACTTATTACGAGATAAACAACATATTGCAGAATGCAGTTGAGGGCAGGTATAAATTTTTGTATTTATCGCCCGAGCGCCTGCAAACTGAAACTTTTATGGCCTTTGCGGCCGATATGGAAGTTAACGTTATTGCGGTTGACGAAGCGCATTGCATTTCGCAGTGGGGGTACGATTTTCGGCCATCATACCTGCGCATAGCCTCCCTTAGGGCAGTGTTGCCCAACGTACCGGTGTTGGCCGTAACAGCATCTGCCACAGCGGTAGTTGAAGCAGATATTATTGAAAAGCTTGAACTGGAAGATTGCATCATCTCCCGCCAGTCTTTTGAACGGGCAAACCTTTCATTCAGTGTTTTTAAGGTTGATAGCAAGATAAACAAGCTGGCAGAAATTTTAAACAATGTGCAGGGTAGCGGCATTGTATACTGTCGCAACCGCAAAACCACCAAACAGGTGGCTGAACTGTTATTACTGCAAAATATAAAGGCTGACTTTTACCACGCAGGCCTGCCACAGGAAGAACGCACCGCTAAGCAGGAAGCATGGGTTAAAAACGATATTCGGGTAATAGTGTGTACCAATGCATTTGGATTAGGGATAGATAAGCCTGATGTTAGAACTGTTGTGCATTATGATGTGCCTGATTGCCTTGAGAACTATTACCAGGAAGCAGGGCGTGCCGGCAGGGATGGCAAAAAAGCATACGCGGTGTTGTTATTCCAGGGCGAAGATATGGAATGGCTTGAGGCGTTGCCCGATGTGCGGTTTCCGTCCATTTATAACATTCGTAAAGTATACCAGGCACTGGCAGACTACCTGCAAATACCCGTTGGTATTGGCGAAGGCAATTATTATGATTTTAACCTGGGCGAATTCACTGCCAATTTTCAACTGGACATACACCTGGTAATAAACACATTAAAGGCGTTGGAGCAGGAAGGCCACCTAACCTTTAATGAAAGTATTTTTTTGCCGGCGCAGGCTGGTTTTACAGCATCGCGCCACACACTGGAGCATTTTGCGCAAACCCACCCGTCCCTTGAGGCGGTAACAAAATGCCTGCTGCGCACTTACGAGGGCATTTATGATAACCGCGTTTCCATTAACGAGAAGCTTATTGCAAAGCTTACGCGAATAAACCTTGTTACAGTTAAAGATGACCTGTTGCAGCTTAAAGCCCTTGGCATAATTGACTACCTGCCGCAGAAAGAAACGCCGCAAATTAATTTTATACTAAACCGCGCACCGGCCGAGTTTTTATATATTGATAATGCCGCTTATTTTAAACGTAAAGGCGATTACGAACTGCGCACTGCCGCTATGTTGGCTTTTATGCAATTGCAGGGTGAATGCAGGGCTAAATACATCGCCAATTATTTTGGCGACACTGCCGCTAAAGATTGCGGTGTTTGCGATAACTGCCTTCAACAAAAAAACAAGGCAGTTAAGCGGGATGAATTTAAAGAAATTGAGGAGCAGGTATTGCAAACACTGGCAAAAGGCAAAACAACGCTCAACACGCTGCTTACACAATTAAGCGTTTACCCAAAAGACAAATGCATCGCCGTTATTAACTACCTGCAAAGCGAACGGAAGATTACCGCTGACAGTTTGGGCAGGCTTGCTGCGAAGGAATAGCTGCCCAATTTCCGCGTGGTTGAGGGATAACATCTTTCTAAAAAGATGAAATCCCTGTCAAACAAAAAAATTTTCACCCTGTATAAGCTTTGTCCGCAATCTCGTGCGTTCCCCTCATCCCTTTAGGGAGAGGGGTAGGGGGGTATATTGGTTCCCAAAAAAATTTTCCTCCCGGTTAAAATATTAGCTTTACCTGTTCGTCTGTCTATGTAAGATGGATACGGCGATGATGATAACCGAAACAATGGCTGAAAACCGCAAACGTAATATTACAGAGGTAATTAATGCTTACAGCAAGCGTTTGCTCGGCTTTATACGGAAGCGCGTTGACAATCCATCGGATGCTGAAGACATTCTGCAGGATGTATTTTTCCAGCTTGTTGATAACACACAGCCAATTGAGCAACTTACCGGCTGGCTTTTTACCGTAGCACGTAACAAAATAACAGACAGGCAGCGCAAACACAAGCCGGATTTGCTGGATGATATTTTTGTGGGTGACGGTGAAGACGATTGGGGCGGCTGGGCAGAATTGTTTTTTGATGAGAACAATAATCCTGAAACTGATTATTTGCGCAGTATGTTTTGGGAAACATTGAACAATGCATTGAATGAACTGCCAAAAGAGCAAAAAGAGGTGTTTGTTTTAAACGAGCTGGAAGGCATACCATTTAAAGAGATTGCCGGAAGAACCGGCGAAACAGTAAATACATTATTATCGCGTAAACGTTATGCTGTACTGCATTTGAGGGAACGGTTAAAAACTTTACGCGACGAATTATTAAACTATTAAAAATAGTATATGAAAAAGTTTAGGATCTTAAAAGGGCTTGGCATTTTGGTAATTGTAAGCGTAGTGTTTACTGTGCTTAGTTACATAGTAATGCTGTTGTGGAACAATGTACTGGCAACAGTGGTTAGCGTAGGCCTGCTTACATTTTGGAAGGCGGCCGGTATACTGCTGCTAAGCAAAATATTATTTGGGTTTGGCCCTAAAGGCCCGTTTGGCAGGCACCGGCACAACCCGGAAGCCTTCGCAATGCGAAAAGAAATGATGAGCAAATGGCAAAATATGACGCCCGAAGAAAGGAAGAAGTTTAAAGAAGAATTCAGGCAACGTTGTGGCGGTGGATGGCGTGGTGGTGCGGCATGGAAAGAAGACTTTAGAAGAACAGAGCCGCAGCAGGAAGATGAGCCGCGCTAACATCTCAAAACAAACACTCAATAATCTCAGGCGGAGTCCACTGGACAATACTCGATTTTCAAATAGAAGACAAGCGGTTAAGAGGTGTATCGGTTTTACCTTAAGTGTTGAAAATTGATTATTGAGTGGTTTGTTTTCTTAATTTTTCCCTTTATACAAAACCACCTGTTATGGATATACTTGTTTTTAAAACCAATGTGGAAAGCAAAAAGCAGGTTCGCAAACTGTTTCCTGTATTACGAACTATGGATGGCATAGCCCGCTGGAATGTTGACCTGCACGATATTGATAAAGTATTACGTGTTGAAGCTGTAAGCATTTCGCCACGTTCGGTTGAAACAGTATTACAAAAGGCGGGTTATTTTTGTAAAGAACTTGAGTAATAAGCTATAATGCTATGAAACAAACACCAACTTTATACGACTGGGCCGGTGGCAAAGAAAAGCTGGAAAAACTTACAGAAGTGTTTTATGATAAAGTGCTGAAGGATGACTTGCTATACCCGGTTTTTAAAAATATGAGCGGCGACCATACCAAACATGTTGCTCATTTTATAGCGGAGGTTTTTGGCGGCCCTTCGTTGTATACGCAGGGCGATGGCGGCAGTCATGCAAATATGGTGGCGCACCATGTAGGTAAAATGCTGGATGAAGAAAAAAGAAAAAGATGGATGGACCTGCTCTTGTTAAGCGCCGATGAAATTGGCCTTGCCAATGATCCTGAATTTCGTTCTGCACTTGTTGGCTATCTTGAATGGGGCAGCAGGATAGCTATATTAAATTCAACTGCGCACGAAAACCCTGTGCACGAAAATGCGCCAATGCCCAAATGGGGCTGGGGCGAAACTGGCGGCCCTTACATACCGGCGGAGTAAATTTATTATCCCGTTTTTATTTGTTTGCTGTAATTTGGTAAGCCAAAACGGCGCCACATGCACAAACAAATTTTTACCGCCTTTGTATGCATACTTTTTACAGCATCCCTTTCTGCACAAAAAACAATAGCCATAAAATGCGGTAGTTTGTTTGACGCACAAAAAGGTGTTATGCTCAGCAACCAGGTGGTGCTGGTAAAAGGCAATATTATACAATCTGTTACGGCCGCGTCATCGTTTACTGAAAAGGCTGATTCGTTGATTGACCTTAGCGGCTACACCGTTTTGCCCGGCCTTATTGATGCACATACGCACGTGCTGCTTCAGCAGGATGTTACCAGCCAGGAGTATGCAGACCAGTTGTTGAAAGAGTCAATTCCGTACCGCACCCTGCGTGCATCGCGCAGCGCAAAAATCTCTTTACAAAACGGCTTTACCACTATTCGCGACCTGGAAACGGAAGGCGCTATGTACGCCGATGTTGATGTGAAAAAAGCTATCAACAATAATATTATACCAGGCCCGCGCATGTTTGTATCAACCCGGGCATTAAGCACAACAGGGCATTATGCACTAAGCCCGAAAGAATATAACTGGGAACTTGACCTGCCAAAGGGTATACAGGAGATTACCGGCGCGGATGAAGCGCGTCGTGCCGTACGCGAACAGCTTAGCCACGGTGCAGACTGGATAAAGGTTTATACAGACCGTGGTTATTATAAAGCGCCCGATGGTACTTACCACAGCTACGCCAATTTTACAAAAGACGAGATACAGGCCATCGCCGATGAAACCATTGGCAGCGGTAAAAAATTTGCCGCCCATGCCATGACGCGCGACGGTATTATATACGCCATTAATGCCGGCGTAACAAGCATTGAACATGGCTTTGGCATGGATGATGAGTGCATACAGCTAATGGTAAAAAAGCATGTGTATTGGTGCCCTACCATTTATATATGCGATTACATGGCCGCAGGGCGTGAAAAAGACGGTAATCCCATGGACAGGCTTTTTATGCAAACTTTTCCAGCATTGTTTAAAAAAGCGCTTGATGCCGGCGTGACCATTGTGTACGGTACTGATATTGGCGGTTATAGCTGGGATGAACCGCAGGCGAAAGATTTTGAATACATGGTTAAATGGGGCATGCCGCCTGTGCAGGCTATACAAAGCGCAACCATTACAGGCGCAAAACTATTGGATATGGAAGGAAAGATTGGCGTTATACAACCCAATGCTTTTGCTGATATAATAGCAGTAAAGGGCGACCCGTTAAAAGATATTACTTTACTGCAACATGTACAATGGGTGATGAAGAATGGGAAAGTGTATTAGCGCTAAGGATTAGGTCCCGTAGAACTATTGTGCTGCTCAATCCGCTCTGCGGAACTTGTAGTTCCACAGAACTATGCCGTAGCCTCCGGCTACAAACTATGTCGCTGCAAGCGGCAACATATAACCACGAAACTGCAAGCTTCGCGGAGCGAAAAAAGGTTAGCGCCGCTACAAAGCACTGGTATAACCGTTTTTGTTATGCGTACATTAGTAATAATATTGCTGCATAAAATCAACGTGCTTACAAGTCCCACTTTAGGGGGATTTAGGGGGTTTGGTTATTGTGCTGCACAACCCTTGTTATAAACTGGGTATTGGTACCTTGCCTGGCAATGGCTACTTCGTTATAGCCAATACCTTTCAAATCGTTCTCCCATAATATTTTGCCGTCGGTAGCATCTAACGCAAATACGCGGCCTGAACAACCGGCAAATATTTTGTCGCCGTCTATCAATACACTTACGTCCAAACCTCTGGAGCCGCCCACCAAACTTGCCCACAGCTTGGTACGCCAAACTTCTTCACCATCAGTAACCTTTATGGCCGATACAAAGCCATTACACCCGATTATTATTATGTCTGCCTGCATATGGCTGGTTTTTAACACCAAACTTAAGTATTATTTGCCTGTAAGCCCATTGCAACTTCAAAGGGGGTAATGCAACACAATCTCTTTTGCTTTGCCCTGCCATTATCGAAAGCTGTAATTTTTGCCCATTTAGGGGTTGGGTTGGTATTTAAGGCGTAATTTTACACCCTATGCCGTATTTTAACTGGAACGATAGTGTGAATTTGTTGAGCAAGCTAACCCCACGGCGGGCATGGAATGCCTTTAAGGTTATGAGCAGCTACCAGCTAAGCAAGCTGCGCAAAAAGCCGGTACAGTGGGGCTACCCCATATCAGTATCTTTTGAACCTACCACAAGCTGTAACCTGCGTTGCCCGGAATGCCCCAGCGGCCTGCGTGAGTTTACCCGCCCTACGGGCATGTTGAAGAAAGACTTTTTTAGGGAGACGATTGACGATATACATAAACAATTGCTTTACCTTATTTTCTATTTCCAGGGGGAGCCTTTTTTAAACCCAGATTTTTTGGAGATGGTGAAATATGCACACGATAAAGGTATATACACCGCTACCAGCACCAATGCCCACTACCTTACAGATGAAAAAGCCAAAAAAACGGTGGAAAGCGGCCTTGACAGGCTTATTATAAGCATTGATGGTACCACGCAGGATGTGTACCAGCAATACCGTGTTGGCGGCAAGCTTGAGAAGGTACTGGCCGGGGCGCGCAATATTGTTAAGTGGAAAAAGGAACTGAAAAGCAAAACGCCTTTTGTGTTCTTCCAGTTTTTGGTGGTAAAACCCAACGAGCACCAGATTGAAGACATAAAAAAATTAGCTAAAGAAATTGGTGTTGACCAGGTGCGTTTTAAAACCGCGCAGGTTTACGACTATGAGAATGACCCCAATAACCTTATACCTGATAACCTTAAATACAGCCGCTACAAAAAAGACAAAGATGGCAACCGCACTATTAAAAGCGGCCTAAACAACCATTGCTGGAAGCTGTGGCACGCCAATGTTATTACATGGGATGGCCTTGTAGTGCCCTGCTGTTTTGATAAGGATGCTATGCATCGCCTGGGTAATTTGAAAAATCAGTCTTTTAAGCAAATATGGCATAACGATAACTACAAACAATTCCGGAGTGAATTAATGACCAGCCGTAAAAACATTGATATCTGCGCTAATTGCAGTGAGGGGCTAACGGTTTGGGAAGACTAGGGTTAGTTAATTGGTAAAAAAGCAGTTGATTGGTAAAAGAATAGTTGACTAACTCATTTTAGGTGCAACTTATTTTTGCAATCGGCGCATAAAACTGTTTCGCTATCCTGGCTGAGCTTCCCTTTAGCATCAGCCATAATACAATACGGGGTAGAGCAATGGGGTAAACCAAAATTATGTCCCAATTCGTGTATAACTGTTTTAAGTAAACGTTGCTCAAACAATTTGTCTGATGGGTTATCCTTTTTTAAGCGAAGTGTTGACACAACGCATACATATCCGGGGCTGTAACCGTAACCCATAATTCCATAATCATCAACTACGCCCTTTTTTGTTGATATATCTTTTTCGGTAATGCCTGCAACAATACGTACATTATCGCTCCTGGTGCTTTGCAAAAATGTATGTATTGAATCCGCCTTGTACCTGTCGCGTGGTTTATAGTAAGCGAATAAAGGAAGCTCAACCGGCAAAGCTATCTTTACTAACACGGGATAGTAGTTTGGTATAGAATCTTTAAGCATGCTTATCAATTGCGGTGGAACGGTTGAAAGGGGCTGTAGTTCTATAACAGTTTCCCGGATGTTTTTAGGCAGCCATTTACCATCAATTTGGTTATTGCATGATAAAATAGATGCAGCAATAAATAATACTACAATGTGGTTTACTGCTTTATCCATATATGCTTAAAACATTGATTAACATTTTTATTGTGCAGCAACAGGCAGCTTTACACCTTGCCTGGCAAATAATTTCCATTCGCCTTTTTGTTTTTGCCAAACCAGCAATACAATAATATCAATTTTTGCCGGTGTGTTGTTATTGTTGGTAGCGCCCGTCATGTGGTTGCGTACCCAGGCAAGGTTGCCGGCTACCTTAATTGTTTGTTGTGAGAATGTAACCTCAGTAAAAACAGTTTTACCACTCACAAGGTCTTCAATAAAAGCAGCTTTGTCTTCAATTAACCCGGTTGAGTGTCCGTAGGTCAAGTCATCGCATACCAGGCCTGCTAATGTGGTTTTGTCGGGCTTCAGCAGAGCATTCCGCATGGTTTCCATACGGGCTGCTATTGCAGTTTCATCGGCAGATTGTGCAAGCATTACTGTGCTGCACAACAAGCAGCATATTGCAACAACTATTATTTTCCTGGTCATATAATTCTTGTTTGTATGGTTGGTTTAATAAATATATTTTCAGGCATATCCTGTTCTTTTCTCCTTAACCGCAACTGCCGTTAAAATTGCAGCGCCCAACATTGCCGACGCCATAAAAATATAAGCCGCTGTAAAGTTGTGCTTTGTACCGCTTAAGTAGCCTACAATAAAGGTACCCATAAATGCTCCCAGCGAACCAACGCTGTTTATAAGCGCAATAGATATGTACGATACATTAGCCGGCAGCGCCTCAGTTATCATCGCAAAAAAGGGCCCGTAGGGTGCATACATGGCCATGCCTGCAATGGTTAACAGTGTAAAGCTTAGCCAAAAGTTACCGGTGCCCACCGCGTACGAGGCATAAAATGCAACCGACCCTAACAGCAGGCACGGCCACACAAAAATTTTACGCTTAAGTGTTTTGTCTGAAAAGTATGATATGGTTAACATGCCTGCAACGGCCATTATATACGGCACCGAGGCCAGCCAGCCTGTTTGCACAATACCGACGCCGGGTGCTGCTTTAATTATAGAAGGCAGCCATATTACAAAGCCGTTTACGCCAATACCCCAAAGGGCATATTGCAGGCATAATAATATAACTGCGCGCAGCTTAAGCGCGGCAGCAAAGTTTTTTACCGGCTGTATGCCCTGCTGCTCCTGCAACAATTTATTGGTTAACGCGTGCTTTTGCTGTGCCGTTAGCCAGTTTGCATCTTCGGGTTTATTGTCCATCAGCTTCCACCAGCAAAATGCCCAAATAATAGCGGGCAGTCCTTCCCATATAAACATTTGCCGCCAGCCTGCGGCATGTATTAAGTAACCGGATAATACCGACATCCATAATATAGTGCCGGGGTTGCCCAATATTAAGAAAGTATTGGCCCGGCTTCTCTCGGTTTTTGTAAACCAGCGGCTTAGCAACAACACCATTGATGGTAATACGGCGCCTTCAACAACGCCCAGTAAAAACCGTATGGCTATCAGCATTTTAATATTGGTTACCATGCCGGTGGCCATAGCACAAAGCCCCCACAATATAAGGGAGAAGAAAATAAGCTTTTTTACGCTTTGCCTGCCTGCATAATAAACGCCCGGCAACTGGAAGAAAAAATACCCCAGGAAAAATAATGAATTTAATAAGGATGAAGTAGGCGCGTCAATGTTCAGGTCTTTAGCCATGCCGCCTGCTGTGCCAAAGCCAATATTCGCCCTGTCTAAATAAGCCAGGCTATAAGTAATAAATACCACCGGCAAAATGCGGTACCAGCGTTTTTTGGCAAGCGTTTGTTGCATTAGTTTAAATGGGCTTTTGCCCTGGATAAGGCACCCGGGGCAAGCTTCGTTAGATCACAGTTATGTTTTGCCGGTAAATATACGGATTATGATGTGCCGTTAGCTTATACAATACTTGCGAAGAATGCAGCAACAATTGCAGAGCGTATTATTATACAGCAAAAAATAAGTTGCCATAAAATAAATGTAAGGCAGGCCTTATTCGTTTTTTATAAAGAGTATATTACCAATCAAACCCGGGCATAACAAAATAACAAATGCTCCACCAGCCGTACTTTAAAGACAAATACAATTTAAACATGCCTGTTACCGTTTGCTGTTCGCCGCTTTCAAGGGTAGCAATATATTTAATGGCGCCTTCTGCATGGCCCATGCCCGTTTCTGTTTCAGGGTATAGCTCAAAGCCTATATCAAATATTTCAAAAGCGTGGTCTTCAAATTGGGTGTAGCATGCAAAAAAATTCTGCAATTTTTGCAGCGCATCTTTTTGGGTAAGCACGGTATCTGTTGGCAATACAACCTCTCCCTGCAGCGTATATTCGTTAATATCACGTTCAAGCCAATGCTCTAAAAATTCTTTGGCCCTGCGCTCTATATCCAGCTTATGGTTGGGATGAAATTCCTCGTAGGTATAATGTGTAGTCATGCCCGGGAAGGAGAAAAATCCCATTTCCTTTTTAAACAGTTCTTCTGTTATAAAAGTGTATTTAAGGCGGTCTTCATACTCACCAATAAAATCAATAGCAATATCTTTTCCACCAAGCAGGTCAATTACTTTGTCAAGTTCGGTTGGTAATGCCTCATCGCTTAGCTCGCCGGCGGGTATAAAAGCCGGCTGGCCTATATGTTCATATATGGTAACTATTTCTTCGCCATCTTTATGTTCGGCATAAGCATGTTCAAATGCCAAAACATTCTTCAAAAATTCATGTTCAATCTCCGGCGGTATCTCCCCATCTCCAAACGATGTTGCGCCAAATTCAGCTTTTAGTTTTAGCTGCAGCAATTCATTCTCAAGCCTAAGGTTTTCTTCAGGGTCGTCACTTAGTGGTGCATTTAGTTCTTCATCGCTGTTGTTATTGTTCATAGCAGTTATTAATGCGTGTAAAGTAATAATTTATTTGGGTTACGCATAATCATGTTTTTTGTAAAAGTGCTATAGTAGTTATTTAATCTTCACCCTTCTCAGCTCCAGCAGGTTAAGCGCGTTGGCCTGCATGCCTTCAATGTTTGTATTAACAAGATGCAGGGCTTCATCGTACCAAATAGGTACAACGGGGGCGTCGTTAATAACCAGTTGGTCCATTTGCCGGTAAAGTACATAACGTGTTGAGTCATTGGCCTCCTGCAAAGCCTTTTCATACAACGCATCAAAGGCAGGATTACTGTAACGGGTATAGTTTGGCGGGCTGGGGTTTTTGCTGTAGAACATAGCCATATAATTTTCCGCGTCAGGGTAATCAGCTATCCAGCTTCCGCGAAAAAATAGCGCCTGCTGTTTAGCGGTTTGTTCAAGCAGCAATGCTTTCTGCACTACTTCAACCTGCACCTTAAGCCCAACATCTTCAATCTGCTTTGCGGCAAAGCTGGCAATGTCGGCATATATAGGTATGGTAAGCAGTTTAACGGCGGGCATGTCTGCAGTAATCCCGGCTTTTTTAAATAGTGTTCTTGCAGTGTCGGGGTTATAAGTATAGCCTTTTACAAATTGTGTGTTTAACGATGGCAGGCCTGCGGGTACCACACCTTCTTCCGCGGGTATGCCAATGCTGTTGCGCACATACATCATTAACTGGCGGCGGTTTATGGCGTAATTTATCGCTTGCCGCACGGCTTTTAACCTGGTAGGGCTTTGCGTTACAAGGGCATTACTGCTGTCAACCAATATGCCGAAATATTCTGTGTTAAGATAGCTATGTTTATGCAGTAATATTTTACCCTTCCATGCATCGCGTAGCTCCCCTTTTTTGGTAAGTACTTCATCTTTAAAACTGGGGTCAATGTCATTAATAAAGCTAAGCCTGCCTTGCCTGAATTCAAGAAATTCTGTAGCCTTGTTGTCGTAAAAGCTCACCTTAAGCCCATCAAGGTAGGGCAGGGGTATTCCCTGTTCATCTTGCTCCCAGTAATGCGGGTTGCGGTGCAGGATAAGCGCCTGGCCTTCATCCCACAAAAAAAATTGAAACGGGCCTGTGCCGCACGGATGCCGGCGAAAGTCGAGGCCATATTTTTCAACCGCCTCATGTGCAATTATGCTGCAATATTGCATGCTTAAAATACCCAGTATTGGGTGAAAGGGGCGTATAAGCTTTAGCTGAAAAGTGCTGTCGTTTATTGCAGTAAATCCATGTGCACTGTCAACACGATTATTAAATATCCATGCGCCGCTGCTGGCCGTGCTTTTGTTAATAATACGCTGCAGGCTAAATACCACATCATTAGCTGTAAACCGTCGCCCTTTGCCGTTTGGGAAAGCGTCATTGTCCTGGAAAAAAACATCGGTACGCAGGTGAAACGTAAAGGTTAGTCTGTCTGCACTTTCTTCCCAGCTTTTGGCCAGGCTGGGCATAATGTTAAGGTTACTGTCAACCTCAACCAGCGTGTTGTATAGTTGGTGGGCAGCCCACATAATACTTTGGTTTTTGGCAAAAGCAGGGTCAAGCGTGGCGATGCCTGTAGTTTCGTTGTAATAAAATACTTTTTTATTATCGTGCTGCACGTTGCTGCACGACACAATAACCAATAACAGCAAAAAGCTAAAATATTGTTTTATTACACCGATATTCATAAAAAAAAGCCCTGCCCTATAAGTTGGGGTTATCGAATATCATACTTTTACGCACATGAAGAAAGTAATTTATTGTATGTTGTTGCTGGCCGGCATCAGCAGCAGTTCCTTTGCCCAGGAAAAGCCTTTTACCCATGCAGATACACTGCGCGGCACCATTACGCCTGAGCGTGCATGGTGGGATGTGTTGCGATATGATATTTGGGTTAAACCTGATTATGATGCGAAGACAATTGTGGGAAGCAATATAATTACATTTAAAGCGCTGAAAAGCGGCGGGACAACTATGCAGGTAGACCTGCAACCACCGCTTATTATAGATAGTATGGTGATGGATGGCAAAAGAGTACCTTTTGAAAAAAAAGATGTAAACGCGTGGTATGCCACGGTAAGCGCAGGTAAAAAGGATGAAACATACAGCCTTAAAGTATACTATCACGGCAGCCCGCGTATAGCCGTTCGCCCACCCTGGGACGGCGGCTGGCAGTTTACTAAAGACAGTCTCGGGCGCCCCTGGATGACAGTTAGTTGCCAGGGCCTTGGCGCCAGTGTGTGGTACCCGTGTAAAGACCACCAGAGCGATGAACCTGATAACGGCGCATCCATTTCGATGACGGTGACTGACACGCTTGTTGCAGTTGGTAACGGCCGCCTTGCAGGTAAAACAAATAACAACGATGGTACCACCACCTGGAAATGGGAAGTAAAAAGCCCTATTAACAATTATAACCTTATACCCTACATTGGCAAATATGTAAACTGGACGGATGTTTACAAAGGTGAGAAGGGTAACCTTGATGTTAGTTACTGGTGCCTTGATTATGATGAGCCAAGGGCAAAATTGCAGTTTCCGCAAGCAATAAATATGCTTAAAGCGTTTGAATACTGGTATGGCCCTTATCCTTTTTACGAGGATGGCTATAAACTGATTGAAGCGCCGCACCTGGGCATGGAACATCAAACAGCGGTGGCTTACGGTAACCACTTTCAAAACGGGTACCTGGGCAGGGACCTTTCAAGAACGGGCTGGGGCATGAAATGGGATTTTATTATTGTGCACGAAAGCGGCCACGAATGGTTTGCCAATAACATTACCAGTAAAGACCTTGCCGATATGTGGATACATGAAGGCATTACCAATTACAGCGAAACGCTGTTTACAGACTACTGGTATGGCAAAGAAGCAGGTAACGAATACAATTATGGTGTAAGAAAAAATATAAGGAATGATAAACCTATTATCGCTCACTACGGTGTAAACGAAGAGGGCAGCGGCGACATGTACTACAAGGGTGGCAACATGATGCACCTTATAAGGCATGCTATTGATAATGACAGCCTGTTTAAAGATATTTTGCGCGGCCTTAACAAAGACTTTTATCATCAAACCGTAACAACGCAACAGGTTGAAAGCTATATAAGCAAACATGCAGGTATTGATTTTAGCAAAGTTTTTGACCAATATTTGCGCACCACCCAAATACCTGTACTGGAGTATTACTTTTCAGCCGATAAAAAGAAGATAACCTATCGCTGGACTACCTGTGTACCTGGCTTTAACCTGCGCCTGGTGGTGCACTCAGGCAACAACATTTATATATTGCCGGCTAAGGAAAAATGGCACTCAACCGATGTTGACCCTGGCACCGATGCAACTATGTTGCCCACTTTAATTGACAAGAATTATTATATAAAACTTAGTGAAGTTAGCCCTGCTAAATAATATAAAACCCCAACTATAGCTACTAAATGGGCAGTATAAGAAAGCAAACTATCGTATCCAGCATACTGGTGTATATTGGCTTCGGCATTGGCGCCATTAATACCTGGATATATACTAAAGACCATTTTTTGTTTACCCCTGCCCAATATGCGCTTATAGGCCTTTTTCCTAATGTTGGGCAGTTAATTTTTTGCTTTGCCAGCCTTAGCTCATTAACAGTTTTAAATAAGTTTTACCCGTATTATAAAGACAATCTTCCTGATAATAAAAATGACCTTTTTACCCGCACACTTATTATAAATTTAATAGGCACTGTGCTGGTAGTTATTGCCGGTTTTATTTTTGAGCCCCTCGTGGTTCAAAAATTTTCCGAACACTCAAAAATGTTTGTCGATTATTACCACCTCACTTTTGTTTTTGGTTTTGGTATAACGTTATTTTCGTTGCTTGAGGCCTACTCGTGGTCAATACATAAAACGATACTGCCTAATTTTTTGCGTGAGACGGGCCTGCGCCTGCTTACATCATTTTTTATAGTGTTGTATTTTTTTAAGGCTTTCAATTTTCGCTATTTTATGGTGCTGTATTCGGCGTTATATCTTGTAATAGCCGTTATCTTGTTCACCGCACTAGTTCGCAGCGGACAGGTGCACCTTGTGTTTAAGGTGAGCCGTGTTACAAAAAAGTTCAACAAAAAAATGTTGCTGATGCAGGGCCTGCTGTTTGGCGGCGTTACCATTATAACAATAGGGCAAACAATTGATGGGGTTATTATAGCCAGCCTTAGGGGGCTGGACCAGACAGCCTACTATACACTTGCTACTTATGCTGCAAACCTTGTGCAGGTGCCGCAGCGTAGTATTCTGGCCGTATCAACCGGGGCAATAGCCCGCGCCTGGAAGGATAAGAATTATGCAGAAATTAATCGTATATATGGCCGCAGCAGCATTAACCTGTTAATACTCGGCCTTTTTATTTTTGGTTGTGTGTGGCTTAATGCCGCAGATGGCATAAAAACCCTGCACATTAACACTGATTTTAATAAGTCTTTAGCCGCAATATTAGTTATTGGCCTTATACGTATTGTTGACGCAGGTACGGGCGTAAACCAAACAATTATAGCTACGTCAAACAAGTGGACGTTTGAGTTTTACAGTGGTATTATTATGCTGGCTGTACGTATAACACTGGCTTATACCCTGGTAAAACAATTTGGCATGATCGGCTCCGCCTACGCAGAACTTATCGTATTAAGCCTGTTTAATTTTGTAAGGTTTGAGTTTTTGCGGCGCGTATATAATATGCAGCCTTTTAGCCTTAAAACATTATATGCATTAATACTTGCCGTTGTAAGCTATTTTGTGGCTTATCTGCCGTTTAAAGAAATGGATGGATGGGTATCACTCGCAGGCAGAACAGTGTTATTTTCAATTGTAATGATAGGCGGTACTTTCGTGCTTAAACTAACCCCCGATGCAGAGCAGCTATTGCACAATTTTAAAAAAAGACTTGGGTTTAGAAAGGAATAGTTGATTGGTAAAGCCAGTTAATTGGGTAGTGATAAACGATCAGCATATAATATTGAGCATTTAATTTATGCGTTGTAATACCAATTAGAACTTAAAACTACTTGGGTTTCCTCCATAATCTCGTCGGGCCCTTCTCTGCGAGGAGAAGAGCCTGCCCGCCGTGGCGCGGCATAGGGGATGAGGCGTTAACAACGCATATGGTAATATTAAAGTCTAATTGGTATAACTGGTTTTATATAATGCTTTTCGTTCCTAAATGTTAGGATTTATATCACGTATTAGGCTATTGAATATTGGTTGCCCGGCACGGTGTGTTTTTACTCTTCTCAGGTCACTTTACCGGCCTTATAATCTGCCGTATAATTTGTATGATCTTTCATGGTTTGCCCCGCATATTTTTTAGCATAGTCGAGCAAAGGTTTTTTCCATTGCAGGCTGTTGTTTGCAAAGGCTATCATGTCATCTGCAATGCTGCTTTTTTGCCGTCCGCCACTGCGCAGCTGGCCACTTGCTGTAACCTGTGCCATTGTTATTAAAATGCCGGCCAGCCTGTTTTTTTTGCCTTTGCATAAGGCCAGGTCCATCCTGTCTTGTGATGGTTGCAACTCCTTTACAACAAAACTGGTTTTATTAATAATAAGGGTATGCAAAAATGCCGGTGATACATGCTGCACCCTTTTTTGCAAGGTTACAATGCGTTCCGCTTCATTATTCCATTTTGGCTGTTTATAAACAGTGTAGCGCATAAGTGAGGACGGCGTGGCTTCTTTTACATCAATCAAGTGAAAGCGGCCCAGTGTTTTGTCTTCAACCAGCGCGGCATAGCGTTGTATGCCCACACTGCCGGTGCCTGCTATGCGGTAACAAACATGTTTAACGGTTAATTGCTGTTGCGGCAGGTGTGTGTGCAGCCAGTTGTTAAGTGCTGTTGCTACCTGTTGCTGCTGTTCAGCAGGGCAGGGCAGCATTTTCTTTTTGTCGGCAAGTATTTTCCATTGGCCGCCGGTATATACAATTTTGCTTTGTATAAATTGTTTTTGTTGCCGCTGTTGTACTTGTTTTAAAAAGGTTTCCAGCAGGCCGGTAGCGGTTTCTTTTTCAATAACAACAGGCTTGCCCGTAAGCAACACATTTATGTATGCATCAATATAAATGTGGCAAAGGCTTTCAGCTAACTGCTGGTTAAAGCCTAAAACATGTGCTGCAAGGTGTATACTGGTTAACAGGCGGCAAACTTCCCAGCTAGCGGGCGCCAGCAACGCCTCGTCAAAATCGTTCATATCAAAATATACCACCCTGTTATCGCCCTTATAAGTACCAAAATTTTCAAGGTGCAGGTCGCCGGTTATCCAGCATTTTGTATCATCTCTCCAGCCTGTGTTTTTAGCCAGCGCTTCATAAAATAAATGGCAGGTGCCCCGGTAAAACCTAAACACATCTGTGCTTATCAAGCCGTACTTTATCTTAACAAGTTCCGGGTCGCGGCTGCTGTTAAAGGCTATAATTTTTTTTGTAACAATGTTCATAGTTAAAAATCAAACTCCAGAATATCAGTATCTGTCAGCAGCTCTCTTATAAGCTTTTCATGGTTTTGGGTAGCGCCCTGCACCAGCCAGTTGCCTGTAATTGAACTGCCTTTTTTGCTTTGCCTGCCGCGTAACGGCTTCAGGTGGTGTTTTATAAAAAGCTGTTCGTATTTCTTCAGTGTTTCGTCCTGGTAGTTACAAACAATGCGGTAGTTGCGTAGCTGGTTTACTTTTTCAATTGCTTCCTGCACATATATCAATACCACAAGTACCAAAAAAATAACACCTGTAGCAATAAAAGCCGTTTTAAAGTTACCGGCACCTGCTTCCATACCAAGTGCAGCCATTATCCATATTGTTGTTGCAGTTGTTATACCTGTAACCCGGTTGTCATCTTTAAATATTACACCGGCGCCAATAAAGCCTATACCGGTAATTATGTTGGCGGCTATCCTGTCAATATTATTTGGCGCGCCCACCTGGGCTGATACAAGGGTAAACAGGCAGGCGCCGGTACAAACCAATATCATTGTACGCAGCCCTGCAGATTTTGAGCGGTACTCCCTTTCGGCGCCGATAACTGCACCTATAAGCAAAGCAACAAGCAAACGCTCAATATCTGTTGTAAACCAATCCATATCCATAGGCAAACGTTTTAAAACTAAATGTAAGCAATTGCCTTATTGCTTTGATGAAAAATAATCGGTGAAGAAAAGTAACTGGTATTTTATTGAGTTAGCCCAGTACTCCCAGCTATGGCCTCCGGGCCTTTCAATGTAATCGTGCGGTATATGCATCTGCACCATTTTCTCATGCAATGCGTGGTTTATTGTATAGAAGAAATCTTCTGTGCCGCAATCAAAAATAATGTGCAATGGTGCGGCAGGCTTTGTTTCAATAACATGTGTAACAGAGTAATTTGCAAAATTGGCAGCCTGTGTTAATGTATCACCCAAACGCTTGCCAATATCAAATTGGGTTTTAAACCCGGGCAGGTCAACGCCACCACTCATACTGCCGCAGGCGCCAAAAATATCTGCATGCCTAAATCCTAAAAATAAACCTCCGTGGCCGCCCATGCTAAGGCCTGTAATGGCCCTGCCTTCACGTGCCTTAATTGTACGGTAATGTTCGTCAATATAAGCTGGTACTTCTTTGGCAATGTAGGTTTCATAGCGCATGGTGCTGTCAATAGGGCTGTCAAAATACCAACTGCTAAAAGCTCCGTCAGGGCACACTATCATTACAGTATACATGTCAGCATATTGCTTTATAGCCGGCACTTTCTTTATCCAGTCTGCATAGTTCCCGCTATAGCCATGCAACAGGTAAACAACAGGCAGGCGCTTTGCTCCGCTTGAATAACCAGCCGGTTTTATAACCACACACTTAATATGCTTTTGCATTGCGTTACTATACACATCAACCGTATCAACAGCAGCAGCATGCAAAACGCCAAACTTAAAAATTACAGTAAGCAATACAAGGCATATACCTTTCATACATTCAAAATTTCCGTATAAAAATAAAGATTTTGCAGTTTAAAAGCGTTAATATACTTTTGATATCAAAATAATATCAAAACGAATTATGGAAAAAAATATCAGGCCTGTACCCGGTTTTGCTGCATTAGTACTGGCTTTGTTTTGCTTTGCAGCGTCAATTTATATGTTTGTAGGTTTTGCTAAAGGTGCGCATGAAGGTGCACCGCCTACTATTGGCTTTTGGGCAGGGATGCTTCTGTTTTTTGCCTTTATATTTTTAATTAAAGGTGTAACGGTTATAAATCCCAATCAGTCTGTGGTGTGCACTTTTTTTGGTAGCTACGTGGGAACAGCCAAGGAAAATGGGTTGCGTTTTGTTAACCCGCTATATAAAAAAATACGCCTTAGCCTGCGCGCAAATAACTTTGAAAGTAATAAGCTTAAGGTGAATGATAAAATGGGTAACCCCATTGAAATTGCTGCTGTTATTGTATGGCAGGTAAGCGATACCTATAAAGCAACTTTTGAAGTAACCAACTATAACGAGTATGTAAAAATACAAAGCGAAAGCGCTATACGCCACCTTGCAACTACCTGCCCTTACGACCAGATGGAAGACGCTAACGCCGACGTAACCTTGCGCGACGGCGGAGAGAAAGTAGTGGCCATGCTGGAGGCGGAACTGAATGAAAGGCTTGCTACAAGCGGTATTGTAATTAAAGAAGCAAGAATAAGCCACCTGGCTTATGCCGCTGAAATTGCCGGCGCCATGCTGCAGCGGCAGCAGGCATCAGCCATTGTTGCTGCGCGTTTTAAAATTGTTGAAGGCGCTGTTGGCATGGTGGAACTTGCGCTTGAAATGTTAAGTAAAAAAGACATAGTTCATTTAGATGAAGAAAAGAAAGCAGCAATGGTTAGCAACCTTATGGTAGTATTGTGTGGTGAAAAAGCTGCTACACCGGTGTTGAATACAGGTACGTTATATCAATAGTTTTTTCGCCAACAGTGTTCGTGCCTTGTGAATGCTGTTGGTTTTTTGCTTTGCACAGTTGCAGGCGGGGAGAGTGCCACGACAAGACGAAGGCAAAGTTTGTGAAAGGATTGGACCAGGCTTATGAAGCTATATTTGCCCGTTAGGGGATAGGAACTGGATGGAGCCCGCAATAATTTTTTTGACAGAATAAAGTAATGGTTTTGAAGAAAAGTTTTGTTTTACGCATTGATGAAGCCACGTATAAAGCCCTTGAAAAATGGGCTAATGACGAGTTTCGCAGCGTTAACGGACAGATAGAGTGGCTGCTTGACCAAAAACTTAAAGAGGCCGGCAGAATAAAGCAGCCCGCTGCAAACAAAGACGCAGGGGAAAAGAAAAAATAACGCAAAAAAGCGTGGCTAATTATGGCCTATAAATAAGGTTATTGTATAAGCATTACCGTTAACAGGTGTGCCACCCCTGTTATTATAACTTAGATAGTTAAACTTGCCTTCCAATCCAAAATATATACGCGGGCTAACATAAAAATTAAACCGAAGGCCGCTGTTAAGGTTTAGCGACCCTAACTCAAGCGGTTTAAGATAGTCATTTGAATTATCATCTTTATCATTTGCAATATCAAATGTATCATAACCGATACCGGCGGTTAAGCCGGCTTCAAAATGCAGCGTGCGGTATAAATAACGGGTATATTCCAACCCGCCATAGGCGCCTTCGTAAAAATGGCGGTTGTATAATGTACCGTTACGCAGTACCGTATAGTCCTGCGGGGTACGGCCAAACCGTAAGCTGATGTCTAAATTTATCTCGTTCCATTTTCCCCGGCCCCCAAATACCAATCCCACTGAAGGGTGCACACCCAGGCGCACTGCGTTACCCTGTGGCGCCCACATGCCAAAAGTGTAAGCAAAATTTGGGCTACGGCTATTTCTTTTTATAATCGCCCTGCTTGTATATAAAGAATCAAGCACCGGAATTTGTTTTCGCCTTGCGCGTATAGCTGCTGCAGGGTCTAATATTTTGCCTTCAATTACCCGGCAAAGCAATGTTTCTACGCTGTCTAACTGTTTTGATTGTGGCAGCAGCCTTGCCCATACCGCATCAAATAAAAACAGCCGGTCGTCATAAGGCATATCTTCAAGCCGCGCACCAACCTGGTTGCTAACTGCAGGTGTTGTTGATTGCGATTGGCGTACAAGCCAGGCATAGCGCTGCAGGGTATCTAAAAAATAGGTGGTCTTAAAAACATTTATGTCAAACCTGTCCTGCTGAATGTCAACCAATATTCTTGTTGCAAAAATGTACAACATGTGGGTTGTATTTGCAGTTGTGTTTATGTATGCACGTATACTGTCAAACTGGCCTTGTTTATACCATTGCGGCATTCGTTCTGCTGCATCTTTTGCATACCATGTATCATGGTTTGAGCCATATGAATACGGCAATTGCTGCGATGAAGCTGCGAGGCATAAAAAGGTAAAGCAGGCAAGCAGGGTTATGGCTTTCATATAACAAGTTTACACACTTTACCCGGTTTTAGGCAAACCTGCAACGTTACAGATTTTGTAAAATTGTAACCGGTTTGGCTTAACGCGTATTAAAGCCCAAAATAACCGATAAGCTAACCGCGTTACCGTCAACCGGGGTGCCACCACTATTGTGGTAGTTTAAGTAATTATATTTAGCCTCAAGCCCAATGTAGTTTACCGGGTTAAAAAAGTAATTAAAGCGTACCCCGGTGTTTATATTCAGGCAGCCAATTTCAAATGGCCTTAAATAATCGCTGTAGTTTTTGCCCCTGTCCTGGTTGGCAATATCAAAAGCATCATAACCAACGCCGGCAGTAATACCTGTTTCAAAGTTGGCAGTGTGCAACAGGTAGTGTGTATAGTCAACACCAGCATAGCCGCCCGTAAATGTATGGCGCTTATACAACTCACCACTGCGCATAACAGTATAGTCTGCCGGTGTGCGCAAAAAGCGCATATTAAATGTAAAGTCAACCTGGTTAAGCTTGCTGCGCTTGCCAAGCACTATACCTGCGGACGGGTGCACGCCAAGTGCGGTGGCATTACCCTGCGGCAACCATGCGCCAAGGGTAAATGCAATGTTGTTTGTTTTACTGTTGCGGTGTATAGCATAGCCACGCTTAACTGCTGAGTAAAGGCTGCTGTATTCTTCCCCATTTTCTAAAATTGTACTCACGGGGTCAGGTACATTGCCTGCAAGTACATTACATAAAAATTTTTGCGCAGGGTTTAGGTTGTTTCTTTCCAGCAGGCGTTGCGCCCAGTTAACAATAAATGTAAAAACAATTTGCCTGTAGCTGGGTTCTTCCAAATGTTTTACCCCATAGTAACCCGGTTTTTTGTTGGCGCCATAAACTATATAAAGTGTTTGCACGTAGCTGCGCAGGCTTTTATAGAATGTTGTGTCGTTTAAAGAAGCGGCAGACAAATTGTTTTCCTGCACATCAAGCAATAACTGGATGGCAACAATATGTACAGCGTTGCCACATACATTACGTTGCTGGTTAATAAACGATTGAATGCCTTTAAAATTATTTTGCCCGTACAATACAGGCAGTTTTGCCGAGGCCTCAGCAATTAAATAGGGTATGTTGATAGCCTGCTGTTTTTTAGCATGGGCTACAGGTTGGGCGCATGTAACAACATACGCCAGCATAAGCATAGGAAGAATGGATATAATTTTCATTTACCAGGTTTGGAACTATTACGGAATTTGCTGCCTGGTGTTTTTCTTAGCGTTAGTTATAAAGCCCCCTGCAACTTAAATACCCATGCATATTTGCAATTGGTATTTGTAATACTTATAACTGGAGGCTGTATAATTAATGAATTGTTTTTATAAGAACTCTTTACTGCTCCCTCAAACCCTAAAACACTTATGGCAGCAGGCTTTTTAATGCCTGGTACTTCAAGCGGTTGTGTTGGGTAGGTGGTGCAAAGTACATAAAGGTCGCTCCCTTTTGCGGTAAAATATACGGATGGCTGTTTTTTAGCCGGTGCGGCATTCCATTGCGTGGTGCCATAAATAGCCTCGCCATTTATAGCAAGCCAGTCACCCATATCTTTTAAGCGCTGTTGCATAATAACAGGTATTCTGCCATCAGCAGTAGGTCCAATATCTAATAACAGGTTACCACCGCGCGATACTTTCTCAATCAGCACCTTTACCAGTTCTTCGCTTGTTTGGTAATTGGCCAGGTCTTCATTCCTGTTATAACCAAACGATTCGCCAATACCCCTGCATTCTTCCCACGGGTGGGTTATCACTTTTTCCTTCAAATTATTGTCACCTTCAAGGTCATATTCCGTAGTATAAATGCCACCGTGCTTACTCCTGGTTTCGCTGCCCCAGCGGTCATTAACTACAATATTATTCTTAGCTACAGATTCGTTGTACAACCAGCTTAAAAATTGTTCGCTTTTCCACTCCTTGCTGTTATGCTCCCATTCACCGTCTGTCCACAAAATATCAGGGTTGTACCTTGTTACAAGGTCTTTCATTTGCGGTATCATGTGGTCGTCAACATAGCTGTTAAAATTAGTTTTGTACGTTGGGTTAAACCACTCGTACAAAGAGTAATAAAAGCCCATGTGCATCCCCGCTGTTTTTACGGCGTTGCTTAATTCGCCTGCAAGGTCGCGGTGCGGGCCGGCGTCAACAGCATTCCAGTTCCACGACTGCTGGCTGGGCCACAAGGTAAAACCTTCATGGTGCTTTGACGTTAGCACAACATACTTTGCACCTGATGATTTTAAAACATTGGCCCACTCCGTTGCATTAAACATGCTGGCAGTAAAGCTGTTTACAAAGTCCTGGTATTTAAACTTTGGGCCATAGGTTTTATCGTGAAAATTCTTAAACATGTCATGCACTTTTTTGCCGCCGGCACTGGTATCCATCAGCCTGTACCAGTACCATTCAGCATAGCGTTCATATACGCCTGCACCATCTTTGGCTGTTGGCCCCCAGGCCGGTACTGAGTATACGCCCCAATGTATAAATATGCCAAACTTACTGTCGCCAAACCATGCAGGCACAGGCCTTGCATCAAGCGACTGCCAGTTGGGTGCATAAGTTTGTGAGAAGATTATAATTCCAGAAAATAGAAAAGCTAAAAGCAGGCAAGCTTTCTTCATATGCAGTAAAGTTTTTTAAGAACGTTATAAAAATACTGATAAGTTTTGTTGATGCAAAAAAACAAACGCCGGCAAAAGTGCCGGCGTTTTATAGCTAATCTTCTTAAAACGTGTTTTTTACAAAAAGCACTTATTTTTTAGTTAGTACAATAGCTACAGAATCAGCCTCGTTCTCTGGCTTTATTTTCATGGTTGTCTCAGTTAGTTCCATAATTTTTACCCTGTCGTTGCGCCCGCTTTTTTCTTTAGTATCAAGGTATTTCCCATCGTTTGTAAGTACGTAAGTAATACTGTCTGTATTGGCTAGTTTACCAGCCTGGTAAAGATCTGATTTTGCTATGCCGTTTTTATAAAAGGTTATTTCAACTTTACTATTATCGTTAGCTGACATTTTGCTGCCTGCTATTGTCCATGTGCCTAATATCAGATCTTTAGGCCCTTTTTGTGAACATGAAAAATAAACGGCAGACACTACTAATAACAACAGGCAGCGCTTTAAGGATGAGATCTTCATTTGTGAATTTTTAGAGTTGCAATATAGGGTTAAACTTGTATTTTATTTAGTAAATGCTTATTTAATGAAAGCAGAATATCTCTATTTCTTTAACATTGCGCATCTTGTTGATAATGTAAGGGGCAATTGCTGCGTAATGTTTGTCTCTTTTCCTTAGCCCGATTATTTTTTGGGATAGATTGGTCGATGTAACCTTACTAAAATATTTAAAATTTTCATCTGACTCCAGTTCAAAGTCTTCGCCCATTTTAGACCAATGAGTTAATTCACTCCTATCGTTAGAAAAAGCAACATAGTAGCTGAAATCATTAGTCTTTAATATAAGCAAATTTTTATTTAAGCTACATGAAAATGGTATATCATTTTTTGTAAGATCACCCTTTAGCTTTTCCGTGAATTCGTTTATGTAAATAGGCGGTGTTAAATCACTCAGTCCCAAAAAAACAAACATATCTAATTTCATTGATTAAGATGTTTAAGATTGTTAATGAAGATAATTAAAACACAAACGCCACCTAAAAAGGCAGCGCTGTTATTTTCATATTTGGTTTCCTGAACTGTTTAACTTTAAACCTTTCAATCTTCCTGTCTTTCTGTCTTTCTGACTTTCGGTCTTCCGGACTTTCCGACCTCCATCAATGACTTACTGACCTATTGACCATTGACTATTTCTGCTGCGCCTTCTGCATTGGGTTCATACCACCTGTGCCTGCGCCACGTGCGGCCTGGCGGGCTTTAAATATCGCAATTTTACTGGGGGCATCACCTTTGGGCCAGCTATTGTTGCTTTCGTTAATATCCGCAGTTTCCCTCATAGGGTCTAGCAGTATGCTTGCAACTTCTTTATCCTTTAAAAATACCTTGGTAATATGGTTTTCGTTTTTGCGCCAAATTTGTGCCGGTATGCGGTCAATTTCCTTTGTGCCGTCGGTAAAAGTAAATTGAACTATTACAGGCATTACAAGGCCGCCCTTATTAGTGCAGCTTATTTCATACAAATATTTACCGGCATATTTTGCTTTGGTAGCTTCATCAAGGCTATCCATAGTAAATGGTGCAGGTTTAAATTTGTATATGCTGTCGTAAGGTTCAATGCCACGGTCGTATTTCCAGTAAAAATCGCGCAGCGATGTGTCTACATCTGTAAGAAAATGAATGTTCTTGTCATCGCGGTTACGTACTTTGCTTATATCATCAAAAGCGGGAACGATTGGTTTTGCCAAACCCATTTCACGGCCATTACCTGTTCCGCCTGGCCTGCCAACCGCAACGCCCGGCCCGGCAGTCATTGGTCTTGCCTGGGCATTAGGGTCAACCTGGTAAGCTTTAACACTGTCCAGCGAAATATCTACCGGGTCAGTGCCGAAAAACCAACCTCTCCAAAACCAGTCAAGGTCTTCGCCGCTGGCGTCTTCCATTGTTCTAAACAGGTCAGCAGGCGTAGGGTGTTTAAATGCCCAGCGGTGTGCATATTCTTTAAACGCATAGTCAAACAAGTCGCGCCCCATAATGGTTTCGCGCAGTATGTTTAATGCTGTTGATGGTTTTGAGTAAGCATTAGGTCCAAACTGAATAATATTCTCGCTGTTGGTCATTATCGGTTCAAGCTGGTCTTTAGGCATCTTCATATAATCTGCTATAGTCCAGGCTGGCCCGCGGCGTGTAGGGAATTTATTATCAAACAACTCCTCGGTAAGATATTCACAAAAAGTATTAAGGCCTTCATCCATCCATGTCCACTGGCGTTCGTCGCTGTTAACTATCATGGGGAAGAAGTTGTGACCAACTTCGTGAATAATTACACCCACCATGCCGTTTTTAGTGGCTTCTGTATAGGTGCCGTCTTTTTCTGTGCGGCCATTGTTAAAACATATCATGGGATACTCCATACCATTAGCCGCTTCAACACTTTGTGCAACAGGGTAGGGGTAAGGGAAGGTAAAATGTGAATATGATTTTACCGTATGTGCAACTACTTTGGTTGAGTACTTGCTCCACAAAGCATAGCTTTCTTTACTGTAAAAGCTCATGCACATAATCTTTTTGCCCTCAACAGTTGTGGGCATGGCATCCCACACAAATTTGCGGCTTGATGTCCAGGCAAAATCGCGTACCATATCAGCTTTAAACACCCATGTTTTAGTAGTTGTGCTTTTTTGCTTTTCTGCTGCTTTTGCTTCATCAATAGTAAATATTTCCACGGGCTTTGTTGCAGTTTGCGCCGCAGTCCAGCGGGCAAAACGTTTTGCATCAAGTACTGTTTGGTAGTTTTGGCATTGGCCCGTAGCACCTACTACATGATCCGCCGGAACTGTAATGGCTACTTTAAAATTGCCAAAGGTTAACGCAAATTCACCGCTGCCTGCAAACTGGTGGTTTTGCCACCCCTGAAAGTCGCTGTACACACAAAGGCGCGGGTACCACTGCGTCATGGTAAACAGGTAGTTGCCGTCTTCAGGAAAATATTCGTAGCCGCCGCGGCCGCCGTATTTCATACGGTCGCTTACCTTATAATCCCAGTTAATATTAAAAATAAACTGCTGGCCGGGTTTTAAAACAGCAGGCAGTTCAATACGCATCATTGTTTTATTAATGGTGTATTGTAATGCTTTGCCTGTAGCATCGGTTATTTTTTCAATATGGTCGCCGTAGCCGTTGTCGCTGCGTTGTTCCATCATCTGGTCAAGCGTAGTTACGCTTACTGAGCCGCCAATTGACGATGAACTCTGGTAGTTTGCGTTATTAACGCTGCTATGCTGGTTCTCATCCAGTTGCAGCCACAGGTACGTAAGCGGGTCTGGGCTGTTGTTGTAATAGGTAATAGTTTCGCTGCCGGTAAGTTTTGTGTTGGTCTCATCAAGGCTGCACTTAATGTCATAATCAGCCCTTTGCTGCCAGTACTTTGGCCCGGGCGCACCGCTTGCCGTGCGATACTCGTTAGGCGTTGGCAACGTGGTGCCCAGTTGCTCAAATTTATTACCGTGGTTTGAGCCGGGGTTGTTCTTAATGTCCTGTGCATTAGCTGAGCAAATAACTGTTGCCGCCGCTGCAAACAAAAGCAGTTTTCTCATGTGAATTGTCATTTTTTATGGGGAAACGTTCAATAGCCATTTGAAGGGCAAGGGCAGCAATGCCGCCGCTTACAAAAAGAATAAATTCTCTCCTGTTCACCTGTACGATGCGCACGAGCACGAACGAAAATAACAGAATTATTGATACAATAACTAACTGGCCTACTTCAAGCCCAAGATTAAATGCAAAAAGCTGGGCTACTATATTTGTGTTTACGCCCAGCATGCTTTTTAGCATGGTACTAAAACCCAGGCCGTGAATTAAACCAAAAAAAAGCGCAAAAAAGTAAATTGTTGGGTATTTTGATTTGAACTTAAAATCTTTTACAAAGCAGTTGTTTATGGCTGTAATTATAATGGTGATGGGAATAAGAAACTCAGTCCATGTGCGCGAAATGGTTATAATGTTTAAGGTGCTTAATGCCAGTGTTATGGAATGGCCAATGGTAAACGCCGTTACAAGTACCAGTAATTTTTTCCAGTCAGTCCACAAATATCGTAGACAAAGGGCCGTGATAAACAAAATATGGTCAATGCCATTGGGATCTAAAATATGCTGAATTCCCAGTGGGAAGAACATCCTGAAATTTCCCATGCGTTGTTTTGGCTGTTATTTTAACCTGTTTTTTATACAGGCATGCTAAAGTTGCGAAAATTAAAGCAGACTTTTGCACCTGAAAAAAATTATCGGTGAATGGCATATATATTACACAAATGGCTGGCAATTGCATTTTTGGGATTGTTTCACCCGTTTTTTGTATCAATGACGGAATTTAGCTTTAACGGCAAGGAAAAAGAGCTTGAAATAAGTGTGCGCATTTTTACTGACGATCTTGAAAACACTATACGCAAGGTGCACCCGGGTGTAAAAGTAGATATTCTGCACCCCGCCGACCAGGCCCAAATGAACGGCTTTGTAACCGACTACATACAAAAACACCTGCAACTGCAATTAAACGGCAAACCTGTTATCATAAGCTTTGTAGGCTATGAAGAACAAGGCGAAAGCATTTGGAGCTATTTTGAAATAAAGGATGTTACCGGTGTACAAAAGCTTGATGTGATGAACAACCTGCTGCACGACTATAACACCAACCAAATAAACATGATGCATATTAAGGTTGGCGATGTCGAAAAAAGCTATAAGCTGGATTACCCGGAGACAAAGACAAGTTTTAGTTTTTAAGCCAAAACCCTATAACCGCAAACCGCAACCCCCTGAATCCCCCTAAAGGGGGACTTGCAAACAGGCTTTGTATCTTGCTTGATGCTTAGTATTCAAACATAATAATTTAATCTTGCTATGTTATTCATTCTTCGCACAGTGAAGGGTATTCATCCCACACCTCTACCCCTTTAGGGGGAGAGAATAAGAGAGGGGGTTTATCGGGGGCTTGGGCTTTTCTACTCGCTTTTCAAACTCTTCACCGGGTTCATTAACGCTGCTTTTATGCTTTGATAACTTACGGTACATAGTGTTATAAACAATGCGCCTGCAGCAGTTGCAGCAAATACCCACCAGTTAATGTTTGTATGGTATTGATAGTTTTGCAGCCAGTTATACATTGTATAATATGCAACAGGTGCAGCAATAAGCAGTGACACGGTAACAAGTATTACAAACTCTTTACTCATTAACTGCCACAGGTTAAATACGGAAGCGCCTAATACTTTTCGTATCCCAATTTCTTTGGTGCGTTGTTCGGCCATAAATGAAGCAAGCCCAAACAAGCCTAAGCAGCAAATAAATACTGAAAGCAACGCAAATACGGTAGCAAGGTTACCCAGGCGCTCTTCATCAGAAAACTTGGCGCCATATTCATCATCAACAAACTTGTATTCAAATGCGCCGCCGGGGTTAAATTTTTTAAAGGCAGCTTCAATTTTACCAAGCGCTTCGTGCGCGGCCATGGCGGGCAACAGCCGTATAGTAATGGCATTGGCCCAGCCGTACTGCAACATAAAAACGGTTGGCCGTACCGGCGTGTATGGCGATTCCATCACCATGTTGTTTACCACACCGGTTATAATATGGTTACTGCCGTTCCATTTAATTGTTTCACCCACAGGGTTTTTAAAACCGGTAAGCTTGGCGGCGGCCTGGTTTAAAATAAAGGAACCGGAATCAGCAACAAAGCTGCGCGAAAAATCGCGGCCTGCATTAATATGCCAATTAACAGTGTTGCCAAAATCGTGTGTAACGGCTATCATCAACATTTGTGGTGTAGCCCCTGTGCGCATGCCTTTCCACTCAAACCCTGTACTTATGTCTTCCTGTTCGGTCGTGCGTATGGACGACTGCGCAACATCTGCCACCGCGCCAGACATTAGTAACGTGTTGCGTAAAGTGTTATAGGGTGTGCTGTACAATTCAGATGTGTTCATCGTAACCGTAATAAGGCCCTGCCGCGTATAACCCACAGGCCTGTTTTTGGCATATTTTATTTGTGTATATACTACTATAGTGCCTGTAATTAAAACGGCTGATACAGTAAACTGGAGCACTACCAATACTTTGCGTGGTACCGAGGCAAAGCTGCCCGCCTTAAAGCTACCTTTTAAAACCTTTACCGGCTTAAATGACGACAAGTAAAATGCGGGATAGCTGCCTGCTATTATACCTGTTAAAAAAGCAAAGCCAGCAACAGTAAACCCAAATGCAGGGCTTGTAAACGGAAGGTGTAATTGCTTTTGTGCAAGGCTGTTAAAGGCGGGCAATGTTACATCAGTTAATATCACTGCTATTGCCGCAGCTATAAAAGTCATTACCAGCGATTCGCTTAAAAATTGCGTAACCAGCTGTCCGCGCAATGACCCTACTGCTTTGCGTATGCCTACTTCTTTCGCCCGCTTTTCACTTCTTGCAGTGCTTAAATTCATAAAGTTAATGCAGGCAAGCAATAACACAAACAGCCCGATAGTTCCAAACATCCAAACATAGGTAATACGGCCACCGCTTATGGCGCCGTTTTTAAACTCACTGTACAAATGCCATTTGTCCATGGGGTGTAAAAACAAGGCCTCGTTATGTGCCCGTACATGCGGCAGGGCTATGTTTTTAATTTTGGCATTTACTATGTTTATATCAACATTATCATTTAGTTCAACATACAATTTCCAGTAACGGTTATCCCATTGTGTTTGCGCTTCATTAACCCATTGCATAAAACTTATGGCTTTGCTCCAGGGCAAAAACATGCAGGTGTTGTTAAAAGCCGTATTCTGCGGCAGATCTTCAAATACGCCGGCAACACGCATCTCCATCATATTATCAACCTTAACCGTTTTATTTATGGGGTCGGCATTAGCAAATAGAGCTTTTGCCAGCGACTGTGTAATAAGCACTGCTGAAGGATCTTTTAATGCATCGCGCCTGCCTTGCAGCATCTTTAGCGTAAGCATTTCAGGCAGGTCTGGCTGCGCCCATACACCGGTTTGCGATAGTTTTTTATCGCCCACAGCTACTGAATGCAAAAACGACGGGTGCATAATAGCCACATGCTTAAAATCAGAAGCGAATTTTGTACGCAATTCGTTTGCGAGTGGAATAGCAATAGCATCGCTGGTGGTTATTTCGTTATTGATAGTTGCATTATCCATTACCTGCGCAATGCGCTTATGGTTGGTATGGTAGTGGTTGAATGAAAGCTCGTCCCACATCCATAAACCAATTAGTATTGCCACCGCCATGCCAACAGACAAGCCGGCAATGTTGATGAAGGATGAGACCTTATTTTTTGTAAGGTTACGAATGGCTGTTTTAAAATAGTTTTTTAGCATGGAGTTTCAGTTGTTAACAGGTTCGTATGTTATGTTTTATGTTGTTTGTTTTGTACTCGCATCAATCCAATCTGCACTCGTCAATCTGCAATGATATCACTCCGCCTTTAAACTCCTCGTTGGGTTTGCCATGGCAGCTTTAATACCCTGGTAGCTTACGGTGCCTAATGTTATAAGCATAGCGCCTGTTGCTGTTGCTGCAAAAACCCACCAGCTAATACCTGTGCGGTACTGGTAATTTAAAAGCCACTTGCTCATTGCGCAGTATGCTATGGGTGCGGCAATAAGCAATGATATCGTAACCAGCACAATAAACTCCTTGCTCATTAGCTGCCACAAATTGAATATTGACGCACCCAACACTTTGCGCACACCAATTTCCTTAGTGCGCTGCTCAGCCATAAACGATGCCATGCCAAACAACCCAAGACAGCTAATGAAAATGGCTAGTATGGCAAATGAACTCGCAAGCTTGCCAACGCGTTCTTCAGTATCAAATTTTTTGGCATATTCATCATCGGCAAACTTGTATTCAAATGCACTGCCGGCGTTATACTTTTTATAAACAGTTTGTATGTTGGCCAGCGCTGCCGCCATTGATGCAGTTGGCTTAATGCGTATGTTTATGTTACCTAAATTACCGTTGCGCAGGTAAAAGAAAGATTGCTTAATAGGCTCGTACGGGTTTTGTGTAACCATGTTTTTTGCCACGCCAATAATATGCATGGTTTCGTTTTTACCCCATTTAATAGTTTCACCCACGGGGTTTTTAAAACCAAGGTAAGGTACGGCGGACTCGTTTATAATTATGGCTGATGAATCTGTTTTTAGATCTTTGCTAAAATCGCGGCCATTAATAATTTGCCAGCCTGCTGTTTGACCAAATTCCGGCGAAACCCCCATGGTAACAAACTCTTCCTGCATAGAAGGGTCTTTGCCCTTCCAGTTAAACCCGCTGTTGGTAATGTACAGATTTGTTACCTGCGACTCAGATTCGGCAATTTCTGTTACACTGCCTGTGTTAATTAAGTCGTTACGGAAGGCAGCAAAATGTTCGTGAATTTTATCTGCACTTATAATAACCAGTCCATTGCGATCGTAACCAACAGGACGGTCTTTTGCAAACTGAATTTGTTTGAAAACAACTATTGTTCCGATAATTAAAATAACTGAAACAGAAAATTGCAACACCACCAGCGTTTTGCGTGGAACGCTTGCCAGCCTGCCTACGCGAAAACTGCCTTTTAATACTTTAATGGGTTTAAAAGATGACAGGTATAATGCCGGGTAGCTGCCCGCAATTACACCTGTTAAAATACTAAAGCCAGCACCCGTTAGCCAAAACAACGGGTTACCCCAAAGTATTTGTATTTTTTTGCCGGCTATATTATTGAAAAAGGGTAGTGCCAGCTGTACCAAAAATAGCGCCGCTAAAAAGGAAAATATTGCTGTTAACATCGACTCACTAAAAAACTGGTAAATAAGCTGTATACGTGCCGAGCCCATTGTTTTGCGGATGCCTACTTCTTTAGCGCGTTTTTCACTGCGGGCTGTGCTAAGGTTCATAAAGTTAATGCAGGCAAGCAGCAGCACAAATATGCCTGTAATGCCAAACAGCCATACATACATTATTCTGCCGCCTGTATCAACACCATTTTTAAAATCGCCGTACAGGTGCCAGCGGCTCATTGGATGTAGAAATATTACTGTATTATTTTTATCGGCACCTGCGCCAACATTTCTTTTTTTTGCGTCTGCAATTTTAACTGATAGCTGCGTCATGTCAGCACTTCTTTCTATTTGCGCATAGGTTTGAAACCAGCTTGCACCCCATGGGTTTTGTAATATTTTATCAAACCCCTGGCCTTTTATCAACAGGTCCCATGGTGCAATAAAACTAAGGTCAGCAAATGATGAGTTGTATGGCAGGTCCTCGTATATGCCTGTTACTTTTACATCAAGGTTATCAATCTTCAATACTTTGCCATAAGCATCTTCGCCATTGAAAAGGGCTTTTGCTGTAGAACGGCTTAATAAAACTGAATTCATATCAGTTAAACCGGCTCTTGAGCCTTTCAGCATTTTAAGCGACAGCATCTCTGTCACCTGCGGCTCCATATAAGTTCCACTTTTTTTAAACTTCTTATCACCCAGCACAAAAACGTGGTCACTTATATAACCGCTTCTTACCACATATTTAAAGCTGCTGCCGTAATCTTTTTGCAGGGCAGGCCCTAAAGGGCTTGGCACATTAGCCCAGGTTTGCACTTCGCCATTAAAGGTTTGATTTTGCATAACCTGCGCAATATTGCTGTAGTTGGAGAAATTTTTGTTGAACGAAAGCTCATCCCACATCCATAAACCAATAAGCATTGCAACGGCCATACCAACCGAAAGGCCTGCGATGTTAATAAATGAATGCGCCTTATTTTTTGTGAGGTTGCGCATAGCAATTTTAAAATAGGTTTTGAACATGTAAAACAGTTTAAAAGTTTATAGTTTTAAGTTAAGGCTGTAAACAATTTATTTAGGCAACGGTGAATTTTATTTCATCGTTCTGCCTGTTATTCATCATCTGTATTTTCGCTTCAATTCTATCTGTCTGTCAACTGTCATCCGCCAACTGTCATCTCCGGTTATTTACTCCGTCCTCAAACTCTTTACCGGGTTCCTCAATGCTGCTTTTATAGCCTGGAAACTTATAGTTACCAGTGCAATAAATATGGCGGCAAACGCTGCAATTATAAACACCTGCCAGCCTATGTTTACGCGGTAGGCAAAGTCTTGCAGCCACTTGCTCATAGAAAGCCATGCTAAAGGGAAAGCAATAACTGCCGACAGCAATACAAGCTTCAGAAAATCTTTTGATAACAGCGTAACAACACTTTGCACGGAAGCGCCTAACACTTTGCGAACGCCAATTTCTTTTGTGCGCCGCTCGGCAGTGTAAACAGACAGCCCGAAAAGGCCCAGGCAGGCTACAAAAATTGATAATACCGTAAACACTGCAAGCACCGAAGCCATGCGGTGCTCGTTCCGGTACAAAGCATCAAAATTGCTGTCTAAAAAATTGTAGTCAAACGGTGTTGCCGGTGCAAAGTTTTTCCAGGTGTTTTCAAGCCCCTGTAAATTCGCAGCCATATCGCTTTGCTTAAACCGCACAGAAATATATGAAGTGGCAAGGTTGTATGTTTTGGAACATGTGTTAAATAATGCAAACGGCTCAACCAACTCATGCAGCGATGCGATGTTAAAATCTTTTGCTACTGCAATAACTTTAAACCGCTGGTCGTTGCCGGGGTATTGCAGGTATTTGCCCACAGCGTTCTTCCAGCCTATTTGTTTTGCTGCAGCTTCGTTCAATATTACCGATGCAGAATCATTAAACTGCTTTGAAAAATTTCGCCCCTGCAGAACCTGCATTTTATAAGTGGGTATAAATGATTCATCTACCATAAAAGATGACAGGCCAACTGATTCTACCAGTGGTTTATCGGCACCTGACTGTTCAGGTACATAATCATCGCCAAAATTTACTTTGGTGGGTATACTGCTTGATATGGATGCGCCAAGCACGTTGCCCTGCCCTGCAAGCTGCAGGCGAAAGGCTTCTTCATTTCCGCCAAGCCGTTTTGTATTCGCTATAATAACAACATTTTCTTTGTTAAGGCCAAGGTCTTTATCCTGCGTATACTTTAGTTGTTTAAAAACAACAGATGTACAAATTATAAGGGCAATTGAAGTAGTAAACTGGAAAACCACCAGTCCGTTACGTATAAAAATATTGCCAATATTATTTTTAAAAAGCTTTACGCCCTTTAATACTGCAACGGGATTAAATGATGTTAGGTATAATGCAGGGTAGATGCCGGCAAGAAGACCGGTTACTGTACACAGCCCTACCAGGTATAACCAAATATTGCCTGTAAAAATTGAAGCGAAAGTTAGTGTTTTGCCTGCGAGGTTATTAAACACGGGAAGAAAAAGCAAAACGAGCGCGAGTGCAATAATGGCTGATATAAAACTATATAACACAGCCTCGCTTAAAAACTGTTTTATTAATTGCCCGCGTTGCGAACCCAGTACTTTACGTATGCCCACTTCCTTTGACCTTTTGCCTGATTGCGCTGTTGACAGATTGGTAAAATTTACACAGGCAAGTATTACAATAAATAAAGCAATTACAGAGAAAATGTATATATGCTTAATATCGCCCAGTGTATTTAAGCGCGCCGGCACATTCATACCGTTTGCATATAAATGCACCTGTGTAAAAGGCATTAAGCTATACTGAAGCTTGCCACCTTTTTTAATAAACTCATCGTAAGTTTCGCCGGCGCTTTTAAAAGCATATTTCTTTACCATGGCGGTAAACTTTGCCTGTAATGAAGTTATTCCCGCTTTGTCAACTGATGTTGCGGGTTTAAGTTTTACATAGGTATTAACCTGTAACCAATGCCAGTTCCAGCTTCTTTTTTTTACTTCTTTGTAGGCGCTGATGGGTGCCAGCATATCAAACTGGAAAGAAGACTGCGTGGGTACATTTTTTAATACTGCAGTTACCACAAAAGGCTTCCTGTCAACATCGAGCATTAATACTTTGCCAATGGCATTTTCGTTGCCAAAATATTTTTTAGCTGTTTGTTCTGTTATTACAATACTATTAGGTTTTTGCAGGCAATTAATTGCATCACCCTGCAACAAACCATAATTAAAAACCTGGAAAAAATTACTGTCTACAGCCATCACCTGCCGTTCAGTAAAATAATCCTCGGCTTTACCATCTTCCTTATACCTAACCATTACGTCGCCCGGGCGATAGATTCTTGCATACGCTTCTATTTCGGGGTATTCAGCAACAAGGGCGGGGCCAACCGCAGGTGCTGTGTTGCCACCTGTTGTAACTTCGGCGCCATTGTCCATAGTTGTCATATTGACCTGGAAAATATGGTCTGAGCCGCTGAAAAATTTGTCGTAGCCCATTTCATCCTGCACATACATTACTATTAAAATAACACATGCCATGCCTACCGAGAGGCCGGCAATATGTATAAAGGTGTTAACCTTATTGCGCATTATGTTGCGCCATGCAAGCGTAAAATAATTTTTAAGCATAAGAAACCTTTTAAGCCGAACCCCCTTAATCCCCCTAAAGGGGGACCTGGAAGCAGGTTGTGTTTTATAGTTTGATTGAATTATTTATTATTTGAAATTTATTTATATAAAAAGGTCTTTTTTGTTCCAATCTTCGCACTCCTTCTCCCTTTAGATAGAAGGGCAGGGATGAGGGTTTGTGTTGTTTCTTATTCCGTTTTCAAACTCTTCACCGGGTTCATCAATGCAGCCTTTACAGCCTGGTAGCTTACCGTTGTTAATGTTATAAATATTGCCCCGGCAGCAGTTATTGCAAATACCCACCAGCTTATGGTTGTATGGTATTGATAGTTAAGCAGCCAGTTATTCATAACAGTATAAGATACCGGTATTGCCACCAAAAGCGCCACTGTTACCAATAGCACAAACTCTTTGTTCATCAACTGCCATACGTTAAATGCTGAGGCGCCTAATACTTTACGTACACCAATTTCTTTAGTGCGTTGTTCTGCCATGAACGATGCCATGCCTGACAGGCCCAGGCAACTGATGAAAATTGCAAGCATGGCAAAAATGGCAGCAAGGTTGCCGATGCGTTCTTCGGTATTAAATTTCCTGTCGTATTGTGTATCGGTAAATGAGTAGCTGAACGGCACTGTTGGCGAATACTTTTTGCAAGCGGCCTCAATTTTGGCAATGGCATTGTGTGCGCTTACCTGTGGTTTTATACGCACCATTATATAATCAAAGCCATCCCTGCTAATGTAAAAAATGGTTTGCCTTGCAGGCTCGTAAGGCGATTGCATTACCATATCTTTTGTAACGCCAATTACGCTATGTGGTTTGCCCCCAAATGTTATTATTTCGCCCAGTGGCTGTTTAAGGCCCATGTATTTTACAGCGGTTTCATTTAATATAACCGCGTCTGAGTCTGACTTTAAAATATTGGAAAAATCTCTGCCTGCAATCACCTGCCACGCAGCTGTTTTACCGTAACTGCCTGATATGCGGATGTTGGAAAAATTATAAGTAGTATTTGGGTCTTTTTCTTTCCAGTCAAGATCACTGCGGTTATTTTCAATAGCGGTCATCGGGCTTGATGTTTCTGTCATATCTGTTATAGCTCCGCTTGAAAGAAGTTCCTGCCTTAAGGCGCCGAAATGGCTATGAAGATCAAGGTTGGTTACCTGTATATACATCAACCCTTCACGTGAATAGCCAACGGGCCTGTTTTTAGCGAATTGTATTTGTTTAAAAACTACTATAGTGCCTACAATTAAAATAACACTTACAGCAAACTGCAGCACCACCAGGGCCTTACGTGGCATGGCGGAAAAACGCCCTGCTTTAAAAGTGCCTTTTAATACTTTAACAGGTTTAAATGAAGAAAGGTACAGGGCCGGATAAGTGCCTGCTATGATGCCAGTAAATAATGTGAAGGCTATTGCAATAAGCCAAAACCAGGTATTGCCCCATGGCACTGTCATTTGTTTGGCTGCAACGCTGTTAAAATAAGGCAGCACAAGCGACACCAGGCTAAGCGACAGGAAAAATGCCGCGAACGACATAAGTAAAGACTCGCAAAAAAACTGGCTTATTAACTGTGACCTTAATGAACCGATGGCTTTGCGTATACCTACCTCCTTTGCCCTTTTTTCACTGCGTGCAGTACTAAGGTTCATAAAGTTTATGCAGGCCAGCAGCAATACAAACAGGCCTATAATGCCAAACAGCCACACATATTCAACAGCGCCACCTGTATTTACCCCGTTTTTAAACTGGCTGTAAAGGTGCCATTTACTCATGGGGTGCAGTATTATGGCAGGTTTGTATTTAGCGTCTTCGGCAATAACATTTTTAAGCTCGTCATTCCTTATTTTGGCTGCAACGCTGTTTATATCAGCGCTCTCTGTTAGCTGAACATACATATGAAACGAGGCGTCGTTCCAGTCATCTGCAGCGCCTTTAACCCAATCGTGCGAGGCTACAAAATAATCCCATGGTGCAATAAAATCAAGCCCATGCAGGGTTGTATTTTCGGGTAGGTCGCTGTATATACCTGTAATGCTAAAACTTGCAGCATTATCAAGCTTTACTACCCGCCCTATAGGCTCAGCATCGCCAAACATTGCCTTTGCTGTTGACTGCGAAATAAAGATGGAAGAAATACCCTTAAGGCCTTCAACATTGCCCTTAGCCATATGCAGGGTAAACATTTTAGGAGCGCCGGCATCCATATAATTCCCTTTGAACGATATCTTCTTATCGCCTGATGCCAAAATATGGTCTTCAAGCCACGACGTGCGCACTATACCGGTGAAGTCTGATCCCGCGCTTTTTTCAATGGCTGCTTTAAGCGGTAAAGCAACAGCATCATTTGTGTTTATCTCGCCGTTATTGGTTCTTTGTTCCATCAATTCCGCTATACGGCCATAATTTTGATGGTATTTATTGAACGATAGTTCATCCCATATCCAGAGGCCTATGATAATTGCCACTGCCATGCCTACAGATAAACCTGCAATATTGATTGAAGAATGCAACTTGTTCTTTACAATATTGCGTAAAGCGGTTTTAAAATAGTTTTTTAGCATAGAAAGTTGTTTTGTGCTCTATGTTTTTGGTTTTGTCTTCTGTGCTCTGGCTGTTGATTTCTTACTCATCACCGTTGTGTCACTCACTTCAGCTGTTGTTTCGTTACTCATCAAATTACTCCCGTCTATCTCCACTTAAATCTTCGCAACACCTTCCACCTAAAGGTGGGAAAGGGAAGAGCTAAGAAAGGGGGCTACTATTCCGCCCTCAAACTCTTCACCGGGTTCATCAACGCTGCCCTTATTGCCTGGAAGCTTATAGTAAATAACGCTATAAACATTGCCGCGGCTCCGGCTGCTAAAAATACCCACCAACTAATGGTAATACGGTAGGCATAGCCTTGCAAAAAGCTGTGCATCTTCCACCATGCCAGCGGAAAGGCGATAATAGATGATATCAACACCAGCAGCATAAACTCTTTTGACAGCAAGCCAGTAATGCCTGTTATGCTTGCGCCCAATACCTTGCGTATGCCAATTTCTTTTGTTCTGCGTTCCGCCGTATAGGCAGACAGGCCAAACAAACCCAGGCACGAAATAACAATAGCCAATATGGCAAATATGCGCGACAGTGTGCCAATCAATATTTCATCTGAAAACAACTGGTTAAACTGGTCATCCAAAAAATTATATTCAAAAGGATATGCAGGGTTGTATTTTTTCATAACCGCAGCAAGCTTATCCAACGCCTGTTTTGGGTTTTGGTTTGCCTTCAAGCGTACATACACCCAGCTTGCATTTTGTGGGTAGCAGGTAAACACTACAGGGTCGGGGCTGCCATACATATCATCATATACGTAGTCTTTAACAACGCCAATAATAGTTAGCTTGCCTTGCCCACCGGTTACCAGCTTGCCGATGGGGCTGCCTTTGCCCATCAGTTTTGCAAAGCTTTCTGTCACCAATAAATTGTTGCTGTCTGCTATTTCGCTGGTAAACTCTCTGCCGGCAACCATGTGCATGCCTGCTGTGTTAATAAAGCCCGGGCTTATTTCCCTGAAAGACACCAGTACATTAAGGTTGGGGTTTTTACCATCCCACTGCAGGTTTGATACAGAGCCGTTGTTGCCCCTGTATAAAGTGTTCATGCTGTTAAGGCCTACATTGTCTACAGCGCCGGTATTTAGCATGCTTTGTTTTATGGCATCGTAGCTTTTTATTACATTGCCGTTTACCGGTATGGTAACAAGGTTGGTTCTGTTATAACCAAGATCCCTGTTTTTTATGTGCTGTATTTGCTGGTAAATAATAACAGTGCTTATAATTAATACAATAGATGTTGTAAACTGTAGTACAACAAGGCCTTTACGCACCAGCGATGCGCCCCCGCTTTTAATTCTAATACCTTTAAATACATAAATGGGGTTGAATGATGACAGGTATAGCGCCGGGTAACTGCCAGCTATAACACCGGAAATTATGGCAATGCCAATCATTAAGGCAATGTGCACCGGGTTGTTTAGTCCAAGCGACAGGTTTTTTTGCACTAACGTATTAAATAAAGGCAGTACAGCAGAAATGATCACAATACCTGCCACCACAGCTATTGCCGCCATGCATATTGCTTCGCCAATAAATTGTGCTATTAATGCGGCTTTACCAGCGCCCATTACTTTACGCACACCCACTTCCTTCGCGCGTTTTTCGCTGCGGGCTGTAGCAAGGTTCATAAAGTTTATACAGGCGATAATTAAAATTATCCATGCAATGGTGCTAAACAGGTTCACATTATCTATAGCCCCGCCTGCTGGTTTTCCATCAACAAATCTGCTGCGCAGGTGCCAGTCGTTCATGCTTAATAAAAACAATCTTGTATTTGATTTAGGTTCATTTTTCTGTATTAGCCCATACAACTGTTTGTTTACAGCATTTACATCCGCATTTGGCGCCAGCTCAACATACGTGTTAATGGAATTAGCTCTCCAGCTTGTTAACCAGGTGTTTTGATTAAAATAAATTTGAAAAGGTGCCACCCAATCAAAAACTAAGGATGAGTTCTCGGGCATTTCTTTCACAACGCCTGATACCATGTAGTCTTTATCGTTCTCTATCTTTAGTGTTTTGCCAACTATGTTTTTATCATCGCCAAAAAAATGCTTTGCCATCTTTTCTGTAATTACCACGCTGTTCAATTGCTTAAATGCGTTTGCTGCATTGCCCTCAACAAAATTGAAAGTAAGCATACTGAATATAGAGGGGTCGATATAATGGCCGCTTTCATAAATCGCTTTATCCCCAAGGCTAAATAGCAGTCGGTTATCGCCTGTAACGCGGCCGGTATTTGTTACACCTGGTATTTGCGTTTTAATGGCCCCGGCAGCAGGTCCGGGCGTTGCCTGGCTTTGTACACCGGCAAAAGTGAATATTTTACCATCATAGTCTTCGTTTTTGGCAACGGAGTATAGCATGTCTTTTTTTACATTCACTTCATCAAAATGCATTTCATCTTCCACCCACAAAAAAATAAGGCCTGCACAGGCAATGCCGGTAGCCAGGCCAAAAATGTTTAAAAAGCTGTACGTTTTGTTTTTCGCCAGTGTGCGAAAAGTTGTTTTTAAAAAGTTTGTAAGCATATGGTTAGGTTCATTGTTAAAAGTTCAATAACCATTCAGGTTTTTATGTTCTGTGTTCTTTGTTTTGCACGCCGGCAGTTGATTAAAACATCTTCGCCCCTTGTTTCACTCGCTTCAAGTATTGGCTCGTTATTCGCCAAATCCTATAAAGACTGTAACTCCTTTATCCTCTTTAATCACATGTCGCCCTTTGGGGTTCAACAGTTTCTATCTATCACTTTTCTACTAATATATCGCCCATACGGTATTAATACATCCTCCGTCAATACAATCTGCAATCTACAATCGTCAATCTGCAATCACTCCGCCTTTATCGCTTTTACCGGGTTCATCAATGCTGCTTTTATTGCCTGGAAGCTAATTGTAATTACAGCAATTAACATAGCGGCAATGCCTGCAACTGCAAAAACCCACCATTGTATTTTTACATGGTACGCATAGTTAAGCAGCCATGTATGCATGGCATACCATGCCAGCGGTACGGCCAGCCACACAGATAACATTACCAGCTTTAAAAATTCAAGGGAGAGTAAACCCGCCAAACCGTGTACACTTGCACCCAGTACTTTGCGTATGCCAATTTCTTTTGTTCTTCTTTCTGCTGTGTAAGCTGCCAGGCCAAACAAGCCGAGGCATGATATAACAATGGCCAGCGCCGCAAACACGCGCGACAATTTGCTTACCAGCGCTTCGCTGGAAAACAAATGATTAAATAAATCATCTGTAAACCTGTAATCAAAAGGGTAGGCAGGATTGTCTTTTTTAATAACAGCCTCAATTTTGGCCACAGCTTCTTCAGTTGATACGCCGGGTTTTAGTCTTACGTACATCATGCTCTCGTATTCATAACGCCGTGTGCAAAAGAATATCACAGGGTCTGGTTTAACATAAATGTTACCGTACACAATATCTTTTACTACACCTACTATTTTATAATTATCACTACCGTTTTGCATAATTTGGCCAAGCGCCGTTGGCGTCTTCATCATTTTAGCCAGCGATTCGGTAATAATAATGTTGTTGCTGTCGGCTGCGAGGTTTGAACTAAAGTCGCGCCCCTGTGTAATTGTTATACCTGCAGTTGACAACATTTCGGGCGTGATATAACGCTGCGAGATAAGTGGTTTGGAAGTAAGGTCTTTTCCTTTCCATGTATAATCAACGCTGTTATTCCCTCCATAAACTAATTCATGGTCAGCAAGGGCTGCTTTTTCAACTACACCTGTATTTACTAGGTCTTGCCTGATGCCAATAAAATTTTTGCCCATATCGCCCTGCAAGTCTATTTCAAGCAGGTTGTTTTTGTCGTAACCCAGTTCACGGTTTTTTACGTGTTGTATTTGTTGGTAAACAATAACTGTACTGATGATTAGAACAATTGATACAGTAAATTGCATAACCACCAGCCCTTTACGTATAATGCCGGCACTACCACCTTTTAATTTTATACCCTTTAAAACAAAAACAGGGTTGAAGGATGACAGGTACAGTGATGGATAGCTACCTGCTACCAGGCCACATATTATAGTTATGGTTGCCAGCGCCAAAATATGTACAGGATTACTTAAGTTAAGGGTAAGATTTTTTTGTGTAAGCGTATCGAATGCGGGAAGCACCAGTGATATAACAAATATAGCTGCCAGTACTGCCAGCGCCGACATAAACATCGCTTCGCCTATAAATTGTGTAACAAGCCTTTTTTTGCCGCTGCCAAGCACTTTGCGAACACCTACTTCTTTGGAGCGCTTTTCGCTTCTGGCGGTGGAGAGATTCATAAAATTAATACAGGCCAGGAATAATATTATCCATGCAATAATGGTAAACATATGCACATACTGTATGCGGCCACCGCCTGTTTGTTTACCATTTTCAAAATCCCAGCGCAGGTGCCAATCGGACATTGGGAATAAAAACGTGCTTACTATAGTATTAGGCACACGTTTTTTTATAAAGCCATATAATTGTTTATTGATATTTGCCAGGTTAGTATTATTGTCAAGTTCAGCAAATGTCCAAATGTCATTATTATCCCAATTGCTAAATGATGGATAGTCTTTAAGCACCACATCCATTGGTGATAACCATTCAAATTGTACAGTACTGTTTTCAGGAAGATCTTTTATGACACCCGTAACCACATAGTTATCCTTGTTATCAACTTTTACTGTTTTGCCGATAATGTTTGGGCTGTTGCCAAAGAACTTTTTGGCTGTTTTTTCAGTTAATACTATTGAATAAGGCTGTTTAAATGCGTTTTGCACATTGCCCTGCACAAAAGGCATGGTAAACATACTGAAGATGTTAGAATCTGCATAACTGCCGCTTGCATATACTGACCGGTCGCCAATTTTGAATAATAATGCTGACGAACCTTTGGCGTAACGTGCTACATTGGCGAGGCCTGGTATTTCTGCCTTCATTGCAGGACCTAACGGTATAGGTGTGGTTTCAAACGTGCTGAAATGACCTTCAAATGGCCAGTTGTTCAGGGCCATAAATATCCGGTCTTTCTTAACGTTTACGTTATCATAGTTCACCTCATCTTCAACCCATAAAAATATAAGGCCGGTACAGGCAATACCAATAGCAAGGCCGGCAATATTTAAAAAACTGTATGTTTTATTACGCAACAGGCTGCGTATGGTGGTTTTAAAAAAGTTATTAAACATAAGTATAAGGTTATTAATGATGTTTTTAGTTATTAGTGGGCACACCCTTCTCCCGCGCTATTTATGGCATTCCAATGTAATGCCATTTGCGTATGCTGTTGATAATCAAATGGTTTACGTAGCAGCAATTGCCGAAGGTGTACGATTTTGATACGAACAGTGTACGATGGTGTATCGTCCTTGTATCGTCCTAAAATAGCTATACATGTTTTTAAATAAATCCTGCACCACTTATACAATGCCCGTTGAGAGCAGGCCAGGTGTGGGATGACGTGCAAGAGGGGTAATTTTCGATGATTTTATGAGTTCGTTTTATTTTACCGGGCCAGGGGACTTTGTATTGTCCTAAACCAGGTATTGCAGCCCCAACCTGGCAACTCCTGCACAGTTATTATTGTTTTAACACAGGCTTATTGCCCAACAATAGTTAACTAATATTAGCCTGCTTTAATTTTATGGTATTAATTTACTGAATGAAAATTATTGTAACGTTTACCTTAACCCTGTTAGCAGCTACTATTCTAACTACGGCACAGCGCCCTGCAAAAATGGCCTTTGAGCAACAACCTGTACAGCTAAAAAGCGGGCTGAAATTTAATTTAAGCATACCGGCCGGCTATCATATTGCGGTGGCGGGGGAGGTAACACACCGCCTGCGCTTCTTGGCTAAAAGCCCTGATGGAAGGCTGTTCGCGACAGATCTGTACAATCGTGCCGATACAAAGCTTGGCAGGATTTTGATTTTTGACAGGTGGAATGTGGCAACCAATCACTTTGATACCACTATTGAATACCTTGCCAAATTGCGCAGCCCTAACCAAATTGCTTTTTATAAAGATGGCGGCAAATACTATATATACGTGGCAGAAACGGGAACACTAAAACGGTTTGAATATATACCGGGTGCGGATAAACCCAAAGACACCGGCCAGGTAATTGCGCGCTACCCTGACTATGGGCTTGATTATAAATATGGCGGCTGGCACTTGACGCGCAGCATAACTTTTAATAACAACAAACTATACGTTAGCGTGGGAAGCAGTTGCAATGCCTGTATTGAAACTGAGCCAGTACGTGCAAGTATTATTGAAATGAACCCGGATGGCAGTAACCAGCATGCCTACGCCAGCGGGTTGCGTAACAGCGTTGGTATAAAATGGGTGAACAATAAACTTTGGGTTACCAGCATGGGCCGCGACCTTATTGGCCCTGACCGGCCCGAGGACCTGTTTATGACGGTTGCCGAAAATGGCTATTATGGCTGGCCGTTTTTTTTCCAATACAGGGGTAAAGTATATGCCGATACTACCTTTAAAGACTCAATAAGAGGTGCGGGTGTAAAACCACCGCCGGTTGCGCCAACTGGTTTTAAAGCACACAGTGCACCATTAGGATTTGAGTATTTTACCAATTTTAGCGACCCGCTATTAAACAACACTTTTTTGGTGTGCCTGCATGGCAGCACCAGTGTATGGCGGCAGCGGGGCAATGCCGTAGTGCAAATAAACCCTGACGGCAGCTACAGCGAGGTTATTACAGGCTTTTTACAGGGAAAAACTGAAAAAGACCGGCACGGCCGCCCATGCGATATTATGCAATGCAGCGCCAATGCCTTTTACTTAACAGATGATAAAGAAGGGGTGCTGTACTATGTATGGAAGAATCCAACCCCCTAAATCTCCCTGAACGGGGGCTTGTAAGCAGGTAACATTTTTATTAAGCAGGTTTAAATATCTAAGTGCGAATATTGAGACTAACCCGGAAACCAAAAACACAGAACAAAAAACTTTCTTAATACACCTCAACACTCCAGGTTCTTTCAAACACTTCTTCTGGGGTCAGGTGGTTTATGCCTTCTTTATCCTGTAAATCGCCGGTTGTGTTAACGCCGTCTGCAACGCCGCACCAGGGCTCAATACAAACAAAGTCGGCATCCTTTGCGCTCCAGATGCCCATATATGGGAAGCCATCAAAACGCACGGTTAAGCCGTGCGGCGTGGTATTGCTTTTTATACTGATGCTGTTTGACTGCAGGTGCTTAAACACAAGCGCATCCTGGTAGAACAACAGTTTGGTAAGAGGAAGTGTATTGGTATTATTAAGCACGGGTGTTGTAAAAGTTTCAACCTGGCCACTTGCGTCAAGCGGGTAACGGCCAGCATCTTCAGTGTGGCTGAACTCAAGATGATAATCGGTAAAGTTTGTGCTTTCGGCCACAGGTACTCTAAATGCGGGATGGCCGCCAACGGAAAACAGCATAGGCTTTTCCCCGGTGTTTTTTACCGTGTAAGTAACATTTACTGTATTATCGTTTAAAGTATAAGTTACGGAGAAATTAAAGCTAAATGGGTAGTTCTCCCGCGTTTGCTCACTGTCAACCAATGTAAAAGTTATAGCGTTCCCTGTTTTTTCGGTACAAGTAAAAACCTCTTCACGTGCAAAGCCGTGGCGGTTAAGGTGGTACACTTTTTTCTCATAAGTGTACTGGTTATTCAGTAACCCGCCAACTATTGGAAAAAGTACCGGGCTTTTTTTTGCCCAAAATGCCGGGTCTGCGCCCCACATGTATTCAAGACCGGTATTGTTGTTTACAATGCTTTGTAATTCTGCCCCTTTTTCAGCAATAGCTACAGTAAGAATGTTATTGGATATTTGATGTGTCATATGTAGTGAGTTGACAGATGTTAGATGACAGTTGAAAAAGGGGGTGTTTATATTTTAAACTAACTGGTTTTCCTGATCAACAATGGACGGAATAGCTAAACATTAATAGTAGAAGATGTATACAAGATAACAACTGGCGAAAACAAAGATTCCATTACAGCTATCTTTTACGAAGCCACTGTCATCTAACATCTGTCAACTAAACCGCTATTCCTCACTTTCCCTTATCGCTTCGTCAGGTGCATTAACCAGCATGTTGCTTAGTTTCTTCAGGGGGTTGCGGTGGTTTTCCTCGTATTCGGCACGGCGGCGAATAATGTCAACCGCTTCAAAAGTAGCCACCATAAATGATGCAGGGTCTGCTTTGCCTTTCCCGGCAATGTCAAAAGCTGTACCATGGTCGGGGCTGGTGCGTACAGCGGGCAGGCCGGCTGTATAATTAACACCTTCGCCAACAGCCAGTGATTTAAAGGGTATAAGCCCCTGGTCGTGGTACATAGCCAATACAGCATCAAACTTTTGGTAGCTGCCCCTTGCAAAAAATGCGTCGGCGCTGTATGGGCCAAAAGCCAGTATATCTTTATATTTCGCCTCTTTTATAGCTGGCTTAATAATAGTTTCTTCTTCATCGCCAATAAGCCCTTCATCGCCTGCATGCGGGTTTAGGCCCAGTACGGCAATGCGCGGTTTGGTAACAGCAAAATCTTTTTGCAGGCTGTTATTTAATATTTGCAGCTTGCGCAAAATATTTTCTTTGGTAATGTATTGTTTTACGCCACTCAAAGGCACATGCTCTGTTACCACAGCTACGCGCAGGTTTTCAGCCACCATAAGCATTAACACATCCGGTACATTAAACTGCTCCTTTAAGTAAGGCGTATGGCCACTGTGTTGAAACGCTTCGCTCTGAATATTCTTTTTATGAATTGGCGCTGTAACAAGCCCCTGTATATGGCCGGCTTTAAGCGCCGCTACGCCCTGTTGCAGGCTAAGCAATGCATATTTACCGCCAATTTCGCTTAGTGTGCCGGGATTAATGGCTACCTCTTCTTCCCAGCAATTAAAAATATTTACCTGTTTTGGGTTAAGCCGGCTAAAATCTTTAACGGCCTGGTATACAAAATTTATATCGGGCAAAGACTTCCTGTAAAAGTTTATGCTTTTATTACTGCCAAAAACAACCGGAACACACATATCAAGCAGGCGGTTGTCGCTAAGCGTTTTTATCAACAGTTCAATGCCGATGCCATTAAGGTCGCCACAGGTAAAGCCAATTACAGGTTTTTGCAATTCATTGCTCATGCCTAAACAAATTTGGACGGTAAAAATAGGTGATTGTGATGAAACGGGAAAAGCAGTGTGAAATGGAGGACTGTTGCAGGCTGTACTTTAGTGTTAATTTACTGCTTGCTGCTTTGCTATAAACTGCCGGCGCTAGTAGCTGCGCTGTTGTATTTGCTGGCTATGGCCAAACTGGTAGCAAGCTACAAGGGTTTCGTAGTGCTGTACATTTTTTGTATCGGCAATAAAGTAAATGCCGCCGGTAAGAATAATATACCACGGGCTGTTATTGGCCTTTGATATTTCGGCCGCATGTTCCCTTGCAGCCTGTTCAGAATCGTAAGATATATTTTTAAATTCCTGGTACATAGGTCATCCGTTTTAGGTATGTATTACATGGGGCGTTTTAATGGCCCCTGCATTTTGTGTAGTTAAAAGCGTTTTTCAGGCGCATTGCATTAAGCTTCTTTTAGCGTAAGCTTATGAAAGGCGGCGCCACTGAAAATACGGGCAAGATTAATATCGCCCGACAGCCTGAAAGCTTCCATTTGTTGCGACGTAACCACACGCCAAAAGTTTTTTGATTTCAGGTCAGCATAGTCTTTACCCATTACAAAAATGCCATACATAGTATCACGCTTTTTGAACGTTATTTTTATTTCATTCTCTTCTTTAAGCTTACGCTTATCAAAAAAGTTCTGTATTTCTTCATTACTCATAATAGTGCCTGTAAATATTTCCGGGGTAAAAAAAGCGGGCTGCTAAAGCCCGCTTTTAAATTTGTATTGCAGATTACCAGTTGTTTTTGAACGGGCTTTTATTTTGAGGTCTTTCCTCCCTTTGCCTTGCCTCGGTAACGCCTATAGCCCTGCCGTTAAACTGAGATCCGTTTAGTTCCTGTATGGCTTTTTGGCCTGCTGCATTATCAGGCATATCAACAAAACCAAAGCCTTTGCTGCGGTTAGTTGTTCTGTCAATAATTACTTTGGCAGAAGATACTTCACCATACGTTGCAAAAAGCCCTTTTAAGTCTTCATCAACATTGTTGAAGTTTAGACTAGACACATAAATGTTCATGTTTGAAATTAAATTTAAAAATGGCTTGAGGAAAAAGAACAGAGTAAAATAAGATTAGCTACAGGCGTGTTATGGCTTAGCGGAAAATTTCACTTACTGAGTACTGAAAACTCAAATTAATAATTAAAGATATGCTTAATAGTTGAAACGCGCAGTTATTTTATTTGCCGCGTGTAGGCAGCTAATAAATAATTAACAATTGGTAATTAATAAATGAGGCAGGGTGGCTACACGCTTTATCTCATTAATTCTTCAACATATATTCCCAAACATTTTTAAACACAGGCAATAGTGTTGACATGTGTGCATTACCGGTTTCAATACTGTTGACCAATATATGCTTTGTAGTTTGCAGCGGTATTAACGGCTCTACATGTGTTGAGTCTGGCATAGCCGTGCCCATAACTTTTGCATCATCTGCCAGTTGCCTTGCTACCACATACTGATCTTTAATATGTAAAAACGCATAATAGTTATTAAGCGGTGTTAAGCTTTTAGCTGATTGCCATGCAGCAGGCGAGTTAAAAGCTACCCTGTAATCCTGCGGGCCTGAAAACATTAACACCCTGCTTACTTTAAAATGTTTACCAATATATGCGGCATGGCCCGCACCCTGGCTATGGCCGCCCACAACAATTTTACCCCATTGTACATTATCGCCTTTAATAAACTCACTCCAGCCGCCATTGGGGTCGTTCTTTATAAGGTATTGCAGCAGTTTTGTAAAACGGTTTATAATGCTGTTGGTACTGTCAACATTAACAGAGTCGCTAACGGGGGTGCCAAACATAATTTCCTGCCTGAACTTATCAAAACAACTGCTATCGGGGCTGTTGTTACAAACAGTTGTAATAACATTGTTTTTATAATCAATACTAAGTGTATGGTAGCCCATGCCTGCAATAATACTGTCCATTCCGCGCAATTCTGTTGCAGAGCCCCCTGTGCCAACTATCATAAAAAATAACTTATGGGTGTTGGGCACTGCTGTGTTATATATGGCCACATGCGGTGTATGCATCATTTCAATGCCGGTGCCGGTTTCGGGCGGGTTAACCATCAATACTTTTGTGCCGTTGGGTTGGGCTGTAAGTTGTGCTGTAAAAAACACAAATACAATACAAGGAAATATAATTTTCATTGCCCGTTATTTTTTAATTTCTTTAATGCTGTAAGCCTGTATTAACGCAGGATTTTCAGGTGTTAGGGTAAATGTAACCTGTACGTTGCTGTTCTCACCTTCCATAATAAAATAACCGCGCAGGCCATTTTCAGGTACTACATCCTTCACCCCGGTAATCCTTCCCGCCTTGTTAAAAATAGCAGTGGCTTCTTTGCGCAGCGAGTCAGGGAAATAATCCATAAAAAAGTTTACTGCAAAAATGCCTGAGGCCTCTGCGTTGTTCCAGTTGGGCAGCAGCTTTACCAGTTCATCGCGGCGCTGTGTTAAGATAGATGACGGCACAGCCTGCCTCGGTTTAAGCTCTGCAAGAGCAATCAGCGTGTCGAGCACCTGTATGTTTATATTGCCGGCATTAGCGTAAGTTAAGTTGGCGAACGAAACAATGCCTATACCATACTCCGGCAATATGCGCCAGTTGCTGCCAAAACCGGGCAGGCCGCCGCTGTGGGCAATCATAAGCCTGCCTTCACAATCCCGCGTCCAGCCAAGGCCATAGGTGTAGGCGGTAACTACGGGGCATGCGCGGCCTGTAGGGTATTTAAAATTGGTGTTAAATCCATTTACGTCCCACGGGTAATGCATCTCGCGAATAGAACTCCTTTTTACAGGCCCTGTTTCTTTATCGTCACGCGCCGGGTATGCAGAAAGGTGCAGCGCAATATACTTGCTAAAATCTTCAATGGTGGTTATCATGCCGCCCATAGCGCCGTAGGTGCCATCGTGTAATATAGGTTGTTCAACCCAGGTATTGTTAAGCCAGCGGTAACCATGTGCCAGTTGGGCTGCAGGTATGTTTGAATATTCCCAGTAAGTATTTTTCATGCCAAGCGGCTGCAGAATGTTCTCGTTAATATATTGCTCGTACGTTTTGCCTGATACTTTTTTTATTATGTAGCCCAGCATGGCAAAGCCCATATTGCTGTATTCATAACCCGTGCCCGGGTTAGTTGAAAATGACAGCCCTTTGCTTATCATGGCAAGCATTTCTTCGTCTGTTCCTGCTAATTGGCGGTCGCCCCAGGGGTTGTCTTCAGGAAATCCGGCAGAATGCGATAAAAGGTTGCGCACTGTAACAGCCGCAGCATCGGTTGAAAGGTAGTGTTGGTTTTTCATGCCGGGTATGTACGTGTAAACAGGGTCATCTAACTTAATCTTACCTTCATCACGCAACTTTAGAATGGCCATCGCGGTAAAGCTTTTGGTCATTGATGCAATGCGGAATGCAGACGCCGGTGCAACGGCCACTTTTTTATCAACATCTGTATAGCCAAGATAGCTTGTGTATACCAGCTTTCCGTCAACCACAATGCCATAGGCAAAACCGGGGTAGTGGTTTTTTGCCATGTAATCTTTTACTATCTGCTCCACAGTGGGCATGGCGCCAAGTATTTTCCGCTCACGGCCTGCATCTGTAAACACCGGCTGGTTATACACTATAGGCGTAGTTGTTTTTTGCGCATAAAACATAGCCGGGGCGAATGCTGCCAGGCAAAATAGAACGAATGATAATAAATTGTTGGCCTGTAAATGTGTTTTGGTGTGCATGTTATATTGATTAGAATGTAGTTGCGGAACAATGAAGATAATAAAAAATGGGTTTGGCAGGCCGGTTATGCTTTGTTAACATGTTGGGGCATAAAAAACGTTATTCGTATCTTGCAGCCGGTATGGCAAAAGCAATTAAAAAAAAGAAAGAAGAACCGGTTATATTGGTTACAAATGATGATGGCATTACAGCCCCTGGCATTATAGCCCTTGTAGAGGCGGTAAAGCATTTGGGTAAAGTGGTGGTGGTGGCGCCAGACACAGCACAAAGCGGCATGGGGCATGCAATTACCATACGCCAGCCGTTGCGGCTGCACCAGGTACATACCTTTGCGGGTATTGAAGCCTGGCAGTGTACCGGTACGCCGGTTGACTGTGTAAAGCTGGCGGTAGATAAGGTATTGCACCGCAAGCCTGATATTTGTTTAAGTGGCATTAACCATGGCGCCAATCACTCAATAAACGTAATTTATTCAGGTACGATGAGCGCCGCGCTTGAAGCGAGTATTGAGGGTATACCCAGCATAGGTTTCAGCCTGCTGGATTATGATATTGAGGCTGATTTTAGCGGTACACAAAAATATGCTGCTATATTGGTAGACCATTTGCTGAAAAAGAAATACGATAAGCACCTTTGCCTTAACGTGAATGTGCCCAAAGTACCCATGGAGTTATTGAAAGGCTTAAAGGTTTGCCGCCAGGCTTATGCCAAATACGAAGAAAAATTTGACGAGCGCAAAGACCCCAGCGGAAAAAAATATTATTGGCTTACAGGCGAGTTTATAAACTTTGATAAAGGCCGCGATACCGACGTATGGGCTTTAGAACACAATTATATAAGCGTGGTGCCGGTTGAGTTTGATCTTACCCATTATAAGCTTAAAGAAAAACTTGAACGTTCATTAACCTCGTAAACTTTGAAAAAAAATAAAATTGTGTTAGGCCTTGTACTTGGCATTTTAATGCCCCTGCTGGGTATGTTTGCCTTTTATGTATGGAAGGCCGGATCGTCACCGGTAATGGATTTTATAAGGGTCGCTTTTCATGAAAAGAGTTTTTTAACAGCGATGATAAGTTTCTCATTATTTCTAAACGCCATTATCTTCACCTATTATGTAAATAAACGGCTTGATAAAACGGCCATCGGTATATTTATAGCCACCTGTGCTTATGCACTGCCGTCAATAATTATAAAGCTGTTTATGTGATTTAATTGCGGATTGCAAATTGAATTATAGTTTGTTTTGATAAAAGAGTTTGAAATAAAATGAATTTTAACTGATAATAAAAAACATACGCAGTACAAAGCCCCCCTTTAGGGGTAGGGGTTTTAGGGCTTGCGGGCGTATATGAAATACTACATTATAGCAGGGGAGGCAAGCGGCGATTTACACGGCAGTAACCTTGTTAGGGAACTGCGCAGGCTGGATGCTGTTGCTGATATACGCGGTTGGGGCGGCGATTTAATGCAAGCTGCCGGCATGACGCTTGTAAAGCACTATCGCGACCTGGCCTTTATGGGTTTTATAGAAGTGGTTATGCACCTTAAAACCATTGTTGGCAACCTTGCATTTTGTAAACAGGATATAGAACAATTTAACCCCGATGCAATAATTTTTATTGATTATCCCGGCTTTAACCTGCGCATTACCGGCTGGGCCAAACAAAAAGGCTACAAAACCATATTTTATATTTCACCACAGGTATGGGCGTGGAAAGAAAGCCGCGTGGCGAAGATGAAGGTGGAAATTGACAAAATGCTGGTAATTCTGCCGTTTGAAAAAGATTATTATAAAAACAGGTGGGGGTGGGATGTTGAGTATGTAGGCCACCCGCTGGTAAAAGTAATTGAGCAGGAAATACGGACCCCTGCCGTAAAAGTTGCTGACAAAGAAGTTATTGCGTTACTGCCCGGCAGCCGTAAACAGGAAATATTAAAAAAACTGCCTGTTATGCTGGAAGTTAGCAAGGCTTTTCCGCAATACCAGTTTGTAGTGGCGCAGGCGCCGGGGCAGGAAGCCAGTTTTTATCAAAGTATTCTTCAGCCTTATACAAATGTATCATCGGTGCGCAACCAAACATATAACCTATTAAAACAGGCGAAGGCAGCACTGGTTACCAGCGGTACGGCAACCCTTGAAACAGCGTTGTTTGCTGTGCCGGAAGTGGTATGTTACAAAGCCAGCAATATAAGTTACCAAATAGCCAAAAGGCTTATTAAAATAAAATACATCTCTCTGGTAAACCTTATTATGGATAAACTGGCGGTGAAGGAATTGATACAAAATGACCTTACGGTTGAAAACCTCTCGCGGGAGATGAATGATCTGCTTTGCAACCCTGCCAAACAAAAGCAATTGGAGCAGGACTATTCAGCTTTGAAGAACCTGCTTTCTGCAGGCGGCGATGCATCTGCTGCTGCTGCAAAAAGTATTTATCATTTTGTTAACAGGGTATAAATAACTTAGTACGTCAAAAACCCCGGGCGGTGTTTTACCGTTTCCATAATTGTTATTTAAACATAAACTGTATGAAAAAAATAATTTTCCTGTTGGTAGTAGTGGTTTCAGCCTTTTCTGCTTTCTCGCAAAAGTTTGCTGTTAATAAAACTGATGAAGAATGGCAGAAAATACTTAGCCCCGAACAATTTAATGTTACCCGAAAGGCCGGTACTGAAAGGGCCTTTACCGGCGAGTACTGGAATAACCACGATAAAGGCAAATATTATTGTGTTTGCTGCGGCAAGCTGTTATTTAGCAGCGACACGAAGTATGAAAGCCACACAGGCTGGCCGAGTTTTTGGCAGGCAGCCGATAAAAAAAATGTGGGTGAAAAAACAGATAATACGCTGGGCATGGAACGTACGGAGGTATTCTGTACTAATTGCGGCGCACACCTTGGCCATGTGTTTAACGACGGCCCCCGCCCTACAGGCCTGCGTTATTGCATGAACAGTGCTGCTTTAAAATTTGTGAAAGACTAGTGCCTGAACAAAGGAATTATTATAAGCCTTATTAAAATAATAACAAGCGCTACAAGAAACATTAGTAAAGAGATCCTGTTCATACCGTGCATATATTTTATATACCTCGTGCGCGGCTGGTTGGGGTCTCTTTTCTTTATAAAAAGATATTCTCCTATTTGTCTCCAAAAACCCATAAATATCAATTGTGGCTTCAAAGGTAAGCATATTGGTTTTTAAATTGCAATGCGCCTAAAGTCCGGATTTAATTGGCGTTGTATTCAATGTTACTTAATTTTTGCAAATAAATTGCTGCAAACGCTTATCACGCTTTAGCGGGCTGCAAATTTTTATAAGCTGCCTTTTTACAAAAGCATAGATTTGTAGTATAACCACACTAAGGGGCTTATGATGCGAAAGGCTACACCTGTAATTGTTGTATTGTTGTTGCTGTTTGTTTGCGTACAGGCGCAGTTTGATGTGTCAAAAATTGATATAGTACGCGACAGGTGGGGGGTGCCGCATATATTTGCCAATACTGATGCCGAAGTCGCTTATGGTTTGGCTTATGCCCATGCCGAAGATGATTTTGAAACCATACAAAACTGCTTTTTAGCCGGTAAAGCAATGTTGGGCAGGCTAAAGGGCAAAGATGGCGCCGCTATTGATTACGTAGTGCATTTATTACGTATTCCAGAACTTGTTGAGGCAAAATATAATACTGACATCTCACCCCAATATAAAAAAGTGCTGGAGGGATATTGTGCTGGTTTTAATGCCTATGCAAACGCACACAGCAAGGACGTTTTTGTAAAACAACTGCTGCCTTTAACGCCAAAAGACATGCTTTGCTATTCAGTGTTGCAATTGTGTATTTCTTCCGGCGCTGACGATGCGTTAAAAGCTATTTTCGGGGGCTCGGTTGAGTCACTCAATTTTCTTAAACCCGGTGGCAGCAATGGTTTTGCATTCAACTCAAAAATAACTGCAGATGGCCAAACATATCTTGCCATCAATTCTCATCAACCATTGGATGGCCCCGTAAGCTGGTACGAAGCCCATTTATGCAGTAACGAAGGCTGGAATATTATTGGCGCACTTTTTCCCGGTGCGCCATCAATACTGCATGGCTGTAATCAATACCTTGGCTGGGCCCATACAGTTAACAGCCCTGATAAGCTGGACATTTACCAGTTGGAGATAAACCCTAAAAATAAGCTGGAATATAAATTTGACGGCCATTGGGAAAAACTGGAAGACAGCAAGGTTCACTTAAATGTAAAACTTGCGGGTATTACCATCGGTACCAGTAAAGACGCATATTGGTGCAAATATGGCCCTGCGGTAATCACTAAAAAAGGCACATTCGCTATACGCACACCTGCGCTGTTTGAAATTAGGGCACTGGAAGAATGGTATTTACTTAACAAAGCTAAAAATTATACTGAGTTTAACAGCGTATTGCAAATGGGGGCCATACCCGGTTACAATATTGTATATGCAGACCGGTATGATACTATTTACTATTTAAGCAATGGCAAAATACCCGTTCGCGATAACGGCTATAACTGGAAGGGCACGGTGCCGGGCAATACGTCAAAAACATTATGGACGGATATTTACCCTGTAACCAAACTGCCGCAGGTATTGCAGCCATTAGCCGGGTATGTTTTTAATAATAATAATACACCGTTTCACGCAACAGGCGGCAATGACAATGCTAATGCAAGCCAGTTCGACGAAACAATGGGTTATGAAAAAAACGATAATAACCGCAGCACACGTTTTACTGAACTTATTAAACAATACAATAAAATAACCTATGATGATTTTAAAAAAATAAAGTACGATGCACAGTTGCCGGCAAAACTTGCATACATGGTTAATACAGATACACTGTTTAACTTACCCCCCCTGCAACATAAAGACATTGCTGATGTAATACAGTTACTGCAGCATTGGGACAGGACATCAGATATCAACAGTACGGGGGCAACTTTGTTCTCGGTAATTTTTTATGCAGCAGCAGATGATTTAAAAGGCCCAAAGCCATATAATGTTATTACAACGGCAAAAGCAATTGAGTTGTATAAAAATGCGCGCACGTATTTAATGCAGCATTTTAAAACTATAAACGTGCCGCTGGGCGATTTTCAAAAACTTGTTAGAGATAATAAAGCGTTGCCTGTAAGAGGCATACCCGATGTAATATCAGCCATGTATTCAGTGCCGTATAAAAACGGACTGGTAAGGGCCGCCCAGGGGGAAAGTTATATTGAACTTGTGCGTTTTACCAAAGACGGTCCGCAAATTGAAAGCGTTAACTGCTACGGTGCATCTAACGTTAAGGGCGCGACACACTACGACGACCAGATGGAGCTGTTTACCCACCAGTTAACCAAACCTATGGCCTTTGACAAAGCCGAGATATATAAAGCCGCTGAGCGTGTTTATCACCCCAAATAATATTCGTTTTTGCTTTTACCTTATCTTCAATTTTAAATGTGGTTTACAAGGCATTTTTTAATTTAATCGTTTGGGACTAAAAGAAAATATATATAACAACAGCCCCCTGTTCGTGCAAAATGCACTGGTTTCGCTGTACGGTTATTCATGGATGAAGCGGCGCTTTGGCGGTGTGTTTAAAGAGGAGTATATAAAGGCTCAGCTAAGGGAGAAATTTACAGCAGGCCAATGGGTTGAATATCAAAATGAGCAATTGCAAAAAATGCTCTTTCACGCAGCGTTGACAGTTCCGTATTATAAAGAAGCATTTGCAAAAGCAGGGTTTGACAGTAGCACTGTAAAAAAAATTACAGTTGAAACTTTGCACAAATTGCCTTTGCTGCTTAAAGATGATTTGCGCAAATATGGTGAAACAACATTGTTGTCCTCAGTACGGGAGAAAGATGGTTCTTTTTTCTCCAGCAGCGGCAGCACCGGTACACCTACTAAAATAATGTATTCGCACGCTATGCACCAGCGCTGGTTTGGTATTTATGAGTTTAGGGTGCGTAACTGGGCAGGTGTAAGCAGCTTTGTGCCCCGCGGAATGATAGGTGGCAGACGGATTTTGCCCGATGCCGATGCAAAGCCGCCTTTTTACCGTTATAACTGTTTTGAAAAGCAGGTGTATTTTTCAGCTTACCATATTAATCCGCAAACTGCCGAAAATTATGCAAAGGGCATGCTAAAATATGGGGTAGAATATATGACGGGATATGCAGCAAGTAATTTTTTTCTTGCACGTTTTTTTAAAGAACTGAACATAAAGGCGCCACAGTTAAAATGTGTAATAACATCAAGCGAGAAACTTACACAAGACATGCGGGATATGTTTAAAGAAGTGTATGGCTGCAAAACCTACGACGGATGGGGCAGTGTTGAAGCCTGCGGTTTAATAACGGAGTGCGAACATGGCAGCCTGCATATAAGCCCTGACGCCGGTATACTTGAAATATTGAATGATGATATGCAGCCGGTACAACCCGAACAGGAAGGTGCGGTGTACTGCACGGGTTTGCTCAACTACGACCAGCCTTTGATACGTTACAAAATTGGCGACAGGATGGTTGTAAGCGACAAAAAATGCACGTGTGGAAGGGATATGCCACTAATACAGGAAATTGCGGGGAGAATAGAAGATGTTATTATTGGCCTGGATGGCAGGGAAATGGTACGTTTTCACAGCATATTTTATGGGCTGAATGGAATAAAAAAATCGCAGGTAGTGCAGGAGGCCATAGATACCATAATTGTAAAAATTGTAACCGACGGGCATTTTAATAAAGCTGATATTGAAGTTATAACGCAACGCATACAAAGCCAGTTGGGCAATGTAAATGTTTTTGTTGGAGAGGTTGATAATATTGCCCTTACCGCCAATGGTAAGTTTAAAGCAGTAGTTTCAAAACTTAAAAGAAACTCGCTGCAATAACCATGAAACGCAAGATAGTTTACATAGATAATTTTTTGAGCGAGCATGGTTCAACGCCCACAACAGGTACAACGCTTACCGCATTATTTGAGCTGGAAGGGTATAATGTAATACGTGCGGGTACTAAAATAAATAAGCGCGAAAGGCTTTTTGAAATGCTTGGCGCCATACGCGCCAATAAAGATGCATTAGTATTGATAGCGGTTTATAGTACCAGCGCGTTTTATTTTGCATGGGCGTGCGCAAGGTTATGCCGCCTGCTGGGTGTGCAATACATACCTTGCCTGCACGGTGGCAACCTGCCTGAAAGAATTGCAAAAAATCCCGGTTTATGTGCACAAATATTTGCACACAGTCGCACCAACGTTGTGGTGTCTGGCTATTTGCAGGATTGCATTAGTAAAAAAGGCTGGCCATCTGTTTTAATACCCAACAGCATAAACCTGCAGGCTTACCCATTTTTACTACGCAATGCAGTTCTGCCACGGTTGTTATGGGTGCGTTCGTTTCATGCTATTTATAACCCTACGCTTGCCATAAAAATTGTGCATGCCCTGGCCGCATCATACAGCAATATCTCCCTCACGATGGTGGGGCCTGATAAAGATGGCTCACTGGAGGAATGTAAAAAGCTGGCAGATGAACTGCATGTTTCCGAACGTATAAATTACACCGGCCGGCTTCCGGTTGAAGAGTGGGTTAAGCTTTCTGCCCCGCACGATATTTTCATAAATACCACCAATTTTGATAACCTGCCTGTCAGCGTTATTGAAGCTATGGCACTGGGTATGCCTGTTGTAAGTACAAATGTTGGCGGGTTAAAATATTTAATTAGCGATAATGTGAACGGTATATTGGTAAACCCGGGTGATGAAAACGAATTTGTTGCAGCCATAGGCCGAATTTTGAACGATGTGCCTTTTACAAAAAAATTAAGTGAGCAAGCCAGGCAAACTGCTGAACTATTTGATGTAGTGCATGTTATGGAATTGTGGAATAAATTACTGATGGCTTAAATATAAATTATAAAAAATTGTTATCATTGCTGTTTACAATGGTAGCCTTAGTTTTACGCCGCAATATTTCCCCTGAATGATAAGTATCGTGTGCCCTGTATATAATGAGTCTAAGTACATACGCAATGTGCTTGATTTTTGCATTACGGCACTTCCCCGGGAAAAGGAAATAATATTTATAGATGGTGAATCGACTGACGACACAGGTTCAATTATTAAGGAATACGCTGCTATTCATTCAAACATTCAGTTGTTGAATAACGAAAAGCGTATTGTGCCTTTTGCGTTAAACAAAGCCATTAAACAAGCCAACGGCGATATAATTGTACGGCTTGATGCCCATACGGATTACGCCCCCGATTATTTTGAAAAAATAATAGAAGTATTTAATGCCACCAATGCAGATATTGTTGGAGGCCCTATGCGCATAGCCAAAGGCAACCAGGTGCAGGATGCCATAGGTTACGCAACCTGTACTTTTTTTGGGGTAGGCAACAGTTCCTTTCATTTTGAGGATTTTGAGGGTTTTACCAATACCGTGTACCTGGGCGCCTGGAAGAAAAGCATATTTGATACCACCGGCCTGTTTGATGAACTGCTTAAACGCAACCAGGACGATGAGTACCATTACCGCGCAAAAAGCATGGGGTTTACTATTTACCAGTCGCCACAGGTTAAGCTATATTATCACCCGCGCATCACCTTTGCAAAGCTTTTTAAACAGTATTATCAATATGGTTTGTACAAACCAATTGTACTTAAAAAAATAAAATCGGGTTTTAGTTTAAGGCATTTAATACCGGCCACTTTTGTGTTATACCTGTTGAGCATTCCCTTTTTTGCAATGATCAATTTGGCTTACGCCTTTATACCACTGGTAATATATGCATTGGTTAACCTCGCATTTTCATTCAACAGCAAAAAAGGGTTTATGCAATGCCTGCGCGTAGCGTATGCTTATTTTATATTACACGTTTCGTATGGCCTGGGCTTTTTAATTGGCTTAGAAAAAATCTCATTCGGTAAAAGGTAGCTTTGTTTACAGGCTATATAACAACTTGCATCATCCGTTGTGTCACACTTTTCATCGTTCCAAACAATATGCAGCAATAGTTTAACTGGGTGGTAATGGTTTTATAAACCTGGCGGGGTTGCCGGCATAAACACCTGGCGTATCAATATCTTTAGTTACAACGCTGCCTGTGCCTATTACCACATCATTACAAATAGTTACCGGTAATATAGTGGCGTTGCTGCCTATTGAAACATTATTGCCAATGGTGGTTGGCCGCCACAAGTTTTTATCGCCCATAGCAGGGCCGCCATTGGTAAACAGGTCGTTTACAAACATCACCCCATGGCCTATAAAACAGTTATTACCAATAACCACCAGCTCACATATAAAACTATGTGATTGTATGCGGCAATCATTACCAATTATTGCAGTTTTTTGTATTTCGGTAAATGGTCCTATAAAACAGTTGCTGCCAATGGTACAGCCGTATATATTACAGGGTTTAACAATGATAACGTTAGCACCCATTGTTACATCATCCGCTATGCCAACAGTAAGTTGTTTAAATCTTTCCATATACTAAGTGTTCTTACGTACTAAACTTGCCAGCCTGTTGCCGCCGCATATATTTTCTCAATAATTTCAACCGTTTTTAAACCATCAAATGCACTGGTGTTAATGGCTGCGCCATTATGTATTACATCTGCAAGGTTTGCATATACTTTGCCATGGTTGCTCATGCTGCCAACATAAGTGCCATAGTTATTGGCCATATTGCCTGCGGGCAGGTCTTTAATCACGTAATCCTTTATATCCTGGTACTCAAGTTCATTTAAATATTGCCCACCTATTTTAACCGTGCCATTCTCTGCAAAAATGGTAATTGAGCCTTCCATGTTTTTGTTATGGCTGTTAATAGTAAAATGCACCGTGCCCAATGCCCCGTTGTTAAACTCAAATGCAACTACACCGGTATCTTCAAACGCCATGGTTTGTTTGTGTGCAAAATTGCCTGTTAATGTGTAAGCCTTTTTTATATCACCGATCATCCAATACAACAGATCAATAAAATGGCTGAACTGTGTAAATAAGGTTCCGCCATCCAGTTCTTTAGTGCCTTTCCATGTGTTGGCGTAATAATCATCATTCCTGTTCCAAAAGCAATTTAGCTGTACACTGTATATACGCCCGAGTATGCCTTTATCAATTGCCTGTTTAACCGCTGCAACCGGCGGGTTATACCTGTTTTGCTTTACTATAAACAAGCGCTTGTTGTTTTGTTCGGCAGCTCTTATCATTTTATTGCAATCCGCACTGCTTATTGCCATGGGTTTTTCACAAAGCACATCTGCGCCTGCATTTAAAGCCTTAACAGCGTGGGCCGCATGTAAACCATTGGGTGAGCAAATAACAACCACCTGTATGTTTTTTTCAACGGCAAGAAGATCATCAATGTTGTGGTAAATATGGCTTCCGTATTTTTTACCTAGCGCTTCTGCTTTACCCGGTACAACATCGCACACGGCTTGTAATACCCCCCATTTTTGTAAATGTTCAGCATGCCTCTCAGCAATTCGCCCGCACCCAATAATTGCAAATGTTAACCCTGGTGTGTTCATTCGTTACCCTCTTAAGTTGAGAACATTATAGCTATAAAGATGTGTAAAATAAAGCATATACCGGTTAAAATATTGCAGGTATGCAGCGTGTTACTGGCGGCTTTTTTCCTTCTCAAGTATTTCAAAGCTTCGTGTAATGCTTTCGCCATTCTCATCCTCTACTGTTAGCAGGTGTTTGCCCGGCGCCGGATTTAAGGCTACCTGGTGAAATTTGGTAGTAGTGCCAACATAAGTATCATCAATATGCCAAAACAGTTTTGCATTTTTGTTACGGTCGGTCGCGGTGAATATAGTATTACCACGTTGCCCGCTAATTTCAAGCGGTACGTAGATTTTGGCGCCATCCTCGGGATAAATAATATCAATTGGTTTTATCGTTTCATTTGCACAGCCTGCCATAAAAGGAGGTAACGCGTGGTAATCGGTATGTTTTTGCTTGTAGTAATACTCCATAGTGGGGGGAAGCACAAACCAGGAACGGTGCAGCATTTCAGACGGCCGTACACAATTTTCTGTAACCCTGTAAGCCCCTGTTTTGTCGAGATGAATAATACGGTGGTATGGACAAACCGGGGCATTAACTGCGTGTTTTGAAACAAGAATGGTATCAATGTTTATGCAGTCGGGGCCTGCCTTGTAGCCGGTTTCGTGGCATACCGGAATGTAGGTATAGCCATAAGCAGGTGCAGGAAACCAGTTTGAAGATGGCAGCACCCGGAATATATCAAACAAAATGGGTGCAGCTGTATTTATGCCGGTAAGGTCAGGCCGGCCTTCCCCGGTAGTGTTGCCTACCCAAACAATTACGCAGTATTTTGGTGTAAAGCCTACCGCCCACCCGTCCCTAAAGCCAAAGCTGGTGCCGGTTTTCCAGGCAATGTGCTGGGCTGATGAAAATGAGTTCCACAAACCCTCTTCACCCGGCCGCATTACCTCATTCATCGCAGTAAAAGTTTGATAGAGCGCCGGGTAATCAAACAACTGTGGCGTAACGGGTGCAGGCGCTTCGTCAATTTTATCAGCTTCGCCCCCGGTTGCCGGTTTTATATAGTTGGGCATAAACCAGTCTTTTGTATCCCACCTGCCTTTGTTTTTTAACTGGTGGTTGTACATGCGGGCCATGCTGGCATAAACCCCGGCAAGTTCATAAGGGCAAATTTCGCAACCGCCAAGCACAAGGCTCATACCATAAGTATTGGCAGGCCTGTTTAATGTAGTTATACCGGTTTGCTTTAACACATCATAAAATTTTTGGTATTTAAACTGCATCAGCATGCGTACTGCCGGTATGTTTAAGCTGCGTGCCAGCGCCCTGTTGGCGGGTACTGCGCCGTCGTAGCCCAAATCAAAATTTTCCGGCATATAACTACCCAACTGTGTTGGTATATCGGGCACAAGCTGCCTGGGCAGCATGCTGCCTTCTGTAAGCAATGATGCATATAACATCGGCTTTAATGTGCTGCCCGGGCTTCGGTGCGATGCCAGAACATCCACATCACTTTCCATGGAAGAATCGGCCGGTATATAAACATTGCCCACATATGCCAGCACATTACCTGTTTCAACATCAAGCACCATAGCGGCCGCGTTGTTTATTTGATTGCCCTTTAATTGTTCATGATGTTGAAAAACAATATTGTTAACTTGCTGCTGCAGACTGATGTTAACGGTGGTTTGTATACCAGTAGGCAGATCATCCTGGTTACTTTTAAGCTTTGGGTAGTCTTTTTTAAAACGGTTAAACAGGTGCAGCGCCAATTGCGGCAGCGGCTTTGGTGCGCCTGGTAACGGCTCAAGCTTTGCAAGGCTGCCGGTAGTGGCATCTATAATTTTGTCATGCACCAGCTTATCCAGCAACTCGTTTCGCTTGCGCATTAGCTCCTGCCTGTTCCTTCCCGGGTTAACTAACGATGGCGCGTTGGGCAACACTGCAAGCGCCGCCATTTCGCCCCAACTGAGTTTACCAGGCTCACGGCCATAATAACGCCAGGCTGCGGCGTCCAGCCCTACCACATTGCCGCCAAAAGGCGCGTTGCTTGCATACAGCGCCATTATTTGTTTTTTGGTGTAGCTAAACTCTGTACGCAGCGCAAGAATCGTTTCTGAAAATTTGTTCCATAAATTTCGGCTGTTGTTCTTTTTGTATAATCGTACCACCTGCATGGTTAAAGTACTGCCGCCGCTAACTACGCCTTTATTGCGTATATTTTGCAATACAGCCCTGCCCAGGGCTACTGGGTCAACACCGGGGTGATAAAAAAAACGCTTGTCCTCAAAAGTGGTTATGCATTGCACAAATTTATCAGGCACATCGGGGTTGTAAGGAAAATGCCATTGCCCATCCCTTGCTATGGAAGCATTCAGCAGGTTGCCATCTTTATCAGTTATTACGAATGAGGTAGGTGCGTTAAAAAGGTGTTTGGGAAGCGCCAGCCAAAACCAAACAAGTAACAGAGCGCTAACACCCCATTTTATTTTTGACTTTAAGGTGAGGTGTTGAAAATATGATTTGATATGGTGAAGGATTGTGTGCAAGATTTAAAGGCTTAAATTATTATTTACTGCCTCATCAATTATAAACCGGGATTTATTTTGTTGCCACCAATTGGCCTTTATTTCGTCACCTAATAATTCTACATTCTCGTCAAGGTTCATTTCTCTCGAAAGGTGCTCTATACGGATTCGCTGCACAATTTGCAATACAATACTTACATCTATGCTGGTTCTGTCAATGCTGATGATATATTTTTCTTCTGTGGTTTGAAGACTTACAGGGTTCATTGTACTAAATTAATTCCTTAAAATAAGTAATTATTTGGAGTGATCTGTTTTTGTGATTATTTAACTTATGTTCCTTTTCCCAAACAAAACTGCCCCGCAGGAATGCAGGGCAGTTGATATTTAAAATTTATTCCCCTATGGCTGTTTAATAAAACGGGTTGACTGTGTACCCTTGTCAGTTATAAACTGCACATAATAAACGCCCGCGGGTAGTGTTTTTAAATTAATGCTTGTTTGGTTGCTGCCGGTGTTGGTAAGCTCCCTGTCTATCAGCGTTTTACCGCTTGCGTCAGTAATCCTTATGGTTGCCTTGCTGCTGTTTTGTATATTGTAGCTTAATATTACAAAATCAGTTGCAGGGTTGGGATATACGCTGGCTGTTATAACGCCGTTTGCTTTTACAGGTACAATGGTTGAGTAAGACTGTTTGCCGTCTTTATCATTTATCTGTATGCGATAAAACAGCACAGGTGCATTTGTGTGCAGTGCGCCCATGTCAACAAAGGAGTAGTCGTGTTTGGTAGTTGTATTGCCAGATGCTTCAACAGTGCCAACATCTTCAAATTTATTGCCATCAATACTGCGCTGTACATTAAAACGGCTGGTGTTTATCTCGGTCGCGGTTGTCCATTCAACCCGCACATCTTCCTTAACAGGTGTTGCGGTAAGATTGGTTAAATTAACCGGCAACGCTGTAACTGTTGCGTCTACAGAGTACAAGTCAGTAAGGCCGCCAGCATTATCGCCATCATCAGCAGTTAACAATATATGCTTATTAAAAATGCCTATAATATGGGGTGACGAACTGTTTGTGCCGGTATTAATATCTTTCACCATTGTAGTACCCCCACTAGTACCATCAGATTTCCATAACTCCATGCCGTGGGTGCCGTCATCTGTAGCAAAATATAAACCTGACGAAGTGTATAAATAACCGGTAGAGCCATCCATTGAACTTCCGCTGCCGGGCTGTATATCCTTTACTATTTTTGTATTTGCGGTTGTGCCATCGGTTGTCCATAATTCGTTGCCATGTGTACCATCGTCAGCCATAAAAAATATTTTGCCGTTGTACAATGTGGTAGTGCCGTCGCCAGATGTTCCATAATTATAGAGGATAAATGGGCTTGATGACGAACTGCCCGGGTTAATATCCATTAGTTGAGATGTATTGACCGCTGTTCCGTCTGATGTCCACAATTCATAGCCTCCGGTGGGGGTGGTAGCAGAGAACATAAATTTGTTGGGAAATATAACGCCGCCATATAAAAATGGAGTGGAGCCGCCTAAACCCGGGTTAATGTCTTTAAACAAGGCTGTTCCGGCTGCCGTGCCGTCTGTAACCCATAATTCCATACCAGTGGTAATTGAACTGCCGGCGCCAAAATATATTTTATTTTTGTAGGGCACATAGCCTATTGTTGACTGGCCCGAAAAAGCTCCAAAATCTTTTAACAATGTAGTGCCCGCAGGGGTACCATCCGTAACCCAAAATTGAGCATTGCCTGTAAAAAATTGGCCTGTTATTACCTCGAAAATTATTTTAGTGCCAATCTTTATAGATGGACCGAAAGATAATGGCTCGCCGCTGCCGGCAACAATATCTTTAAGCAGTTTTGTATTGGCTGCTGTGCCATCACTTGTCCATGGTTCATAGCCATGGATTCCATCGTTAGCTGTGAACAATAAAGTACTGCCATTAATCCCCCCAATTGATGAATCTAAGCCTCCTGCCGGGCCTGGGTTTATGTCTTTTACCAACACAGTACCTGCTTCGGTGCCATCGGTTTTCCAAAATTCGGTACCATGCGTGCCGTCATTGGCAGAAAAATACATGGTGCTGCCAATTATCGCAAAATTTGAAGGTGCGGAACTGCCGTCGGCAGGCTGAATGTCTTTTACCAGGCTGGTGCCGGCATCGGTGCCGTCGGTTACCCAAAGTTCGATACCGTTTAAGGTGTTTCTCCCTGAAAAATAAAGCTTGTTGTTTAATATGGCAGCGCCACCCGTATTAACATCAAATAAAACCTTTGTGGTGTATCTTTTTGTGTTGCCGAAAGTGCCATCGGTGGTCCATAGCTCACCGGCACTGCCAATTAATAAAAATTTTCCGCCCAGGGGCAGGCCAAACTGCAAATTGTTGTTATTTGACAGCTTGGTAATTTGTGCCTGTGCAGTTATTGCAGCAAAGGTTAACAGTAAAAGAAGGGTGTGCAGATGTTTTTTCATGCGTAAAAAATTTTAATTTTTTGGGGTATGTTCTAAAGTTACGTACTAAATTGGCCGGTGATTGCTAAATAAACAACTGGCATTGTTTTTTTAATATATGGCAGGCCGCATTTGGTAAATGAGGCTTGCCGGCTGCCGGTAACATGTTATCCACTTAGTATTTCTAACTTCTTTCCTCGTGCCTGTTTCACTTATCTTTGCGGCAAAATTGAAATAATGGTAAGAGATACTTTGGTTTTTGACCTTATTAGCAAAGAGCTTGAACGCCAGCGCCACGGCATTGAACTGATTGCCAGTGAAAACTTTACCAGCCTGCAGGTTATGCAGGCCATGGGTAACGTTATGACGAATAAATACGCCGAGGGTTACCCCGGCAGGCGTTATTATGGCGGTTGCGAAATAGTGGACCAAACCGAACAACTTGCCATTGACAGGCTTAAACAAATATTTAATCTTGAATATGCCAACGTGCAGCCGCACAGCGGCGCACAAGCTAATGCCGCAGTTGCCCTGGCGGTATTGCAACCGGGAGACACTATTTTGGGTTTAGACCTTAGCATGGGCGGGCACCTTACCCATGGCAGCCCGGTAAACTACAGTGGCAAGCTTTACAACGCGCAGTTTTACGGCGTTAAAAAAGAAGATGGCCAGGTTGACTACGACATGCTGGAAAGCAGGGCGCGTGAACTAAAACCAAAAATGATCATCTGCGGCGCCAGCGCTTACAGCCGCGATTGGGATTATGTACGCATACGCAAGGTAGCTGACGAAGTTGGTGCTATTGTAATGGCGGATATTGCACATCCTGCCGGCCTGATAGCCAAGGGGTTATTAAACGACCCATTTGACCATTGCCATATTGTTACCAGCACCACTCATAAAACATTGCGCGGCCCGCGCGGGGGCATAATTATGGTGAGGAAAGATTTTGAAAACCCGTTCGGTATTAAAGATAACAAGGGCAACGTTCAGCTAATGAGCAAGCTGCTTGACCTGGCTGTTTTTCCCGGTATACAGGGTGGCCCGCTTGAGCACGTTATTGCTGCTAAAGCAATTGCCTTTGGCGAGATATTAACGGATGAATATACCACCTACGCCAAACAGGTTATTACAAATGCACAGGCCATGGCTGCTGCTTTTGTTGAAAAAGGCTACCAGATAGTTAGCGGCGGTACTGATAACCACCTGTTGCTTATTGACCTGCGTAACAAAAACATAAGTGGCAAAAAGGCTGAGCAGGTTTTGGTACAGGCTGATATTACGGCCAATAAAAACATGGTGCCCTTTGATGATAAAAGCGCATTTGTAACCAGCGGTATACGTTTTGGCGTACCTGCAATAACTACCCGTGGTATGGTTGAAGAGCATATGCAGTTTGTGGTAAACGCTGTTGACAAAGTATTGATGAACGCCGACAACACTGAACTGATTACCGGCGTTAGGGGAGAGGTAAATGAATTTATGAAGCAGTTTGTACTATACCCTGAATTGTAACCCCCCACCCCTCCAAAGGAGTCCTTCGGACTAAAGGGGACTTTATAAGCATCGTAAGTTTTTATAATCTTGCTTAAAATATCAAATCCCAAAGTTCAACTTAAGCTTTGGGATTTGTTTTTTAGCGGGCATTTTTTACAGGTTAAATTTTATGCACGTTATTTTTAAAGTGTGTTGCTTATAAAGCCCCCATTACGGGGTTGGAGGTATCCGGTTCTCATTTATCCTTACATCCAGCTTACCGTTCATTTGGTAAGTTAATACATCTCCGTTCTTTAAAACTTCTACAATGCGGTAGCCGCGGTATTCCGTACCCCAGTCGCCCGCAATATGGGCGTCCCAAAAATAATGTTTGCCGTCATTTTCTTTTACGTTGTCCTCATCATGGTCGTGCCCGTGAAATATACTTTTAAGGTTAGCCTGTTTGGTAAACATATCTACAATATCAGGGCAATCAATGCCAGCGCCTGTCCATTTGCGCGGGGTAATATGCATGATGACAAACAGGTGCTTTTTACTTTTGTATTTATCAAGCTGCGCTTTGGTGTAGGCTGCGTTAGGGCATACATAATCTCCTTTAATTGTGGCAGTGTCAAGCACAATAAAAGCCACATCGTCGCCTTTCTCAAATGTATAGTTTAATGGGTAACCCCAGGTGTTTTGCCATATAGCTTCATCTACCTGGTCGTGGTTGCCGTGTGATACATACAACGGCATGTTTAAACTTTCCCATTTCTTTTTTGCACGCGGCAGCCTGTCCGGCTCATTATGAAATGTATCTCCGTTCAATATAGTAAATTCAACACCGCGTTGTGTATGTTCTTTATTAAGCCAGCCAATAACATTATCATGGTGCATATCAAACTCAGTGCCCGGCTGCCCATAATGGCCGTCAGATACCAAAGCAAACCGCAGCAGCACATCTTCAACAGGCGGCAACCTAAAACCTGTAGCAGCAAAACACTTCACAACGTTGCCTGCACCAATTACCATAACGCCTTTAAGCGTGAGGTTGATAAAGCTCCTGCGGGATATTGACATAGGATGATTTTGATATGAAAAGCTAAGTAAAATTATTTGTATGACCTGAATGTTAAGCACCCCCACCACCAAAGGGTGCTTTATAGGCGGCGTGGCTGTTAAATTGGCTCGAGCAATATCCCATTACGAACATTAATTTTGAACTCAACCTGGCAGAGGTCATTACTTATACTCGTTCATTTAAATACCTTTACACAAATTGCCGGTATGAATAAATTTTTTGCCAACGCTGATGAAGCCATACACGATATTACCGATGGAAGCACCTTAATGCTGGGCGGCTTTGGTTTATGCGGCATACCCGAAAATTGCATTGCTGCGCTGGAACGCAAAGGCATTAAAGGGCTTACCTGTATAGCCAACAACGCCGGCGTTGATGGATTTGGCCTTGGTAAGCTGCTTGCCACACGCCAGGTAAAAAAAATGATGAGCAGTTACGTAGGCGAGAACATGGAATTTGAGCGGCAACTGCTTAGCGGCGAGCTTGAAGTTGACCTTATACCGCAAGGTACATTAGCCACACGCATACAAATGCGCGGCATGGGCATACCTGCTTTTTTTACACCTGCGGGCTACGGTACCGAAGTAGCCGCCGGTAAAGAGGTAAGGGAATTTGATGGCAAAATGTACCTGATGGAGCACGCACTGCACGCCAATTTTGCATTGGTTAAAGCCTGGAAAGGCGATACAATGGGCAACCTCGTTTTCAGGAAGACCACACGAAATTTTTCCACCTCAATGGCTAAGGCCGGCGATATTACCATAGCGGAAGTTGAGCAGCTTGTACAGCCCGGCGAACTTGACCCCGATAGTATACATGTAGCGGGAGTTTATGTGCACCGCATCTTCCAGGGGGTAGGTTATGAAAAAAGGATTGAAAGAAGAACAGTAAGGCTATAAATCTTCGCCTTGCTTTTAACTGTCAACTGTCATCTCGTTTCTCCTTACTTGCTAAGCGTAATTACAATGTTGCCTGATTTGCCCTGGTATTTTACAGGATACTTCAACGTCATTGTTGATTTTGAAAGGTCAGTTATTTCGGCAATGTATAACGTAAACCGGTCAGTTAAAATACCTTTGGGTGCATTGTAACGGTAAAACTGCATGTAGTGCGATTTGCCCTGCAGCGTTACCACTTCCCAGGTTATTTTACGTGCGCCTTTAAGGCAGTCAGCTTTGTCGCTAACGGTATAACTGCCGCTGCCTTCATCGTAAAACGACCATTTGCTGCCTTGCAGGCATTGCATGGGCACATCCTCAAAAACGGGGGTTGTTATTGTTGTTCCGGCAAGGTCGCCGTCAACGGTAATATTGCTTACCACCCAGTCGTATTTAAGCTTAACGTTGGTTGATACCTGGTACGGCGCTGAACACGAGTATAATAAAACAGGTAATAAAAGTAGGTATAATAAAGCAGGCCTTGTTTTCATGGTAAAGTAGTTTCGGCTACAGTAATGGTTATTTCTTAATTATTTTAAATTCAACCCTGCGGTTAAGGTTACGGTCTGCCACGGTTTTTTCTGGATAAACCATTCGCTTTCTTGAGCCGAACCCCTGTAGCTGGTGCACCCTTTCCCGCGCAATGCCATTTTTTACAAGGTAGTCGGCAACTGCCTGTGCCCTTGCCAGCGACAGGTCAAACTTGTGGGTATCAAAGTCAAGTGCATCTTCAGCCAGTGCATCGGTGCAACATACATAGCCCTGTATCTCAAGTTCCAGCGTTGGGCGGCTTTTCATAACATCAAGCACAGCCTTTAAAGGTGTTGCTGCTTCTTTTACAAACACATGCCTTCCCTCAACAAAGTAAATAGTATGCAGCACAAACGCCTCGCCCACTTTAGCATGCTTTATTACTTCCAGTATGCGCTCTTCAAGCCCGCGGTCAACCTCGCCTGTCGGCACATATTCTTTTACTTCAATGGCCGGCTTCATAGTATCAATCGCAACCGGTTGGGGCTGGGGTTTAACTTCTTCAGCGGGTGGCGGCGTAACAACCGGTGGGGCAATAACAACTTCTTCCTTTTTAACCGTATCTTTTTGTGGTATAACAACCGGCGGTGGTACAGGCTTTGGGGTTTCTTTTGGTATGGGTGGCGTTAGCTTAGGTTTAGCTGTATCAACAGGCGGGGTAACAGGTTTTGGTGCGGGCGGCACGGCTTTAACCGGCGATACCACATAGCACGTAAGTATAACAACCCTGTTATTTTGGTGGGCAACTTCGGTAGTGCCCATGTCAAGCAGCTTACGTTTGCCGAACGCATTTATGTGCGTTTCGGTAAGCTTTGAAAGGCCATTGGTAACAAGGTAATGCTGTACAGATTTTGCCCTGTTGCCCGCAAGCACATCGTTATAGGCAACGCTGGCGCGGCTGTCAGTAAAAGCCTCAATGTTTATCCAGGTAATTTCTTTGTGGTTTTGTATAAAATCGTCCAGCGTTTTTTTAGCGTCGGGCGATATATTATACTTATCCAGCGCGAAATACACTTTTACTTTAATGGAGTCTGCTTGCTGGGCATGTAACGCGGTAATACTATACAACAGGGTACACAGCAGTACCAGCCTGTATTTAACCATAAAACGGTGTAATTAATTGGAAAACGGATTATAACGGTTTAAAAAGCAAGGTAAAATTAGCGCATCCTTTTTTCGGCAAGCCTTAAAAAAGGATAAATACGCATTAGTAAAAATTAAATTTAATCTTTAAAAAGGTCTGCGGCAATACCATCTGCAAACAGCCTGCCCTTGTTGGTTAAAACAAGGTGGTTGTTTTTGTGGGTCATTTTGCCTTCATTCAAAAAAACGCCAGACTCACTCATTATTCGTGCAGCATCTTCGCTGCCCCAGCGTTCACCTACACGTTGTAAAGCAAGGCCTTCCATAGTGCGAAGGCTGGTCATTATATATTCGTTCAGTTGTTGGGTTGGGGTAAGCTCTTCTATCTCAAACGGAACAGTACCATCTTCCATACTGTTTATATATAGGGCGTTGTTGGCCACATTCCATTGCCTGCTGCTGCCATTGAATGAGTGTGCCGATGGGCCCAGGCCCAAATAGGGCTTGCCCTGCCAGTAACTGCTGTTATGCCTGCTGCGCATACCCGGCCGGGCAAAGTTTGATATTTCATAATGTTCATACCCGGCCTCTTTAAGCCATTGCATTAACAGCTCAAAATGCCTGCCCTGCTTTTCCGGGTCTACATTAGCCATGGTGTGTGCCGCTATCATTTTATCCAGCGCTGTTTTAGGTTCTACCGTTAAGGCGTAACATGACAGATGTGGTATATTCAATTCAATAGCTGTTTGTACATTTTGTTGCCACTGTTCATCGGTAAGGGTAGGGGTGCCGTAAATAAGGTCTATGGTAATATTATTAAACCCCGCCTGTTGGGCAAGCTGTATGCTTTGTTGCGCCTGTGCAGCGTTATGCGCCCTGTTCATCCACTCCAGGTCTGCCTCAATAAAAGATTGCACACCTATGCTTAACCTGTTTATGCCGGCGCTTTTCCATGCCGCAAGCTTTTCTGCGGTAATGTCGTCAGGGTTTGCTTCAAGGGTTATCTCTGCATCAGCCCCCACCTTAAACAGAGTTCTAAAAGCATCAATCTGCAACGTTATATCTTCCACCGGCAACATGCTTGGCGTTCCGCCGCCAAAATAAATTGTGCTTACAGGTTCAGTCAAATAATCTTTTCTAAGCCAGGCTTCTTTAGTAATAGCCTGCACCATGGCGGACATATTTTTGGCCGTGGTTGAAAAATGAAAATTGCAGTAGTGGCAGGCTTTTCTGCAAAAAGGAATATGTACATAAATACCCGCCATAGTTTTATTTTATAGTAAGCCTGCAAAAGTAACAAGATTGGCGTTGGTAATGATGGATGATCAATTTCACCAATCCTACGCGCATCCCGAATAGAACGCTGCCTGGACGGCCTCAGAAAATTTGCGTTAAGAAAATTAGTTTTTCAAGCGTAAAAAATGAAATCCGACTACTAAAGTTTGGCTTTGTCCTTAGCACAAAAGTCTTGCTGAACACTGGCCTTTTAATGGGATGGAACTATTTCATTTTCGATTGAAAAATAAATTTTTAGCCAAATTTTCTGCAGCCTTTACCTTTTTGTTGCTTTTTGGGTCAAACCAAAAAGCAAAGCAAAAACTGATCTTTGCTAAAGTCACACTCGCAATAATCAACTTTTATTCATAAACTAACAACGATTAATATTTTACAAAATTTCCGTTATCCACAATTATGCAAAATTTTCCTAAAATCACACATAACTGCAATTTATTAACACTGCCACCGTTTTTCTGCGATAACTGTTTACTTTAGCAATCTTCTAAATAACCAAGAATGGGAATATTACTACAGGTTGATTCGTCCAAACTGTTACAAGGCGCTGCAAATGCAGCACAAAATGCTAATGATGCTACTAATGTATGGGCGCTTTTAAACAAAGGCGGCTGGCTTATGTACCCTTTGTACGGGCTGTTTGTAATTGCAATTTTCTTCTTTTTTGAAAGGCTTATTGCCATTCGCAAGGCATCGCGCATCGACCCTAATTTCATGAACATCATCCGTGATAACATCATGAGCGGTAACATTAGCGCTGCGCGCAGCCTTAGCAAAAATACCAACAACGCCGTTGCCCGCATGATAGACAAAGGCCTGCAGCGCATTGGCAAACCAATAGATTCCATTGAAAAAAGTATGGAAAATGTTGGCAAGCTGGAGATGTATAAAATGGAGCGTAACCTGGGTATAATAACCCTTATTGCGGGCATTGCACCCATGTTTGGCTTTTTGGGTACCATCGCCGGTATGATACAGTTATTCTCTGAAATAACTACTACAGGTAAATTTGAATTAACAACCATTGCGGGTGGTATTTATGTAAAAATGATAACCTCTGCAAGCGGCCTTATAATTGGCCTGTTAGCCTACGTGTTCAATAACTTTTTAACCACGCAGGTTGATAAAACGGCCAACAAAATGGAAGCTGCCAGTGCAGACTTTTTAGACATTCTGCAGGAACCCACCAGGTAACCGCAGGCATTAAATGCAATAACACAAGTAATATAATACTGTTGCCACGCACCCCAGGGGCTTAGCGGCAACCAAACATATACTGATGAACATAAGAAAAAGATTACGCGCACACGGCGAAGTGCATACCGGGGCATTAAACGATATATTGTTTATACTGGTAATGTTTTTTCTTATTGTATCAACGCTGGCCAACCCAAACGTGGTTAAGGTTAACAACCCCAAAGGCAAAAGCGATGCAAAAGCCAAACAGAACATAGTGGTTTCTATTGATAAGGATAACAAAATATTTATAGGCACCAAAGAGGTGCCCGAGTTTATGCTGGACAGCGCCATTGCCCTGGAAGTTACCAAAGCCAAAGCCCTGATTGATACCCCCAGCGTGGTAATAAATGCCGACACCATATCGTACACCGGAGGCTTTTTTAAAATACTTGCCTCAGCCAAAAAAGCCGGCGCTAAAGTAGTAGCCAACGTTAAGCAATAAGCGGCCTAAATTCAAACTTTCGTTATTTGCCCACCCTGCTAAAGCTTGTTTCCCTGGCATATTTGGGTGCCCGGGGAGGAAAAAGGAGGAAAGTTTTGCAACCTTATTTTAGGTTCTACGGGATATTTTGTGGTGACTAAATTTGTAAAAAATTAGTATGGAGCAACAGGAGTTTTTCCGTTTTTTATTGAGTTTGACAGACGACTGGCAGATAAAAGAGGTCCGTATAAATAAGGA
>Ga0265327_10000198_pt1 | contig 126077 bp, 102 predicted proteins | sample 41621metaG_FD_202089 | JGI IMG/M metagenome (GOLD analysis project Ga0265327, IMG submission 202089) | Rhizosphere microbial communities from Carex aquatilis grown in University of Washington, Seatle, WA, United States - 4-16-21 metaG | ecosystem: Host-associated > Plants > Roots >... | reverse complement strand
CACCCCCGGGCGCCAGTCCCGGGGGCCCATGAACACGTGAGATCGAGTGGCGACGCACCGAAGGGCGGCGCCACGCAGGGGGTCGGCCCGGCCTTCGCGCCGCTCCGCTGCCGCTGCGCGACAATCCTGACCGCGCGTATGGATCCTCGGGACTTACGCCCGAGGATGACGGCTTTGGGGAGACTGGTTGGGAAGGGGGTCATCGCCCGAAGTGCGGCGCCACGGAGGGTGTCGGCCGACCTGCATTCACCCCCTCTCTCCGTCACCCCCGGGCGCCAGTCCCGGGGGCCCATGAACACGTGAGATCGAGTGGCGACGTACCGAAGGGCGGCGCTACGCAGGGCGCCAGCCAGGCCTTTGCGCCGCTCCGCTGGCGCTGCGCGACAATCCTGACCGCGCGTATGGATCCTCGGCACTGACGCCCGAGGATGGCGGAATTTGTGGGACGGGTTGAGAAGCACCTGACCGGTTGTCCGCGGAGGACTGTGAACCCCCGTCCTTGACCCCGCGGCGAATGTTCATACTCTGTTCCGGAGCATGAACCCGCACCGCGTCCCCGTTAGTCCGAGACCGCCCCACCGCCTCCTCAGGGCCACCGTATCAACGGTGATTTACGGTGATTTTGCCCGCGAATCCGGCCCCTCAGGCCGCTTCGAGCAGCCCCGACCGGTCGCATTCGCGCACCAGCCAGTCGGAGAACCGGCGGATCGTGGCGATGCGCGGGCTGTCCGGACGCCACACCAGATAGCAGGACAGCGGCGTCTTGATGCCGTTGGGCGACACCCGCACCAGGCGGCCGGCGTCCAGATAGCCTTCCGCATGGATGCGCCGCACCAGGGCCACGCCCAGGCCGGCCGCGGCGGCTTCCACCACCATGGCCGCGTCGTCGAAGGCCAGGCCCCGCAGCGGACTCGGCGGCGTCAGCCGGGTGGCCGCGAACCAGGTCGGCCACAGCTGCGGTTCTTCCAGGATCAGGGGCAGCTCGGCCAGGCGCTGGTCGTTGACCGGCCCGTGGCGGGCGATGAAGTCCGGGCTGGCCACCGGAAAGGCGATCTCGTCGAACAGCGGCTCCACATGCAGGCCCGGCCAGTCGCCCCGCCCGAAGCGCATGGCGATGTCGACGCCGTCGGTCTCCAGGTCGGCCAGCTCGCGCGCGGTGCGCACTTCGACGGCCAGTTCCGGCAACGCGTCCTGCAGGCGGTGCAGCCGGGGCGTGAACCACAGCTTGGCCACCGAGGGCAGCATGGCGACGACCAGGCTGTCGTCCGAGGCGTCGGCGGAGACGTCCGCCGCGGCGCGGTCCATGATCCGCGCGGCCTCCGCATAGGCCTTGGACAGGGCGATGGCCGGATCGGTGGGCATCATCCGCATGCCTTGCCGGCGGAACAGCTTGAGGCCGTAGGTGAGCTCCAGGCGGCGGATGGTCTGGCTGACGGCGCTGTGGGTGACGCCCAGCTCTTCGCCGGTTTGACTATAGCTCTTCAGTCGACAGGCGGCCTCGAGCACACGCAGCCCAGCAAATGGCGGGGGCTGTTGGGGCATCGTTCTTGTAATCCCCTCTAACATAATGACTTTGATCCATTATCGATCCGGCCCCATCCCTTGGGAATCTAAGCCGGACTGGCCCGAGGGCGGAATTAAAAGCGCGTAATAATGCAAAGCTGTGTTCACCGAACGACGCGCGAAGGGCTCCCAAGGCCCCGCCTTGCCTTGCCCCCCCGCCGCCGCTAGGTTCCGCCGCCCTTTCGCCCCCCAAGCTCAGCAGCCCATGACCACCCCCTCGGCCCTTCTCAAGGTGATGATCGACGCGGCCCGCAAGACCGCGCGGGGCCTGGCCCGGGACTTCGGCGAGGTGACCGAGCTGCAGGTCTCCAAGAAGGGCGCGGCCGATTTCGTCTCCGCCGCCGACCTCAAGGCCGAGCAGACCCTGTTCGAGGAACTGACCAAGGCCCGCCCCGGCTACAGCTTCCTGGGCGAGGAGCGCGGCCTCATCGAGGGCACCGACAAGACGCACCGCTGGATCGTCGATCCCCTGGACGGCACCACCAACTTCCTGCACGCCATCCCGCACTTCGCGATCAACATCGCCCTGGAGCGCGACGGCCAGATCGTGGCCGGCGTCACCTACAACCCGGCCACCGCCGACCTCTTCTGGTCCGAGCGCGGCCGCGGCGCCTTCCACAACGACAAGCGCCTGCGCGTCAGCGCTCGCCAGCGCCTGGACGAGAGCGTCATCGGCACCGGCATCCCGTTCCTCGGCCACGGCCAGCACGCCCGCTTCCTCAAGGAGCTGCACCAGATCAGCCAGCGCGTCGCCGGCGTGCGCCGCTTCGGCGCCGCGGCGCTGGACCTGGCCTGGGTCGCCGCCGGCCGCATGGACGGCTTCTGGGAGCGTGACCTCAAGCCCTGGGACGTCGCCGCGGGCCTGCTGATGGTCACCGAAAGCGGCGGCAAGGTCACCGACGCCGACGGCGGCCCGAATGCCCTCGAAGGCGGCTCCATCGTGGCCGGCAACCTCGACATCCACGCCCTGCTGCTCGAGAAGCTGCAGGCCGCGGGCTAGGGCGGGGCGCAGGGCCAACCGCGCTTGCGCTGTCATGGAATCTGCCGCAATTCCGGCTACGCTGTCTCCATGAGCCTTTCCCGCCGTCAGTTCGCCGTCCTCGCCGGCGCCGCCGTCCTCGCCCCCGGCCTCGTCCCGGGCCTCGCGAACGCCGCGCCCCAGCGCCGCCCCCTGGTCATCGCCCATCGCGGCGCCAGCGGCGAGCGGCCGGAAGAGACCCGCATGGCCTACGAGCTGGCCATCGACGAGGGCGCCGACTTCATCGAGCCGGACCTGGTCTCCACCTCCGACGGCATCCTGGTGGCCCGCCACGAGAACGAGATCTCGGCCACCACCGACGTCGCCTCGCGGCCGGAGTTCGCCTCGCGCAAGGCCACCAAGGTGGTGGACGGCCAGTCGGTCAACGGCTGGTTCACCGAGGACTTCACCCTGGCGGAACTGAAGACCCTCACCTGCCGCGAGCGCCTGCCGGACCTGCGGCCCGCCAGCGCCAAGTTCGACGGCCAGGGCCAGATCCTCACCTTCCAGGAGGTCATCGACATCGCCCGCGCCGGCTGCATCAAGACCGGGCGGGTGATCGGGGTCTATCCGGAGATGAAGCACCCCACTTACTTCGCCAACATCGGCCTGCCCCTGGAAGAGCGCCTGGCCGGCATGATCCGCGCCAACGGCTACGACAGCCCGGCCGCGGCGATCTTCGTGCAGTGCTTCGAGGTCGGGGCGCTCAAGACCATCGGCCGCTTCACCCGGGCCCGGCGGGTGATGCTGCTGGACAAGGAGGGCGGCCCCGCCGACCAGCCGGACCTGCGCTACGCCGACATGGTCACCCCCGACGGCCTGAAGGCCATCCGCGGCTTCGCCGACGCCATCGGCCCCTATCAGGGCCTGGTGCTGAACCTGGACGCCGAGCCCTTCCCCACCGACACCGGCCTGGTCAAGGCGGCCCACGACGCCAACCTGCAAGTGCATAGCTGGACCGCCCGGCGCGAGAACAACTTCCTGCCGCGCCGCCTGCAGAAGGGCGATCCCAAGCGCGCCGACTTCGCCCGCTCGACCGGCGACATCCACGGCCTGCTGATGGCGCTCTACATGACCGGCATCGACGGGGTGTTCAGCGACTTCCCGGCCCTCAACGCCAAGGCCCGGGACGACGCCATGGCCATGATGGCCCGCCTGGACCGCAAGCGGGGCTAGGCCTGCGACACCCCTCGTTCATACAGCAGCCGCGATACGACCCTGCCGTTCCACGCCTCGTCCTCGACCTCGCCGGTCTGGACGAAGCCGGCGGCCTCGGCGGTGCGGCGCGAGGCGAGGTTGTCGGGATCGATGTGCGCCTCGATCGTCATCAGGCCATCGACGCCCCGGGCCGCCGCGCACAGCAGGGCCAGGGCCTGGGCGGCCAGGTCGCGCCCCCGGAAGGCCGGATAGATCCAGTAGGACACGCCGGCGCGGTCGGCCGCCAGCCGGCGGATCTCGCAGCCGCCCGCCAGCGCGCCGCGCTCGACACGCACCGCATAGACGATGTTGGGCCCGCCCTCGGCCCGCGCGGCGATCCAGCGTGCGAAGGCGGTCCGGTGCTCGTCGAGGGTGGCGGGGCGCGGGGCCTCGAACCGCAGGCGCATCTCCGCGTCCTCGCCGGCATTGTGGGCCTCGGCGTCGGCGAGGGTCGGCAGGTCCAGGACGACAGCGCCGTCCGTCAACCGGTCGGGCATGCGCAGGGGCTGGAAGGCCGCGTCCATGGCCGGCTCCGGTCGAGGCGGGAGGCGGCCTTGTATCAGATCACGGGCGGGGCCTCACGCCCGGTAGCGCAGGCCGGCGTCGCCGGCGAACTCGCGCGGACCGATGTGCATCAGCCGGCTGCGCAGATCGAGCCACAGCTTGCCGCCGATCCCGCGCCAGCGGCGGCAGAAGGCGTAGTCCTCGCTGAGGTAATGGCCGGTCTCCGGCTCGATCATGCAGTCGAAGAAGGCGTACTGGTTGAGGCTGGCGCTCGGGAAAGGCGTGTTGTGGGCGGCGGCGTAGCGCATCTCCGGATAAGCCGCCTTCAGGGCGTCGAACGCCTCGCGCTTGATCATCAGGAAGCCGGCGCCGGCGAACTCGCCCGTGACGAAGCCGTCGATCTCCTGGCGGACATCCTCGGGTTCAGGCGTTCCGACATAGCGAAGCTGGGCGCTCTCCAGGCTCTCGCCAGCCCTCACCCGATCGAGCACCTCCGCCCCGTAGTTGATGACCTTGAGCGGATAGAGGCCGGCCATCACCGGCTCGTCCAGCGCCAGCATCCGCGCCACCTGGTCCGGCGCGAAGCCGATGTCGGCGTCGATGAACATCAGATGGGTGGCGGTGGGATGGTCCAGGAAGGTCGCCACGATGGTGTTGCGGCTGCGGGTGACCAGGGAGTCATAGCCCAGCAGCTCGATGGAGATGGGCAGCCCCGCCTGGTTGCCGAACTCCAGCAGATTGCAGATCGACTGCATGTACCGCTGGCTCACCAAACCGCCGAAGCACGGCGTACCGATCATCAGATGCATTGAGCCCCCCGGCCGGACGCGATTCGCCGGCAAGCCTAGGGCGGTTCTCGCCGCAGCCGATGTCCAGCGCATGTCGGTTTTGCCGCGCGCCTTGCAACGAAGGCCCGCCTTGCGCGAGGGATCAGTCGAGGACAACGCCGGCGCGTTTCATTTCGCGGACGAACCGTTTCACGTTGGCCAGGTTGTGGCTGGCGGCGCTGCTCATGGCGGGCGCCTGAAGCGTGCTCTGCGGGACGATCACGCCGCCGCGCACCCGCTTGCAGCGCCCCGAGGCCAGCAGCCGGTTGACGTGCCGGCGGGTGGTCTCGAAGGGCAGGCCCAGGGCGCCGGAGACGCCGAGGACGCTGACCGGCTTGCGCAGGTCGTCGGGGGGGACGCTGTCGTTGCCGGCGTGGCGCGCGCCCTCGCCGGTCTGTTCCAGGTGGGCGGTGTTGGCGGCGATGATGGCCTGGAAGATGATCCCCCTGAGCAGTTCGCCGTCATGCAGGTCGGCCATCAGCCGCAGCGCCCGCAGAAAGTAGTCCGAACTCAACCGCGCCACGAGGCGCGACTGATCCGTCTGGATCTCAGCCTGCAATGCCGGTTTCGACATCAAGTCTTGGCGCCTCGAGAAATGGGACTACTCAGGTTGGGGAACAGATTACTCAAGTTGGGGAACACGTGACTATTGGCGTTCCGCATGTCTCGACTATCGGCAATGCGAATTGTGCGCAAGTTAACAGCACGCCGCACTTCCCGGGACGCAACGCCGCAGGCGACCGGACCATTTCGACGCAGGGTGACGCGGGCGCGGGAATGGCGCCCAAATCGGGTCGCCCGGCGTTTGGCGCCGAAGCCGACCCTCCTTAGGGTCCGCATCGGCTAGGCTTCCCCAAGCGTATGGCCATCGCGCGGCGCTGGCCGCGCGGACCGATCGTGCGGCCGGCAGGCCGCGCGGAGCGCCTGGCCCGGCCGGTTCGAGAGCACCGGCCGGGCCTAGCGCAGGTCCCACACCCCATCCGTAACCGACACCGTCGAAGAGCCCCGCTGGACGGGCCATTCCGTGCCCATGTCGGCGTGCGGCGCGCGTCTACGCGCCGTCCTCACCATTATGTGAGTGAGCGCTCACTTGCATCCGGTGGAACTTGGCCGTATTCCCCGCCGCCTCAACGCGAGTGGAGACCATGACCCTTCTCAGAGACGCCTACATCACCGGCGCCGGCGCCTATCTTCCCGGGGCGCCCGTCGCCAACGACCGGATCGAGGACCACATCGGCCGCGTCCACGGACGGTGCAGCCTGCTGGGGCGCCGGGCCCTTCGCTGGAACGGCGTCCAGACCCGGCACTACGCCATGGACAGCGAAGGCCACGCCACCGACAGCAATGCCGGCATGTGCGCCAAGGCGGTCCGCGCCGCCCTGGACGATGCGGGCCTGGGCCACGCCGACCTGGACTACCTGGCCGCCGCCACGACCCAGGGCGACTACCTGGTGCCGGGACACGGGGTGACGGTGCACGGGGAGCTGGGCGGCGGGCCGATCGAGGTGGCCAGCTTTCAATCCGTGTGCGGCTCGGCCCTGATGGCGGCCAAGGCGGCCTGGCTGAGCGTTCGCGCCGGCGAACACAACGTCGCCGCCGCCTGCGCCGGCGAATTCTCCAGCCGCTGGTTCCAGCCCGGCTTCTACGAGGGTTCGGCCCTGGTGGACGACAAGGGGCGGCTGGCGGCCGAGGCGGACTTCCTGCGCTTCACCTTGTCGGACGGCGCCGGGGCGATCGTCATCGAGCCGGCGCCGCAACCAGGGGCCCTGTCGCTGCGCATCGACCACATCGACGTGGTGTCCCTGGCCGGCGCCTTTGAGCCCTGCATGTGGGCCGGCGGCGATCGCGAGAACCGATCGGACGCCGCCCAGGGCTGGAGCCAGGCCGGGCCGTTGGCCGCCCACGCGGCCGGGTCCATCGCCCTCCTGCAGGACTTCGACCTGCTCAAGCGGGTCATCCGGGCCTGGGTGGGGGTCTATCTGAAGAAGGTGGACGAGGGCCGGATCGTCCCGGACGAGGTCGACTGGCTGCTGTGCCACTATTCGGCGCAGTCGCTGCGCGACGAGCTGATGAGCCTGCTGGACAAGACCGCCGGCGCCATTCCGCCGGAGAAGTGGTTCTCGAACCTGGCGACCGTGGGCAACGTCGGCTCGGCCTCAATCTGGGTGATGCTCGACGAATTCCTGAAGAGCGGGCGCCTGCAGCGGGGCCAGAAGGTCCTCTGCGTCGTGCCCGAAAGCGGCCGCGCCCTGGTGGGCTTCATGATGCTGGAGGCCGTGTGATGACCACCGCAGTCGTCACGCCGGCGCGCGGCGGGGAGGTGTCGGACGTCCTGCGTCGGCTGGCCGTCGTCTTCGCCGAGTTCGAGGGACGCCTGGCCCAGACGCCGCTGATCCGCAAGCTGACCCGCGGGCGATTTTCGCCCGACGACTACCGCGCCTTCCTGAGCGGCCTGCGCCAGCAGGTGAAGGACGGGGCGCTGTGGATGTCGCGCGCGGCGTCCAACATCGGCGAGGCGCACCTGGAACTGCGCTCACGCCTGATGCGTCACGCGGTGACCGAGCACCGGGACTTCCGGCTGCTGGAGGCGGACTATGTGGCGGCCGGCGGCGAGCTGGCCGAGATCCAGGGAGCCGAAAAGAACATCGGCTCGGAAGCCCTTTCGGCGTGGATGTTCCATGAGGCCTCGAAGCCGGAACCCTTCGGCCTGCTGGGCGCCATGTGGATCATCGAGGGCCTGGGCCAGATCAAGGCGCTGGAATGGGGACGCGCGGCCCAGCGACGGCTGGGCCTGCCCGACGAGGCCGTGCGCTTCCTGATCTACCACGGCGAGAACGATGCGGCGCACATCGAGGAGTTCGAGGCCATGCTGGGTCTGGTCCTGCCCGACCCGGCCACGGCGCGGCGGATTGTGCGCACCGCCGAGGTGACCGCCCGCCTCTATGTGCTGCAGATTGAGGAGATCGTGTCGTGAGCGCGGTCGGCCTGGACACCCAGGGCTTTTGCACCACCTACGATCCGCACCATCCCGACCCTTGGCTGGCGCTCAGCCTGGACCAGAGCCTGCCCCTGGCGGACTGCGCCAAGAACGCCCTGGTGTCAGGCCATCGCAGCGGCTCGCGGCGCTGGCTGCTGCCCCTGGTCCGGCCCGCGGCCCTGGCGGTGTTCGTGGCGGCGACGGGGATGCGGATGGTCCTGCCGCGGCGGCCCAACCTCAACGGCGCCCTGCACCGGCTGATCCACTGGGGCCTGAAGACCTTCGCCAGCCCCGAGGCCAACACCCTGATCCTGCGCCACTTTCACATCGGGACGGAGCTGCTGGCCTTCATCAAGGCCAATGCCGGGCCGGTGGAGGTCGCCACGGTTCCGCTGCGGCCGACCAGCCTGAAGGCGCTGGAGGACAACGTCTTCCTGCAGCACGACCTGAACGTCTTCAACTTCATCATCCAGCTGAACCAGAGCCTGCGCGCCCAGGGCCGCGAGCTGGAGCCGGCGGCGCGGCTGGACTTCTCGATGATCTCGGACGTGCCGTTCGCGCTGGAGCCCCTGCCGCGCGGACCACTGAACATCGTCGACGTGCAGACGGCCATCGAGGCCTACACGCCGCTCTATGCCCTGATGCTGCCGCGCGAGGACTTCCTGCGCGCCGCCCACTCGCTGCAGCTTGACGAGACCATCGCGATCTATGTCGCCCGCATCCTGGGGTCGGACTACCACATGGCGTTCCTGAAGAACGGAACGCCGCTGCTGCCGGCCTCGCGGTTCAGCGCCGCGCGCCGGCTGATGCTGCATGGCCTGGACTGCGAGGCCCTGCACGGCTGGCTGCGTCAGCTCAAGGCGCGGCAGGGGGCGGACCGGCCGCCAGCGCCTGGCGCCAGTTCGTCGGGGTCATGAAAGCCAGGTACTCCGCCTGCATCTCGGCGGTCAGGACCTCGAGCATGACCGACTCCTCCAGCCAGAACTCGATCACCCCGAAGCGTCCGCCCCGCTTGCGGTACTTGGCGGTCCAGCCTTCCTGACGCGCGAGCGCCGTCACCTCGTCGCGAGTGAGGGGCGAGGCGATGGCGGCGTGGGTGGCGACATAGGGCGATGGCTGGGCGTTGGTGACTGCCTCGCCGTCCGCATCGCCCTCGGCGGGTCGCAGCTCGGTCCCGAACGGATAGACCTCGATGGTAGTGTTTCGATCGTCGTCGGCGAAGGCCACCCAGGAGCCCTTGGCCACCGGCGGGAACGGCAGGGCCGCGCCGCGCCAGAGCGCCGCGATGGCGGCCGCCACGCGCTGGGGATCACGTGCGGCGATGGAGATGTGATGGATCATGGCGGGTCTCAGGGGGATCGGGTTCCAATTGATGCAACATTCTGTAACATGAGTGGACAGATTGTCTCAAGACCGATTCGAGATCCGCCATGCCTTCGGCCCCAGGCCCGACCCTCTCTCTGAGAGATCGCCACAAGGCGCAGACGCGCGACGCCATCGTCGCGGCGATGATGGAGGCCCTGGCCGCCGGCCGGCTGGAAGACGCCACCCATGACGCCCTGGCGCGGCGGGTAGGGGTGGCCCGCCAGACCGTCTATCGCCATTTTCCCGACCGCGAGAGCCTGATGCGGGCCCTGTGGGAGCGGGTGAACCGGGAGGTGAGCGCCCATGGCCTGCCGAGCGACGAGGCTTCGCTGGCCGACGGGCTGGCGCCGCTCTTCGCCAACTTCGACAGGGTCGCCGACCTGATCACCGTCGCCCAGAGCACGCCCCAGGGTCGGGCCATGCGGATGTCGGTGAAGGACCGGCGGGCCAGGGCGTTCCGCGACGCGGCGGCCGAGGCGACGCGCGGGCTGTCAGCGCAGGAGGCCACCCAGGCGACCGCCGTCCTGCAGCTGCTGCACGGCGGCCAGGCGTGGATCGAGATGCGCCAGCAGTGGGGGCTGACGGGCGAACAAGCCGCCAGCGCCTGCGCCTGGGCCGTGCGAACCCTGCTGGCGGACCTGCATGCCCGCAGCGGTCGCCCCCTGTCAGAACCCGTCGCCGGCCCGGCGCGCTGAACCGCCGGCCGAGGCCAGGTCTGCCGACGTTCCTGGTCAGGGCGCCTTGGTGTGGAAGGTGAGGTCGACCACCAGCTTCTGGCCGAAGACGTCGGTCGGGCCGCCGGACGTCAGGTGGCCCGAGATCTGTCCGCCGGCGGCGCGGTAGTCCTGCATCGTCATGACGCCCGAGATGGATACGGAGCCGGGCTCCTTGAGGCCCGAATGCACCACGTCGACGCCGATGACGGCGCCGTCCGGCTGGACCTTGACCACGATGGCGTCGCCGAACTTGCCGAACAGGGCGTCGAAGTCGGCCTTGGCGTCGCCGCCCTGGTCCTTGGCGGTGAACACCAGCAGGGTGACTGGCTTGTCGTCGAAGGGCTCGCCCACATGGGCGGTGACCTGGGTGAGCACGGCGGCCTTGCCGTTGCCGACATAGGTTCCGGCGACTTCCGGGCCGGTGGCTGCGGGCGCCGTCGCCGCGGCCGGGGCGGCGGCGGCGCTCGCCGCGGCGGCCGGCGCGGCCGATCCGCCGGCGGTTGCGGCCGGCTTGGAACAGCCCGCCACCAGGGCCACGCCCACAAGACAGACCAGTGCTCGATGGATCACGACGACGCCTCCCCGCCCCGATGGCGCGGGTTTGCGTAACATGGTTCTTTGGATTGGCGAAGCCGGCCTCGGCGGACGTCAGGCCGCCTGCTCTCCGAACTGCAGGCGGGCCAGGCGGGCGTAGAGCCCGCCCTTGGCGATGAGTTCGGCGTGGTCGCCTTCCTCGACCACCCGGCCCTCGTCCATGACCACGATACGATCGGCCTCGAGTACGGTGGCCAGGCGGTGAGCGATGACCAGGGTCGTGCGCCCGCTCATGGCGTCGTGCAGGGCGCGCTGGACCAGGCGTTCGTTCTCGGCGTCGAGGGCGCTGGTGGCCTCGTCGAGCAGCAGGATGGGGGCGTTACGCACCAGGGCCCGCGCGATGGCCAGGCGCTGGCGCTGGCCACCGGACAGGGTCTTGGCCCGCTCGCCCAGGGGCGTGTCGTAGCCCTCGGGCAGGGCCTCAAGGAACCCGTCAGCCTCGGCCGCGCGCGCGGCCGCCTTGAGTTCGTCGATGCTGGCCTCCTCGCGGCCGAAGCGCAGGTTCTCCAGCGCCGAGCCGGAGAACAGGGCGGCGTCCTGGGCCACCAGGGCCATGCGGGCGCGGACCTCGTCGGGGTCGGCCTCTCGCAGGTCGACGCCGTCGATCAGGATCGCGCCGCTCTGCGGATCGTAGAAGCGCAGAAGCAGCCGGAAGACGGTGCTCTTGCCGGCGCCTGAGGGTCCGACCAGGGCGACCCGCTCGCCGGGGCGGACGCTCAGGTCGAAGCCGTTGAGCGCCGGCAGGTCGGGCCGGCCGGGATAGGCGAAGCTGACGCCCTTGAACGCCAGTTCGCCCCGGGCGGGGACCGGCAGCGGCGTCGGCCTGGCGGGCGGGGCGATCGACGGCTTGGCGTCGAGGACATCGCTGATCCGTTCCATGGCGCCGGAGGCCTTCTGGACGTCACCCCAGACCTCGCCAAGGGCGCCCACCGAACCGGCCGCCAGGACGGCCAGGATGGCGAATTGCAGCAGGGTGCCGGAGGTCATGGTGTGGGCGATCACCGCGTGGGCGCCCAGCCAGAAGATCGTCGCCACGCCGCCGAACACCAGGGTGATGACCATCGCCGTCATCAGGGCCCGGGCCTTGATGCGGGACAGGGAGGTGGAGAAGGCGAGTTCCACGGCGCCCGTGAAGCGGTCGGCGGCGCGGCGCTGGCGGCCGAAGGCCTGGACGGTGTCCAGCGCGTCCAGGGTCTCGCCGGCGTAGCCGACCGCGTCGGCGAAGCGCTGCTGCGCCCGCACCGACAGGCTGCGCACGCGCCGCCCGAAGAAGAACAACGGCCCCAGCACCAGCGGCGCCAGCAGCGCCACGAACAGGGTCAGGCGCGGGCTGACGAAGGTCAGGTAGCCCAGCGAGCCGATCAGGGTCAGCAGGTTGCGCAGGGCGATGGAGGCGGAGGAGCCGACCATGTTCTCGACGATGGTCATGTCGGTGGTCAGGCGCGACAGCACCTCGCCCGTGCGGGTCTTCAGGAAATAGGCCTGATCCAGGGTCAGGACGTGGCGATAGATCGCCTCGCGCAGGTCGGCGACCACGCGTTCGCCCAGCTTGGTGATGAAGAAGAAGCGCAGGGCCGTGGCCGTCGCCAGGATCGCCGCTACGGCCAGCAGGATCAGGAAGGTGCGGTTGAGGCCCTCGGCCGTCTGGCTGGCGAAGCCCTTGTCGACCACCAGGCGTGCGGCGCCGGAGAGCCCGAGGCTCGCGCCCGTGGAAAACAGCAGGAAGAACACGGAGAGCCCCGCGTCGCCCCAGTGGGCGCCGACGAAGGGCAGCAGTCGCCCAAGCGGCTTCAGGTCCCGCCGTTTCGGCCGGGAAGCGGCCTCGGACGCCATGTCCGCCTTGAGAAGCTCTCCCGCGCCCGGCCTTCCGGCGACCTGCGCGACATCATCCGTCATGAACCGACCCTTGCACTTTGGGACCCGTCTCGTGTATAGGCGCGCGTTCTTCTCGGGGCCGTCCTGTCGGCGGCCCTTCGGTCCAGCCATCAAGTCGGTTCGCCAGCGCCATGAAACAAGACACTCATCCCGACTATCACTTCATCACCGTGGTGATGACGGACGGCACGACCTATCAGACGCGCTCGACCTACGGCAAGGAAGGCGCGACCCTGAACCTGGACATCGATCCGAAGACGCACCCGGCGTGGACGGGCGGCAACCAGACGCTTCTGGACCGCGGTGGCCGCGTTTCGCGCTTCAACGCCAAGTTCGGCGCCTTCACCGGCAAGAAGTAGCGTTCTCCCGCGCCGCAAACGGCGCGGTTTCGCTCCCGTTTCAACGATGGATCGCGCGCGCCCCAGGCGCCGCGCGGACGGCCGTCAGTGGCCGAACGCGTCCTTTAGCCGCGCCATCTGCGCCAGCACCGGCGAGGTCGCGGGCTGGCCGGCGTCGGCTTCGATGTACATGCGACGATCGAGGTGCCGGACGCGCTCATAGAGACGCTCCGAACGTTCCAGAAGCTGGCTGAGCGGACTGGGCAAGGCCTCGCGGGAGGCGGCCGCGGCGGTCTCCCCGCCCAGACGGTAGCTGGCGTCGCAGGCGGCGGCCGGCGCCATGTGGCCTTCGCGCACGGCGCGCTGCACCAGCAGCCACGAGGCCACCTGCATCAGGCGGGTGGTCAGGCGCATGCTTTCCGAGGCGTAGGCCAGGGCGGCGTTGCGGGACAACAGCTTGGAATCCTGGCGACCGGCGCCGTCCAGATAGGCGGCGGTCTCCTCGACCAGCTCCATGCCTTCCTGGAAGGTGCGTTCGAACAGCTCGGACTTGGCGAAATCCTGAATCACGTCCGCCCGCCACTGAGCCGCTTCGCTTACGCCTAGGTTACTCATTCGCTGCACCTCATTTCGGGCCCGAAACCGACCCGCGCCCCGGGTCTGCAACCCTCGTGCCAGAGACGACGCGGAAATCGCCGGTCCGGAACGCCACGGGCAAGCTAGTCTCTTTTTGAAAACAATGCATCGGCCGCGGCGAGGCCGGCGCGCTTGCGGTCGATCTGGGCGCGGCAGCGGGCGATCTCGGCCTGCAGGCCCTCGATCCGTTCCTCGAGCTCGGCGACCCCGAACAGCTCGAGGTCCTCGCGGCTCAGGTCGATCAGGCCCTGGCCCCGACCGCGCCGGATGTCAGCCGGTTCCTCCGCCATCCTGGCCTCCCTCTTGTTCCGGCGCTATCTGAACCCCGGCCGCGCCGCGGCGCAAGATCGAGGGAGCCCAGGATGAGCCAGATGATGACCGCCATCGCCGTCGAAGGCGGGAAGGGACCCGCCGAGGCCCTGAAGCCCGTCCAGATCGAGCGGCCGACACCCGGTCCCGGCCAGATCCTGATCGCGGTGAAGGCCGCGGGGGTGAACCGGCCCGATCTGATCCAGCGGCTGGGCTTCTATCCGCCGCCGCCCGGCGCGCCCGTGACCATGGGTCTTGAGGTCGCCGGCGAGGTGGTCCAGGGCGCCGGCCGCTGGAAGGCCGGCGACAGGGTGTGCGCCCTGCTGGGCGGCGGGGGCTATGCCGAATATGCGGTCTGCGACGCTCGCCACGCCCTGCCCCTGCCCAAGGGCTTCGGCTTCGTGGAGGCGGCGGGCCTGCCCGAGACGGTCTTCACGGTCTACGCCAACGTCTTCGAGCACGGCTCGCTGAAAGCAGGCGAGACCTTGCTGCTGCATGGCGCGACCTCCGGCATCGGGGTCACGGCCATCCAGATGGCCAAGGCGGCCGGCGCCAAGGTGATCGCCACCAGCCGCGGCGCCGCCAAGGCGCAGCAGGCCAAGGCCCTGGGCGCCGACGTCTCGGTGGATGTGACGGCCGAGGACTTCGAGGCGGTTTGCAAGGCCGAGGGCGGGGTCGACGTGGTGCTGGACATGGTCGCCGGCCCCTATTTCCCCAAGAACCTGGAGGTGCTCAAGACCGGCGGGAGACTGGTGCATATCGCCTCCCAGGCCGGCGGGACGGTGGAGCTGCCGATCATGAAGATCATGCAGAAGCGCCTGGTGATCACCGGCTCGACCCTGCGGCCGCGCGACGCCGACGAGAAGGCGCGGCTGGCCGGCGAGGTCGAGCGCGTGGTCTGGCCGTGGATCGAGGCGGGCAAGCTGAAGACGGTGATCGATCACACCTTTCCCCTGGCCGAGGCGGGCAAGGCGCAGGCGACGCTGGAAGCCGGCGCCCATCTGGGCAAGGTGATCCTGGTCGTCTGACCGGGCGCCTTGCCGGAATCGACGCACGCGGCCATAAGCGCGGCGCAAGCCGCAAGGGGGAGAGCGACCGCCATGAGAGGGATCGCCGTCTTCAGCGGAACCGCGCACCCGGCCCTGGCAGAGGCCATCTGCGCCGAGCTTCAGATCCCGCTCTCGCCGTCGAAACTGAGCCGCTTCGCCAACGACTGCCTGGAAGTGCAGCTGCAGGACAACTGCCGCGAACGCGACGTCTTCCTGATCCAGCCGGTGGTGGCGCCGGTGCAGGAGCACCTGGTGGAGCTGCTGCTGATGCTGGACGCCGCCCGCGGCGCTTCGGCCGGACGGATCACGGCGGTGATCCCGCACTACGCCTATTCGCGATCGGACAAGAAGGACGCCCCGCGGATTTCCATCGGCGGGCGGCTGGTGGCCGATCTGCTGGTCACGGCCGGGGCCAACCGGGTGCTGACCATGGCCCTGCACTCGCCGCAGGTGCATGGCTTCTTCAACATCCCGGTGGACCACCTGCACGCCCTGAACGAGCTGGCGGCGCACTTCCGGACCCAGGACCTTTCCAACACCGTCGTGGTCTCGCCCGACCTCGGCTACGCCAAGGAGGCGGCGGCCTTCGCGCGCCTGCTGGGCACGCCGGTGGCGGCGGCGGCCAAGCAGCGCTTCCCCAACGACGAGGTGCGCATCAGCACCATCATCGGCGATGTCGCCGGCAAGGACGTGATCATCCTGGACGACGAGATCGCCAAGGGTTCGACGGTGATCGAGCTGATCGCGCGCCTGGGCGAACGGGACGTCCGTTCGATCCGCGTGGCCTGCACCCACGGCCTCTTCGCCGGCGGCGCCGTGGAAAGGATTGGGGCGCAGGCTGGCGTGGTCGAGATCGTCTGCACCGACACCGCCCCCATCCCGGACGCCATCCGGTCGGACAGGCTGAAGGTGCTGTCGATTGCTCCGGCCCTGGCCGAGGCGATCCGGCGCATCCACGAGGGCGAGTCGGTCAGCGCCCTGTTTCATTCGCACTAGAGCGAACCAGCAGACACGGTCGGCGTCGGTGTTGCTCCGAAAGCCGGGGCCGCCATGGCGCGGCCTTTTCACTATGACCGCGACTTCGGCCACGGCGCCTGGCACGACCGGGACTGGCGCGACCACGCGCGGCGGGACAACGACGGCTGGCGCTGGGGCCACCGCCACTACTACGGCCGCGACTATGGCGAGCGGGCATGCTGGTACCAGCGCTGGTGAATCTGGCCTAGACTGACCCGCAAGGGACGTTGACCCCACAGGCCCGGCCTGTGGGGCTTCGGAGTGTCGTGCATGGCCAAGCGCCCTTTCCTGATGATCCTGTCCCTGGCCGGCGCGCTGGAACTCGGCGCCCTCGGCGGGGCGGTCCAGGCTCAGGACGACGCCGCCCGATCGGGCGCCGGCGTAGACGATCAGTACCGCTGCGAGGCCAACTGGACCCGCTGCGCCTATTTCCGCTGCCCGCCCGGGCGCGCCTGCGCGCGAACCAGCGACTGGGAAACGCGGGACTACAGCCGCGGCGTCGACGGCGATGCGCCTGCCCACGACCAATTCTCCACCGGCGATCCCGCCGCGGCCCCCGGCTTCGACCGCCGGTACGATCGGTCCGACGCCACCGGCCAGGCCTATGACCGGCGCCATGACCAGGGGGCCGACGCCGGCGGCTACGACGAGCGCTACGACGGACGGCAGGGCGAGGGCTATGACGAGGACGGCTATGACCGCCGACGCGACCAGGGCGGGGTGAACGACTATGCCCGCAACGGCGGATACGCCGGGACAGTCCCCGGTCAGGCCGGTCCGGCCGAGACCGCGCCGCCCGGCGACGACCAGGACCAGGATGCGGCCGCCGATGACGCGCCGAGCTACCGCTACCAGCACGCGCCAACGGAAACGCAGGCCTGGCAGAACCGCCGAACCGACTGGCGCTGCACCGAGTACGGCAATCGCTGCGCCTATTTCCGCTGCGACTCCGACGGCGAGAACTGCCGCCGGATCAGCGGCTGGTCGTCCCGCGCCGACGCTGATCGCCGGCCGGACTGGGACGGCTGGTAGGGCCGGCAGAATGGTCGCAGCGCGCGATTGACGTTTCACAATGAGCCGCGACGTCCTATAGAAGCATTCACCACACGCCCGGCCGAAAGGCCGGGCGCCGCTGTTTTCAGGACACGCCCCATGAAGACGAAGAAGGGGAGGCCAAGTTGACCGATATCCTTATGCCCAAGGCGACCGCCGTTTGGCTGGTCGACAACACGTCGCTGACTTTCGAGCAGATCGCCGACTTTTGCGGGCTGCATCCGCTGGAAGTCAAAGGCATCGCCGACGGGGAAGTGGCGCGCGACATCCGCGGCGCCGATCCCATCGCCAACGGCCAGCTGACGCGCGAAGAGCTGGACCGGGCCCAGAACGACTCGAAGTACCGCATGAAGGCTCAGAAGAGCCGGCACGCGGAACTCCTGAAGCCGCAGAAGAAGGCGCCGCGCTATACGCCCGTCTCGCGCCGGCAGGACCGTCCGGACGCCATCGCCTGGTTCGTGCGCAACCACCCGGAAGTGACCGACGCCCAGATCAGCAAGATCCTGGGCACCACCAAGGCCACCATTGACCAGGTCCGCAACCGCACGCACTGGAACGCGGCCAACATCAAGCCGGTGGACCCGGTGACGCTTGGCCTGGTGACCCAGCTCGAGCTGGACGCCCTGGTCAAGAAGGCGGCCGAGAAGAAGGCCAAGGACGACGCCAAGCGCGGCATCGTTACGCCGGAAGGCCCATCCCTTCGTCCCGCGTCCGAGACCGGCGTGCTGGAAATGGAGCCCGAAGCCGACCTCGACGAGGATCACTTCGAGGCGGAGGATCACCACGAAGCCGAACACCTCGACGAGGACGACGAGGACTAGGCCCGGGACCGGTCGGCGCCGAGCCTTCCTCCCCACGGGAGGAGGGCCGGGCTGTGTGTGTCGCGGATTGAACCCCTCAGGGCCGGATCAGTGCATTCGCGACCTGAGGGTTTCCATCTGTTCCTTCAATCGCAGCTTCTGTCGCTTCAACTGCATGAGCCTGACATCGTCGCATGATGGCCGGCTGACCTCGTCCTGGATCTCACGTTCGAGCGTCTGGTGACGCATGCCGAGTTCGCGGATACGGGCGTCGATAGCCATGGTTGGCGACTCCTCTTCTTAGGCTGGTGAGAAGCAAACACCCCTCACCCGGGATAGTCAGATCACATATAGTTTCACCGGGGTGTCCGGGCGGATCGGGCGCTCGGGCGCCCAGGCGATAGGCGCGGGAGCTTCGACGAATGGCCGACGGCGGGCAAAGGCGCTTGGTGGTTGGGATTTCCGGCGCCTCGGGGGTGATGTACGGCGTGCGCGCGCTGGACGCCTGCCGGGCGCTGGGGGTCGAATCTCACCTAATCGTGAGCCGGGCGGCGGCCCTGACGCTGGCGCAGGAGACGACGCTGAGCCTGGCCGACCTTTCCGCCAAGGCCGACGTCGCCTATCGCGTGGCGGACATCGGCGCCGCCGTGGCGTCGGGGTCGTTCTCGACCCTGGGCATGATCATCGCTCCATGCTCCATCCGGACCATGAGCGAGATCGCCACGGGCGTGACTTCGTCCCTGCTGACCCGGGCCGCGGACGTGACCTTGAAGGAGCGGCGGCCGCTGGTGCTCATGGTGCGCGAAACGCCCCTGCACCTCGGCCACCTGCGCACCATGGTCAAGCTGGCCGAGATGGGCGCCACCATCGCGCCGCCCCTGCCCGCCTTCTATGCAAAGCCGCGGAGCCTGGAGGACATGGTCGACCAGTCGGTGGGCCGGGCCCTGGACCTGTTCGGCCTGTCGTGGGACCTGGTGCGCCGGTGGGGTGAGGATCTGCCCACGGTCGGCGGAGGGAGCGACTGAACGCCTTGAATCTCTGGGACTTCGCCAATCGTGTACATGCCCAGCCGGGGGTCGAGGCGGCGTGCCTGAGCCTGCAGGACGATCATGGCCAGTGCGTGTCGTTCCTGATGTGGCGGCTGTGGACCCTGGCCGAGCGGCGGCCCGTGGACGGCGTCCTGCTCGGCGACGCGGTGGCGGCGGCCCAGACCTGGGAGGCGGCGGCGACGGCTCCCCTGCGGACCGTGCGCCGGCGGCTGAAGACCTTGCCCTCACAGATCCCGGCCGACGGCCAGGCGCGGCTGCGCGAGGCGATCAAGTCCGCCGAGCTGGAATCGGAACGCCTGCTGCTGCAGGCCCTGGAAGCCATGACGCCGGCCACGGCCGGACTCAATCCCGGCGTCGAGCGGGCGATGCGGACCGCGGCCCTGGCCTGGGGCGGGCCGGCCGCGCCGCCGGCGCTGCTGCGCGTGCTGGCCAAGGCCATCGCCTGACCCGCCTTGCCGAGGGCCGGGCGTCTGCTACACCATCGCCGAATCCGCCCCACGATTTCCGCCGACGAGGGCGTGTTGCATGAACGACGACGAACTTGACGCCAGTTCCGAACCGGCGATCCGGGCCCAGATCGCCCACCTGCGCCAGGAACACCAGGACCTGGACGCCGCGGTCCGCGCCCTGGAGGGGCAACCCCAGGCCGACCAGTTGCAGGTGGCGCGGCTGAAAAAGAAGAAGCTGATCCTGCGCGACCAGATCACCAAGCTGGAAGACGGCCTGACGCCCGACATCATCGCCTAGGGCCTTTCCACGCCTAGAGGGCGGCGGGCGGCTCAACCTGCCGCCACGCGAGCCCGACGCGCTCCGGGCGGGCGCCGCCGGCGCCACCGAAGCGAACATCGGTATGTCGAAAAGTTCCGTCCCCGGCTTGCCCTGACGAACGCGAGAGGCGCAAATCGCCGCCTTCGGCGCCGGGGGGCGAGGCGAGAACGTTCATGGACCTGTATCCGGCCCTGCACATGGCGGCCCAGGCCGCGGCCTTCTGGGTCGCGCTGCTGCTGCTGCAGTTGCTGGTGATGTCGCTGCTGGTGGTGCGCCAGCGCCAGACGCACAAGGTCGAATTCGGCGACGGCGAAGTGCCGTCCCTGGCCCGCGCCATCCGCGCCTTCGGCAACGCGGCCGAATATGTGCCCGCGGGAATAGGGGGGATGATCGCCCTGGCGGCGGTTGGCGCGCCACCGGTGGCCCTGCATATCGCCGGAGCAACCTTGCTGGCGGGCCGCATCGCCCACGGCTTCGCCATCAGCCGTTCTTCCGGCGCGTCCGCGCTTCGAGCCGCGGGCATGCTGCTGACCTGGGTGGCCTACATCTTCCAGATCGTCGCCCTGATGATCTTCGCGCTGATCTAGCCTTCGCCTTCGATCCCGACCGGCAGGGCGGCGCGTCGGCTTGCGGCGACCCTTCGCATCCGCCATATCGCCAGCATGGATGAAAACCTGTTGCAGGATGTCGTCGCGGCCGCCTTGAAGGCCGGCGCCGATTCCGCCGAGGCCGCCTTCGCCGAACGCGCGGCGCTGTCCGTCACCGTCCGCCTGGGCGAGTTGGAGGAGGTGGAGCGCGAGGAGTCGCGGGACCTGGGCGTGCGGGTGTTCATCGGCCAGCGCCAGGCCTCGGTGTCGGGCTCGGACATTTCGGCCGAGGGCCGCGCCAAGCTGGTGGAGCGAGTCGTGGCCATGGCCAGGCTGGCGCCTGAAGATCCCTACGCCGGCCTGCCGCCGGCGGATCGGCTGGCGCGCGGGGCGCATGCGGATCTCGGCGTCTTCGATCCCACCGAGCTCGGGCCGGAGGCGCTGGAGGCGCTGGCTCTGGCCGCGGAGGACGCGGCGCGGGCGGTGGAGGGCGTGACCAACTCCAACGGCGGATCGGCGAGTTGGTCGAACTCCGGCTGGCGGCTGGTGACCAGCGGCGGGTTCTCGGGCGACTATCGCGCCTCCACCTTCGGCCTCTCGGCCCAGTGCATCGCCGGCGAGGGCGCGGCCATGGAGCGCGGCGGCGAGGGCCGGGCGACGCGCTGGCGCGAGGACCTGCCGGCGCCCGAGGCGATCGGTTCGACAGCCGGACGCCGGGCGGTGGCGAGCCTGAACGCGCGCAAGATCGCTTCGACCACCGCGCCGGTGATCTTCGAGAATCGGCTGGCGACATCGCTGCTGGGGCCGCTGATCGGGGCCATTTCCGGCCCTTCGGTGGCGCGGGGCGTCTCGTTCCTGAAAGACAAGCTGGGTCAGCGGATCTTCGCCGAGGGCGTGACGCTGAGTGACGATCCGCACCGGGTGCGCGGGCTGGGCTCGTCGCCCTTCGACGACGAAGGCGTGGCCAACCGGCCCATGGACATCATCGCCGACGGCGTGCTGACGACCTGGCTGCTGAATTCGAGTTCGGCGCGGCAACTGGGGCTGGAAACCACGGGCCACGCCTCGCGCGGCCTGGCCGGCCCGCCCGGCGTCGGCCCCTCGAACCTGACCCTCAAGCCCGGTGACCTGGACCAGGCGGGCCTGATGAAGGCGGCCGGCAAGGGCGTCCTGGTCACCTCGATGTTCGGACCGTCCCTCAACGCCAACACCGGCGACTGGTCGGTGGGGTGTTCCGGCTTCTGGTTCGAGAACGGCGAGATCGCCTATCCGGTGACGGAGATCACCGTGGCGGGCAATCTGCTCGACATCTATGGGCGACTGGTCCCCGGATCGGACCTGGAGTTCCGGGGCGCTTCCAACGCCCCGTCGATCCTGGTCGACGCCCTGGCCATCGCGGGCAAGTGAACGACGACCTCGATCTGATCCTGTCGGCGGCCCAGGAGGCCGGGGCGCTGATCCTGGAGCGGCGCGAGGCGGGCCTGACGGTGGAGTACAAGGCGAACAATTCGCCGGTGACCGACGCCGACCTGGCGGCCGACGCCCTGTTGACCGAGCGCCTGCGCACGGCGCGCCCGGACTATGGCTGGCTGTCCGAGGAGACCGCCGACAATCCCGAACGTCTGGAGCGACGGCGCATTTTCCTGGTCGATCCCATCGACGGGACTCGCGCCTATGCGCGCGGTCGGCCATGGTTCGCGGTGTCCATCGCCGTGGTGGAGGATGGGGCTCCGGTGGCCGGCGTGGTGCTGGCGCCGGCGCTGGACGAGACGTACACGGCCGTGGCGGGCGGGGGCGCCTTCCTGAACGGCGAGCGGATCGTCCACAGCGGCCGGACCGACCTGGCGGACGCCGCCATGGTCGGCGACAAGGCCCTGTTCGCCCATCCGGCCTGGCACACCCCCTGGCCGCCGATGCGGATCGAGAGCCGCAACTCCCTGGCCTATCGGATGTGCCTGGTGGCCAGCGGCGCCTTCGACGCGGCGGTGGCTCCGGGGGACAAGAGCGAGTGGGATCTGGGCGCGGCGGACCTGATCGCGCGGGAGGCCGGGGCGGTCATCTGCGACCGCCACGGCCAGCCGTTCGTCTATAATCGCCCTGATCCCAGCCACGCGGGCCTTGTCGCCTGCGCGCCGGGGCTGGCGACATTGATCCTTAACAGGCTCCGGCCTATCGAGGGCGACAGATAGCCCTCAGCCCTTGAGGCCCCCTGAAATGCCCGAATCCCAGCTTCTGCACCTCGTGATCGGCGGCGAACTGAAGGACATCGGCGGGACCGAGTTCCGCGACCTGTCCAAAATCGACCTGGTCGGCGCCTATCCGAACTACACCCTGGCCTATCAGGCCTGGAAGTCCCACGCCCAGGCGACGGTGGACAACGCCCACATGCGCTATTTCATCATCCACGCGCACAAGCTGCTCGACCCGGATTCCGACCACCATCCGGCGCATGACCACTGAAGGCGGACGTCACTCGCGCCGCAGCAGGCGATCGGCCAGCAGCGTGCCCCACCATTGGGCGCGGAAGTCGGCCTTGATGGCAGGCGGATCGTAGGCTGGGCTTTCCACCCACTGCAGGAACGTCAGGCCCTGGGGCTCGGCCTCGGCCAGGTAGCGTTCGAAGACATAGTCCAGCACGCCGGTGAGCCCGGCGCGCACGTGCAGATAGCGCGGCGAGAGCTGGTCCAGGGCCTCGCGGATCGGGCGGCCCTGGCGGAAGTGCATGTAGAGCACCGCCATCAGCCCGGCCCGGTCCGCCCCGGACTTGCAGTGCATCAGGACCGGGTATTGCAGGTCGTCGAAAAGGGCCTTGGCGCCCAGGATCTGCTCGCGGGTCGGCGCTTCGCGCGAGGCGACGGTGAAGTCGCGCAGGATGAGGCCGTGACGGCGGCAGGCGTCCCGTTCGAAGGCGTAGAAGCTGGCGCCGAAGCCGCCCCTCAGGTTGACCACCGTGCGCACGCCTTGCCGCGCCCAGGCGCCAAGCTGGAAGGGCCAGGGCTGGTTGGCGCGGATCATGTCGCCAGGCAGGCGATGGGCGTTAGAAAAGCCCAGCCGCAGATAGGCGTGATCGTTCCAGAGATAGTCCAGGTAGGCCATGAGCCGTCCGCGCGGGGTGGTGAGGTCGAAGGTGGGCACGCGGGGTCCTGATCTGGTCCGGCCGCCTACGTAGGGCCGGCGGGGCGGCGATGCAAAGGCGCCGGCGAGGGCGCGGCGCTTGACAGCGACGGCGGCGCGGATGACGGCTGCGGCGATGAGCGAGGCGGACAGCGTCGGCGAGGTTGGCGCGGGGACGGTGATCACCCGCCTGGCGCGGACCTACCTGGCCTCGCGCTGGGCGACGCTGGCCTTCGCCCTGGCGGCGGCGGCGATCTTCGCGGGACTGCAGGGCCTGCTGCTCAAACTGCTGCAGCCGGCGGTCAACGACCTGGTCGTCCATCCCAGGCCCGGCGCCCTGGTGCGGCTGCCGCTGATGATCGGCGCCCTGGCGGTGGGGCGCGGCCTGGCGCAGGTGGGCCAGGCCCTGGCGGTCAACCGCATCGGCAACGGCGTGGTGGGCGACCTGCAGCGCGATCTGTTCGCGGCGCTGGTGGGGTCGGACCTGGCGCAGTTGCGGGGGGCCCACACCGGCGCCCACGTCACCGCCTCGCTCTATGACACGGGCCTGGTCCGCGACGCCTTGCCGAGCGGGCTGGTGGCCCTGGTGCAGCAGAGCCTGGCCCTGGTCGGGGCCTTGTGGGTGATGGCCCTGATGGACTGGCGCCTGACGCTGGTCATCCTGCTGGCGGGGCCGCTGGTCGGCGCCGTCCTGCGCCGCTACGCCCGGAGGACGACGCGCGCCGCCAAGGGGGCGATGGACTCCACCGCCGCCCTGGCCCGGGTGATCCTGGAGAGCCTGGCCGGGGTGCGGGTGGTGAAGCTGGAGCAGCGCGAGGCCTTCGAGACCGAAAGGGTGTCACGGGCGATCGCCGAGCGCCGCGCGCACCTGGTCAACGCCGACAACGCCCGGGCCACCGCCGCGCCGGTGTCCGAAACCCTGACCATGCTGATCACGGCCGCCGTGCTGGCCTACGAGGGCTGGAAGGCGACCACCCAGGCGCCGGACGCCGGGGCCTTCACGGCCTTCCTGGCGGCGCTGCTGGTGGCGGGGCAGTCGCTGCGCCAGGTGGCCAACCAATCGACGGTGCTGGCGCAAGGGGCCGCCGCCGGCCGCCGCCTACTGGCGTCGCTGGACGCACGTCCGGCCATCCGCGACGCGGCGGACGCCGCGCCCCTGGCGCGTCCGCCGGAAATCCTGGCGTTCGAGAACGTCGGCTTCGCCTATTCGGACGGCGCGCCGGTTCTGCGTGACGTCAGCCTGGCGGTCCGGCGCGGCGAGATCGTCGCCCTGGTCGGCCCGTCGGGCGGCGGCAAGAGCACCCTGATGAACCTGGCCCCTCGGTTCAACGACGTGACGGCGGGCCGGGTGACCCTGGACGGGCGGGACATCCGCGCCCTCACCCTGGCCTCGCTGCGCTCGCAGATCGCCCTGGTCACCCAGGAGCCGTTCCTGTTCGACGACACGGTGGCGGCCAACATCGCCTACGCCCGGCCGGACGCCAGCGACGGCGAGATCGAGGCGGCGGCCAGGGCGGCGGCGGCGCACGACTTCATCGCCGCCTTGCCGGAGCGCTACCAGTCACGGGTGGGGGAAGCGGGCCTGCGCCTCTCGGGCGGGCAGCGGCAGAGGATCGCCATCGCCCGCGCCTTCCTGAAGGATGCCCCCGTCCTGCTGCTGGACGAGGCGACGAGCGCCCTCGACCGCGAGAGCGAGGCCCAGGTGCAGGCCGCCCTGACGCGGTTGATGGCCGGGCGCGCGACCCTGATCATCGCCCATCGGCTGTCGACGGTGCGCGAGGCGACGCGGATCTATGTGCTGGACGAGGGCCGGGTGGTCGAGACCGGCGATCACGAGAGCCTGGTGCGCCAGGGCGGCCTCTACGCCCGCCTGGCCGGAACCCAGCTGGCGGAGCCGGCGGCGTCATGAAAAGGCTGCTGCGGCGCGCCGCCGTGCAGAGTCTGCTGGCCCTGATCGTGGCGGCCTATCTGCGCCTGCTGTTTCTGACCATGCGCTGGCGCCTGGAGGGCGTGGAGAAGGCCGCCGCTCTGGTGGATGGGCCGGAAGGGCTGATCGTGCTCTTCTGGCATGGCCGCATTGTCACGGCGATGGCCTGCCGCCGGCTGCTGAAGCGCAAGCCGCGCTACGCCCTGGTGTCCCTGTCGCGCGACGGCGCCTTCATCGCCAAGGCGGCCGAATGGGTGGGCGTGCCGACAATCCGCGGATCCATGGCCAACGCCGCCAAGGCGACCTCGAAGGGCGGCGCCCAGGCCCTGTGGGCGTTGGTTCAGGCCCTTCGCGACGGCGCAGCGACGATCGTCACCCCTGATGGTCCACGGGGCCCGAACCAACGGATGTCGGAAGGGGCGGTGCAGCTCGCCAAGCTGTCCGGGGCGCCCGTGATGCTCTGCGGCTTCGCCGCCACGCCCGCCCTGGCGGCCAAGAGCTGGGACGCGGCGCGATTCCCCCTGCCCTTTTCACGCGGCGTGGTGGTGGCCGACGGCCCCTGGCGGGTGGCGGCGGATGTGGAAGATCAGGCCCTGGAGGAGGTGCGCCAGGACTGGGAGGCGCGAATGCGGGCCGTCCAGGCCCGAGCCGACGGCCTCGCCCTGGAGCGCGCCGATTGATCGGTCGCGGCGCCGGTGGGACAAGGCCAGGGTGAACCGCCCCCTCAGCCTTCGTCTCTATGCCGCGATCGCCGCCGTCGCCAACTTGGCCGCACCGGCGCTGCTGCGTCGCCGAGCCCGTAGGGGCAAGGAAGATTCCCCGCGGCTGGCCGAACGACTGGGCCGGGCGAGCCGGCCGCGTCCGCAAGGTCCCCTGGCCTGGGTTCACGCGGTGAGTGTCGGCGAGGCGATCTCCGTGCTGCCGATGATCGCGCGGCTTCGCGCGGCCCGCCCCGACCTGGCCATCCTGCTGACCACAGGCACCCGGGCCTCGGCCGAGATCCTGGCCACGCGGCTGCCCGACGGGGTGATCCACCAGTTCGCGCCCGTCGACACGCCGCAGGCGGTCGGCCGGTTCCTCGCTCACTGGCGCCCGGGGTTGGCTCTCTTCGCCGAGAGCGAGCTTTGGCCGAACCTGATCCTGGCCGCAAAGGCCTCGGGCGTGCGCCTAGCCCTGGTGTCGGCCCGGATCACCGAGCGCAGCGCCCGCAACTGGAGGCGCGCGCCGAGGGCCGCCGCGGCGATCCTGCGCGCCTTCGATCTGATCCTGGCGCAGGACGACGACACGGACCGCCGCCTGACCGGCCTGGGCGGGCGGGTCGAGGGCCGCCTGAACCTCAAGGAGATCGCCGAGCCCTTGCCGGCCGACCCCGAGGCGCTGGCGGCGCTGAGGGCGGGCGTCGGCGGACGCCCCGTGATCCTGGCCGCCAGCACGCACGAGGGCGAGGAGGCGATGATCGCCGAGGCCGTCGCGGCCCTTCCAGGGCCGACACCCCTGCTGGTGATTGCGCCCCGCCATCCCGCGCGGGCCGAGGCGATCGCGCATGCGCTGGCGCCTCAACCCGCCGCCCGTCGCAGCCTCGGCGAACCGCTCTGCGCGCAGACCCGCGTCTATCTGGCGGACACGCTGGGGGAGCTTGGGCTGTTCTACCGACTGGCCGACATCTGTGTGATGGGCGGCAGCCTGGTTCCGGGGATCGGCGGGCACAATCCCCTGGAAGCCGCCCGCCTGGGCTGCGCGATCGTCAGCGGCCCGCATGTGGCGAACGCCCAGGCGATCTACGACGCCATGGCGACGGTGGGATGCGTGCTGCCGATCTCGGGCGCGGATGACCTGGCGACGACCCTCGACCATCTGCTGGCCAACGCGCCGGCGCGCGAGGCCCTGGGGCGCAATGCGAGGGCCTTCGCCGAGGAGCGGCGGGGCGATTGGGACGCCGCCTGGGAGAGGATGGCGCCGATGGTTCCACGGGCATGAGGCTGGCGACACCGCGCTGGTGGTACGTGCGCGACGGTGCGCCGATGCGCGTCACGCGGATGGTGCTGACGCCGCCATCCTGGATCTGGGCCTGGGCGACGGCGCGTCGGCTGCGCTCGGGCCGGCCGCTCGATCCCGGCGCGCCGGTAGTTTGCGTGGGCAATGTCACCATGGGCGGAACCGGCAAGACGCCGGTGGTGCGCGCCATCGCCCGGCGGCTGGCCGCGCGCGGACGAACCGTGGCGGTGCTGTCGCGCGGCCATGGCGGACGGCTGACGGGACCGGTTCGTGTCGACGCCCAGCGCCATGCGGCGGCGGATGTCGGCGACGAGCCGCTGATGCTGGCCGGTGACCAGACCGTCTGGATCGCGCGAGACCGCGCCGCGGGCGCCCAGGCCGCCGTTGCCGGCGGGGCGGACGTTATCGTGATGGACGATGGCTTCCAGAGCCCCGCGGTGAGGAAGACGCTGTCCCTCGTGGTGGTGGATGGAGAGACCCGGCGCGACGAATGGCCGTTCGGGGACGGGGCGGTGTTTCCGGCAGGCCCCATGCGCGAGCCGCTGGCCGCGGGCCTGGCAAGGGCGGACGCGGTGGTGGTGCTGCTGCCGGCCGATCTGCCCCAGGCCGAACCGGACCTGATCGGGCAGTTCGGCGCCCTGCCGGTTCTGATCGCGCACCTTGAGCCCGTCTCGCCGCCGCCGCCCGGCCCGCAGCTCGCCTTCGCGGGCATCGGCAAGCCGTGGAAGATGGAACAGGCGCTGATCGCCGCCGGCTGTGAGCTGGTCGACTTCGCCCCTTTCCCGGACCATGCGCGGATTCCGGAGGGCGTGCTGCGCTTCCTGGCCAAGCGTGCGAACGCTCTAGGCGCTGGACTGCTGACCAGCGAAAAGGACTGGGCGCGTCTGACGCCGACCTGGCGGGCGGGCGTCACGCCCTGGCCCGTCAAGGTTCGCTTCGATGACGAGGAGGCGCTGGACGCCCTCCTCGCCCGGGCCGGCCTTTAGACCGCGCCCGCCTTCTCCGCGAACCGCCAGGCGGCCGCACCTAGGGCCGGCACGCGCTCGGCCATGGCCGCCGCCTGCGGGCTGTTGGCGGTGCCGTCGCGGGCGCGGCCGACAATGCCCTGAATGATGCCGGCCAGACGGAAGATGTTGTAGGCGAAGTACCAGTTCAGATCCGGCAGGCCCGACCGGCCCGTCAGACGACAATATTCGGCGACATATTCGTCCATCGTCGGAATGCCGTGCGCCTTGAGGTCCGGCAGGGCCGCGATGGAGCCGTTGACCCACTGCATGAGCAGGTTGGTGAAGTCTGCCAGGGGGTTGCCGATGGTGGACAGCTCCCAGTCCAGCACCGCGATCACCCGCGGTTCGGTGGGGTGCATGATCATGTTGTCCAGGCGGTAGTCTGCGTGGACGATCGAGGTCTGGTCGTCCTCGGGACAGGACTTGGGCAGCCACTCGATCAGGCGCTCGACGCTGTCGATGTGCTGGGTCTCGGAAGCCTTGTACTGTTTCGTCCAGCGGTCGATCTGGCGCATCATGTAGTTGCCCTGGCGACCGAAGTCCTCAAGGCCGATGGCGCGGTAGTCGGTGTTGTGCAGGTCGGCCAGGGTCTTCAGCGCCGCCATGTGGATCGCATGGCGCTCGGCCGGCTGGTACTGCGGCAGTGTCTGGTCCCAGAGGATGCGGCCCTCGACCATGTCCATCACGTAGAACATGGTGCCGATGACCCCTTCGTCCTGGCAAAGGCCATAGGTGCGCGGCACCGGGAAACCCGTCGGGCCGAGGGCCGAGATCACCCGGTATTCGCGGTCGACGGCGTGAGCGGAGGGCAGCAGCTTGCCCGGCGGCTTGCGCCGCATGACGTATTTCCGGGTCGGGGTGCTGAGCTGATAGGTCGGGTTCGACTGGCCGCCCTTGAACTGGCGCACCTCGAGCGGACCGACGAAGCCCTCGACATTCGCCTTCATCCACGCTTCCAGACGGGATTCGTCGAACCGGTGTGATTCCGCGACGTCCTTAGTGCCTGTGTTGAGCTGTTCCCGAGCCTGTTCAGCCGCGTCGGCCATGGACTTCCTCGCCTCTTACATTTGTTTGAAATGACTTTAGCGACCAGGGCGATGGCTTGCAAAGCCGCATGACGCTAGGGCGCCCTGGACAAATCTCTCTAGCCCAGCGCCCTCCAGCCGATGTCGGTCCGGCAAAATCCGGCGGGCAAATGAATGAGTTTTATGGCGGCGTAGGCGCGCTCGCGTGCCTGCCGCAAATCCTTGCCGGTGGCGCAGACGTTGAGGACCCGCCCTCCCGCCGAAACCAGGGCGCCATCCTCGCGGCGCGCTGTTCCCGCATGGAACACGACCACGCCAGGGCCAAGGTCGCCTTCAGCGCCTGAGATGACGTCGCCGGTGCGCGGCGTGCCCGGATAGCCTTCGGCGGCCAGCACGACGCAGATGGCCGCCTCGTCGCGCCAGACTGGCGGCGGCGCCTCGCCGAGCCGCCCATTCGCACAGGCGACCAGGAAGGGAACCAGATCGCTCTCAAGGCGCAACATCAGCACCTGACATTCCGGGTCGCCGAAGCGAACATTGAACTCGATGAGCTTCGGACCGTCGGCGGTGACCATCATCTCGCAGAAAATGACGCCTCGATACGGCGCGCCCTCGGCGGCGATGCCTTTGAACGCCGGTTCGACCAGAGTTCGGCGCGCCGCCTCCACCACGGCCGGCGAAAGGACTGGCGCGGGCGCGTAGGTCCCCATGCCGCCGGTGTTCGGCCCCTTTTCCCCGTCGAAAGCCCGCTTGTGATCCTGGACCCCGCCGAAGATCATGCTGGCTTCGCCGTCGCAGAGGGCGAACAGCGATGCGATCTCGCCCTCGAGATATTCTTCGATGACGACGCGCGCGCCTGACGCGCCGAAGCGGCCGCCCAGAATGTCGTCTATGGCAGCCTCGGCCTCGCCGAGATCGGCGGCGATGACCACGCCCTTACCGGCGGCCAGGCCGTCCGCCTTGATCACGTAGGGCGCGGTGAAGCCTGCGAGGAAGGCCTTGGCAGGCGCGGCGTCATCGAACACGCCGTAGCGGGCCGTCGGCAGGCCGTGCCGATCGGCGAACGCCTTGGTGAAGGCCTTCGAAGTCTCCAGGCGGCCAGCCGCGGCGCTCGGACCGAAGCAGGGGATAGCCGCCTCGGCCAGGCGATCAGCCAATCCGGTCTCCACGGCCGTTTCCGGACCGATGACCACGAGATCGGCCTTCATCTCCCTGGCCAGGGCCACCATGCCGACGACGTCGGTCGCCTTCACGTCACGCACCTCGCCCAACGCCGCCATGCCGGGATTGCCAGGCGCGAAGACCAGACGCCGGGTCAGCGGCGACTGGGCGATCTTCCAAGCCAGGGCGTGTTCACGCCCGCCGGATCCGACGATAAGAATATTCATGCGAGGGGCTTTCGCCCGACCGCTCCCGCCGGTCAAGAAGGGGGGCTGGACGGCGCCCGCCCCGCGCTAGGATTGTGGCGGCGGTTGCGCCGCGGCCTGGGTCGAAACGGGGAAGTAGGCCGTGAACGCGGCGCCGGCCCCTTCGACACTCTCGACCATCAAGCCGCCCCGGTGGCGGTTCATGATGTGCTTGACGATCGCCAGACCCAGCCCGGTGCCCGAGCGTTCGCCGCCGCTCTTCTGGCCTTCGACCCGATAGAACCGTTCGGTCAGCCGGGGCAGGTGCTCGCGAGCGATCCCGGGGCCACTGTCCCGGACGGTCAGGGCCACATAGCGCAGGCCAGCGGCATGGTCCGGCGTCAGCAGGGACAGGTGAGCGGCGCCAGGGGTGCGAGGTGCGCCAGCCTCGGCCACGTCAAGGTTCTGTCGCAAGTCCAGGGTCACCTCGCCGTGGGACGCCGAGTATTTCAAGGCGTTCTCGACCAGGTTCTGAACGACCTGCAGAATCTGGTCGCGGTCGCCGGTGACCACGGCCTCGCCGCGCGGGGGTAGGGAAGACTTGAAGCTGACGCAGCGCTCGGCGGCGATGGGGCCCAGCGCATCGACAACGTCGATGACCGCCAGCGCCAGGTCGACCTTGCCCAAGGGGGGGACGTGCTCGTTGAGCTCAATGCGGCTCAGGGACATCAAATCCTCGATCAGGCGACGCATCCGCTCTGCCTGGATCTGCATGATGGCGAGAAACTTGTCGCGCGCCGCCTCATCGTCGCGGGCGTGGCCGCGAAGTGTCTCGATGAAGCCGGCCAGGGAGGCGAGCGGCGTGCGAAGCTCGTGACTGGCGTTGGCTAGGAAGTCGGCGCGGGTCCGCTCGGCACGGCGCACTTCGGTCTCGTCGCGAAGGACGAGAAGGGCCAACCGACCGACCCCGTCCGCGGGAAGCGGCTGAGCCAGCGCGCGCCAGACCCGGTCTTGCGCGCCTCCTGGCTGGTAGGCCGCTTCGCCCGTGACGCCGCCGAACAGCGCCTCATCGACGGCCTCGAGCACCTCCGGGGTCCGTACGGCAGTCGCCAGCGGGCCTGAGCCGCGGGTGATCCTGAACAGGTCGCGGGCCGCGGCGTTCGCGAAAATGAATCGGCGGTCGATGAGATCGTCTGGATCCTGGCCGGCGACCAGAAGAATCGGGTCGGGTAGGATCTCGATGGCCAAGGTAAAGGGCGGAGCGAATTCGGCCGCGGTGGCCTCGCCCCGGACCGCCGGCGCATCAGAAGTCCTTGATGGCCGGGGCCTTGAATTCGCGACAGCCAGCACCGCGGCGCCGACCAGCGCGGCGGCGCCGAGCGCGACCGGAAGCGACGGGTGCGTCGCAAGGAGTGCGAGCGAGCCGCCCCCGGCGATACAGGCGGCGAGCGCTCCCCGCCAGGGCTCTGGACCAGTCATCTTGTTCGAGAGGCGCGAAGGGTCGGACACGGCGCGATGATTCGAGTGACTCGTCCCCGGAAGAAAACCCTCATGTCATTGACAGATGTGTCGTCCGCATGACAGCGCCAACGCCTTTTGGCGGAAAACCAGAGCCACCTTGAAAGGCGCCCAATTGCGGTCGTAATAGGCATGCCCCTAGCGGGTGAGATCGCGGCGAGAGAGAATCCGTTCTGATGATGCGTAGGTCCCTCGTCGCGGCAGTCGCCGTCGCTCCGCTCCTGGCCGTGCTGGGCGGGCAAGTGCGCGCCGAAACCCAGATCACCACCGCGACCACCGCGCCGGTCGCCACGGCCACCGTGAAAAGCGGCGCGCCCGACGACATCACGATCACCAGCGCCGGTTCGGTCTCGCCGACGGCGGCCACCAGCCCCGCCGTGACGCTCAACAGCAGCAACGCGGTCACCAACGCCGGGGCGATCAGTTTCAAGGATCTGAACAATGCCACAGGCATTCAGGTCCTGGGCGGCAACACCGGGCAGGTCACCAACAGCGGCACGATCTCCATCACCGAATCCTACGCCGCTACGGACACCAATTCAGACGGCGTCGTGGATGGTCCATGGTCCAAGCAGACGGGCGGCACTGGCGTCCAGGTATCCGGCGGCGTCTTCACAGGCGGCCTTACCAACACTGGCGGCATCACGGTCCAAGGCAACGGCGGCCGCGGCATTTCCATCCAGAGCGAGATGACGGGCTCGTTGCTGGGCTTCACCGTTTCGCCGCTGCCCATCACGTCGAGCAGCAACAGCACCATCACTTCCGGCTCCGTGAACGTGACCGGGGACAATGCGATCGGCGTATCGGTGACGACGACTGGCAAGGTCGACGGCGACGTCAAGCTTGGTACGGTCACGGCGCAAGGAGCCGGCGCCACCGCCGTTTCGATCCTGGGCGGGGTCGGGGGCGCGGTGGTTTTCAACGGAGCGGTAACGGCGAACGGATATCGCACGACCTCGCCAACCACGACGGCGGCAACCTTGGCCACCTATACCGCCGACGAACTCCAGCAGAGCGGTTCGGCGGTCGTCATTGGCGCGGATATCGGCAAGGGCATCCTGATCACAGGCGTGCCCAAGACGACAGACGCAACCAACCCAGACAGCGATTCAAACGGCATTCCTGACGCCAAACAGGCGGGCGCCATTGCCGTCTATGGCAGTGCGCCGGCCGTTCAGATCGGCGTGGCGGGCGCCACGGTTTCGGTCGGCAACCTGACCCAGGTGGACACCGGCTACGGCTTTGTGAACCAGGGCTCGATCACCGCGAGCGGCATCTACACGAAAGCCACGGCGCCAAACCTTCCCGCGTCGGTCTCGGCGACGGCGGTGCAGATCGGCGTCACGGGCGACAGCGGGAGTTCCTCGATCTCGGGCGGCGTGCACAACACGGGCACGATCGCGGCGACTGCGCTCGACGCGAACGCCACCGGGGTATTCGTGACTACCGGCGGGACGACGCCGAAGATCGTCAACGACGGGACCATCGTCACGTCGTCGACCAGCAATGTCACCATCGATCCCGGCGCCGGTCGGCCTCAGTCGACCGGCATCCTGATCGGCGCGGGCGCCAACGTCGCCAGCCTGACCAACACCGGCACCATCGCGGCGGTCATGACCGGGACGATCGCGCCGACGGTGACCGGCACCATTGGGGACGCTGGCGCCATCGTCGACAAGTCGGGCACGTTGCTGAGTGTGGCAAACACCGGCACGATCAATGCGACGGTGAGCCAGACGGTCACTCCTGCCCCCGCCGTCGGCACCGCCGCCGCAGCAGACACTCCGACCGCCACCGCGATCGACCTTTCGATGGCGACAAGCGGCGCTACTATAGCGCAGACGCAGTCGACGGTGACGAACGCCGCTGCGCCGACAATCACCGGCGCCATCCGATTTGGCTCCGGCGCCGACCTCCTCAGTGTTCAGGCGGGGACGGTCACCGGCAACATAGACTTCGGGGCCGGTGCGGACACACTGACCATCAACGGCGACGCGAATACCAAGGTCACCGGCGCGATCAGCGACTCTGATGGCGCGCTGACGATCAATGTTATGAACGGGACGCTGAGCAATACCAGCACCGCCGCCGTCAATGTCACCTCCGTCAATGTCGGTTCAAGCGGCACGGTGCTCATCTCGGCCGATCCAGCGAACAACAAGAACACCACCTTCGTGGCCAGCGGCAATTCGACCATCGGCGCCGGCGCGACGTTTGGCCTGACCTTGCAGAGTCTGCAGACGAACCTGACACAGAACTACACCGTGATTCAGGGCGCCCAGGGTTCGATCACCGCCTCGACGTTTGGGAGCGGGCAGCTTTCGAACGCGCCCTTCTTCTTCGCGGCAACCACGGCCGTGACGCCCGACAGGGATCAACTCGTCCTGACCGTGACTCGCAAGTCCGCAGCGCAGTTGGGCTTCAACAGCGCCGAAGCCGCAGCTTACGATCAGGTCTTCAACGCCCTTGTGCAGGACAGTGACATTCAAAAGGCGCTGTTGGCCCAGACGACTCGTTCGGGACTTGTCACGCTCTACGATCAGTTGCTCCCCGACCAAGGACAAGGTGTCTTCGACACCTTGGACCAGGCGACCCAGTCGATCGCCGGTCTGACGGCGCAGACGCCGGACGCGGGCACGCGGGTGGCCGGCACCAGCCTCTGGCTGCAGGAGGTGAACGAGCGGGTTAAACGCCGTAGCGGTGACACGCTCGGATCCCAGAGCCAGATGTTCGGTCTGGTCGGCGGCTATGAGCGCATGGGGGCCGGCGGTGGCGCGCTGGGCGTCACCTTCTCGTACATGAACATTCAGGATCGGGATTCGGCTTCGGCAGTTGGCGAGCACACTGTGGCCTCCCTGCTGGAGGCCGGCGCCTACTACCGCAGGGCGATCGGTGGGCTGCGGTTCTCCGCCCGGGGTGCGGGCGGCTACGCCTTCTTCCACGAGGATCGACAGTTCGTCTACACGGGCGTCTCGAAGCGGGCGTTGTCCAACTGGGGGGCCTTCTTCGCTGACGCCCATGTCGGCACGGCCTATGAGGTCCACGTCGGTCGATTCTATGCCCGTCCTGAGATCTCCGCCGACTACCTCTACCTTCGCGAGAACGGACACACCGAGTCTGGCGGCGGCAATGGCTTCGACTTGAGTATCGCGTCGCGGGCCAGCCACCGGCTTTCCGGCGAAGCAATCCTTACCCTAGGCACCCAGTTCGGCCGCGACACGTGGCTGCGCCCGGAAATCCGCGGCGGCTACCGCAAGATATTCTCAGGCAATCTCGGCGACACGACGGCTCAGTTCACCAGTTCGACGACCCCCTTCACCCTGAGCGGCGCGCCGGACACTGGCGGCTGGTTCACGGTTGGCTTCTCCCTGAAGGGCGGCACGAACCTGTCCTACCTCGCCATCGAAGGCGACGCAGACTTCCGTGACGGCGAACAGCGCTACGACCTGTTCCTGTCGGGTCGGTCGATGTTCTAGCAACCAGGCCGGCTGGAGCCGGCCTCTCTTCGACCAAGTCCAGATCCCACGTCCCAACTGCCGGCGATAGAATCCCTGAGGCTGCGCGCCATAAAACTATATCGACCCGATGGGGTTTATAGATTTTATGTACGCGCGAAAGGCCGAGAACGGCGCGAGGGGATTGGCAATGACGAATTCGAGAAATGGAAAGCGCTGGATTCTGGGCGGCGGGGCGGCGCTCGCCTCGCTCGTGTGGGCCAGCCACGCCGCGGCGGCTTCGGCGCAGGATCAGGAAGCGAGGATCGCCAAGCTCGAGGCCGCCGTGGCGGCCCTTCAGGCCCAGGTCGCCGATCAGACTGCGCTGAAGCAAGAGAACGCCAGTCTTCGCGCTGAGGACGGAGATCTGCGGGCAGAGGTCGAAACGCTGCAGGCCCAGGTCTTGGATTTGAAGTCCTCTACGTCCGCCCAAATTCAGGATGTCCGAACAGCGCAGGCGGCCACTACCACCAGCCTTGGCGGCGGCAAGCCGGTTCTGTCGACCGCGGACGGCGCGTTCACCTTCGCGCCGCACGGCGTCCTTCAGTTCGATGCGGCGCAATACTTCCAGGATGCAGCTGGCAACACCGCCACAGACCTTCGCAGGGACGGACCTGCGATCGGTACGAGCGGCATCGACGCCGCCCACGCCCGCCAACTGAAGGATGGCACACTGTTTCGTCGCGCAAGACTTGGCGCTGACGGTACGGCCTTCAAGGATTTCGACTATCGAATCTTGCTGGATTTCGGCGGGGCAGGCGTCGAGAACGCCGGACAGCTCTACGAGGGCTGGGTCCAGTACACCGGCCTGAAACCCCTTAAGGTCCGACTTGGCGCCTTCTCTCCATCGCTCGGACTTGAAGATCAGGGCTCCACGAACGGCATGCCGTTCCTTGAGCGGCCCGGCCCGTCGGACACGGCCAGAGCCCTGGCGGGCGGCGACACGCGCACCGCCATCCAACTGTTCGCCAATGGAGATCACTGGTTCGCCGCAGGCGCGGTGACGGGTCGAACGATCGGCGTCATCAACACCGGGACCGCAAGCGCCACCGCCCAGACCTACTCCGATCAGTTGGGCCTGACTGGCCGCATCGCTTTTCAACCGTTCCATGGTTACGACTGGCTGATCCAGACCGGCGTCCACGGCAGTTATGTGGTCCATCCCGCCAACACGGCCGGCCCAGGCGCAACAGGGGCCACATCCCTGGCCAGCTATGGCGTGCGCCTGAACGATACGCCTGAACTGCGGGTCGACGGGACGAAGTTCATCGACACCGGAACGATCAACGCGCGCCACGCCGACACCATCGGGCTCGAACTGGCGGCGCAAAAACGCAATCTGTTCCTGCAGGCTGAATACGAGTCCTTCAACGTCGAGCGTTCGGACGCCGGCGTCTCGAACCCGCATTTCTATGGCTGGTACGTGGAGGGGACCTGGATCCTCACCGGCGAGGCGCGCAAGTTCAACGCAGGCACGGCGGCGTTCGACGCCCCACCGGTCGATCACCCGTTCAAGCTGCACGGCGGCGGCTGGGGGGCCTGGGAGTTCGGCCTGAGGTATTCCGAAATGAACCTCAACTACAGGGCCGGCGACGCCGGCACGGCCCTGGCAACGACCACCGTGGGAGGTTCAATCACCGATGGGATCCGCGGCGGCGACCAGAAGATCTGGACGGTCGGTCTGAACTGGTACTTGAACCCGATCTTTCGCCTGATGTTCGACTACGAACACGTCACCATCGACAGGCTCTCGCCCAACGCCACCGCCTACTCGACCCCGGTCGGCGCCCAGATCGGCCAATCCTACGACGTCATCGCCATTCGCAGCCAGGCGGCGTTTTAGCTACGCCCCGAAAGGATTCCCATGACTCATCGCGATCCCTCTCGACGCGCCCTTCTGGCGCTGGCGGCCGGCGGCGGCGCCCTCATCTCGGCGCCCGCCATAGTCGGCCGCGCCTCTGCCGCCACGGCGCCTGGCGCGCTGACGTTGCTCAACGTCAGCTACGATCCCACGCGCGAACTCTACAAGGATATCAACGCGGCCTACGCGGGCTATTGGAAGCAACGGACTGGCCAGACGCTCAACATCCAGCAGAGCCACGGCGGGTCAGGTAAGCAGGCGCGTTCCGTGATCGACGGGCTGCAGGCCGACGTCGTAACGCTCGCGCTCGCCTACGACATCGATGAGATCGCCGCACGCGCCCACCTGCTACCGGCGAACTGGCAGACTCGCCTGCCGAACAATTCCACCCCTTACACTTCGACGATCGTCTTCCTGGTCCGCAAAGGAAATCCTTGGAAGATCCGGGACTGGCCCGATCTCGTGAAGCCTGGAATCAGCGTGGTCACGCCCAATCCCAAGACCTCCGGCGGCGCGCGCTGGTCCTACCTGGCGGCCTGGGTCTCCGGATTGAAGGGAGCCGGCGGTGGTGAGGGCAAAGCGCGCGCCTACGTCACCGAGCTTTACAAGCACGTCCCTGTGCTCGATACGGGCGCCCGCGGATCGACAGTGACCTTCGCTCAGCGGGGAATTGGCGATGTGCTGCTCTCCTGGGAGAACGAAGCCCACCTGGTGATGGCTGAGTTCGGCGCAGACAAGTTCCAGATCGTCACGCCACCTTCTTCGATTCTCGCCGAGCCGCCGGTCGCCGTCGTCGACAAGGTCGTCGATCGCAAGAAGACACGTCTGCCCGCGGAGGGCTACCTGCAGTTCCTCTACAGTCCCTTGGCGCAGGACATCATCGGTCGCAATTTCTATCGTCCGCGCAATCCTCAGGCTGCGGCCAAATACGCCGCGAACTTCCCGCACATTCCGCTGGTCACCATCGACGACACCTTCGGCGGATGGAAGAAGGCGCAATCGAAGCACTTCGCCGATGGCGGCGTGTTCGATCAGATCTACCGCCCAGGCTGAGGCCGATCTGGAACCCGGAACTGCGCGCCCCGTTGCTCTGCCGGCCAGCAATTCGCGCTGGCCGGGAGAGCGACATGGCCACCAACCTCTTCGCGGAAGCCATCGGCGGCGGAGCGGCTGCCTGTTCGACGGTGAGTTTCGCCCCGCAGCTCATCAAGATTTGGCGCGAGCGCGACGCAGGGTCAGTGTCGACGCGGATGTACGCTGTGTCTGTGCTGGGGTTCGGACTATGGACCGGTTACGGAATCCTGATCGACCACTGGCCCGTGATCATCTGCAACACCATCTGCCTTGGGATGTGCGCGATGATCCTAGTCCTGAAAAGGCGTTTCGACTCCCCGACGTCGGATACCTGATCGACGAATCCGGCGCGGCTTTAGCCAAGGCTTAACCACGCCTCCTAACGCCAACTCAAAGTCCTGCAGCTAACGTCATCGGCATGAACGCTGGCGAGCCCCATCCCCGAATTCACATTCTCGGTGGCGAAGTCGACATCATCACGCCGCGCGAGATGATGCGCTTCGTCGACATTGTTGCCGGGGCGGGCGGATCGGCCCTGGTCGCCAACCATAACTTGCACAGCCTCGCCCTGCTCCGGAAGAGCCCTGATCTTCAAGCATTCTTCGACGATGCGGACATCATCCAGCTCGATTCGATGCCAATTGCCGCCTGGGCGCGCCTGCTTGGCCTGCCATTGTCGCGGCAGCACCGTTCCACCTATCTCGATTGGCGCGAAGAGTTTTGGCGTCTCGCTGACGACCGGAAGTGGCGCGTCTTCTACCTCGGCGGCTCGCCTGGCGTGGCTGAAGAGGCCTGTGCAAAGCTCGGCGAGCGCTGGCCGAACGTCACTTTCGGCTGTCGCGACGGCTACTTCGACGCCGATGCTTCTTCGCAAGACAATCGCCGTGTTCTGGCCAAGATCGCGGCGTTCGAACCCGACATCCTCTTCGTCGGCATGGGCATGCCGCGTCAGGAACTTTGGATTTCCCAGAATCGCGGCGCCATCAAACGAGGCGTGATCTTTTCCGTCGGCGCCGCATTCGACTACGAGGCTGGCGCGCAGAAGGCGGCGCCGCGGTGGATGGGGCGCGTCGGACTGGAATGGCTCTTCCGTTTGGCAAGCCAGCCCAGCCGCCTGGCCCATCGCTATCTGCTTGAGCCATGGCGCCTCACCGGGCCTGCCTTGGCAGACCTCCGCGCCGCCCTCTCTACGCCACGACATCGCCTCCCCAGAAAACCTGGTGTTGACCAGGGACGTGTTTGGCCCCTCTCCTCTGCCAATTGAGACTCGGCATGGAAGAGGTGGGCCTTGGCGCTCGGGATTGGATTGAAGTCCGCTGCCATAACAGCGGTGCTGGTATTTGGGGCCACGGCCAGCCTCGCTGCGGGATTGTCAGCGGCCGACGCCATCAAGGCGCGCCATGATCATTTCAAGGAGATGGGCGGCGCCGCCAAGATGCTAGGCGATCAGTTCAAGTCCGGCGCTCCGGACGCTGCCATCATCAAGGCGCAATCCGCAAAGTTGGCGCAGACCGCGGCGACCTTGCCGACCTGGTTTCCTGCGGGGACCGGCCCTGAGTCCGGGGTGAAGACCCGAGCTCTGCCGTTGATCTGGACGGACAAGGCTGGATTTTCGGCTGCCGCCAAGACGCTCGCCGCCGAGACCGCGAAGCTGAACACCCTGGCGGCCTCTGGCGACATGGCCGGAGCGGGCGCTCAGATGCAGGCAGTCGGCGCAGCCTGTGGCGGCTGCCACAAGAAATACCGGGCTCCAGAGTCATAGCTTCGACCTGACCCGTGGCCGACCGACCCTCCCACCTTCGCGTCTGGGACATTCCGACGCGCGGCGCGCATTGGGCCATTGCGGTCCTGTTCGCCTTTTCGTGGTGGTCGGCCAAGACCAACCACCTGCCTTGGCACAGGATTTCCGGTGACCTGATCTTGGGTTTGCTGATCTTCCGTTTGGCCTGGGGCATGTGCGGATCGCAGACCGCCAGGTTCTCGTCCTTCGTCAAGGGGCCTGCGGCCGTTCTCGCATACATCCGGGGCGATTGGACGAAAGGCCCAGGTCACAATCCGCTCGGGGGGATCAGCGTGGTGGCGCTGCTGGCAGCCCTTACAACCCAGGTTGTGCTGGGTCTCTTCAGCGTCGACGAAGATGGGTTGGAGCCCGGCCCGCTATCAAGATTTGTCGACTTCGACGTCGGCCGTTCGCTGGCGAAGATCCATCACCTCATGTTCAACGTCTTGCTGGCCTTGGTGGCGATCCACCTGTTCGCCATCACCATCTATGAGCTGCGTGGCAAGCGCCTCGTACGACCGATGCTCACAGGCGAGACGCGCTCGGAGGCTGGACTTCAACCGCCGCGCTTCGCCCCGGCCTGGACTGGATGGGCGACCTTCGCGATCGCCGCTAGTGCTGCATGGTTGCTCGCCCATGGGCTTCGCCTTTGGGGGCCGGTCTAACCTAGTCCATGGGGGCGAATCTATCGGGCGCACCGATTGGCGCTTGCTTGAACCCTGGCTGCACTCCTTGTCACAGCTCGGCCGGAGCGTCGTCGACACGGGTTCGTTCTGCTCGGCGCCGCAACGATCGAAGCAGGGCTCGCCGCTCTGAGCCTGGCGATTGGTCGGGAGCGGGCATGGCTGGTGGCCATAGGCGGGACGATTCTCGGCGTAGGCTTCTGTCTATCGTGGTCCCTGGCGACACAACTGCTCCTGTCAGCGTTGCCCGCCGAGACCCTGGCGGTTCGTTGCGGTCGCTCTGGTCGGCCATGTGGCCGCGGCGAACCTGATGCGTCCCGCCCATGTCGTCCATTCGCCACGACAACCAACCTCTTCTGACTAGGGCGTGATGGACGAGCGGGAAGCCTCAATGCAACCGCGAAGCGCGGCCTCCAATTCACGTTCTCTGGCCATCCGTTCCAGCCTTCCCGCAACCAACAAACGCACCCGACTGAAGAGGTCTGGCGCGTTTCGAAGAGCCACATCAGTGTCAGGCGGCTCAGGCTTGGGCTTGAATGCTGGATGGCAGGTGACCACCAAAGGCAAAGGCGCTTCGTGGACCACAGTGCCTGCGGCCCTGGTCGTGGCGCAGGCGGCGCAGGAAACACAGCAGAGGGCTATCCAGAACGGCCTCATGGTGAACCGCCTCCCAGGCTCTTGATGATGATCGCGTCCGCAGACGCACAGAGATCGCCGCCGGCCTTCAACTGAAGGATTCGCCGCGCCGCGACGCGATCGCGATCGCCGATCACCTCCGCCGCGACCAGCGCCCTGTTGCTCGCGTCATTGGCCCGTTCCTGGGCCGCCTTGAGCAAGACCAGGGCATGCGATTGCTTGTCGAGAGACGCCGCCAGCGTTGCCGAGACTCTCGTTTCGGCCTCCGCCTCAGACCGCCACGTCCTGCCGGTGATACTGTCGACGTTGGCCCGACGCGCATGGCTCAGATCGGTCTTGGCGTGATGCAGTCGCGCCGACTGCACAGCCAGCAGGAGGGCCAAGATTGCGGCGCTCGTTCCCAAGACTCCCGTGGCGCTGGTCAGCAGTTTCATCAGGATTGCCGGCATGGGGCTTCAGCTTCCTCGCAAGCGACGGTGGTGCAGCCATTGAAGCCCGACCGCCAGGACGGCGAGCGCGGCGCACAGGCAGGCCAGGGCCGCTACGGTCCGCTGAACGACTTCCGACTTGTCCGCATAGGGCGCCAGCGCGTTGCTGACTTCCTGAGCGCCGCCCTGAAGATGCAAGACGGCGACCGGTGCGGCGGCGACGGCCGTAGCCAAGGTGACGCTGGCGCTGCTGGCTTGGCCACTTGCCGCAGGCATCGGAGTCGGCGGCGTGTCGGACCTTCGGGTGTGGCCCGACGATATCGCCGATGAGCCGGCCGGGCTTGCAATAGCCGCGGCGACAGCGACGTCTGCCGTCCGCCACAGCGTGACCTCGGCGGTCCGCCGATGCGCCAGGCCTGCAAAGGTCTTCAAACATCCGTCTGGCTGTCGGACCTTGTCGAAGCGCAGCAGTTGCACCGGAACCTGGTCGAGATCGCCCGCATTCAGCACACGCCAGATGGTCCACCCAGGCGCCGCGCCAAGATTGAAAACGAACGAGATCAGTGCCGCATATTGGTGCTCGGAGAGTGCGTCCAGCACCTCGGCCTTGACCATGTCGGCGAGCCGCGCGGCCGCAATGTCGGCGTCTTGACCAAGCCAGGCCTCCGCCTGACCCTGACTGTAGTGATGCCCCTTGGCGACGTCGTGACCCGTATGGCCGAATCCGGAAGTCCAGACGCCCCCCGCATCGACGTAGGCGTCGAGGCGGCAACCTTCCACCCGACGAAGGAAATCCAGCGCAAGCGCCGGCACTGGCCGCACCATGGGACCTCCAGTTGTTGAGAGTTCTCGTCCTCGGTTCGCCGATCGGGCGAGCCGATCGCCTCTAGGCCTCCGCGCCGCGATCCGGCATCGGTCGCATCCACCGCAGGGCGGCATTGAGATCGCGAAGTTGTTCGACAAGGGTCTCGAGCCGCGCCTCGATCCGTGCGACCCGCACATCCAGAGCCTTCAATGGCTCTATATCCCGTTCGAGGGCGCGGACGCGTTGCGTCAAGGCGGCGCCCCACACCAGCACCGCCGCGAATTGAGCGAGCACCGTGACGCCCAGGGCCAGGGTAGAGCCTGACACCTCCGTTGCTCCGACGGGCTCCAGCAGGGCCGCCGTCCCCATCGTGATGATGTCAGTCCAGGGCATCGGAGTCTTCGCGCGCCGCTACGGCGGGGGCGCCTCCAATCAGGGGCTCTTCATCCAGGTGCGAGTAGTCAGGACTGCGCAGCCTCGACAACACGACATCCGCTGGCAGCAGCGCGCGCACATGGTGCTGCAGGAAGAACGCCTTTGGGTTCGGATGGTGCTGGTCGAAATAGTCGATCAGAAGCGCAATCGCCTCTGGGCTTCGCCATTTGATTTCCAGATGGGCGAACAGCGCCTCCAGCGGCTTGCGGGTCGTCGCCCAGGGATGGCGGGTTAGGGCCAAGGCGTGATCGTGCTGGATGTCTGCGACGTCTTCCGGCGCATTGAACCGCCAGGTGTCGCGGATCACGTCGCAACAGTAGCTCGGGCCCCACTCTGGATGGGATTGGATGTAAATCTCGGCGGCGATGACGTCGTCCAGGCTGTCGTCCGGCTGGCGCTTGACCCAGTCTATGACCGGGCACCACCCGCGTCGCAGTCGCCGGTTGTTCTCCGCGAACTCCGCGAGATGTTCCTTCAGAGACAGGTACTTAGTCCGATCTCGCCGCGTTTCCGAACCCGCCATCAGCTGAGCCTCGTAAGTTTGACTTCGCCGTCCGCGCCGTTGCCGCCAAAGAAGACGTAGCCGGAGCCGCCGCCACCGGGCGATGTACCGTTCGCGTCCTGAACTGCCTGGTCCCCGCCGCCTCCGGCAGCGCCGCCACCGGTCCAGTAGTTGACCAGACCACCCGCTCGGCCGGTCAGGTTGGTGTCGCCCCCAGTGGCCGTGCCGCCCACCCCGGCGCCGCCCGTTGTTCCATTTCCACCCGCGGTCGCCGTCATCGACGGCGAAAAGCAGCTGGTTGCGCCGCCGGAACCGCCCTCGCCCACGAAGCCATTAAATGTGTCACCGGTACTGACGGTGACGGTCTTGGTCGACTTGCCGCCACCGCCGGCGCCGTAGCCAGGTGTAGACCCGCCGCCCTTAGGGTCGAATGTCCCTTGCCCGCCGTGACCGCCGGGACCGGTCAACTCAAACAGCACTGTGCCGGAAAAGGTCGCGCTCCAGCTCCAGGCGCCTGCGCTCGACTTCTGGAACTGCACGTCGCCCGATGCGCTTGCATCGCCTGATAGGGCCGCAATCAGGGCCCCGCTCACGACAGCCCCGATCCCTGGATCACCCAGACGTCATTGTCCTCCATCGTCAACACGGCGAAGCCCCATTGGGCGAGGTTCACATTGGCGTCGATCGAGGAGCCGCCCTTGCGCAGAACCACGCCGGACCCCCGGGTCACCGTCACAGCGCCGGATCCGAAGTTCCGCAGGGCGATGACGGTGTTCAGAACCCACCCCGCCGTCGACATCGGCGGCAGAGTCCAGGCATAGGGCGAGGTGTCCGTATGACGAACCATGCGTCCGCTGTGGCCGGTGGTCAGGTTGGCCGTGGCGTTCAGGGTTACAATCGGCAGGCCCAGAAACCCCGCGGCATTGGCCGCAGGCGCCGCCGCCGGCGTGATGTTCAGAGCCGTCGCCGTGTCACCCGCACGATTGAGCGGCGTGAAGCCCAGGGCCGTCGGTACTCCCGTCCAGGCCGCCAATTTCGCGGGTGAGACATATTTTCCGGTTGCGATGCCGGCGTTGACCTCGGAAAGACTGGCTTCCGCAGGCGCCGTGAAGCTGACGGGATCCACATCCTCGATCAGCGATCCGCCATTGGTCTTGAGCTGCAGGCGATAGGTCACTGAGGGATCGAGATACGCCGGAGCGAACAGCCCCCCGCCATCAGCCACCATCGGGTTCGGTTGCAGGTCGCGCGGAACCCGGTCGGCACGCCATGCGCCGAACGCAGCGTCGCCTTCAGCTTCTCAATCGGCCGCGGATCGGCGAACTGGCACAACTCCTCCACATAGACCCGTGTGTAGTCGTGGCCCTGGTAGGCGTCCGCATCAGCGTCCCGGTCGAGATAGCGGAAGTAGAGGCGCGCGCCCTCCGGCCACTCGAAACAGGACTTCTGCTCACGCCACCTGGCTCCTAGCGGCTGGTAGATTTCCTTGGCTCGCGCAATCGTCGGTTCAAGCGCGACGCGCGTGCGGCGCACGAACAAGCCCTTGGCGAAGCGGCCATGCGCGTTGGCGTGGAGGGCGAAGTCGCCCAGAGAAGCGTCGGTCTTCCCGCCGCCCCGGGCGCCGCCGTAGACCACCTCGAACATCGGGCAGGTGACGAAGTCTCGTTGCGGCCCCGGCTGCGCCGCCCAGGCTAGTCCGTGGTCGGATGCAGGCTTGTCCACTCGTCCTCACTCAGCGGACGGTCCGCCAGCACCACCACCCGACCTGCGACGGCCGGTGTCGCTTCGGCGCCGACGAGACCGTTCAAGCGTGCGATATCCATCAGCGCCGCCCGGGCGACGGCGAGTGACGCCGCGCTTTCCTGGCCGAAGGCCTTGTCCGCGATGGCGCACAGATCCGCCGTCAGGGCTGTGAGATTGACGCCCTTCGCCTCCGGGCGCGTCTTCAGGCTCTCTGGCACTTCTGGACCTTGCGTATTGCAATCGAAATTCGCCCGGCCGTCAAGCTCTGCCGCCCGCCGGCGCCACCCGACGATCCTCCACGTTCAGCACCCAGGCCAGCGAACCGCGCGGCGTGCGGAACATGGCGGCGCGGTGCCCTTCGCAGTATCCCTTGCGCACGGGCGTGTTGCAGCAGGACAGGACGCCTTGCCCTTCTCCGGCGACCGGGTAAGCGCATTCATGGTCCTCACGCGATAGCCATGGCCGGGGCGCGCAAAGCACGGGTGTCTGCACCGGCAGCGGGGCCTCCGCCACCAGCGGTCCACCGACCGTGCGACTGCGCCGCTTGGCGCTGGCGCCGCAATTCATGCCCTTCAGGGAATCCGCAGGCCTGGACATCGCGCGCAGGACCCCTGCGAAGGCGCGGTGGTTGGTGGCGGCGACCAGGCCCGATCGTTTCGCGCCAAGGCGCCACATCCTGCCGATCACGGCGCTGTGCGAGGGCGCGCCGATGAGCCTGGCGACCTCCCGCCCAGAAAGCCCCTTGCGCCACAGAACCTGGGCGGCAGCGTCCTTTTCGGCCGTCCAGAAGGAGGCTTCCCGTGCCATTGCGACTGTCCTTGTCTGTCTGGAAGCGGGGCCTCATCTGATCGCCCCGAGCCTCGAAACTAGGGCGGATTCTGACCGGGGACAATTGCATTTTGCAAATTTTCGACCTATCTTCTGGCGACACTTGAGGGAGTTGATCCATGTCCCCTGCCCAGGGCGTCGCGCCCGCCTTCTGGCCTGCCGGCGGCGATGTGCTGGCGTCGGGAAGGCCGCTGCCTCTGCGCGAGGCGGAGGACCTGGAGCGGTTCTATCTTGCGGCGCACGACGCGGCCTTGAAAGGCCAAGACGTCATCGCCGCCGCCTACCTCTTCCGGCGGCACGCGGAGCTGTCGGCCGCCCTCAGATCGGCCGCGCGCTGGCGGCGCGCCGGCGCCAGGGTGGGAGCGTAGTCCTGTTGAGGGCTTGGTAACCACACCCGCGCGTTATGGACGGCGGAGGAACGCCAAGATGAAAACAGCCGGCGCCGTCATGCGGCGACCCGCCTTGCAGGCCGTGTCGCTCGCCGCGTCCATCGCCAACGCCCCGCCCGCCCCGGGAGAGCGGACCTCCCGAAGCCCCCGGTGGTTGATGCGTCTTGGGCTTGCCCTGGCGGTTCTCGGCCTGGTGGCCGCGCCGCTAGTCGCTCTGGCCGTCCGCTAGCCTACCAGCGCCGCCGCGCGGCGTGCTCGGCAAGGTATTGCATCGCCGCCGGCGTCAGCACGAACTCGTCGTCCTCGTCCAAGGTCTCGGCCACCTCGCTCGGCGCATCATAGGTGAAGGGTTCGGCCTGCGTCTCGACCGCCAGGTTCGTGGACGCCGCGGCGCCGCCATCGAGCACCCGGAAGATTTCGTCCTCGCGTTCGTCCCAGATCACCGCCACGTCGCCGGCGCGCTCGACTTCGTCGGCCAGCATCGCCTGGATGTCGTGCTCCGCCAGGCGCATCGGCGACAGCCGCAGCATCACCCGCCCGCCGCCCATGTCATCGCGCAGGTCGGCGTATTCCAGCACCACGCTGATCAGCATCGCCGACGGCGGCAGGCGACGGCGGATCGGCTGGATCGACGCGGACTTGGCGACGGCGGCGCGGGTGCGGCGGACTCGGTTCAGGTGGGTGACGGCGGCCATTTTGATCTGCTCCCTCGGGACGGGCCCTTGGGGCGGCGTCCATGGGAAGACCATGACTGGGCGATACGTCAGAATCGGTCGTAACATTCAGTCCCCAGGCTCCGGAACCTTCGAGGCTGCCCCTCATGCGCCATGAGAAAGCGTCCAACCTGCTCGGTCTCGCCCGCCTCCTGGCCAGTTCGGCGGAGGGCCTGACCCTCGACGAAATGGCCGAGCGCCTCGGCGTCGGCCGCCGGACAGCCGAGCGCATGCGCGACGCCGCGCGAGAAATCTTCCCCCAGATGGAAGAGGTCGACGATCCGCCTACCCGCCGCTTCCGCATTCCCGGCGGTCTGGACGGACTCTTTCTGGCTCCCGACGCGGACGAACTGGCCGCCCTACGAGGGGCCGCCGAAACCCTGGCCGCGCAAGGCGCCAGCGTCCGCGCCAACGCCCTTCGCGAACTGGAGCGCAAACTCCTCGCCTCCATGCGGGCATCCGCGCGGCGGCGGGTCGCGCCCGATCTGGAAGCTCTGGTGCAGGCCGAGACCATCGCCGCCCACGCGGGCCCCCGGCCCTACGAGGACGCCGGCGTCCTCGCCACCGTCCGCGCGGCCATCAAGGCCATGACGGCTCTGGCCTTCGTCTACGACGGCGGCTCGTCGCCGGGACGCCGGCGCGAGGTCACGCCCCTGGGCGTTCTCTTCGGCCGCTCGAACTACCTGGTCGCTGCAGAGGCCGACGGTCGCCCAAGGTCCTGGCGCTTCGACCGGATGCGCGAGGTCACCGCCCTCGACCAATCCGCGGCGCCCCCGCCCGAATTCTCGCTACAGGACTTTGCCGACGAAAGTTTCGGCATCTATCACGGCGCCCTCGAGGACGTGGTGCTGGTGATCGACGCCCAGCGGCGCGACGACGCCCTGGCCTGGCGGTTTCATGCCAATCAGACCGTGGACCAGCTCGAGGATGGCCGCGTTCGTGTCGCCTTCCGCGCTGGCGGCATGCTCGAACTGGCCTGGCACCTCTTCACCTGGGGCGACGCCGTGGAGATTGTCTCGCCGTCATCGCTGAAGGCCACCATGGCCGAGGAGCTTCGCAAGGCCCTCGCCCGCCACGAGTCCTAGCCTGCGGCCCGCGCGCCTTCGAGGTCCGCGCCGTTGAGGCCCGGCGCCTCGGCCCGCAGGATGCGCGACAGCAGTTGAAGGCGGTCGATGCGCTCATCCGCGCCCAGGCAGACGTGGACCTCGTTGAAGCCGAGCGCCAGGGCCCGCGTCCATTGCGGATGGTGCGGCCCGACTTCTCGGGCGATGTCCTGCGCCTCGCCCGCGAAGATCATCGTCGACCGTGCGCCGTCGCGCGCCGCAAAGACATAGAGTCCTGCCGCACGCACGCGCTCGGTGTCGTGCCGGCCGAGCACCGTGAACCTCACCCCAGCCCAGGACGCCTCGCGCATCACAACCCCCGTTCAGAACAAAAAATGAACACTCATGCCCGGTCAGAGTCAATCGCTTGAGTCGCCCCTTTGCTTCCAGGCGTTGACCGCGCCTTGCGACAATGTTGCTAGACGGGTCATGGCCAAACACACTCCCGCCACCCAGGCCCTGACGAAGGCCGGCGTCGCCTACGAGCCGTTGACCTACGACTATGATCCCAGCGCCGACCGGATCGGCCTGGCCGCAGCCGAGGCCCTCGGCTTGCCCGCCGAACCGGTCCTCAAGACCCTCATGACCCTGGTCGACGGCAAGCCCGTCTGCGTCATCATCCCGTCCGATCGCGAAATCCAGATGAAGGCCCTGGCCGCGGCCATGGGCGGCAAGAGCGCCGAGATGATGCGGCCCGCCGAAGCCGAGCGGATCACCGGCTACCACGTCGGCGGCATCAGTCCCTTCGGCCAGCGCAAGGCCTCGCCCACGATCCTGGAGGAGGACGCCCTGCTCTATGACACCGTCTACATCAACGGCGGCCAGCGCGGCATGCTGCTGGCCCTGTCGCCGGAGGCGGCCCGCGACGTTCTTCAGGCGCGGACCGGCGCGATCTCGGCCTGATCCCAATCCCCTGACCCAGCGCGACGCCGCGCTCTCTGGCCCCTGCGGTCAAAGCCGGTGTACCCTTTCTCGCCCACGGGAATCAGCGCGCCATGGCCCGATCCGCCTCCATCGCCTTCGAAGGCTTCCCGCGCATCCTCGAGCGCGGCGATCTGCGCGCCGGCCGCTGGTTCGTCGCCGCCGAAGAGATGCGTCCCGTCCTCTGCTTTGTCACCGAGGCGTTGGATGGCGAAGACCCCATCGCCCTCACCTTCAGCACCGCCCGCGTCGAGCAGATCGACTTCGCCGCCATTCCGCTCTCCAAGATCCCCGGTCCGTTCTGCACCGTTGAGGACGAGATCGTCTTCACGCCTGGCCTCGCCGAGCCCGGCCCCCTGCTGCTGGCCCCCGTCCGTCGGCCCTTCAGGGGCGGCACGTTGCTGCGCCTGCGCAACGGCGACCTCGGCATCGGCTTCGCCGTCAAGTCGGGGCAGTTGATCCTGGTGTCCCTGGACAGCGGCCTGGTCAGCGACGCCTACGATCTCGTGTTCGAGCGCTGGACCCTGTCCATTCGCCGGGGCGACGACCTCAGCGTCATCGGCCATTTCAAGCCGCTCGCCACCCTGGCCGCCGAGCGCCGCCGCGGCGCCGACGCCGCCGGCTGAACCGCCGATAGCGCCGCCCCTCCCGGTCCAGTACGGTTCCGGCAAAAGGGGAGGACAGACGATGGCCGGTGGTGGCTTCAATGCGAGGTGGGCGGCGCGCGCCGCCCTGGCGGCGCTGGCGATCGCCGGCGCGAACCTCTCCCATGCCGAGGTGTCCTCAGCGGTCCGCCGGCAGAGCGTCGAAGTCGCCGGTCTCCAGGCGCCCGCGCACATCCTGGTCGACCAGTGGGGAGTCGCCCACATCCGCGCCGCTTCCGAGCGGGACGCCTTCTTCCTGCAGGGCTACAACGCCGCCCGCGATCGGCTCTGGCAGATCGACCTGTGGCGCAAGCGCGGCCTGGGGCTGCTGTCGGCCAGTTTCGGCGCTGGCTATGCCGATCAGGATCGCGCCGCCCGCCTGTTCCTCTACCGCGGCGACATGGCCGCCGAGTGGGCCGCCTATGGCCCCAAGGCCCACTCCCGCGCCGAGGCCTTCGTCGCCGGGATCAACGCCTATGTGGCCGAGGTCCGGGCCGGCAAGCGCCCTCTGCCGGTGGAATTCACCCTGACTCACAGCCAGCCCGACGACTGGCAAGCGGCCGACGTGGTCCGCGTCCGCAGCCACGCCCTGTCGCGCAACGTCGACTCCGAGGTCAACCGCGCCCGCGTCGCCTGCGCAGCGGGGCTCGCCGCCGACCGCCTGCGCCACAAGCTTGAGCCGGCCTGGACCACCAAGGTCCCCGCCGGCCTCGACCCCTGCGCCATCCCCGCTGACGTGCTCAAGGACTACGAACTTGGCACTCGCGACGTGGTCTTCTCGTCCCGGGCCGGACTCGCCGAGGCGCCTGCCGAGACCGACCGGGCCCTGGCCGCCATGACCGACCGCGCCACCGCCGAGGGCTCGAACAACTGGGTCATCGCGCCCTCGCGCTCCGCCACCGGCCGGCCGATCCTCGCCAATGACCCACACAGAACGCTCGGCGTTCCGTCCCTGCGCTACATCGTGCACCTCAAGGCGCCTGGCCTGGACGTCATCGGGGCCGGCGAGCCGTCCGCCCCGGGCGTCTCTGTGGGCCACAACGACGCCATCGCCTTCGGCTTCACCATCTTCGCCATCGATCAGGAAGACCTCTACGTCTACGACCTCAACCCCGCCAACCCGCGGCAATACCGCTACGGCGGCCGCTGGGAGGACATGAAGGTCTTGCGCGAGACCATCCTGGTAAAGGACAGCGCGCCGCGCGAGGTCGAGTTGCTGTTCACGCGCCACGGCCCCGTCGTTCGCCTGGATGCGGCCGGCCATCACGCCTTCGCCATCCGCTCGGTGTGGGGTGAGCCCGGAACCTCGGCCTATTTCGGCTCCATCGAATACATGGACGCCCGTGACTGGGCGGGCTTCTCGAGGACCATGGCCCACTGGGGCGCCCCTTCGGAGAACCTCGTCTTCGCCAGCACCGCCGGCGACATTGGCTGGATCGCCGCCGGCCGCGCGCCCCAGCGACCCAATTGGGACGGCCTGATGCCCGTTCCAGGCGACGGCCGCTATGAGTGGAAAGGGGCCCTGTTCACCGACCAGCTCCCGTCCGAACACAACCCCGCCCGCGGCTGGTTCGCCTCCGCCAATGAGATGAACCTGCCGGCCGACTATCCCATCGCCCAGCGCAAAGTGGGCTTTGAGTGGAGCGATCCCACCCGCATCACCCGTATCAAGCAGGTTCTCGGCGCCAACGCTCACGTCTCCCTCGCCGACGCCATGGCGCTGCAGATGGATCCCACCAGCGCCGAGGCCCAGCGGCTCCTGGCGCTCCTGGCGCCCCTTTCCGCCTCTGACCCCGACGCCGTGGCGGGCCTCGCCCTCCTCAAGGCCTGGGACGGCCGCGAGACCGTCGGCAGCGCGGCCGCCGCGCTCTACGAAATCTGGGCGGTGCGCAAACTCGGCGCCGCCACGGTGGCCGTCGCGACGCCTGCGGCCGCTCGCCCGATCATCGGCTCTGGCTCCCTTGACGCCGTGGTCAGTCTGTTGGAAGCGCCGGACGCCTCCCTCGGTCCCGATCCCAAGGCGGCCCGCGACGCGGTCCTGCTTTCCAGCCTCGCCGACGCGATGCGCGAGGCCCGCAACCTGCTCGGTCCCGACCCCGCGCGCTGGAGTTGGGGCGCCCTGCACAAGGCGACCTTCCGACCCGCCGCGGCGGCCCTGGCCGACCCCGCCCTGGCCGCCCAGATGACCGTCGGCCCGCTTCAGGTGCGCGGCTCGGCGTCCACCCCGGCGGCGGCGACCTGGCGCCTGTCGGACTTCTCGGCCATTTCGGGGGCGTCCTACCGGATGGTGGTCGATGTCGGGAACTGGGACGCCAGCGTGGCCGTCAACACCCCCGGCCAGTCGGGCGACCCGTTCAGCCCACACTACCGCGACCTGTTCCCGTTGTGGGCGGGCGGCGATTACTTTCCCCTGGCCTATTCCGACGCCGCCGTGGACGCCGCGGCCCGCGATGAGATCGACCTGACCCCCGCCCCGGCGAAGTGAAGACTTCCGGCGATCACGGACGTTCAAGGCAGAGATTGGCGCGCCGCGCGCCGTTACATGGTGGACACAGGAACGTCACGCCGCCTTCTAGAGACTTAGATCACGCCGTTACGCGCCGTTGCTAACGCCTCCTCTTCAAGCGTCGCGCCTCCCCGCGCGGCGAAGAGAAGGGGATATTCATGTTCAGAACCATGCTTTGTATCGGTGTGGCCGCCGCCGGCCTCGCCTGGGCGGCCCAGGCCGCGGCCGCCGACGCCGCAGCCGCCGCAGACTCCGGCGCCGAAGTCCAGGAACTGGTGGTCGTCGGGCGCGGCGAGACGCGTCAGGTCCAGGCCGTCACCGCCCAGAACATCGAAGCGGTCACGCCCGGGTCCAGCCCGCTGAAGGTGGTCGCCCTGCTGCCCGGCGTGAACTTCCAGTCGGCCGACGCTTTCGGGGCCTATGAATGGTCCACCCGCATCTCGGTGCGCGGCTTCAACCAGAACCAGCTCGGCTTCACCCTCGACGACGTGCCGCTCGGCGACATGTCCTACGGCAACTACAACGGCCTGCACATCAGCCGCGCCATTTCCTCCGAGAACATCGCCAGCGCCCAGCTCGCCCAGGGCGCCGCCGCCCTGGACGTGGCCTCCAGCTCCAACCTGGGCGGCGCCATCCGCTTCGTCTCCCGCGATCCGTCCGACAAGTTCGGCATCTACGCCACCCTCACCGGCGGTTCCTGGAACACCTTCCACGGCTTCGTGCGGCTCGACAGCGGCGAGCTTCCCACCGGCGGCCGCGCCTACGTCAGCTACGGCTACCAGCACTCCGACAAATGGAAGGGCGACGGCGTCCAGAAGCAGCAGCAGGTGAACGCCAAGATCGTCCAGCCCGTCGGCCCGGCGACGATCACCGCCTTCCTGAACTACTCGGACCGGCGCGAGAACGACTACCAGGACCTGTCGCTCTCGCTGATCAACCGCCTCGGCTACAACGTCGACAACATCTCCAACAACTGGGCCCTGGCCGAACAGATCGCCGAAGTCGGCTCCAACCGCGGCGACACGGGCGTCGGCATCACCTACCCAGGCGTGGGCACGACCTACCCGACCCCCTATCAGACGGTGGACGACGTCTATTTCAACGCCTCGGGGCTGCGGAAGGACATCATCGGCGGCGCCCACCTGGACTGGGCGATCAACGACCAGCTCAAGCTCAAGCTCACCGGCTACGGCCACCACAACGAGGGCCAGGGCCTCTGGTACACGCCCTACACCCCGTCACCGAGCGGCGCGCCGATCTCGATCCGCACCACCGAGTACGACATCACCCGCGGCGGCGTCATCGCGTCGCTCGCCTACACCCTCGGCGCCAACACCATCGAGGGCGGGATCTGGTACGAGGACAACAACTTCAACCAGGCCCGTCGCTTCTACGGCCTGGACCTGACCGGGACCAACCGCGACAGCCTGGATTTCCAGTCCAACCCGTTCTTCACCCAGTGGGCCTACGCCTTCAACACCCAGAGTGTCGACCTGCACCTGCAGGACACCTGGCAGGTCAATGACGCGCTCAAGGTCAACTTCGGCTTCAAGACCTTGCGGGTGAAGGTCACCTCCAGCCCCGTGGCGGGGTCCGCCTACGCCGGCCAGATCGAAAGCAACGACAACTTCCTGCCCCAGGCCGGCTTCAACTGGCGCCTCAACGGGGACAGCGAAGTCTTCGGCGACTACACGCGCAACATGCGCGCCTTCGTCGGCGCCGCCACCTCGGGTCCGTTCTCGGCCAGCCCCACTGCCTTCGCGGCGATCAAGGACACCCTCAAGCCCGAGAAATCCGACACCTTCGAACTGGGCTATCGCCTGCACACCGGCGGCTTCGAGGGCGCCGTCGCGGCCTATGACGTCAAGTTCCACAACCGCCTGCTGGTGATCTCCCAGTGCGCCGGCATCGTCGGCTGCTTCAGCGCCCTCGGCAACGTCGGCGGGGTCACTTCCTATGGCCTGGAAGCCATCGGCGCCTACCGCTTCGAAGGCGGCTTCTCGGTGCGAGCCTCCTACGCCTACAACCACTCCACCTACGACGACGACGTGATCAACCCCAGCCCGGCCGCGCCGACGCCCACCAAGGGCAAGACCGTGGTCGACACGCCCCGGCACATCGCCAACATCGGGCTGGCCTATGACCACAACGGCTTCTTCGGCGGCGTCGACCTGTCGTACCAGAGCCGTCGCTTCTTCACCTATCTGAACGACCAGTCGGTGCCTTCGCGGGTGCTGGTGGACCTCAATGTCGGCTACCGGTTCGAGGGTGACTCCCTGCTCAAGGGAACCGAGTTGCAGCTCAACATCACCAACCTGTTCGACAAGCGCTACGTCTCGACGGTGGGCTCCAACGGCTTCACCAACAGCGGCGATGGCCAGACCCTCCTCGCCGGCGCCCCGCGCGAGGTCTTCGTCACCGTCCGCAAGCAGTTCTAGCGGAAGGGCGGGCTCAGGCGGCGGATCGCTCCGCCGCCTCGAGCACCGCGCTCATCGTCGCCAGAAGGTGGTCTGGCTTGATGGGCTTCTCCACCACGGCGTCCATCCCCGCCCGAAGATAGGACTCCGCGTCCAGCGGATCGGCGTTGGCGGTCAGGGCAATGATCGGCGCCGCGCCCGCGGGCGTGGCCATGGCGCGGATGCGCCGTGTGGCTTCCAGCCCGTCCATCACCGGCATCGTCACATCCATCAGCACCAGGTCGAAGGCCTCGGCCCTAACCCGGTCCACCGCCTCGGCGCCGTTCTCGACGCTGGCGAAGGTGCAACCCATCATCTCCAGCAGCGTCTCCGCCACCAGGCGATTGGTGGCGTTGTCGTCGACCACCAGCACATGCGGCGCGCCCAGAACCGGGGCAGGCGATTCCGGCGCGGCGGGCGCCTGCGACGCTTCATGCGCCTCGCGCGTGAGCGCGACCTCGAAGCTGAAGCGCGACCCTTCGCCGAGGCGGCTCTCCAGCCCGATCTCGCCCCCCATCTTCTCGACCAGTTGCCGGCAGATCGACAGGCCGAGCCCCGCGCCACCCGCCCGCCGCCCTGCCTCGGTCTGGCCGAACGGGGTGAACAGGCGATCCGCCTGGGCGGGATCGATGCCAGGGCCGGTGTCCTCGACCTCGCCCCGCAACGCCACCAGGTCCCCTGCCCGCCTCGCCGACAGCCTGACGTCGACGCGGCCATCCTTGGTGAACTTCAGGGCGTTGCCGACCAGGTTGTTGAGCACCTGCTTCAGCCGCACCATGTCCCCCAACACCCACAGGTCTTCCTCGCCGTCGAACAGGGTGGAAAAGGTCACCCCGACCTCGTTGGCCCGTGGCCGCCAGAGGGTCTCGATGTCGTCCACAAGGGCGGCGAGACTGAACGCTTCGGTCTGCAGGACCAGGCGCCCGGCCTCGGCGCGGGACAGGTCCAGCGCGTCGCTCAGCAGGCGAAGCAGCGTTTGGCCGGAGTTCAGGATCGTGCCCACGAAAGGCCTGAGATCCTCCTGGCGCAGTCGGCGCTGGATGACTTCCGCGACCGCAAGCACGCCGTTGAGGGGCGTGCGGATCTCGTGGCTCATCACCGCCAGGAACTCCGACTTGGCGCGCAGCGCCGCCCGGGCCTCGGCCGCGTGGCTCTCGATCCGGGCGCTCTGGGCCTGCAGGAGCGACAGGGCTGTGCCGACACCGGCGTAGCGACCGCCCCGCGTCACCAGAAAGCCGCCCAGAAGGTCCCTCGGCCGGTCCATCAGCCGCTCGCGCATGAAATCGTCGATGGGCAGCGACCCGTCCACGATCGTCGGGCGATCATCCATGATCATGCTGACGGGCCGACCGGCGAACACCGCGCGCCCATACTGGCCGGCCATCTTCAGGGCGAAGGCGTTGCGCTCCAGCAGGCCGACGGGAACCCCGAAGTCGTTGACCACCGGCACGATCAGAAGGTCCGGATCGCTCTGGAAGCGATCGTAAGCGTCCGCGCCCGTGATGTCGGGCCTCACGGGCTCCAAAGCCTCGGCCAGATCGAACAGACACTTCATCGGCAACTCCAACTCCGCCGAGCGGGTTGATAGTCGCCGGACACCTAAAAATACTCTAACTTACTGATTTTATTTCTATTTTACTCCGGACCCGGACGAATAGACGCTCACTGTCGGCGGCGCGTTAACAAGCTAAGCCGTTGAACTTGATGCGCTTGCGTCCGCCGCCTCAGCCGCCGCCGTTGATGTTGATCTTCTGGCCATTGGCATAGGGGTTGGCCGACGACACCAGCCAGGTCACCGCCGCCGCCACGTCCTCGGGCGTGCTCACCCGACCGAATGGCGAACGGGCGTCCAGTTCGTGGATGTCGTCGACCCCGGTGGTCGCCTTGGTCAGCCGCTTGCCCATCTCGGTGACGGTCAGGCTGGGGGCCACGATGTTGGTGCGGATGCCGTGCGCCCGTTCCTCCTTGGCCAGGGTCAGGGCCAGCGCCTCCATGGCCGCCTTGCCCATGTTGTAGGGCCCGCCGCGCCCGGCCATGCCCAGGGTGGCGACGCTGGAGATCATGATGATGTCCCCGCGACCTTCCTTGCGCATGTGCGGGATGACCAGCTTGGAGAGGTAGTGCGGACCGAAGGCGTGCACCCGCACCACCCGCTCCATCTCCGCCGGGTCGGTGTCTGCGACGCTCTGGCCGCGGCTGGCGATGCCAGCGTTGTTCACCAGGATGCCAATGCCGCCGAAGTCCTTCACCACTTCCGCCACCATGGCCTCGTCTTCGTCCCAGTTCTCCACCGAGGCGGAATAGGCCTTGGCCCTGCGCCCCATGGCCTCGATCTCCGCCACCGTCTCGGCGGCCGCGTCGGCGTCGCGGCGGTAGTTGACGGCGATGTCCGCCCCAGCCTCGGCCAGGGACAGGGCTATAGCCTTGCCGATGCCACGGCTGGCGCCGGTCACCAGGGCGGTGCGGCCGGAAAGGTCGACTTTCATGGACTTGGGAACTCCTCAGGCGCCAGGGATGATGGCGTCGGCCAGCAGCTTCTGGGTGAACTGCTGGGCGTTGGTCATTTTGCCGCTGACCTCGAAGCGCTGGATCATGCCCACGAAGATCAGATCGTTCTCGAAATCGACCCAGAACCAGGTGCCGGCAGCGCCGTCCCACTCATAGGTTCCGCGCCCCACCGGCAGACCCGCCTTCTCCGGATCGGTGAACACCGCGCCGTTGAAGCCGTAGCCAAAGCCCGGCCGGATCTGCATGTTGCCGACGCCGTAGCCGCCGTTGATCAGGTCGTCGGACAGGTGATTGGTGGCCATCAGGGCGATGGCCTGCGGCGAGACGATGCGCACGCCGCCGAGTTCCCCCTTGTTCAGGATCATCTGCGCGAAGCGGGCATAGTCATCCAGGGTCGAGACCAGGCCCCCGCCACCCGACGGGACCTTCGGTGGCGACAGGTGGTCGCCCAACATCGGTGAGCGATCGAGGGACTTCAGCCCTGGCGAGGTGGTCGAGGAGCGGTACAGGCGCGCCAGCCGATGCTTCTGGTCGGCGGGGGCATAGAAGCCGGTGTCGACCATGCCCAGCGGCGCGAAGATCTTTTCGTGCATGAAGTCGGCCAGGGTCTGGCCGGTGAGGGCCTCGATGATGGCCCCCTGCACGTCCATGGCCAGGCTGTAGACCCACTTGGACCCGGGCTGATAGGCGAGCGGAAGAGAGCCGATCTTGGCGGCGAACTCCGCCAGATTGCCCGAGCCCCAGATGTCCTTGGCCTTGTACAGCCGGTCGAGCGGCTCATCGGTCGAGCCGTAGGTGATGCCGGCGGTATGGGTCAGCAGCTCGCCGACCGTGGGGTCGTGGTCCGCGGGCACGGTCGTGGGCTCTCCGCTGGCGTCGAGCCCGGTGAACACCCGCATGTTCGTCCAGGCCGGCAGGAACTTGGAGACCGGGTCTTCCGGCTTCCACAGACCCTGGTCGTGGAGGATCATCATCGCCACCGCCGTCACCGGCTTGGTCATGGAGAAGATGCGAAACAGCGTGTCGGTCTTCAGCGGCCGCCCGCTGTCGCGGTCATCCAGGCCCAGCACGCTGCGACGGACGACGCGCCCGTGCCGCGCCGCCAGAGTGACCGCTCCCGCCAACTCACCCTTGTCGATCAGGGACTGCAGGCCGGCGTCGACGCCGTCCAGCCCCGCGGTGCTGAGCCCCGCGTCCTCGGGTCGCCCTTCGATCAGATCGCGCGCCATCCTCGGTCCTCCACCGGCGTCTCGCGCGCCGTTCAAGCTGGTGGCGACCTTGGCGTCTCGACGGCGCCCCCGCAAGGGCGCCGCGAGGTGAGAAGCCTCAGGTCGACTGGGTCAGGTCGGGCAGGCCCAGGATGCGCTTGGAGATGATGTTGTTCTGGATCTCGGCCGAGCCGCCGTAGATCGACATCGCCTTTCCGCCCAGCCAGCCGCGTACCGTGCCCAGCTCTTCGGCGGTGAAGGCGTCGCCCTCCCAGCCCAGCCCCTGGTGGCCCATGGCCTCCAGCGTCATCTCCGCCCGGGTCTGGGCCACGTTCGTGGCCGAGTTCTTCAGCACCGACGCCGCCGCCGTCGGGTTGCCGTCGTTCAGGCTCTCGGCTCGGGCCCTGGCCAGCGTCAGGGTGTGCGCCTGGGCGTCCATCAGATGCTGGGTCAGGCGTGAGCGAAGATTGCCGTCGACGATGCGGCCCGACTCATCGGTCTCGACATAGCGCTTGACCAGATCCTGGAACTTCTCGGACCGGCCGCCGCCGCCCTGGGTCGCGCCCGTCTGGCTGGCGCGCTCGTGCTGCAGCAGGCGCTTGCCCACCGTCCAGCCCTTGTTCAGCTCACCCAGGATGGAGTCCTTGGTGGCCGTGGCGTCGGTGAAGAAGGTCTCGCAGAACGGGCTCGCGCCGGCGATCAGCTTGATCGGCCGCGTCTCGACGCCGGGCTGACGCATATTGATCAGCAGGAAGCTGATGCCCTCATGTTTCTTGGCGGTGGGGTCGGTGCGCACCAGGGCCCCGCACCAGTCGGAGTACTGGGCGCCGGACGTCCAGATCTTCTGGCCGTTGACCAGCCAGTGATCGCCCTTGTCCTCGCACTTCATCTGCAGCGAGGCCAGGTCCGAGCCCGCGCCCGGTTCGGAATAGCCGACGCACCAACGCACCGTGCCCTTGATGATCCCCGGCAGGTGCTGGGCGAGTTGCTCTTCGGTGCCATAGTCCAGCAGCGTCGGGCCGATCATGGTGATGCCCATGCCGAACATCAGCGGATTGAAGGCGCCGACCTTGGCCATCTCCTGCTGCAGGACGCGCGAGGCCTTCACCGACAGCCCGCCGCCGCCGTACTTCTTGGGCCACATCGGCGTCGCCCAGCCCTTCTCGCCGATCCGCTTGCGCCACAGCATAAGGTCGCCGCTGGGCGTCTCCCCGTCCTGCAGCTCGTTGGCCATGCTCTTGCCCTTCAGGGCAGGCGGGAAATTGGCTTCCAGCCATTCACGCGCCTCGGCGCGGAAGGCCTCCAGGTCGAGCTCGCCGCCGACGTCGTCCGCCATCTCAAATCCTCTCAATCGAAATTCGCTCAACCGATTACCGGCTTGACGCATGGGACGCCAAGCCCCGCCAGGACGAACATTGTTCTGTGAAAGTCACGTTTTCGCCCTGATCGAGCCTGACGCTGCGGCCTTCCCCCCGGGACCAGGGACGGTGGCCGGGGAGGGTTGCGAGCGGCGAGCTCCGGAAAGATTGCGCTCCCAGGCGTGGGGCGACCAGCCCCGGATTGCGTCGCGCGCCTTCGCGAAAATTCAATATACACATGAAACGCCGACTCTCATTCAAGTCGTTATGGCGCACACGATGCAATAACGTTGAGTCTTAACGCATAACAATGTTCTCGAAAACGTGATTTGAAGAGTCGCATCGACACGCCGACGCTTGAAACGGGGCGCCTGGAACCGATGGAGACTGTCATGGCCCTTTCACCTCGTGCTGAATTGAATGAGCTCCTGCATTTTCGGCCGCATCCGATCGGCGATCCCGTGCCGTGGTGGCTGTTCCAGGAGCTGGACAAGAAGGTTCTGGTCGAGCTCGCCCAGATCTCCCTGGTCCGGCAGAAGGAAGAGCTGGCGGCCCAGGCCAAGGCGCTGGACGCCGCCATGAAGGCCATCGGCCAGGCACGCTAGATATCGCCGAAGTGATCCCCTCGCCCGGGTGCGGGCGAGGGCCCAGGCGGGTGAAACCCGCCGGCGCGTAGGAAACCGGTCATGCGTTTTCAGTTAAATGGCGCGCCGCTGCGAACGGCGGGCGTCCGCCCGATCGTCCTGATCGGCTTTCAGTCCATGGGCAACCTGGGCCTCGGCTACCTCGCGGCGACCCTTCGCCGGGCCGGCTACGACGTCCGCGTCCTGGACATCGAGCTGCCCGAGCAGACCCTGGTCGAGGCGGTGCGCCAGGCCGATCCGACGCTGGTCGGCTTTTCCCTGATCTTCCAGTTCTACATCCGCCGCTACGCCGAGCTGATGGCGGCCCTGCGCGCGGCCGGAGTTGACGCGCACTTCACCATGGGCGGCCACTACCCCACCCTCAGCGCCGCCGAGACCCTCAAGGCCGCGCCCGACCTCGACAGCGTCGTCCGCTACGAGGGCGAGATCACCCTGCTGGAGATGGTCCGGGCCCTGGACGCCGGCGACGACTGGCGCGGCCTGGAGGGCGTCGTCTCGCGCCGGGGCGACGAGCTCATCGCCAATCCGCCGCGCGCGCTGATCCACGACCTGGACAGCCTGCCCTATCCGGAACGCGACTTCGAGCCGATGCGGGTTCTTGGCCGGGCGATCATGCCGATCCTGGCCAGCCGGGGCTGCGCGCGCACCTGCTCCTTCTGCTCGATCCACACCTTCTACCGCTCGGCGCCCGGCAAGGTGGTGCGTATCCGCAAGCCCGCCGAGGTCGCCCGCGAGATGCGGATGCTCTACGACCAGGACCACGTCACCGTGTTCCTGTTCCAGGACGACGACTTTCCCCTGTTCGGCAAGAAGTGGCGCGAATGGGCGGGCGAGTTCGTGGACGAACTCCACAAGGCCGACCTGCCGGGCAAGGTGATCTGGAAGATCAACTGCCGCGCCGACGCCGTCGACGCCGAACTGCTCTCGCGCATGCGCGACGCCGGGCTCTACCTCGTCTACATGGGCCTGGAGTCCGGGACCGAGGAGGGGCTGCGCACCCTCCACAAGGAGATCAGCGTCGAACAGAACCTGGCCGCCGTCGCGCTCCTGAAGATGCTCGGCATCCGTTTCGAGTTCGGCTTCATGCTGCTGGACCCGTCCAGCACCTTCCAGTCGGTCCGCGCCAACGTCCAGTTCCTGCGCCGCATCGTCGGCGACGGCAGCGCCTCCGCCACCTTCTGCAAGATGCTTCCCTATGACGGCACGCCCATCAAGGACGCGTTGCAGGCGGCCGGCCGGCTCAAGGGCGATGTCTGCACGCCGGACTACGACTTCCTGGATCCCCGGCTCGACGGCTTCTATGCGGCACTGGCCGAGATTGTCGACGTCACCGGCTGGATCCACGGGCACGAGGCGCTGACGCCCCAGCTCAACTGGGCCTGGACCGAGGCGGCGGTCATCGGCCGTCTGTACCCCGCCCTGCCCGATCTGGCGGCCTACGAGACGCGCCTCGCCCGCCTCACCGCCGCCAGTAACGAACTGCTGTTCGCGACAGTGGAGCAGGTCGCTGACGTGTTCGAGCACGGGGCCGGCCCGCTGCCTCGCGCCCGCGACCTGCGCCTGCAGTGCGAGGACACGCTTGGAGCCCTGCTGCAGGTTCGCAACGCCTTCGTGCGCCGACACCAGGATCTGCTGCTACGGGCGCTCGAGGCCGCCTGACCGTCCCCGGAAATCCCCGGCGCACTAGGTCGCAGCGACACCGGCCAATGGTTGTGAGACTCAAGAACAAACACCTTCAGTCTCCGGTCGCCGCCCGCCATGCGCCTCAGCTTCCGACGCCCCGCCTGCGCCGTGCTCGCAGCCTGCGCCATGGGCCAGGCCCTCGCGCCTGCCCCGGCCGCCAGGGCCAACATCTTCTCGCCGGACGGCGCCGATCCGCGGCATATCCAGGCGCGCGTCGACCAGCCTTTCGACGCCATCGGGGTCGTCGACACCGACGAGGCGGTGCCGCTGCAGGGCGATGACGATCGCTTCGTATACGAGCGGATGGAGGCCACCGCCTTCCTGGTCTCGCCCTGCTATGTGCTGACGAACTTCCACGCCGTGTTCGGCGACGACGCCGCGCGGGTCGACCGACGCCACCGCTACGGAGTCACCTTCAAGGTTGGGGCGCGCGACAACGATCGCGGGTTCGCGGCCAAGGCGCATGGCGTTCCGGTCTTCTGGGGCGACATGGCCCACGACCGTGAGGAGGCCGACTGGGCGGTGGTGAAGCTCGATCACTGCCTGGGCGCGGACCGCCGCATCGGCTGGCTCGATCTCAGCCCGCGGCCGATCACCGTCGTCTCGAGCCAGCTTGTCTCGGTCGCCGGCTTTCCGGCCAGCATGGACGAGAACCACCTGTGGCGCGCGGACGGCTGCCACCTGTCGGCCCGCCAGGGCGAGCCCTCGCTCTGGTCCAGCGACTGCGCGGCCTCGCCCGGCGCCTCGGGCTCGCCGGTCTTTCTGATCGAGAACGGGGCGCCCAAGGTGGTGGGCCTCATGGAAGGGGCGGAAGAAGATCGCCCCGACGTCCTGCGCCAGTATGATCCTCAGCTGGCCAACCTGGTGGTCGACATCGCCGCCGTGGCCGGCAATCCCAGGGTCATGGCCGCCCTGGAAGCCGACCGCCGTGCGGCCCGCGCCGAACCCACGGCCTGACGGCCAGCGCCGTCCGGCCCTTGCCCGGCAAGGGAACTGGCCAAATCTCGGAAAGGACAGGAATGGCGCGCTCGGAGCGATTCGAACGCCCGACCCTCAGATTCGTAGTCTCGAAAACGGGCTTTTCCGCGCCCCGCCGATTCCACGCTAGAGCGCGCCGAAGTCATTGTAGTTGCTATTATTTTTCGCACGCGATAGGGTGTTGTCGAACGTCGCCTTTGGAAACCCATCTGGCGCCGACCCCTGCCTAAACCCCGCCCTAAAAACCCCAACCTAAAACAACACACGACCCCGATGAGCGAATTCCGGGCCACCCTGAACGATAAGATGATCGGACGCCTCGCTCTCGCCGACGAGGGCCAATACGTCGTCCGGGACGCCGACCTGAAGGGCTTCTACCTGCTGGTCGGCAAGCGGAAGATGACCTTCATGGTCCAGGGCGAGTTCTGGGAGGAGGGCAAGCGCCACGGCAAGAAGGTCGCGATCGGGTGCATCGACGAGATCACCACCCGCGATGCGCGGATAAGGGCCAAGGACGCCCTGGCGAAGATCGCCCGGGGCGACTTCGCAGCCGAAGCGGCGGAGGCGGCCAAGGCCAAGGCGGAAGCCGGACTGGCGGTGCAGAAGGTCAGTGACATCACGCTGCGGTCGGCCTGGGCTCGCTACAAGATCTATCTGGAGCGCAAGGACCGCAGCGCAGCGACGATCGCCGGCTATGGCGATCACGTCGAGCGCTTGCTCAAGGACTGGCTCGACACGCCGTTGATGACGCTCGGGGAGAACCCTCGCATGGTCTCCGATCGCCATGATCTGTTGACCAAGGACTGCGGGCCCTACGGCGCCAACGGCTGCATGCGCACCCTGCGGGCGATCTACAACCACGCCCGGCGCAGCGCCCGCGAGCTTCCCGCCGACAATCCGACGTCTGCCGTGGACTGGAACGACGAGAAGCGGCGCGACACCGCGATGGGGACCTTCGACCTCCCGGCTTGGATCGACGAAGCCGGTCGCCTTCGCCACGCGATCCGGCGCGAGTTCCACCTGTTCACCCTGCTGTCGGGGAGCCGGCCGACGGCCCTGCGCCAGGCGGAAGTGGCGCACTTTAGCTTCCCGCGTCGCGTGCTGCACATCCCGCGGCCAAAAGGCGGCGCCAAGCGGGCTTTCGACATTCCGCTGTCGCGCGAGATGATCTGCTGCCTGGCCCGCGCCATGCGCGCCAGCCGGATGCTGCACCCCAAGAATGCCGAGAAGTGGATCTTCGCGGCCGACAGCGCGGACGGTCATCTGGTCGAGCACAAGGAGGTCCGGGAGCGGCTCTCGAAATGGGGCAACGACCTTCGCCAGTCCTATCGGACGCTGGGCCAGGCCGCGGGCCTATCGGAAGTGGACATGCACCTCCTCATGAACCACCGCCTATCGGGCGTGAACGCCGGCTACATCACCCGCGACAAGCTGATGAGCGATCACCTTCGGGCCGCGCAGCAGAAGCTGTCCTGTTACATCGTCACGGCGGGGACCGCCCAGGGCAAGGACGGCGCCCGCCGGGAACGTGTCTGGCCCAAACTCGCCTCACGCCGGATCGGCGACGAAATGCTCGATCCGACGCCGCCGAATCCAAACCTCGGCAGGCCACTGGGCCCTCGCAGGCTCAAGCACGCGGTGGAGGCCGTCGGCGATTTCGGGGCCGAAGCCGCATAGCTATGGCCGCATGACGGCGTGTCCACACGTGGACACGCCGCCGATTTCTATCCGATCCCACGATCTTCCGCGACGCGCGCGACACGGGGCTGGTGCAGCGCAAGGAGCCTGTTCACATGCCCACGTGCGTGGAGGTGGACATGCGGACAATCGCCATTGTGAGCCAGAAGGGCGGCGCCGGTAAGACGACCCTGGCGATCAACCTCTCCGTTGAAGCGGCGCGAGCCAGCATCGCCTTGATCATCGACACCGATCCGCAGGCGACAGCCAGCTGCTGGGGCGAGTGGCGGGGCGGCCTTGATCCCGAGGTGATCGATTGCGGCGCGCCAAGCCTTCTGGCTGGCAAACTGGCGAAAGCCGCCGAACTCGGCGCGGAGGTGGCGATCATCGACACCCCGCCACACGCCGACGCGATGGCGCGCCAGGCTGCACGCCTCGCCGACCTGGTGCTGATCCCATGTCGCCCCAGGGCCTTCGATCTCGCCGCCATCGAGGCCACCGCCGAGTTGGTGAGGTCCAGCCGCACACCGGCCTTCGTCGTGTTCAACGCCGGACCGCCCCGCGCGCCAGTCGTCTACAGGGAGGCGGCCGACCTAGTCGGGGGGGCGTTTGGGTTGGCGATCGCGCCTGTCATCGTGCCCGAGCGGGCGGACTTCCACCACAGCGCCGCTGCAGGCCACACCGCGGCAGAACGCGACCACCACGGTAAGGCGGCAAGCGAGATTCGCGCGCTATGGACGTGGACATGCGGGCAGGTGGGCATGTCCGCACGTGGGCGCGCCGACACTGAGGAGTCGGTGGCATGAGCCGTTTCGGTGCGATCCTGGCGGACCGGCGGTCCGTGGCCGATCCGGCGCCGGCCGCGTCGCCATCCTCGGCCCCAGGACGGGCGCCGGCGCGCATCGGCAAAAAGTCTGTGGGCGGCTATTTCAGCGTCGAGCTTAGCCAGGCGCTCAACATGCTGGCCCTTGAACGGAAAACATCGCTGCAGGCGGTCCTTGGAGAGGCCATAGACGACCTCTTCCGCAAGTACGGCAAGCACCCCTTCGGCGAGCGCTGAACCTGTCTGCCTAGAGGTGTTGGGCTGTCGGCATGTCGTCATGGCGACGCGCGGGGCGCACGCGGCCGCCATTTGGATCGGTGGTCGATTGCCGCACGCCCTGGTCGGCCCAAGCTTCCAGATCGTTCAGCGCATAGACCACGCGGCCGCCGATCTTCCGGTAGCGGGGACCGGTGCCATAGGTGCGGTGCTTTTCAAGCGTGCGACCCGAGAGGCCGAGAAAATGCCCGGCTTCAGGCGTGCGCATGTAGCGGTTGGGAACGCGAGGATCCGACATGACCATGCCTCCGAGATGGGGCGGCCAGGTTCGGCGAGCCCGATCTTCGACTCAGCGTAGGCACGCGGGTCATTGGTCGGAAAGGCGTAGGCCTACGGGGTCTGGGCGGGGCGAAGCCCTCCGCTGATACGGAAGTTCGCATGAATTCCCCCCATGCGAACTTCAGCGCCCCGCTCTCCGCGCTGCCGGCAATGCCAGTCGCCTTCTATGAGGCGACCTTCGCCCCAACTCTCCTGGGAGCGGAGGGACTGAGCCAGGCCCCGCGCCGGACGAAGACCTGTTCCCCGCCCGGCTCGCCCCGAGCCCCCTGCCTCCCTCTCCTCAGCCCGCCTTCGGCAGCACCGACTGCGGCGACCGCTTGGCCTGGACCGCCACGGGCGGCACAAGGCTCCCCGACGATCCAACTCAGGCTATGCCGCGGCCAGGAAGTCCGAAGCATTCAGTGCGGTCAGCTCCACATGCTTCAATGTGATGGTGTCATCGCCAGAGTCGGTGATCACGACATCGTCGCCGACCTGGGTCGCATGGCTCAGCACATCCGGCCCATCGACGAACAAGCCATCGTGGAACGACAGCACGCTGGAGCCCGGCGCGAAGTCGGTCGCCGTGTCCTGGCCGAAGCCGTCGCGGAACACGAAGGTGTCCGACGCGCCGCCGCCCGTCAGGGTGTCGGCGCCCGCGCCCGCTCAGATGACGTTGTCGCCGGCGTTGCCGACGATCACGTTGTCGAGGCCATTGCCGGTGGTGTCGATGTTGCCGGTTCCCGTCAGGGTGAGATTCTCGACGTTGTCCGAAAGTGTAGAACTGACCGCGGCCTGGACGCTGTCCACGCCCGCGCCCGCCGCCTCGGTGACAGTGGAGGCGACGTTGCCCACCACATTGAGGTCGTCGCCCGCCGCCCCGGCCAGGGTCGTGGCGTAGCCATGGTCGTCCAGCGTGTCGGCGCCGCCGGCCCCGATCAGGGTTGCGCCGTCCTCCTCCGTCGTCAGGATGAAGGCCTGGGTCGCCGACTCGCCGTCGACGTCCGCAGCCTGCACCTGGCTGTCGACCAGGACGTAGCCCTCGTGCTGACCGGAGACGCCCGGCGCGTAGGAAACATCCGTCGCGCTGTCATGGTGGTCGAGCAGGGTCGCGTGGCCCCCAGTCAGCCCGGAAATATCGAGCTTGTCCTGGCCGCTGGTGAAGTCGCTGAGCTCGACAAAGCCGCCATTGGGACCGGAGTCTGTGAGGCTCACCAGCCGGAAGATGTCGGCGCCAGCCGTCCCCTCGAACGCGCCATTGCGGACGTAGGTGACGAAGGACTTCAAGTCCGTTGCTGAAGTTCTAAGGTATTGATTTTAATAAGCAAAAATTGTGATCACCCCTGAGTGTGTAAGAGAGTGTGTAATTGGTGGCGAGCGGCTTTCAGGGGAATGGAGGTTGCCTTTTTGCTCCTAAGCAACAAGCGGAAGTAAACGGAGGGCAAAGGCAATTGGCCGGGAGCGATCCCGTGAGGTGCGGTCAGAATGTCCGATTGCGGCCGCAAGGGCCGAACGTCCAGTTGCTGGCGCGACGCCGCGGACCGCTGACGCCCCTAAACAGATCTCCGCCGCGATCCGCAGTCCGCGGATCGGGCGAGCGTCCGCTTCCCAACATCATTCCATCGACCGCTTCCGACCCGTACCCACGCCGTCGGACTAGCGTGCGAACAGAGGGAGTTGCCTGCGGACAGACTGCGCCCCGCGGCGGCTACGGTGTGGCCGAGGTGAGAACCGCGCCCCCGTCGCCGACGAGCACGAAGGCCGCCCAGTAGAACGGATGGGCCGTCTCGGGATCTCCGTAGAGCTTCTTCTGCGACGCTGAGAGCGCTTCGCCTAGGCTAACGCCTGGCTGGCTCGCCTTCTCGAAGAAGGCGGTCATCTCGGCGCCCGAGCTGACGGCGTCGACCTTCCACTGCGTCGCCAGCACGTCCCGCGCGCCGGCATAGATGAAGCCCCGCGCCAAGCCGCTCAGCGCGTCGCCGCCATCAGCCAATCCGGTGATGCTCTCGTCGAGCTTGCCGCCGGCCGCGGTGTCGCAAGCGGACAAGACGACAAGTCGCGCCTTGAGTTGACGGTCGAAGAGTTGTGACGCCTCGATCAGGCCGCTGCCGGTCTCCCCCACCGAAGTTAGCAGGGCAGGCTCGGGCAGACAGGACGACATCGCGAGGACCCCGTGGGTCGCAAGCAGGATCACATCAGCCGAGCTGGTGTCCGGATTGGTCATGAAGTCGGCGTCCGTGAAGTCGCCGCCGAGGACCAGCCGCGCGCCTTGGAACTTGGCGGCGACGCCCCGCGCCTCGTCGGCGGTATCTGGCAGCGGCCCCATGGACGCCAGACCATGCTCGACTTGATCGCGGCAGGCGCTCGACAGACCTCGCGCCTTGGCCAGCCGAAGCGCGGCCTCGTGCGGATTGGGCTCATAGTCGCCGTAGATCGTCGCGCGAAGGCTCGCCGGCGGCGCGCTGGCCTCCTTACGCAGACGGGTGAAGGAAGCAGGCCCCAGCGCGTAAGACAGGGTCATGCGCCGACCCAGCCAGGCTAGGCCGGTGTAGTCCTGACTGTCATGGATCTGCTTGAGCTGGTCCGCGTTCGGCGGCGATTCGAGAAGCGCCGCGAAGGGCGCCGAAGCCAGCGAACCGCTGACGTCCAGGTCCAAGCTCGTGACATCCTTCAGTTGATCCGCCACCGGTGCGATCACAGCTTTGTAAAGGGCGCTGCTGGCCTCCGTATCGAAATCGGGCAGACGGTGTCGCTTGAGGTGGGTGCTCCGCCGCAGACGATCGACCAGGGCGTCGATCTGTTCCTGGGCCAGCGTTACGGTGAAGGGATGAACGCCGGCCTTGTCGACCAGGGCGCCAAATCCCCCCCGCGATCCAACCACGACACGCAGGTAAGCCTCGTGCTGGCCCAGGGTGGCTTCCAGGTCGGGCGCGGAAGCTTTGGGGCTGAGCAATTCGAGATAGGCCGGCGCGCGCTCGCGCAGCGCATCCTCCGCTCCCGCGAGACGCATGGCCATATCGCGCACGGACTTATCCGCCAGTGCAATCTGCCCGGGGGTGGCCTCGGGATCGCCAGCGAGGATCTGGCGACGCGCGAGCGCCGCGCGATAGGTTCGTTCCGCGTCCTGATAGGCGCGCGCCTGGGGACCGACCTGACGCAGCGCCATGCGCGCCGCCAGCTGTGCGGTCGTCTGGGCTGCCGCCCCGTCCCAAACCAGGGACAGGGTCTGGAAATATTCTTCCGCAATCCGGGGATCGCCTGTCCGCCGCCACTCCAGTTCGAGGACCGACAGATGTATGGCGGCGACGTCGGGCGGCAGGCCCGGCGATTCCGTCTGGCGCGCATAGATGGCCAGGGCGGCGCGGCCGCTCTGGACCGCCTCATCCAGGCGGCCCATGCCCTTCTGGGCGCTTTCGAGCGTGAGCCAGAGGTGGGCCTCGGCCCGGGTCTGGGGCGCGACCGTCTTGATCGTGGCCAGGCCGGAGGTCGCGGCGCTGGCTGCGCCAGCGAAGTCGCCGGCGGCGCTGCGAGCCTCGGCCCTCTCGTTGGCGATGTCGCCGACCAGCCAGGCGGGCGGACCGTTGACCTGCTCGATTTGGCTGGCCGCCGCGTCCAGCAGGGCCGGCGCATCTGCGCGGCCGAGCCCCCGCGCGGCGACGGCGGCGATGTAGTAGCCCTGCGCCGACAGGACGGTGGCGCGGTCCACCACAGGGGCGTCGCTGAGGGAGACCAGCAGACTGCGCTCGCTGATGCGGGCGCTGTGGCGCTCGACATGGGCGACGTCCGTGGCCCCGATGTGCGTTCCGGTCGGGCCCCTCGCCTCCCGCGCCAGCGCGGCGCGCATCTCGTTGGCCTGGAGGGCAAGTCGCATCGCGGCCCCGAAGTGGCGCTGGTTGAGCTGGTCGATGGCGCGGTAGTTGACGATCTTGGTGGCCAGCAGGGTGTCCCCCGCCCTACGCGCGTCGCCCAGCGCCTGGTCGAGGGCCTGGACCGCCTCGTCGAAGCGGCGGGCGCCGGACATGTTCAGCCCGATCTCCGCCAGGATTTCCGCTTCCCCGTCCATGTCGTCGGGCGCGACCTGCTTGTGCAGGCGCAGCAGCTCCTCGAAGTCGCGCTGGGCGGTCGAGAAGCTCCAGATCATGTTGTATTCGAAGGCGCGCCGGCGCAGCAGCTCGTAGTTCACGTTGGCGCTCTGCCCGGGTGGACCGGCCGGGAAGACCGCCTGGATTTCCCTCAGGCCGGGGGTCTCGGCCGCGCCCACGCCGTCGCCGCCGGCGACGCTCACCGGGGCGCCGCCCGCCAGGACCCGCGCCAGCGCCACCATCGGCGACCAGTCGGACGGATAGACGTCTCCGATGATCACGATCTGGCCCTTCCGGGCCACAAGGCCATAGCGCCGGGGGCCGCTGTCGCCTGTGCGCGCGCAGGCGATCTGGCGGATGTTTCCCAGGTCCGCGCTCTCCAGGACCTTTTCGTCGCCCTGGCAGACCGCCGACAGGGCGTTGTGAGCCTGAGCCTCGTTAGCAAATGCCGTGACTCGCCCTGATGGCCGCTCCCAGGCGCCGCAATAGATGTCCGCCGCCCTGACGCCCCGGGGAACGTCGAACCTGGCCACTGCCCGGCAGTTCTCGGCTTCGGCGTTCCTGCCCAGGGCGAAGTCGGCGCTCGGGGGAGCCGCGGCCGTGGCAGGGCCGCCTGGAAGCATCGCGGCAATCATGACCGCGGCCAGCGCGCACAGGGCGTGTTTCATGGCCTTGCCTCCTTGTCCGCCCCACAGGACGGGCTGGATGGGTCGGACGGTGCGCAACCGGGCGAACCCGCGTCTGATCCGGTCCATAGGTCGCGGTTCCCGCCGCCCGTCACAGGCGAGGTATCGACCCGGGCCTTAGGTCTCGCCGCGCCGCGACCGACCGCGAAGACGCTGGCGGAGGACACCTCCGGGCTGTCGGTGGCGCTGGCCGACGGGTCGCTGGAGGCGTCCGCGGCGAGCGCCTCGTCGGCGGCGGCCGGGGCAAGCGCGGCCTGCGGATCTGTCGCGGTGGGCGCCGCCACCGCGGCCGGCGTGGTCGGCGGCGTTTCCTGAGCGGGCGGGGGCGTGATGCTGGCCAGCGCCGTGACCGGCGAATTGACGATGATGGTCGTCTGGATCGGGGGCTGGGAGGCGCTGACGGCGCCGATCGGGCCGGAGGCGGTGGCGTTGACGCTGTAGTTGCCGGCGTCCACGCCGCTGAGGGCGAGGCCCGCGACGCTCACCGTCTTGCCCGTCCCCACGTCGGGCGTGTCGTAGCTGCCGCTGGTCGGATCGTTGAGAACCACGACGTCACCCGACACTACACCGGCGAGGCTATAGTTGCCGGGGACCAGGGTGGCGTTGACGGTTCCATCGTAGATCTTGTCGGCGCGCCCGGTGAGGCTGGCGTTGAGGAGCTTGGGCGTGATGCTTCCGGCCGCCGTCGACAGGCTGACCGTGTAGTTGCCGCCGCCGTCGCCGTCCGAGATCACATAGCCGGCGTTGATCGACAGCGTGCGCGGGCCCGCGGATCTGGCGTCGTAGTGTTCGCCGAAGTTGGAAATCGTGTCGCCGCCGACCAGGCCTGTGGCGGTGGGGCTCGCGCTCGAGGCGGTCCCGCCGTCGTAGGTCTTGGAGTCGCTTACCGCCGCGAGGGTTAGGGGTCTCGGGCTGATCGCGCCGATGGCCGCCGACGCGGAGGCGTTGACGGCATAGTTGGAGGCGCCGGCGCCGACAAGTGACAGGCCGCTGACGCTGACGCCGATCGCGGTTCCAACATTCTTGGAGCTGAACGCGCCCGTGCTCGGGTGGTTCAAGCTGACCACATCGGGGCCGACAATCCCCTGCAAGGCGTAGTTTCCGGTCGACAGGTTCGCCGTGACGCCGCCATCGTAGGTCTTGCTTACGGAGCCCGTAAGGGAGGCGGTGAGGACTTTCGGCGTGACGGTCAGCACCCCGTCCGTCCGAATAACCTTGTAGACGCCAGTCACGCCGGTCGCGGACGCGCTCGCGAAGCCGATGGCGGTGGCGCCCACGTTGTAGAAGCCGGAGGCCGCCGTGGAGCCGCCCCCGAAGTTGAAGTTGTCGGCTTCCAGGGCGTCGGTCGTATCGCCGTCCTGCAGACCGATGAGGGTGAAGGCGTAGACCGGAAAACTCCCGTAGGTCGAAGTGACCGAGTTGGTGATCAGATTGATCACGTGGGAGGTCCCGTAGAGCCGGGGGTAGTCGCCGGCCGACGGCGGGGCCCAGACGCTAGAGAAGTTCCATCCGGCATAGGTGGCGGCAGCGTAGGGATTGATCCCGGTCGCGCCGCCGACGCCGACCACGTTGGTCAAGGTGCCCGAGCCGCCGCCGATGGCGTTCGTCCGGCCCGTGGCGCCTTCGTCCCAGTAACTGTTGAGGATCGCGCCCGTCGGATTGCTCCCTAGGTCGCCCGTCAGCCCGCCCACCGAGCCCGTTCCCGTCACGAGGCCGGCGGCGAAGACCCGGTTCGCGCTGGCGCCGAGCTGGATGATCCCGGCGAAGCCGCCCACGAAGCCCGAGCCGCTCGTCAACGTCACCTGGCCCGTGGCGTAAGCGTCCTGGATCACCCCCGTCTGCGCGATCCCCACGAAGCCGCCGGCCACCGAGCCGGCCCCTCCCGTCGTCACCGAACCGCCCGCAAAGGCGCGGGAGATCGTCCCGGCGTTGGAATTCCCGGCAAAGCCGCCGGCCTGTCCCGACGTCTGGACTACGGCGCCGGTGGCGTAGGCGCTTGCGATGTTCGTCTGGTCGACGGACCCGACGAAGCCGCCGACCGCCGAACCGGCGCCGCCCGCCACCGGGCCGGTCGCATAGGCGTTGGACACCGTCACCGGATGGCTCGCCGAACCCTGCGAGACCCCGATCAGCCCGCCCGCCGCGGGGGTGGCGGACGGGCTTCCGCCGGGTCGGTTGCCGACGGCCACCGCCCCTGACGCATTAGAATCACCGATGCTGGCGCCGTTGTGAACCCAGCCGACCAGGCCGCCGACATAGGCGTTGACGCCGCCGACGGTGACGCTGGAACTGGAGTTCAGAATGACCCCATCGCCGTTGGAGTCGCCCATGTCACCGACAAGGCCGCCGGCCGCGGCCGCCCTGAAGCCGGTTTCGCTGCTGCCCGTCGCGACCACGCCCGACGCCGTCACGTCTTGAATCTTTCCGGAGAGCTGTCCGGCGACAGCGCCGACAATCATCCCGTCCAGTCCGACCACATGGACGTTCTGCAGCCTCAGGTTCTCGACCACGCCGCCAGGGGCCACGAACCCGAACAGGCCGAGCGCGCCGTCCGTCGAGAAAGTCGGGGTCGCCTGGGTCAGCGGCGTCGCGCCGATGATGGTGAGGTTCGAGATGGCGTGGCCGTCGCCATCCAGCACGCCGGAGAAAGGCGTCGCGAGGCTGGAGCCAACAGGGACGAAGCCGTTGGCGGGGTTCCAGACGCCGTGCGCGCTGGTGGTCTCGCCGGCGTCTATGTCGGCGCCGAGCAAGAAATGGCCGCCTGGATTGAGGGCCATCAACTGCAGCTGGTGAGCATTGGTCACGACGCTGGAGAACTCGGCCCGCAGGATCGGCCGGGTCTCCCCTGCGACCATGTACCATCCAGTGGCCAGGTTGAAGTTCGCGTAGGTGGACGGGGCGTAGACGCCGAGCCCCGTCGCCCCGCCGATCCCCGTCACATTGGTCGCCGTGCCGCCGGTGAAGGTAGAGTAGCCGGTGGTCTGGCCGGTCGTCCCTTCGTCCCAATAGCTGTTCGACAGCGAGGCGCTGCTCTCCACGAAGCCGGCCAGGCCCGCCAGGGTCCCGGTTCCGGAAACCAAGCCCGTCGCATAGACTTGATCGGCCGCGGCGCCGGTCTGCAGCAAGCCGGCGAAACCGCCATCGACGGCGAACGCACTGCCGGAGGACGATACCGCCCCCAGGGCGTAGTCGAAGCCGACCGTCGAGGTGGTGGCGACCTCACCGGCGAAGCCGCCGGCGAAGGAGGCATGGCCGCTGTCCGGGCCGCCGACGCTGGTCACCGCGCCGCTGGACCAGGACTGCGTGACACTGCTGGCGCCCACGATCGCCCCGACGAACCCCCCGATCCAATTGAAGTTGCCATTCTGGCCGCCCGCCGTCTGGATGGCGGCGCCCGTGGCGTAGGAGGTCGTGATGTTGCTCTCGACCACGATGCCGGCGAACCCGCCCACGAGTGAGCCGCCCCCGCCCGTGACCGTGCCGGTGGCGTAGGATCCTGAAACCGTCAGGGGTATCGGGTTGACGCCGCCGAAGGCGTATCCTTCCAGAATCCCCACGAGGCCGCCGGCGGTGGGATCTGAGTCTGCTCCCGCCGGGTAGCCGCCGACAGTGACGTTTCCGGTCGCGTACGAATCCCGAATCGAGCCCGCCGCGACGCCGGCCACCGCGGAGGTGGCGCCAACGAGGCCGCCGGCGGCGGCATTGCCGCCCACCACGGTGGCGGAGGAGTGCGAGTTGCTGATCGCGCCGTCGAAGGCTCCGACCAGTCCGCCGACGCCGACGGAGGCGAAGCCGAGGCCGGTAAGCACGCCCGTACCGCCAGTGACCGAACCCGAACTGGAGACGTTGTCCGCCTGCCCAAGAAATCCGCCGGCCAGGGCCCCTACGAGCACCCCGTCGCCGCCGGTGACATTGACGTTATCGAGGCTCAGGTCGAAGACGCGTCCATTGACGCCGACCGCCCCGAACAGACCGGCGAACCCGGTCTGCGCGAACCCGCCGTAGTAGGTCTGCGCCGGGCCGGCCGGCGTATTGATCTTGAGGTCGAAGATGCTGTGCCCGTCGCCGTCGAGAACCCCGGTGAACGGCGCCGCCGGCGTCGGCCCGACAGGCACGAAGCCGTTGGCCGGATTCCAGACGCCGCTGGCCATTGCGGTCTCGCCAGCCTGGATGTCGTTGGCCAAGACGTAGCTGCCGCCGAGATTCAGGGCCATGAGCTGCAATTGATGAACGTTGGTGATCGAGGCGGAATACTCCGACCGCAGTATCGGCCGCGTCTCCCCCGGGACCATGTACCAGGTGTTGATCAGGTCTAGGTTGGCGTAGTTGGCCGGATTGTAGGCGCTGAGACCGGTCGTTCCCCCGAGCCCGAGCAGATTGGAGGCCGAGCCGGTCCCTGACAGTATGTAGGGGGTGGTTCGACCGGTCGTGCCCTCATCCCAATAGCTGTCGGAGATGGAGCCGGATGTGTCGGGCGCCAGGCTATTGCCCAAGAGTCCGACCAGGCCGGAGAGGCCGCCGGTCCCGCTGACCGAGCCCGTGGCGTAGACATGGTCCACGCTTGCCCCGCCGCCGATCAGGCCGACGAAGCCGCCGCTGAGGGCGAAGTTGCTGCCGGTCGCCGTGACCGACCCGAGGGCGTAGGCGTTGTTGACGTTCGCGCCGGCGTTGACGCCGCCGGCGAAACCGCCGCCAAATGACGACTGGAGACTGGCGGGGCCGCCCACCACGAAGACTGGCCCGTTGGCCCACGACTTCGTGACCAGACCGCCGGCGCCGACGAGCCCAACAAATCCGCCGGCGAAGTTGACCACGCCGTTCTGACCCGGCGCGCTCGCGGTGACGGAGCCCGTGGCGTAGGAGGTGGTGACCTGGGCCTGCGTGACGGTCCCGATCAGACCTCCGGCAAAGACCCCGCCGCCGCCGAAGACATTGCCGGTGGCATAGGAGCCGGTCACGCTCGTCGGCAACGGGTTCACGCCGCCGAATTGATAGCCGTAAAGCACGCCGACCAGGCCGCCGGCCGTGGGGTTCTCGCTTCCGCCGGGCGCCGAGCCGACGATGACGTCCCCGGTCGCATGGGAGTTGAGGACGGTGGCGCCCCCCGAGGTGGATCCCAGAAGGCCGCCGGCGAAGGCGTTGATCCCCTCGATCGTGGCCGAAGATTGGGAATCCCGGATCGTCCCCACCGATCCGCCAACGACGCCGCCGGCGCTGGCGTAGGCGAACCCCGCCGTCGTGTTGACGCCGCTCCCGACCGAGACGTCACCCGAGGTCGTGGCGTCAAATACGGTCCCGCCCAGGTTTCCCACCAGGGCGCCGACCTGCATGCCGTCCGCGCCGAACACCTGGGCGTCGGCCAGCCTGATGTGTTCGATGCGGCCGCCCTGTCCCACCCAGCCGAACATGCCGACAGCGCCGTTCGAGGCGTATCCGAGGGCGTCGACCTGCAAGATCGAGAGCTGTTGACGGACGTGGAGATGGCCGATCGTGTTGCCGAGCCCGGTGAAGACGCCGGTGAAGGGCTGGCTCTCGAGCGGGGCGATCGGCGCGCCCCCGAAGGCCGAGTCGAGGAGGTCCAGCGACGTGGCCAGGGCGTAGTCGCCGCCGAGGGCGTTGTTGATGTTCAGCAGGTCTGCCTGCGAGTAGACCAGGGTGTAGGCTTGCCCGTTGATCGTCAGCGCCTGGCCGCTGCCAGCAGTCCCGGTGAAGCTCAGGCTGACGGACGGGGCAAAAGAATAGTCGCCGCCGGAACCTCCGTCGTTGGTCGTCAGGACCACCTTGCCTGCACCCGTGGCGGTCACGTCGGCGTTGAAGACCACCGAATGATAGGCGTCCAGGCTGAGGGTGTTGGCGCTGGCCCAGGTGACGGGCGCATCGATCAGGATGTCGCCGGCGCCGGCTGACTGGACGCCCGGGCCGCTCGCCGAGGCGGCGGTGGTCCGGAGTGTGACGTTTGTCGTCGCCAGGTTGGCGGCGATCGTCGAGGCGGCGGCGCCGTCAACGATGAGGGTCGTCGGGTCGATCAGCCAAGTTCCGGCGCGGACGCTTACGCCCGTGAAGTCGACCGTGGCCCCGGAGGTCTCCACCAGGCCGCCAGCGCCGCTTGCGGTCGTTGCGTCGATCTCGCCATGGGCGGTAACCGCACCGCCGTCGGCAACAAGATAGACCTTGCCGTCCGTCTCGGAGACGCCGGTTACCTCGATGCGGCCGGTGGTGTTGACCGCCAGAGCGTATACGTTGCCGCCGTTGGCGCGCAGTTCGGCGCTGGCCGCTGTGATCAGTCCGGCATTGGTGACGGCGGTGTCCGCGCCGCCGAGGGTGACCGTCAGCTTGCCCGCGCCGCCGTTGACTTCGCTGAAGGTGACCTCATGGCCCGCGGCCAGGCCGGCAGCGCCCTGGGCGGCGTCGATCTGGCCATCGTTTTCGACCGTCGCGGCGATGAGGATCGCGTCACCCGTTCCGGCCCGGATCGAACCGCCGTTGACCACGTGCGCCGAACTTGGACCGGCGAAGGTCAGCGGCCCGCCCGCCATGAACTGTTCGTTGGAGAGGCCCAGGGTAGAGGCGACAAAGCCGCCGCCCACGGCAACCACGCCCGACCTGGAGACGATCACCCCGTTGGGGTTGAGCAGAAAGACGCTGCCGGTGGCCGACAGGAGGCCGTCGATCTGCGAGCCGCCGCCGCCGGTGACGCGGTTGAGCGTGACGCCGGACCCGTTGTTGAACTGGACGGCGCCGCCCTGGCCGATTGAGAAGCTTGACCAGTCGATCACCGCCTTGGGCGTCGATTGGTTGATGGTCAGGCCCGTGGAGGTGGGGGGGTCGATGATCGCGCCGCCAGCCGCGACGACGCCCCCGGAGGGCAGCACGGGCGCCGCCATGGCGCGGCAGCCGCCCCCCGCGACGGCGATCACGGCGCCAAGCGAGAAGACGAAGATCGGCCAGGCGGGGCGGCGTGGCCGCAAGGTCGCTGCGCGGCTTGCGGGCGTGGATTTCGGGGCCGGCGCGGTCAGCGTTCGCAATGGCGGCATCATTTGGCGCCTCCAGAGGCGATGCGACGATGGATGGCGTTGAAGATGTCGTTGAAGCCGACCGTCACGTTCACCAGCACCGACGGACCGGGCCGCTTCTCGCCCAGACCGAGCGGCGGGTCCTGGGGTACGGCGTAGATCAGGTCCATGTGCAGGTTTGAGTTTAACTCCAGCCGAACCCCGCCGCCGGCCGAGCTGACGGAGCGCTCGGCAAAGGCCGCCGCCCCATGGTTCCACAGGCGCGCCGCGTCGAGGAAGACGAACGGCTGGGCATAGAGGCCCCGCCCGATCTTGTAGGGCCCGTTGCGCAGTTCGAAGGAGCCGGCCACGGCGCTGTCGCCGAGCAGCGCGGCTGGCTGATATCCCCGACCGATAGTGAGGTTGCCGACGGAATACTGGTCGGGCGTCGCCAGAGCATGGGCGGCGTACTGGGTGTCGAGCCGCACCGCGAGCTGCAGTCCCGACCAGGACACGGTCTGGCCCTCGACACCAAAACGGAAGATGGTCGCCTGCGGGTCGGCGCCGAGCCGCGAGAGATTGACGTCTCCCTTGCGGCTGGCCCCCAGGATCTGGAGGTTCTGGTGGATCTCGCCTGAGGCGGCGATCCGTCCAAGGGCCCCGGTCTTTTCCGCCGAGAGGCTGAGGCTGAGATCGCGCAGCTTGTCGTCGCTCAGTCCCGTTGAGCCATAGACCCGCGTGCGCTGGTTGCTGCCCTCCAGCGCCAGGTTCACCACCAGGCTTGCGTCGGGCCGCTTCCATATGGGGCGGGAGGCCTCCAGGCGCAGGGAGAAGACATCTGTCGCCAATGCCAGGGGCGACAAGTCGCCCTGGGGTTCCGCCCTGCCCCAAAGCCCCGACAGACCAATGACCGTTCCATTCGGGTCGACGTGCAGCGCTTCACTCATCCGCACCATCACCTGCCGGCCCACGGGTGCGGAGGTGTAGACCTGCAACGAGGTCTGGTCGCCGTACTGACTCGCGCCGAAATGATCGACCCCGGCCAGAACGCCCCAGGGCCCGACGGACTCCGCATAGAGATTGTTGGCGTTGGCGTAGGTGCGCCATTCCTCGCGCTTGGCCGACACCACCAGGTCCATGCCGCCCGGCTCGCTGCCGCGGCGCAAGGTGCCCGACAGGCTCAGGCCCGGGACGTCCCTGGCGATTTGGTAGGCGCGGTTGACCGCGCCTAGGGACAGCGGCTGTCGATTGACCAGCGGCAGCAGCATCGCCGTGGCCTGCCGGCGCGCATGGGGGTCGGAGCCCAACACCGTCAGGTCGGTGATGCGCCCCTCGACGACCTTGTAGTGGACGACGCCGTCCTTCACCTCCTGGACGGTGAGCATCACGGCCACGAAGGGGTATCCGGACTGGACATAGATCGCTTCCGCCCGCCGGCCGATGGCCCGCAGGTCGGACAGGCTGACCGTCTTGCCTTCCAGGTCCGACCAAGCCGGCCTGAGCCTGAACTCCGGAACGGCGCGGGCGTTGTCGAAGCTCACGCCCCGAAGCACCAGCCGGGGCGTCGTGTCCAGGGCGGCGGGCGGAGCGGCGGGCGGCCGATAGTCAAGACTTGCAGCGGGCGCGACGCCGGTGGGCGGGAGTGCGCGTGTCGGATCGTTCGCTGACAGGGGCGCATCGGCCGCCCGCGCGCCGCAGGCGAACGCCAGCGCCGCATACATTGACGCAGCGAACCCCGGCGCCTGCCGACGACGGCGCACCCGCGCCAATCGGCGCAAATCCCCTCCCCTGATCAGCTGCAAGTCCAGGCCCCCACCTGTTGTTACCGAATGGTAAACACAGGCCGCCGGGTATGGCCAACTTTAGATGGAAGCGCGCTGCAGCGATACCAGCACAAAATGAGGCGTATCGCACACCATTCGATTGAACTGCGAGGTCGTCTAACCGCTAAAATGGCGTCAAGCTGTGGCCATTTTCGATCGAACTTCCAGCTTTAAGAGTCGCGAATTCCTTCAAATATGACACTTCCGAGAGGGGAGCCGCGCCGATGACTTTAATCCTCGGCTCGCCGCGTCAGCCGGAGGCATTTTTGCTTGGTGCTTTCACCTTTGTTCGCACGAGCTTTTTCGCCGTCGGTCGGTCGAGCGACAGCGTGCGCCAGCGGGACGATCTAGGCCACTCGATTATTGGTTGTACACACTGCCGGATCGCCCGCGGTCCGGGCCTCCACCTCGGTGGTCATGCTATTGCCCCTCCGCCAGGCGGACGACCCAGACCCCTCTGCTGGCTCCCGTTCGGGCCGCCCAGCCGCAGTTCGGCTGTCAGAGAGACGTGATCGACCACGATCCTTCGGCCGAGCATAGGCGTGTTGACCAGCAGCTCGATCTTGACGTCGATAACAAACAGGTGCGGCAGGTCGCTCGCCCCCAGACCCTTGGCGAAGTCGATGACGACATGCTGACCGTCATCGAACACCCGCAGTGGACGCCTGTTGGGCTTGTCGCTATCGAGGCGGCAGGCAGAGCGTCGCCTGCCGTGATCGATCGAAGTCTCAGGGTTGGTTCCTGGCGACCGGGCCGGGCGCCGGGCCTGGCGCGGCCAGACGAACCGCGACCAGAGCCTTGTCGGCATACCGCCAGGACACTTCGGTCATCGCCACGCGCGCCGTGGCTCCCAGATCGAGGTGATAGGTCCGGCAGTCGGCATTGACGTCGAGATTGGCGCCCAGGTCGAGGCGGGTGCGATTCACCAAGATACGGATACGCTTGGCGCCGCAGGTTCCGCTCGCGGCTTCGCCAATGATCAAGCGGACCATTTTGATACCGGCGGCGGGTCCGCGTTGATCCACACGATCCGCCGCGCTGGTTACTGCCCGAGGGAGTCCGACCGAGATGCTGGGTTCCACGAGTTCGCGCCTGGCCGCGCTCCCCACGGCCGGCTCGCCTTGGGCGAAACTCGGCATCGCGCAGAGCATCCGTTGGAGTTGCGGGCCCGAATTCAAGCGGTCTTCAGGCGACGCCGTTGCCCGCCCGCGGCGATGGTCGCGGGGACGAGCGGCGCTCAGGGACCGCTAAAGCTCTCAATCAGTTCGTAGACCTTGTCGCGGTCGAGGCCATTTGCTGGGGCGGCGGCCAACCGCTGCTCGGCCTCGAAGGACCAGACAGCGGTCGCGTCACGCGCAAGTGCGCTGGCGACGGCGGCGGCGCGGACTTCCGAGTCGGGCAGGTCGTCGAACTCCGAATGCGCCGGCGGAACGTCGCTGACCACTTTGATCGGGGCGTCCAGCGAACGCTGCGTAGAGTCGGCGGCGGTTAGAATGTAGGCGCCGCTGGCTAGGGTCACAGCCGGAATGGTGACTTCGTGGCTTTCGCTCGTCTGGCTGGCAACGATAGCCCCTTGGGCGTTCTTGATCTGGACGCGATAGGGCGCGCTCCCGCCCACCAGGCGCACCAGCAGGGGACGGGCTCCGGAGGTGATCTGCTGCCCCCCCTCGGCCAGGGACGGCAGGGCGAAGCCGAAGTCGTCGCCGGCGCCCTTGAGGCGGACATTCCACGGCAGACGCTTCATGTCGGGCAGGACCTGATCGTTGATCTGGCGGTAGGCGTTGCCGATCACCGTGGGAGCGCCTCGGCGGGCCGGCACCACATAGGAACCCCCGCGCGCCACCTTTACCTGGCCGACGCCGTCGATGGACATCACAAGGTCGGTGCCTGGACCGGTGTGAATTTGATCGAGGCTGCACACTACCTGCAGCACGCTTGGCCGCCCCACGTCCTGCAGGCCGCCAGGTCCGGGCCGCGCGATCCGCACCTCCCTCGGCTGACCGTCGATGCGAATGATGACCCCCGCGCCGTCACAGGCGTTGGCCGCGGTAGCGCCGGCCATGAAGGCGGACCCGAGCGCGGCGATCAAGATGGCAGACGCCGTCCTAGGCATTGAGAAACTCCTGGATGGTCTCCGAAATGGCCACCGCGAATGCCGGCGCAGACACAAACCCCCAAAGACCAAGGTTGAGCGTTCCAAGCATGAGGCCGATCCCTAACAGATGCGCGCTCACCGCGATCGCCGTGTTCAAGCAGATCGGATTTAGGAGGATGTACACAAGCCGCTTGCGCCAACTCAACAACGCGCGATGGCGACGTAGATTACGATAGTGCTCTTTGAACCGGTCCGAGGCAAGGTCGGACGCGGTAAACGCGATGCAGATCAGCAGTAGCAGGGCCACCTGGAAGAGCAGGGGTATGGCCCGCAGCCCGCCATGGCTGAGTTCAAGCCCCCGAATGGCGTTGGCTAGGACGACACTTCCGTTCATGTCGTTCAAGGGGGTCTGCACGAAGTCGGCCGAGCTAGCGTTGGTGCCGCCGATCATCACCACGCGCTGGCAGAGCATCTCGTGGCTGACGGCTCCGTCTGAGGCGCGCAGAGCATTGACGACGTCGACAACCGACAGCCGGCGCATGATGGCCGCGCTGGTGTCGCCACAGATCTTGAACCCGGGCCACTTGGGACTCAGGTTCGGCCAAACCCGATCGGCCGAGCCGACTGGAAGGGAGAAGTGATAGTCGATGGTCTCGCCGTGCTGAGGCGGCGCCAGGGGTTTGGTGCGGCAACCTGTGACGGCGTCCTGCATCCAATGCTTGGCGCTGGAGTGGTCCAGCACTTGGCTGTCACGTTCGGCAAACTGGTAGGCGATGAGGGCCACTGAATAGAGCGGCATCACGCCGGTCGGGGTGGCTGCGCATTCAAAGGGGGCGAATTCTCCGATAACCCCGTTCAGATCACCGTAGACCTTTGGCGTGCCCCAGAAGATATTCTGTGAGCGTTGCATGACATCATCGTAGGGCGACACCGGCAGCACCGGCACGCCGCCGGGCTTGCCGAACAGGGCGGCGGAAAAGGTCTGGCGCGAGATCACCAAAGGCGGGGCGCCGGCCTTGTCCCATGCATTCAGGGCGTCGCGCAGCTTGGCGACCCCTTCCGGCCCATCGGCGGCTTGCTGGGCGATATCAACGTCGAGCACCACCACCCGTGGTCGCTGAGTGGGCGGAGCCGTTCGGATAAAATCGAGCAATTGGGCGAGTACGGCCCGCGGCATGCCGCCGATCGGTGGTTCGAACGGGCCCTGGGCCATTTCGCTGAGCGAGCGGTCATCAAAATCCAGCAAGAGCACGGGGTCCGCTGTTCCGCCGATCACGTCGCTGCGCAGGTGGAAGGCGCTGGTCATCATGCTGCGGTCCGGATCGCCGATGAACGACGACTCGACCACGGGAATCTGGATCAGCATCAGGACGATCAGCCCGACGGTGAACGACAGGCCCATGCGCCGCCGTCCGCGGGCGAGTCGGGTCCGAGACAACAGGCGGCGGAAGCGACGGCGGGGCCTTGCCATCGCCGGGGCCTGTTCGGGCGTGGCCGACACCGGCTCGTCCATCGCCGCGCCCGATTGCGGCGTGACATCGGCCCATGGGCGCGCCTCCGGCTCGATGCTTGGCGGCGCCGGCCCAGCCGTCTGCGCTAAGGTCTCCGGCGGCGTGTCGGCATCAGCGTTCGCGGGGGGACGGTCGGTTGGCATCCGGTGCGTAGATTAACAGGTTCAAGCGGAGGGTGGCCGCATCGACAATGGTCATCTAACATTCCCGTATAGAGGCGGCAGACCCGAGACACCTTCACAAGATCGTTGAGCTGGGACTACCCAATATCTGCAATCCACTCTCTGCGGAAATTTCGCAGGTCTGCTGATCAGCTTGTCAGGGGACACACGAGCAGAACCAGCCGACGCCGGCAGTCATTGCCCTGGATGCAACGAATGGGTGGGTTGGTGCGGGCGGCCGGGATCGAACCGGCACGAGCCTTTCGGCCCTACGGATTTTCGTACCACTTCGGCTTTCGCCGCCCCGCCGAACGCAATCCGCCCAACGGGTTCGTGGTCTGGACTATCCCTTCGCCTTAGCCAACCAATGCCTTAGGCGCCGCCCGTCTAGTCTCTACACCTTCCCGTTTCCGGGCTTGGCTCGGGATCGCCATCTGACAGGATTCCCCGAATTTGAGCGGTTCTGCATCCGGCGTTTCCGCGGGAGCACTCAAGTGTTCAAGTCCGTTACTGAAACTCTAACTACTTGTTTCTACAGGAAACAATGTAAACAGCCCTGAGTGTGTAAGAGAGTGTGTAATTGGTGGGGAGCGGCCTTCAGGGGGTGTGGGTTGCCTTTTTGCTCCTCAGCAACAAGCGGAAGTAAACGGAGGGCAAAGGCAATTGGCCGGGAGCGATCCCGTGAGGTGCGGTCAGAATGTCCGATTGCGGCCGGTCGAGGTCGGCGTAGTCCTTCAGGTCGAACGCTACGGCCCGCCCGTCATCCAGCCGCACCGCCATGGAGGCGGAGGTCACCGCCTCGACGGTCCCAAATGTGCCATTCTTCACGCCCAGCGAGCGCTCGTTGCGCAGGAACATCAGCCGATCGCCCGCCGCGAAGACACTTGGACCGCGCCCCGTCGTTACCTCATGGTCCTCGCCAAGCTCGCCCGAGGTCCCCAGCCTCGCCCGCGCCAGGGTGTTGAGCGCCGCCACGTCGGCGCGGGCGCCCTATTCCACACTCACCGCGGATCAGGCGCCTTCCGCGACTGGCCACCCGCATCCCCGCCGCGCGAGGTGGGGTTGGTGCGGATGATGTTGCACTGCGAGCCGCCGGCGCCGAACTGGGTCGGCTTCACCGTGAACCGCAGGGTGCGGATCGTTCCGTCCGGCTGCGGGACCTGCTCGATGACGATCACCGGCACATTGGCCTTGGCGTCGGCGTTCGAGGGATGGCCGGAGATGGCGCCGGTGCGCGGGTCGATCGTCATCCAGCACGGCAGCGGCTGGCCGCCGGTGCCGCCCGCGGTGATCACTGGCGGGATCGACGACGTCGTCTGTCCGCCCTTGTCGGACTGGGTGTGATCGCCGCCGGTACTGGTGTCCTCGCCGGATTCGGTGTGGTCGTCGCCGCCGGACCTGGTGTGGTCTCCATCGCCGGTGCTGTTGTCCCCACCCGACTTGGTGTGATCGTCGCCGCCGGTGCTCGTGTCGCCGCCCGACTTGGTGTGATCGCCGCCACCGGTGGTCGTGTCGCCGCCCAACTTGTTGTGGTCGCCACCGCCGGTGCTGGTTTCCCCGCCCGACTTGGTGTGATCGTCGCCGCCGGTGCTGGTGTCGCCGCCGGACTTCGTGTGATCGCCGCCGCCGGTGCTCGTATCGCCGCCCGACTTGGTGTGGTCGCCACCGCCGGTGCTCGTGTCGCCGCCCGACTTGGAGTGGTCATCGGACTTGGTGTGATCGTCGGACCTGGTGTGGTCGTCGCCGTGGTTGGTGGTGGATGTCGAGGTTGACGTCCCTTGGGCCTGGATCACGGGTTTGCCGAGGGTGTTCTGGGCGACCTGCGTCCCGGTCACCGTGGCCTGGTGCGTCTCCGTGTAGGTGGGGGTCTCGGCCGCGACGCCGCCTTGGCCGCCGGTCAGGGCGCCCGCCTTGGTCACCGTGGCGGCGCCGCCGGCCACCACGATGGGCGGGGGCGCCGAGTTGGTGGTGAGGGCGCCGACGGCCTTTACCTGGGGCGCAACGATCGCGCCGGCGGCGGCGGGCGCCGTGACGGCCTGGGCCGTGGCCTGGGCGCCGATCGGCGAGACGGCGCCGACACCGGCCGCCGGGGCCACGGGATGGGCCGCCGCCCCCACAGACTGGACGACGCCCGTCAATGGCGCGATCCCGGTCAGCGGCGATGCGCCTGCCGCCTGCACGCTCACCGGAACGCCGGTGGCCGGCCCGGCGACGCCGCTGAGCGGCGTGACGGTGGCGACGCCCTGATGCACGCCGGTGGCCGTGGGGCCGTTGGCGCCCGCCGCGTTTGGCGTGGCTAGGCCGTTGAAGATGGCGCTGCCCGCCGGGTTCTGTATGGCCACGGCAGTGGCGCCGACCGATTGCGGCAGGGCGCCGGTGGTCGGCGCGTTCATCGTCCCGAGCAGTTGCGGCTGGATCGGCGACGGCCCCTGGCCCACCGCGACCACCCCGGTTCCGGAGGTGATGGTGGTGGCCGTCTCTTCCTGTTCGGTCGAGCGCGTGGCGTTGAAGCCCTCGGCGAAGGAGGTGTCGACCGCCTTCTTCGACTTTTCCACGCCCAGGGCGACGTTGGCGCCGGTGCTCTGGGACATGGTCTTGTCGGTGACGCTGTTCAGCTGCACCGGTCCGGCCGTGGCGACCACCGTCGCGCCGGTCTCGCCGTGGATCTGGGCGCCGTCCGAGACCACGTGCTGGCCGGTCACCGTGGTCTGGCCGGCGCCGGCGTTCAAGGTGACGACCTGGTTCTTCACCGAGGTCTCGGTGTCGGTCTGACCGCTGGCGCCGATGTCGGCGCTGTTGCCGTCGACGCCCTTCTTCTGCTTCTTGCCGCCCTTGCCGATGGTCAGGTCGACGTCGACGCCGATCTCCTGGTTGGTGTCGTGGGTGATCGTCTGGGCGGCGCCCAGGTGCGTCGTGCCGTTTACGGCGGCGACGGTGACACCGGCCGCGCCGTCCACCTGGGTTCCCGTCAGGTTGAGGTCGCCATTGGTGGTGGTGATGTTCACCGCGCCGTTGGCGGACTGCACCTGGCCGCCGACGCCCTCGATCGTGCTGGCGTTCTCGGAGCCCTGTTCGTACTTGAGGTTCGGATTGACGGTCTTTCCGAGGATGTCGACCGTGACCGACCCCTCGACGGTGCGGTCGAGGCCGCTCTTGGACTCCGTGTTCTGGGCGGCCTGGTAATCCAGGCTTCCGGCCTGGAGGGTGACGCCGTTCTGGCCGTTGATGGTGGCGCCGGCCAGGGTGGTCTTGCCGGAAGACACCGAGGTCACGGTCCCGCCGGCCGTGTAGGTGGTCACCACCGCCTTGCTTGATTTCTCGGTCTCGGCCGAGGACCCGTAGCCGCCGCCGGCCTTGATGCCCGCGCCGGTCTGGGAGTCCGTGCCGTTGCCGACGCTGATGCCGGCGTTGGCCACCGCGCCGATCTCGAAGGTGGTGGTGCTGCTGCTCTTGCTGTGCAGCTCGGTGTCGGCAACCGCCTGGTCGGTGATCGTCTTGGCGCTCTGCATGATGTCGCCGCCGGCCTTGAGCTGGGTGCCCTGGTCGGTAATCGTGTCGCCGGCGATGCGGTTGATGCCGCCCCCGGCCGTCAGGGTCGAGCCCACGGCGTGGGTGGAGGCGTCCACGGAGCTTTCGGTGTCGGACTGAACCCGGAAGCCGCCCGCGGCCTCGAGCTGCACCGCCGCGCCCGCCGCGACGCCGATCTTGCCGGGCGAACCCGCCTGCCCGATCTGCTGGGTCACGCCCTCCGAAGTCAGGGAGGCGGACGCCCCGGCGGAGGCTGTGGCGCCGATCTCGGCACCGACCTTGGCGTAGAGGCCGGCCGTGGTCTGGGTCTGGCTGTGGGTGGTGACGTCGTGGTCCTGGGCCGCCAGGTTGGCGATGTGGGTGGCCTGTTCGGTGAGGGCGCCGTTGGTGACTGTCAGGTTCGAGCCCTGCGTGGTCAGGGTGTCGTCGGCGACGATGGTGAGGGCGCCGTCCGCCGTGACGTTGCTGCCGACATTGGTCAGCTTGTCGGTGGTGTCGTGGGTAGTGGTGGTCCGCCCGCCGATCGTGGCGGTGACCGAGCCCTTGGCGTCGGCGCTGGCCTGGGCCTGGGCGCCGAAGCTGACCCCCGACTTGCTGGCGCCGCCGCTGGCGCTGGCGCTGGCGCTGGCGCTGACCGAGCCCTCGGTGTCGACGTAGATGCCCACGCCGGTGCTCTTGGTCGTGGTGGTGCTGGTCTCGGTGTTTTGGCCGGCCAGGATCGACACGTTCTTGCCGTGGATCGTCAGGTCCGCGCCGTTGGTAGTGGTGACGTTGGAGCCCTGGATGACGACGTTGCCGCCCCCCGAGATCATCGTATTGCCGCCCAGGTTCACGTTCGAGGCGACGTTTTCGGAGCTGGACGAGGCGCTGTCGGTGACGGTCTTGTTGTAGAATTCCAGCGACGAGTGGTTTTCGCCCGAGGCCTGAGCGCTGGCCTGTGCGTTGACCGTTCCCCCCGTGGACGTCTTCTTCGCCGAGGCCGTGGCCGATGCGCTGGCCGAGCCTGAGCTGTGGCTGGAAACGCCGAGGATCGTCTCGGTCTCGGTATGGCTGGTGATGTTGCTGGTGTCCGCCCCGGCCAGCACCGAGACGCCGTTGGTCGCCGCGATCACCCCGCCGCCGGCGACGTCGACGTTGGAGCCCTTGATCGTCACGTTGGCGTTGTTGGCGCTGGAGATCTGACCGCCGACCTTCAGGCTGGAAGCGTCGTTGCGGGTTTCGGCGTCGTTGACGGTCTTGGTCGAGCTGCCCCACAACCCGCCGTTCTGGAACAGGCCCGAGCTCTTGCTGACGGTGTTGGTGGTGGTGGCGTTATTCCCGGCGATGATGTTGAGGTCATGGCCGTTGGTGTCGGTGACTAGGTTGCTGCCCGTCGTGACCGAGCTGCCGCCGGCGATGTTGATGTCGCCGTTGGTCTGCATGTAGGTCGAACCGCCCACCGTCACTTGCGAGGCGGAATCAGTCGCGGTGGTGACCTTGGTTTCCTTGTTCGAACTCGACAGGAAGCCGCTGTGGTGGACGGTGGTGTCCGAGTACGAGGTGTCCGTGGCCGCTTTGATGTTCAGCTGGCCGCCGGAGACGAAGGCCGCGTCGCCGCCGGCGGACACCTTGCTGCCGGTGATGGTCGTGTCACCGCCGCTCTGCATGTAGAGGTTGCCGCCCGCCGACACGGTCGAGCCGATGTTGGTGGTGCGGGTCTCGTAGCTCTTGGTGCTGGTCGAGCCATCGCGCGAGCTGCTGGCCGACGCCTCGGTGTCGGTGATCGTGCCGATGTTGATGTTCTGGCCGGCGACGATCGACAGGTCCTTGCCGGCGCTGACCGTGCCGCCCTTGACGTTGATGTCCTTGGCCGCGTTCAGCGACAGGGACTCCGTGGCGGTGATGGCGGCGGTAGGTCCGATGTCGGTGACCACGGTCTTGCCGTTGACCAGGGTCGTGGTCCCGGTGACGACATTGATCGAACCGCCGTGCGTCGTCAGGCTCAGGTTCTTGCCGCTGATGTTGTTGGAGCCGTTGATGTCGATGTCCTTGGCGACATCGATCGACAAGGCGTCGCCGGCGGCCACCGTGCCGCCCTGCAGGTCGACGCCGGCGGTTGCGGAGCGCAGGCCGATGTTGTCGGCCGCGATGACGCCGCCCGCGTTGGTGATCTGACCGTTGGCCAGGACCGCCGCGGACTGCACGCCCTGAATGGTGGACCTGATGTTGTTCACCACCCCGCCGGTGGACTGCAGATAGACCTGGTTGCCGCTGATCAGGCCGCCACCCAGGTTGTTGATGTCGCCCGTGGCGACGATGGCGTTGGTCTTGGCGCCGGTGATCTGGCCGCCGTTCAGGGTCAGGGATGTCAGCTGAAGGTTGACGTTGTCGGCGATGACGCCGCTGCCGCTCACCAGCGAAGCCTTGGTCGCCGAGGACAGATAGACCACGGGCGCCAGCACGGTCTGGCCGTCGACCTCCGTCTTGACCATCCAGATGATGTCGTTCGGCAGGCTGGCCACCTGCTGGGGCGTCAGCGCCTGGCCATAGACCAGGCCCTGGGCGCCCGCGTCGGAGGCCGCGTTGCCGTAGAGCTCGGCGAGTTCGCTGTTGAGGTCGCCATAGCTGGCCAACAGGCTGCGCCCGGTGGCGTCCAACAGCTGCTGCGAGATCAGGTAGGCCTCGTAGTTGTCGTCGCCCAGCCGTTTGCCGGCGGTGTCCGGATCGAAGCCGAGCTTCTGCGCCAGCAGGTCCGAGCCCAGGTCGGTGACGGGCACCGTGTAGAGCGGGTTGGTCTCGACCAGGTAACGGCTGTCCGAGCTGGGGGCGATGACGAAGAGGCCGTTCGGATTGGTCGGCAGCACCACCGTGGCGCCCTGGATCGTCACCGCCGGCTTGCCGCCCACCGTGGTCCCCACGGCCGGGCTGGAGACGCTGGTCCCGCCACTGCTGGAGACGCCGCTGGCCGATCCGGCGCTGGTCCCGCCGGTGGAGACCGTGGTGACCGAGCCGCCGGTCACGGCGCCGCCGGCGCTCGCGGTGGTTCCGCTGACCCCGCTCGTGCCGCTGGCGCCGGAGGTGGTGGTCGCGCCCGCCGTGGCGCTGGCGCCGGCGACGCCGCCGCTGGAGCTGAGGCCGCCCGCCGTCCCCGTCGCGCTGGCGCCGCCCGCGCCGCTGGCCGAGACGCTGGCGCTGGTGGCGCTGGTGGTGGTCGCCGCGCCGGCTCCGCCTCCGGCGCTTGGCGCCGTCTGCGACTTCAGGGTCGCCCCGCCCGGGCTGCCGGTGACCGTCAGGCTGAAGTTGTTGCCCGTCAGGCTGGAGGCGAAGATGCCGTTCTTCAGGGGACTGTTGGCGGAGGTAGAGGTGAAGTAGCTGGAGACGCCGTTGCCGCAGATCGTTCCGGTGACGCCGGGCGTGCAGTTCTTCGCCGTGCCCACCACGGTCGCGTCCAGCACCAGGGCGCCGGACTTGTTGTAGGTCTTGGTCTCGGTGGTCACCGTGTAATAGGCGTAGTCGGTCTCGGTGTTCGTCAGAGACAGGGTGTCTTCGCTGAAGGTGGCGTTGTTGCCGCCATGCAGCACGATGTTCGGCGCCGACATGATCGCGCCGGCATTGCTGGCGTTCTGGAAGCCGTTGAGGGTGATGGTGCCGCCGGACACCATCTCCGGCGTGTAGTTCGCCGCCGTCAGGCCGTTGTTGAAGGTCTGGGTGGTGGTGTCGGACCAAATGTAGAAAACGTCGGTGTCGTAGGTGCACTGGCCGTTCTTGGTGACGCAGCCCGGCTCGGCGACGGCCAGCGACGTGAAGTTGTTGTACGGCGTCCCCGTGGTGCTGGAGTAATGGCGCGACCAGTCGCCGGCCACCGCGTTCCAGAGGTTCGTCGCGTTGATGGTGATGTCGCCGCCGGCGATGATGTTGCTGCTATTGTAGAGCGTGCCGGTGGTGATGGTCATCGCCCCGCCGGCCTCGATGTCGCCCTGGGCCGTCGTCGTGGCGCTGGCCGCCGTCGTGCTGGCCTGGTTCCAGATCTGGTTGGCGTCCTTGAGCGTCAGGGCGCCGCCCGCATAGATCTCGCCGGCGTTGGTGATGTACTGCGGCGTGGTGATCGACAGGTCGCCTAGACCCGCGATGATCGCGCCGGTGGCGTTGTTGAACAGTTCGCCGGAGGAGATCGTCAAATTCAGCCCGCCGGCCGAATAGATCGCGCCGGGATTTACGAAGGTGCTGCCGACACCCAGCGTCGAGACCGCGCCGGGCGACAGACTGATGATGCGGGCGCTGCCGCCGCCCAAGGTCAGGGCGCCGACATTGATGTCGAAATCGGTGCTGGTGGTGATGCTGGCGCCGTTGTCGAGGGTCAGCGACGCGCCCGCCAGGTCCAGGAAATCCACCGATAGACTGCGGCCGGTCGAGGTGAAGTGGACGTCGCCGGAGCTCAGGATCTGGATCCCGCCATTGGCGCTCCACAGGCCCGCGTTGGTGACCTTTCCGGCGTTGAAGTCCAGCTGGCCGCCGGTCGTGGCCAGGGTGGCGCCGGTCTCGTTGACCACGGCGCCGGAGCCGACGTCGGCGACATAGCTGAAGGCGCCCAGGTTCATGGAGCCGGCCTGGATCATGCCGGCGTTGTCGACGCCTTCCGCGATGGTGCTGAAGCCACTGCCGACCACGACCGTGGCGCCGGACCCGTTGGTGAAGTTCACGCGATTGCCGTTCAGGCTCAGCGAGCCGCCGACCTGCATCAGGCCGTCGTTGGCGTGGCCGCCGCCGGCGGTGTTGCTGACGCTGACCTGACGGCTGGTGTTGTTGTAGACGTAGATTCCCAGGCTGCCGGGGACATAGACCAGCCCCGTGTTGGTGAACGCGGTCTGGATAGTGGCCGAGACGTCATTCGGCTCGAACACCGCGCCGGCCGCGTTGGTGATGCTGTCGGCCTGGATGTCCGAATGGCCGGCCGTGTAGAACACGCCGCTGTTGGCGAAGGTGTTCTGGACGGTGATCGAGTCCGCGCCGGAGCCGATCACCAGCTTGCCGGCGTTGTTCAGGCCAGCGGTCCCGTTCAGGGTCAGCGTCATCCCGTCCCCCGCGATCGCGGAGTTGGCGCCGTTGCTGAGGCTGGTCGCCTGGCCGTCGATGGTCAGCACGGCCGGCGCCGGGGTTCCGGACTGGGCGACGATGATCCCGCCGGCGCTGTTGCTCACCGTCAGCGCCGCGCCCGGGTCGTGGATCGCCATGTCGCCCAGCGAGATCACGTCGCCGGTGTTGGTGAAGGTCGAGGCGGTCAGGTTGACGGTCAGCGCGCCGCTGGACTGCACCGTGGCCGCCGCGGGCGTGGCGCCGGGCGCCAGGTTCGAGAAGTTGGTCGCGTTGATGATCAGCGCGCCGGTCCCGTTGGTCGAGCCGATCAGCACCCCGGCGTTGCCGAAGGCGCCCGCCAGGCTCAGCGTGGCGCCGGTGTCGCTCTGCAGCACGCCGCCGGCCTGGTTGGTCAGGCTGGCCGCGGTGATCGCCAGGATGCCCGAGCCGTCCAGCGAGTTTAGCATGGTCCCGGCATTGGTGACGGCGCCGGCCGTGGTCAGGGTCTCGCCCGCCGCGCTCTGAACGATGCCGCCGGCGTCGTTCTGAATCGAGGCGGCGCTGAGGGTCATCGCCGCGGTTCCGGCGGTCGAGCCGATGAGCGTGCCGGCGTTGTCGAACGCGCCGCCGAGCGTCAGGCTCGCCGCCGCGTCGCTCTGGATCGTCCCGCCCTTGGCGTTGGTGAACTGGTCCGCGGTGACCTTGAAGGCGCCCGCGCCCTTGGTCGAGGCGATCAGCAGGCCAGCGTTGCTGAACGCGCCGCCGCCGAGGCCCACGGTCACGCCGTCGTCGGCCTGGATCGCCGCGCCGGCCGCGTTGGTGAAGCCGGTCGCGGTCATCGCCAGCGCGCCGGTCCCGTTGGTGGAGGCGATCAGGGTCCCGGCGTTGTCGAAGGCGCCGCTCAGGGTCAGGCTGGTCCCGGACCCGGCCTGGACGCCGCCGCCCGCCAGGTTCTGGAACTTGCCGGCCGTCACCGTCAGGGCGCCCAGGCCGTTGGTCGAGGCGATCAGGGCGCCGGCGTTGCTCAGCGCGCCCGTGAGCTTGAGGGTCAGGCCGTCATCCGCTTGCACCGTGGCGCCGGCGGCGTTGCCGAAGTTACCGGCCTTGATGGTCAGGCTGCCGGTCCCGTTGGTGGAGCCCACCACCACGCCGGCGTTGCTGAAGTCGCCGGTCAGGGTGACCGTCGCGCCGGTGTCGCTCTGCAGGGTGGCGCCAGACTGGTTGGTCAGGCTGGCGGCGTTGATCACCAGGGCGCCCTGGCCGTCCACCGAGGTCAGCACCACGCCGCCGTTGGTGAAGGCGCCGGCTGCGGTCAGGTTGGCGCCCGCTGCGCTTTGCAGCACCGCGCCGGCGGCGTTGTCGATGCTGGCCGCGCTGATGTTGGTGGCGCCGGATCCGGCCGTCGCGCCGATCAGCTTGCCCTCGTTGTCGAAGTCGCCGCTGAGCGAGAGGGTGGTCCCCGCTCCGCTCTGGATCACCCCGGCCGCCTGGTTGTCGAACTTGCCGGCGGTGACGGTGAAGGTCCCCGCGCCCTTGGTGGAGGCCACCAGGGTCCCGTCGTTGGTGAAAGCGCCCTTGCCCAGGCCGAAGTTGGCGCCCGCGTCCGCCTGGATCGCCGAGCCGGCGGCGCCGGTGAAGCTGGCCGCCGTCACCGCCAGGGCGCCGGTCCCGTTGGTGGACGCGATCAGCACGCCGGCGTTGTTCAGCGCGCCGATCAGCGTCAGGCTGGTCCCACCGTCCGCCTGGACGACGCCGGTGGCCGCATTGGTCAGGGCGCCGGCCTTGATGGTCAGGGTTCCAGAGCCGTTGGTCGAGGCCAGCAAGGTTCCCGCATTGCTGAGGTCGCCGGCCAGGGTCAGGCTGGCGCCGGTATCGCCTTGCACGATCGCGCCCGCGGCGTTGATGAAGCCAGCGGTGTTGATCGTCACCGCGCCGCCCTGGGCGTAGAGCACGCCGCCGTTCCTGGCCGCCGAGGCGGAGGTCAGGCTGAAGGCCCCGCGCGACTGCAGCTGGCCTTCGTTGTCGAAGCCGGCCAGGTTCCAGGCCAGGTCGTTGCCGACGATCACGCCGGAGGCGGCCTTGCCGTTCACGATCCCGGCCTGGTTGGCCAGGCTGACGTTCGAGCCAGTGATGAGAATCCTGCCGGTGACGCCGGCGGCCGGCGCGGCGGTCTCGATCGCCCCGGTGTCCTCGTTGGTGATCGCCAGCGCGCCCGTGGCGTTGATGCCCAGGTCGTTCCCCGCATAGATCAGGCCGGCGTTGTCCAGGCTTGCGCCGGTCAGGTTGAGGGTCAGCGCGCCCTGCGAGACGAGCGAGCCGCCGGCCAGCACGTCGATCACCGAGGCCTTCACCGTCCCGGCGCCGCTCGTGTTGCCCAGATAGATCGCCCCGGCGTCAGTGAGGGCGCCGGTCAGGGTGATCGCGCCGGACACGTCCGACTGGATCACCGCCGAGCTGGTCCCGGCCGCGCCGTTGGTCAACGAGGCCGCCGCGAGCGTCAGGGTCCCGCCCGAGGCCAGCACGCCGGTGTTACCGACCGCGCCACTGGCGGTGACGCCGACATTGCCGTTGGACACCAGCCTGCCCGCATTGTTGAGGGCGGCGAGGGTCAGGCTGACGCTGGCGCCGGAGAGCTCGCCGGACGAGGTCAGGGTGGTGTTCGCCCCGGTGACGCTGAGCGCGCCGCCGGCCAGGATCTGAGCCTCCGAGCCGGTGTTCTGCAGGCTCGCCGCGCCCGAGCCGAAACCGACGGACAGGGCGCCCACCGACTGGACCACGCCGGCGTTGTTCAATCCCGTCCCCAGGGTCAGGGCCAGGCCGCCGTTCGACGCCAGGGTCCCGCTGTTGGCGAGGCTGGCGGCGCTGATCGCGCCCGCGCCGGCGCTGTCGGCGGTGATGACCAGGGTCCCGGTGTTGGTCAGGGCGCCCGTCACCGCCAGGGTGTTCGAACCGACATTGGCGCCCAGCGCGCCATCGTTCTCGAGGCTGGCGAGGCTCAGCGCCAGGTGGTCACCGACGATCTGGCCGCCGGGCTCGTTGGTCAGGCTGACCGCGCCGCCGTCGACGGTTAGGGTCGCGGCCGCGCCGCCGGTCGGCCCCGCGGCCGAGATCACCCCCGTGCCGGCGTTGGTGAACGCCAGCGCCGCGCCGGTCTCGTGGATCGTCAGGGCGGCGGAACTGCTGATCACACCCGCGTTGCTCAAGGTCGGGCCGCTCAAGGTGACGCCGAGGGCGCGGTCCGCCTGCAGGTAGGCGCCCTTGGCGTTGACCAGCGTTCCCGCCGCCAAGGTCAGGTCCGCGCCGCTGGCGGCCGGGGTCAGGATGGTCCCGTCGTTCTCCAGGGCGCCGGTGACCGCCAGGGCCACGCCGGCGGTCCCCTGGATGCCGCCGCCGGCCGCATTGGTCAGGCTGGCCGCCCGGCCCTTGAGCGCGCCGCCGGACACCAGGGCGCCGGCATTGGTCGCCGCGCCGGTCGCGGTGAACGTCAGGCCGCGGGTGGCGCTCAGCGAGCCCGTATTGTTCATGGCCGCCAACGTCAGGCTGACGTCGCCGCCGGTGGTCACCGAGCCCGCCGCGGTGTCGAGGATCACCGCCTTGCCGGCGATGGTCAGGCTGTCGCCCGCCGCCCCGCCCGCCTGCAGATAGGCGCCGGCGCCGTTGTCGACGGTCAGGGCCGCGCCGGTTCCGTCGACGGCCAGGCTGCCCGCGGCGATGATCTCGCCGGCGTTGTCCAGGGTGGCGCCGCTGAGGGTCAGCGACAGGTCGCCCTGGGAGACCAGCACCGCGCCCGTCTGGTTGGCCAGGGTGGCGGCGCTGACGGTGGCGTCGCCGCTGGCGTTGGCCAGATAGATCGCGCCGCTGTTGTCCAGCGCGCCGGTGACGGTGAGGGCCCCGCCGGCCTGCGACTGGATCATGGCCGCCGCGCCGGTGTTCTCCAGGGTGACGGAGCCAGCCGTGAGCGCGCCGCCCGCGCCCAGCGAACCGGTGTTGGCTAGGTCGCCCGACACCGTCAGCGTCAGGTCGCCGCCGCCGACCACCTGGCCGGCGTTGGTCAGGCTGGCCAGGGTCGCCGTGATGGTGGCGGCCGAGATCACGCCGCTGGACGTGTTGCTGGTCGCCGCGCCGCCGTCGATCGTAAGGACGCCGACCGAGACGATCGCGCCGCTGTTGGTCAGGCTCGTGCTGTCGTGCAGCGTGAGGTCTCGGGCCGACTGTAGCGTGCCGCTGTTCGCCAGCGTCCCTACCGACAGCACGCCGTCGCTCGCCGCATCGGTGGAGGCGATCAGGAGGCCGCTGTTGGTCAGGCTCCCGGCGGTGAGTTGGGTTCCCTTGGCCGCCTGGATGGCGCCGGCGTTGCTCAGGGCGGAGAGTTTCGCGGCCAGCGTGCCGCCGGCGATCAGCTTGGCGCCGGCAGCGTTGGTCAGGCTGCCGCTGGCCCCGCCCGCTCCGTCGGTCAGGGCGATGTCGCCGCTGGCCGTGATGGTCCCGGTATTGCTGCTGGCGGCGCCCAGCGCCAGGGTCACATTGCCTGCGTTGGCGGCGATGGCGCCGGCGTTGGTGAGGCCGTTCGCGGCCCTGATGCTCACCGCGCCGCCGCCGCTGACCACAGCCTGCTTGTCGTTCGCCGCCGTGGAGACGGCGCCCTTGCTGGCGGTGAGGCTCAGGTCGCCGGCGCTGGACAGGGCGTAGGCGCCCAGCGACAGGTCGCCGGCCGTGGCGGTCAGGCTGAGCGCGCCGGTGTTGCTGTAGACATAGCCCCCGCCGGCAAGGGCCAGGCTGCCGAGCTGGCCGTTCAGGTCTCCGGACGCGCCATAGCTGACGCCGTTCAGGGTCGCCGCGCCGGTGGCCTTCAGGGTCATCGCCCCACCGGCGTAGCGCTGGTTGGCATTGGTCGCCGTGCTGGTGGTGTCGGCCGTGTCGGACAGGGTCCCGGCCGTCAGCGACAGGTTGCGCGCCGCCACCAGCGAGCCGCCCGTGAGATTGACGCCCCCGGCCGCGCTGAGCGACAGGTCGCGCCCCGCCGTCAGGTTCACCCCAGCCTGAGTGATCGCCGCCGCATCGCTCGCCGTCGTGCCGACGGCGAGGTCGCGATGGGCCGAGACATTGCCCTTCAGGATCAGGTCGCCCGCGGCGGTGATGGTCAGGTCGTCGCCGGTCGCCGCCGCGTCGCCAAGCAGGCGCACGCCGACCCCCGCCTCGGTGGCGATCAGGCGGATGCGGTTGGCGTACATGCCGCCCACAGCCGTGGAGTCGATGGCGTAGTCGGGCGCCGCGCGGGTCCCGGCGATCGCCGTGGCGGTGTGGGCCTCGTAGTCCCAGGCGTTGGCGCCGGCGACCACGTCCAGCGTGGTCCCGTAGGCGGGTCCGCTCAGGGTGATCTTGCGGCCCAGCAGCGCGGCGTAGTCGGTGGTCTGGGCGTCCAGGCCGGCGCCGTTCAGGGTGATGGTCCCGCCGACGACGTTGAACCCCAGCAGCTTGCCCGTGGCGTCGATGTTGGCCGAGCCCGTGGTCAGGGTCAGGGCCGCGGTGTTGATGAAGCCGCAGCCGCCGCAGGTGATGCCGTTCGGGTTGGCGACGATGACATCGGCCCGCGTCCCGGCCACCTCGGTGTAGCCCGACAGCACCGTCGGGTTGGTGGAGGTGACCTCGTTGAGGATCGCCTTGGCCGCGACAGTCAGGTTGGCGTTGGTGTTGATCAGCCCGCCGAGCTGGGTCGACACCTGACCCTGGGCGTTGCCCGAGCCGGTCGCCGCATTGTTCAGGATCAGGCCGGACGAAGAGACGCTGTAGGTCGTGTACTGGTTGACCGACAGGCCCTGGGCGTTGGGGGCGGCGATGTTGACGACCTGCACGCCGTTGTCGGCGGCCTTCACCTGGGTGGCGCCATTGGCGGTGACCACCTGCGCCGCGGCCCGGTCCGGCGCGCCGGCGGGGGCCAGGGCCGAGGCCACGGCCAGAGCCGTCAGGGAGGCGGCGTTCAGCCATTTGGCGGAGACCTTCCGGCCAACGGTCCCGGTGATCGCAGCCTTGGGAGAGGTGGTCTTCATGGTCGGCCCCTAGAGCGCCAGGGTCGCGCGGACGAAGGTCACGAAGCCTTCGTCACGCAGGCCCGCGCGGGAAATGGAATGGCTGGTGTAGGCGTCGATGGAGATGCGGCCGGCCCGGACGGCGACGCCGAAGGAGCCGCCGGACAGGAAGCCGCCGCCGACGCGCGAGGCGGCCCCGGTGGCGTAGCCGCCGTCGAGGCCGATGTGCGGGCGCAGGATGACGCCTTGGCCCATGACCTGCACGCGGCGCACCATCGACAGGTCGTTCTGCGCGTAGAAGCCGCGGTCGTCGATGACGCTGCCTTCCAGGAAGCCGCGCACCGTGTAGGGCGAGCCGACGACGATCTGTTCGCTGCTGTAGAGGGGCTTGAAGGCGTATTGGCCCTGGGCCTCGCTGGTGAAGACGAAGCCTTGGCCGGCCAGCTTGAAGGGCAGGCTCAGATAGGCCCGGGCCTGCAGCTTGCCGAACTGGGCGTGGGCGGAGTCGGCGGGCGTTCCCGTCGGATCCTTCAGGGCGCCGAGCGCGCCCAGCCCCTGTGACCAGCCGAGCCCCAGCTTGACGCTGCCGTGGCCGATCACGGTCGTGTAGTCGGCCCACAGGTCGAGGATCGTCAGCGACCGCGAGCTGACCGACAGATAGGCGCCGTCGATGAAGTTGCGGTTCAGCTTGCTGGTGATCGTCGCCGACAGGTCCAGCTTGCTGGTGCGGCTGCGCCAGACCGCCGCGTCCAGTTCGCCGAAGATGTTGCGGTTGTAGCCCGTCAGCACGAACACCGTGCCGCCGCTGGTCACCGTCTGGGAGGTGTAGTCGGAATCGCTGGCGCCGACCGTCAGGGTCAGGGCGTTGTAGGGGACCGACACCAGCACGCTGTTGGATCGGGAGTCGGCGTTCGGCCGGCCGTCGGGGATGGTCTGGCGGCGGGTGTAGCTGATCTGGTCGTTGAGGCCGAAGAAATCGTCGCCGATCAGGCTGACCGCGCCCTGGTTGCGCCCGGTGCTGGGCTGACCGGTATTGTCGTAGGAGGCGGAAAGGTGGAGCGGCGCGCCGGCCGTGTTGCGGATCTGGATCACGCTCTGGCCGGGGGCGGAACCCGGCCGGATGTCCAGGGTGGCGTGGTTAGAGGCCAGGCGGTTCACCTGGTCCAGGCCCTGTTCGAAGACCCGCAGGTTGAAGACCGTGTTGGCGCGGGCGCCGAACGCGGTGGTCAGGTTGACGCCATGGACGCCCTTGTTGTCGAGCTCGATCTTCTCGACCTTGCCCTCGACGACCTCGAGCACCAGCACGCCCTTGGTCAGGTTCTGCGGCTGTATGTAGACCCGCGTCGTCGGTTCGCTCTTGTCGATGTAGAAGCGGGTGATGTCGGACAGCAGGTTCTCGACGTCGCCCAGGCCCAGGCAGCGGTTCAGATAGGGCTTGGTGAGGGTCGCCTTGTCCTTGTCGCTCATCTTGGGTGCGTGCAGGAACGTGATCGTCTCGATCAGCTGGCAGGCGCCCTTAGGGACCACCGCCGGCGGGTGGGTGGGCACCTCGATCACCGTCTGGCCGCGGGGGCTGGTCAGAATGCGGGTCTGATCCTGGTCGATCTGTTCCTGCTGCTGGCGCTGGATCTGCTCGCCCTGCTGGGCGGCGACGGGCGGCGGCGTCGGAGCCGCCATCGCGACCCTGGCGATCCCGGCCAGCAGGCTCACCGCCAGACCGAACAGTGCTATGCGGATACGCCCCGCGCGCGGTCGTCCACCCCCGTCGAGCGCCACACATACCCCCTGAACTTCGAGCGCGGATCGCCCCGGCGCCGCGGCGCGAAATCTGCCCTGGGTAGTAGCGGCTTGTCTGTCACCCCAATCGGGCGACAAACGCCTCTAAATTGATATTTCCCAGGGCCTCCTGTAGCCCGATCGGGGGGACAGACAGCACCTCGGCGGTAAGCTTAGCTTGCGACGACAGGACGTCATCAGACAGGGAAAATCGTGAACGAGGGCTCGCCTTCCGCATCCGTCAGCGTGGTAGTCGTCGACGACGATCCGACCTTCCGCGACCTGGCGCGCCGCGCGATCGAGGCCACCCACGACATGCGCCTGATGGCTGTCGCCGCGGACCTGGCCGGCGGCTTTCGGCTGCTCGAGGGCCCGCCCGCCGACGTGTTGATCGTCGACCTGGGCCTGCCCGATGGTTCGGGCATCGACCTGATCCACACCGCCCGGGCGGTGTGGCGCGATTGCGACGTCATGGTGGCCACCGTGTTCGGCGACGAGGCGCACGTCATCGCCGCCATCGAGGCGGGGGCCACCGGCTATCTGCTGAAGGACAGCGGCCAGGCCAGGCTCGCCGACGAGATTCGCAGCCTGAACGCCGGCGGCAGCCCGATCAGCCCGCTCATCGCCCGGCGCCTGCTGGCGCGGTTCTCGCCGGCGCCCGAACGGCCAGCCGCCAATCCGCTCGGAATCCTCTCGGCGCGGGAAGAGGCCGTGCTGGACCTGGTGACCCAGGGTTTCAGCCAGACCGATGTGGCCGACCGCCTGTCGGTCTCGCCGCATACCGTGCGGACGTTCGTGCGGCGAATCTACTTCAAGCTTGGCGTCAGGACCAAGTCCGAGGCTATCCTCGCCGCGCGCCGGCTCGGAATCAGCTGAGCCTGCCGCCGCCATCGGAAAAGCTGCGAATGTTCTGGCGCCATGTTGTGCTGGTGTTGATCGTCGCCATGGCCACGGCCGCGGCTCACGGATCGCAGGTGACCCCGACGCCCCCCGCCGCCCCGCCTGGCGCCATCAACGTCACCGCCGTCGACATGATGGTGGTGGGCGCGCACGGCTACACGACCCCACCGGCGGAGGTGCTTCCCGCGGCGCTCACCGGCCCCTGGACCAAGGTCACGCTGCCGCACGCGACGAAGGATCGCCGGAATCCCCGGAGACAGATCGTCGACGCCTGGTATCGCACCACGGTGTCGCTGCCGCGGTCCGAGCAGCCCACCTACCTCTACATCCCCCGGTGGCGCGCGGTCGGCCACATCGCCGTCTACGCCGACGGGCGGTTGGTCTATGCGCCGCGGAGCAGCGCCAAGTGGAACGGCTTCAACCTGCCGGTCCTGGTGGCGCTGGCGGGGCCGTCGGCGACGCCCCCGCACGAGATCCTGATCCGCCTGCAGGCCGAGGCCGGCGACGGCTTTGATCTGTCCACCTTCTGGGTGGGCCGCAAGGACGCGGTGGCGCCACGCTATGCGATGCGCCGGCTGTTCCAGATCACCGCGCCGATGGCCGGCTGCGCGATCTTCCTGCTGATCGGCTTGCTGACCCTGGTCCTGTGGCTCAGCCGCCGGCAGGAGCCAGCCTATCTGCTGATCTTCGGCGTGGCCAGCATGGCCACGCTTCACACCCTGGAATACTTCGTCGGCGGCAGCCCGATACCGGTAAGCGACAACACGTTCCAGTGGATGGAAAGCAACAGCGAAATATGGTATGGTGCCTTGACCTTTGTCATGGTCAGCTATTACATCGGCGGCGCGACGCGATGGATGCGCCGTCTGGTTCTGGGCTTTTCGATCCTGTTCACGGCCTGGACCACGGGACTGCTGGCGTTTTCGATCCGGCTGCAGGACATGCTGGGGATCATCTGGCTGCTCAGCCTGTCGCTGAACGTGCTGACGATCGCGGTGTCCTGGTGGGGATATCGCCTCTCACCCAGCCGCATCGGCTTCCTGTTCTGCCTGTTCATCTCGACGACCCTGCCGTGCGGCCTGATCGACATCGCCATCAGCGGCTTCAAGCTCAGCGACGAGGGCGTCTATGTGGTGCCCTACCTGCCGGCGTTGAACGCCATCCTGTTCCTCTACATTCTGGTCGATCGCCATCTGGCCGCGCTCAGCGAGGTCGAGGGCGCCCGCGCGCGCCTGGCCCAACGCCTGGCCGAACGTGAAGCCGACCTGGCCGTGACCTACGAGCGGCTGCGCGAAAGCGAACAGCAGCAGATGCTTGACCGCGAGCGGCAGCGGCTGATGCGCGACATGCACGACGGCGTCGGCTCGTCCCTGGTGGGCGCTTTGGCCGCTATCGAGCGGGGCGGCGCGCGGCCACAGGAGACGGCCGAGATCCTGCGTCACTGCCTGGACGACCTGAAGCTGGCGATCGACTCGCTGGAGCCGGTGGACAGCGACTTGCTGCTGCTACTCGCCACCGCCCGCTACCGGTTGGAGCCACGGTTCGAGCAGGCAGGGATCAGCCTGGTCTGGAGCGTTGGCCAGCTGCCGCCGCTGCCCAAGATCACCCCCGAGCACGCCCTGCACATCCTGAGGATCGTGCAGGAGATCTTCACCAACATCGTCAAGCACGCCGGAGCCCGGGAAGTCCACCTGTCGGTCAGCGCCCGCGGTCCGACCGTGGCCATCGACATCGTCGACGACGGCGTGGGCTTCGACGTGGCGGCGGCCACCGCCCCGCGCGGCGACGGTCCCCAGCGCCGGGGCCTTGCCAACCTGGCCGCCCGCGCCGCGGCGATCGGCGGGGCGATCAGCTGGACCTCGGCGCCCGGCGGCACCAGCGTCACGCTGATCATGCCGCTGGAGCCGGCTTGAGGGGACGCCGCCCGGCCTCCGTCTTCGGCCAGACTCTCCTGAGCGCTACTTTCCCTTTCCCCCATTTTCGATGTCGCCAGCTTCAGCATCGCGACTGTTCGCACCTTGGGGTGGAATGGCGCACAGATAGTTCTCGTCTTGATCGGCGACGGCCCGCCATAAAAATTGATAGCTTAACGTCAGCCTGAAATCCGTCATCGTTGTTGACATTGAAGTACGCGACCGGATCACCGGAAGGATTTAGCAACAACCAAGGCTCGGTCTGCCCAGGCAGCAGCTCCGTGAGCGCGGTGGCGACGTCCGCAGGCTTTTCGATGCCTTCGAGGAAATGGCTCTTCATCCTAGGTGAGCTTGGCGCGCGCCCTGAACGTCTGCCCACCACCCCTTTCGGACATTGAATGGGTCCGCTTCCTGGCTGCACCCCTGTTCATAGCCGGCATGCCGACTTGCCAGGATTCTGGCGTAGCCTGACAGCCTCACCCGGCGGATAGCTTCCCATGAAGCATGGCTTGTGTAAGCACGGGCAGATCGACTGCATTGGAGTATCGCACCCATGGCCGGCGAGACCGACCTCATCGCCCTGACAGCGGACATCGTCGCCGCCTTCGTGGAAGGCAACAAGGTTGCTGTCGAGGAGTTGCCAGGCCTGATCCGCGCGGTTCACGACAGCCTGGCCACGCCCGACGCACAACCCGCCGCCGTCGAAGCGCCCATCAAGCTGACGCCGGCCCAGATCCGCAAGAGCATCACCTCGAACGGCCTGGTCTCCTTCGAAGACGGCAAGACATACCAGACCCTCAAGCGCCACTTGTCGACGCGGGGCCTCACGGTCCAGGAGTACAAGGACAAGTGGGGCCTGCCGAAGGACTACCCGACGACCGCGCCAGCCTACGCCGCCAAGCGCTCAGAGCTGGCGAAGGCGGCGGGCCTCGGCGCCAAGGGCCGCGCGGCCAGAACTCCGACGCGAGGCGCGCGCGGCAAGTCCAGATAGCCGCCCTCACGCCTACCGCTCCATCCCACGGTCGCGCTCAGGCGAACGGTCCCGTTCAGCCCGCACGCGGCCAGTCTCGTGTCGGCCCTGCTCGGGCGCGCTCGCACCGATGGTCCGACGCGCCGCGAACCCGTCCAGATAGTCCAGCGACACATCCTTCGCCCGCTCCCGCCCAAGCGCCCTCGCCAGCTCCTCCCGCGTGCCGAACTCCCCTCGGCTGTAGTGCAGCGCCACGCCGTCCCGGTGACGGGTCAGCGCCACATAGGCCGCATGCCGATCCATATGCCCGCTCGCCAGCACATGCGTGCGATCGACGGTGACGCCCTGGGCCTTGTGGATCGTCGCCGCATAGCCGTGATCAAGGTCGGCGTAGTCCTTGAGGTCGAACGCCACCCGCCGCCCGTCATCCAGCCGCACCGCCATCGATGCGGAGGTCACCACCTCGATGGTCCCCAGAGTGCCGTTCTTGACCCCCAGCGATCGCTCGTTGCGCAGGAACATCAGCCGATCCCCGACCGCGAAGTCTCGCTGACCGCGCCCGGTCGTGACCTCATGGTCCTCGCCCAGCTCGCCCGCCGCCCGGAGCCTCGCCCGCGCCAGGCCATTGAGCGCCGCCACGTCGGCTCTCGTGTAGGCCAGCATCATCTGCGAGGTCCGGGGTGATCGCTCCCGCTCGATCGCCCAACCCTCCACCAGCGCCTCGCGCGCCGCCTCGGCGGTGTCATGGCCCATGACCATGCCGCCCGCCTCGTAGCGCTCCAGGGCCGCTCCTGTCCGCCCCGTTGCGAGCTCCCGCGTCGCCTGCCGCTGCCAGTCCTCGCGCTGCCGCCGCACCTCGGTGATCTCCACCGCCCCGTGGCGCTCCGCCAGGGCCCGGAACGCTGCGCCGGCCTCGATGGCCTGCAGCTGCTCGGGGTCGCCCAACATCACCACCTTGGCCCCGGCGCGCTCGGCCTGATCCAGCACCCGCTGCATCTGCCGCGAGCCCACCATGCCCGCCTCGTCGATCACCAGCACGTCGCGTGCGCTCAGCAAGTCTCGCCCGTTCCCCCAGGCATGCTCCAGGCTGGCCAGGGTGCGCGAGGCGATCTGCGAGCCCTGCTCCAGGCTCTCCGCCGCGATGCCCGACAGGGCCGCGCCACGGACGGTGTAGCCCTCAGCCTCCCAGGCCCGTCTCGCCACGCCCAGCAGCGTGCTCTTGCCCGAGCCGGCGTAACCCACCACCAGCGCCAGGTCCCTGCCGCCGAGGACATGTCCCAGGGCCGTGAGCTGCTCGTCGGAGAGGGTGAGATCGCCCCTTCCGACGGCGCGCCTCGCGGCCTGTGGCGAGACCGCGTGTCGGCGGTGCTCGGCGATGACGGCCGCCGATCTTTCCAACCGCAACTCCACCCCCAGCATCTCGCGGCTGGTGAACCGCTCACGGCCGTGGCCGTCCCGTCCCAGCACCACCATCTGCGGCGAGGTCCTCACCGCGCTCATCGCCTGGTCGAACTGGTCCTTTCCGTCGCTGTTGCGGTGGATGAACCGCGCCAAGTCGTGCGTGGTGAACGTGGACTGCTGGTGGGTGATGGCGGCCAGAGCCAGGTCCGGATCGGCGATGATCCGATCGCCGTTGCGCCGAGCGATCTGGCGATGATCCTCGATCCGTTCGGAGGCCCCGCCAGAGCGCTCCGCCCATAGCGCGGCGGCGGGGCCGATCTTGTCCTGCGGCTCCAGGCCAAGGCCCTGGTCCTTCAGGGAGCGGTGGTCGATGCGCACATCGATGTCGAGTGAGGCCAGGCGTTCGTTGACGTGGCTCGCCCAGGCTTCGCGCCAGCGCTCCAGCAACTCTGTGCTGTTCCACTCGCGCACTTTCTGCCCGAAGCCTTCGGCCGTGGCTTCCCGCATGGTCAGCATGACGTGGGCGTGGGGCTTTACCTGCCCGTCCTCGCCCACATCCCAATGCACGTTGAGATCGGCGACCATGCCCCGGTCCACGAACTCCCGCAGCACGAAGTCCCGCGCCAGGGCGATCGCCTCGGCCTGGCTCATCTCCCGTGGCAGCGCGAACTCCACCTCGCGGGCGAGCTGGGCGTCCTTGCGTTTCTCCGAAGCTTCGACCGCGTTCCACAGCGCCTCGCGCTCCCGCCACCGCTCGGGCGCCCCCTCCGGCGCCAGGATCTCCGAGTGGACGACCCCGGCCTTGTTGGTGAAGTCGTGAGGCCGGTCCAATCGCTCGTCGTGCAGGCGCGACGCCGAGCGATACGCCGCCGCCGCCACCGCGCTGGAGCCCTTGGCGCGGCTGATCACCTTGGCCGAGAAGTGGAAGATCGCCACGACGACGCCCGCCCTCATCCTTCAGCGCACGTCGGCACGACGTATAAGCGCGCACTCCGGACCATCGGTCCGTCGTGAGGGGCGCCGCCACAGGTAGACTTGCGGGTCGCCGCCCAGAAGCCCGGGACGGTAGGCTCCGCTTCCATCGCCACCCGTCCGGAGCGCAAGGTCCCATGCGCAAGCCCCGCGATCTCCAAGCCGAGCTCTCAGCCCTCTCGCAGAGGGCGAAGGCCCTCAAGGCCAGGCGCGTCCTCCAGCTCGGCGAGCTCGTCATCGCCGCCGGCGCCGACAACCTCTCCCCCGAGATCCTCGCCGGCGCGCTGCTGGCCGCGGCCGGGGAGCATCGCGCCGCCGTCACGGACGCCTGGCGACTCCAAGGCGAGCGGTTCTTTCGGGGGCCGGGCCAACCGGCTGAGAACCACGGCGTGCCAAGCGGCCAGGGCCGCGGCGATGCGGGCCAGGGCTGAGCTCGCCATGGCCCGCGAGGACGCGCGCGACTGGGTCCGTCAGCGACGGGAACGCACGCGCCAGCTCATAGAGCTCGGCGGCCTGGTTCAGAAGGCCGGCCTCGTCGAGCTTGCCAGCGACGATCGCGCCGCCCTCCTCGGGGGGCTTCTCCATCTGGCCGACTGCCTCGCCGGCCAGGATCGCGCCGGTGTCCTGGCCCTCTGGCGTCATCGAGGACGGCGGGCGTTCACGATGACGGCCAAGGACCCGAAGCCCGAAACCTGAAGGCGCGCGCTCGGCGTCTCCATCGCGAGCCATGCGCGGCCTCGTGGGTGTCAGTTCTCAACCGCGTCGCGCCGACGTTGTCTCAACGGCGCGGCGACCCAGCTCGCCAGGCCGGCGGAGCCGGGCGCAAGGCAATACTCTTGCTTCCGCTCACCCGGAGGGCGGCTGCAGGCCGTGCAGGAAGTCCGCGGCCTTCTGAGCGAGCGCCGCGGCGGTGAAGATGAACCGCCGGTCGTCCTGCAGCACCTTCAGCCAGCCGTCGATATAGGCGGCGTGGTCGTCGCGTGGCTCGAGACAAAGGCCCAGGTCGGCGCAGAGGAAGGCCGCGCCCAGCTCGGCCACCAGCTCCTCGCGGGCATAGCCCTCGTCGCCCCAGGCCTTGCGCCCAAGGTCGCGATCCAGCCGCGAGGGATGGCGCGTCCAGTGGGTCATCTCGTGCGCCAGGGTGGCGTAGTAGGCTTGCGGGTCCGCGAAGCACTCGAATGGCGGCAGCTGGATTTGGTCGGGCCCGATGGCGTACCAGGCGCCCGATCCGCCATGGCGGACCACGGCCCCCGTGGCGGCGAAGAAGGCTTCGGCCGAGGCGACGCGAGTGGCCGGGTCCAGGGGCTCGCCCGCCGAAGGCAGGGCGCCCTCGGGAAGGCCTTCGACCTGTTCGACGTTGAACACCGTGTAGGCCTTCAGGAACGGGACATTGCGTTCGACATTCTCGCCGTCATCGCCGGTCTCGGCGCGGCTGACGACGTTGGCGTAGACCACCGTCGCGCCATGCTCGCCCTTGCGGACGTGTCCGCCGAGCGCCAGGGCCTGGCGGAAGGTCATCCAGACCGGAGCGACGTAGCCGCGCTCCATCGCCTCGGCCCAGAGGAGGAGGACGTTGATCCCCCGGTAGGGCTCCAGGTTGTGACGCAGCGGGCGGCTGACGCGCCCGGCCAGGGGGTCGGCGGACCAGGGCTGAACCCAGGGGCGAACCCCTTGCTCCAGGGCGGCGACGATCCGGGCGGTGACGCGCGCGTAGAGATCGGGACGCGGTTGTTCGACGGGGCGCGACATGGCGGCCTCCTGAATTGATGGTGTCGGGAGTGAGGGACGCCCCGCCGCGGCGGGGCGTCCTCCTGGCTCAGTCGGCGCTGCGGCTGCGCGACCAGATCAGGGCGTAGCCGTCCTCGGCTTCCACCAGGCTGGCGTAGATCGGGGCCGGGAAGCTCGGATCGTCCAGCTTGACCGAGAGGTAGTCGCGGTTCTCGCGGGAGGTCTTCTTCCAGGCGGCGCCGAACTCGGTCTGGCCGGAGAAGATCCGGAAGTCGGGGGCCTTGTCGTTGTCCTTCTCGGACTTGCGAAGCTGTGCGGCCTTGACGTTGAGGGTGAGGGTCTTGATCGAACCGGCGTAGTCGCCGCTGTCGCTCATGTGGAAGGAACCGATGGTGGCCATGGGGATGTCTCCTTGTTCGTCTCGGGCCGCGCCTGTCGCGGCCTCGATGGCGATCGGGAGAGCCGGAAGCGGCCGGCCCCGCAGGCCGAAGGGCCCGTAGCGAACGCGAAGGACGGCGCCGGGCGGGCTTGTTGCCTCGCGAGGAAGGCCGGCTCGCCGGCCGGGGAAGAAGCCCGCCCGGCGCCGTTGCGGCGGGACGGCCGTGACGGCCAGATCAAGCCAGGAGAGGCCGCGACAGGCGCCCAAGCCGACCTTGCGGTGACACTCCGTCCACCCGCCCGGACGCGCGACGCCGGCGCACCGGTTGAGAACCCCCTCCCCGCGCCCGCCGCCCCGCATTGGGAGTCCGAGCCGTCGAGACCTGGCCCCGCCCCCTCCCTTGCGGCCACCAGGGCCCCGGCGGCGGCGGATTGCCGGTTCGAGAGCGCCACGCGCCGACGCGGCGCGCGGGCCCCCGCTTCCGCCCGAGGCTCTATCCGGCCTCGGAAGCCAGACCCGGCCCGGCCCCAACCTCGATCGGCGTCGTGCGCAGGAGTTCCGGCAGCCAGCCCGAGCCCGCCAGGGCGGCCTGCGCCGCCTCGGCCATCTGCGGCTTCTTCATCCCCGCCAGCCGCTCGGCCGCCTCCTGCGAGACCGCCTCCCCGACCGCTTCGAGGATGCGCGCCTTGGTCACGCGCCCGAGGTAGCTGCGCACGGTGGGCGTCCAGCAGGTCGCCATGTCCAACCCCACCATGGCCGCCAGGGCGTCGGCCTGGGCCCAGGCTAGCGGCCGCCGCTCCCAGTGGCGCACCGCATCGAGGGTCAGGCTCGCGCAGTGGGCCATCAGGCTGAGCCGGCTGTCACCGTCGAGGCCGACCACGAAAGCCCAGACCTCGCCGGCGTCCGCCGGCATCTGCCGGGCCCAGATCTCGTGACGCTCGGCGATACGGCGCCAGACCGGCCCATCCTCGATCCCCTCGGCGTGGCGGGCGAGCGGCGCGCTCGCCAGGCGCACGTCCAGGCAGCTGGCGGCGCCGGCGAGCGGGAAGAAGGTCTTCAGGACCAGCACATGGACGAGGGCCAGGAGGGCCGCGTCCGGATCGCCCGCCAGGGCGTCCCTCAGGGCCGCCGTGCGGTGGGCTGTCAGGTCGGCCACCAGACGGTCGGACAGCGCGGTCTGACCTTCCGGCTCCTCGTCATCTTCCGGCGCCGTCGCCACCGCCCCGGTCGGCACGCAGCCATCGCCCGCCGGACCGCCGTCGGACCGAACCACGCCATCGGCGTCATCCCCGCCCGCCCCAGGCGCGGGACGACGGGCGTCCTCGGGCCGGATGAAGCCACGCTCGACGCGGACCTGGCCGTCGTGGGCCAGGGCCACGAAGGCCCCGCCCCGGGCGATGTCGTCCGGGTCGTAGGCGCTATCCGCACCATAGGCGGCCAGGGCCGCATCGATCTGACCAAGACGCGCCTCGACCTCGGGGGGCAGGTCCTCCGCCGCCGCCCAGGTCTCGGCCAGGGCGTCGTATTCGGCGGCGAGGGCGTCCATCGCCGCCCGATCCTCGGCGGAGCGCTCCACAGGGCGCGGATAGACGCGCGGCAGGCCATGGGCGTGGGGGAAGTCGAGGTGGGCCTCGACCCACTTCCAGCCCTCCCGGACCTTGAGGTCCGCCGCGCGCGCGGCCAGGCCTTCGCCCACCAGCCGTTCCAGCAGGGCCACGTCCTCGATCCAGCCGCCGCCGTCCTCGGTGAAGAGGTCGCGCATCAGCCTCCCGCCCGCTTCCAGATAGGCCTCGACCCCGACGAACACCGCCCGGCAGTCGTCGGCGCCGATCTTGTCCTCGGTCATCGCCCGGCGGATGGCGGCGGGCGACCGGTTCCAGGTCAGGGCGTCCAGGACCTGCTCCTGGCGCGCGTGGTCCTCGCTGACGGCGAAGGCCATCAGCTGGTCGAGGGTGAGCCCTTCCTCCCGATAGAGCGCCATGAGGCGCGGGCTCACCGCCCCCAGGCGAAGCCGCTGGCGAACCACCTGGGGCGAGACCCCGAAGCGGGCGGCGATCTCCTCGGCGCTCCACCCCTTCTCGTCGCTGAGCGCGCGGAAGGCCTCGACCTGGTCGGCCGGGTGCATGTCCGAGCGCGTGACGTTCTCGTCCAGCGACAGTTCGAGGGGGTCGTGGCCGGGCATCAGGACGCAACGCACCGGGACGGTCTTGGCGACCACCTTTCGCTCGGCCAGCAGCCGCATCGCCAGGCGCCGCCCCTCGCCGATGGTCACCAGGTAGCGGCCGGTCGGCGAGCCGTCCGGGCGCATCTCCGGCTCGACGACCGGAAAATGGATCATGGTCCTGGCCGCGATGCTGGCCGCCAGGGCCGAGATCGCCTCAAGGGAATGGGGCGTCTTGCGCGCGTTCCTGGGCGACTTCTTGAGCTTGTCGAGCGGTATCTCCACCACAACGCCGCGCCCATCGGCGGCGCCGTCGAAATCCGCTCGCGCCTGGGCGGCGTCGGCCACGGCCAGTCGGGTCATGTTCAGGTCTCCTTTTTTGAGGACAAGGCTGCAGGCGCAAGGCGCGCCTGCGGCCCTGCCCGTCGGCGAGACCGGGTGTGCAAGCGGAGCGGGCGCCTTCGCGGGGAACCGGCTGCAGGGCCCCTGCCCTGCCCTTGGCCGGGTCGAGGCCCAGCGCACGGGGACCGAAGCTGGGCGGAAGGCGCTCCGAAGCGCGCCGAGGGCGGAGCCCTAAGCCACCGCAGCGCCTAAAGGGCGCGGCGCAAGGATGAAGGCCGCAAGGAGCCCGCGCCCCCACGGGCGCGGGCGGGAAGCGCCGGCGAGCGGCCGGCGGCGCGGATCCCGCGCCTGCCGGGGCGCACCCGCAGGAGCCGCGTCAGCGGCGGGTCCGAGGGCGACCGCCGACCGCTCTCGATCTCAGGTTTCAGAGCGGGTGTTTCGGCGTCCAGGGACGAGCGCGCGGCCACCTCGCACAGCGGCAAAGGACCCATGGAGTCCCTTCCCACCGAAGGCGGATAAGAAACTCGCTCAGTCCCATGAGGCCGCACCGCCCGGTTAGGCCGCGACCTCAGGTCTTTTCCGGGCCAGTGCGCTCCGGCGCCTCCATGGCGCGGCTCCGCCGAAGCGCGACGATGTCGAACGGCCACACGATGGCGACCGGCCTGACTTCAATTGGGGCAGCCTTTGATTGACCCGGCGGCCCCCGACGCGCTTGAGCTTGTCCGCGTCCTCGGCCAGCGTGTCGCGCGCGAGGCATCGCGCGCCGCAGCGGGGAAGGTCCCCGCAGGGATCGGGGCCAGCGGTCGGTAGAGAGAACTCCCTTCGCGGACGAACCGAACGATATGGACAATGCATATATTTAGAGCACTGGACCGCACAGCCAACCAGAGACCATCGGGAAGCCGGGCATCGACCAATACGGCGATCTCAGCGGCGCCCGCACTATTAGGATGATTGAAAAAAAATATCCAATTTCAGTCACTTTGCAAGACTCAGCAGCCTCGCTCGCCCCCGCTGTATGTATGCAGCGTTGACATTATGACAGTTCTCCTGCAGCCTCCCCTATATATGCGGTGATCACATTGACGTACCGCGTGGGCCGGCATCGACTTGCCGATTGGACTGGGGGACTACATGTTGAAGACCATCGCGCCACGCGGCGCCCTGCTTGCCTCGACCTGCGCCGCGGTCATCGCTGGCGTCATGAGCTATTCAACGACGGCCACAGCCGCGGAGGCGACCGCCGCGGTCGACAACAAGGATACGGTCGAAGGCGTCATGGTGACCGCGCGGCGACGCGAGGAATCCTTGTCGACGGTCCCGGTTACCATCACGGCGGTGAGCGGAGATCGCCTGCAGAAGGAGGGGATCTCCGAGGTGCGCGACATCGTCGCCCAGGTCCCCAACGCGGTAATCCAGGACAATCCTGAGAACTTCAACGTGTTCATCAACATCCGCGGGATGCGGGTCGTCGACGTGCAGGCCGAACCCAACGTCGGTCTCTATCGCAACGGCATGTATATCGGCGGCCACCGGGCCAACCTCGGCGCCCAGGTCGATATCCAGCGAGTTGAGGTCCTGCGCGGTCCCCAGGGCGGGCTCTACGGCCGCAGCTCCGTCGGCGGCACCGTGGACATCGTCTACGCCACCCCGACCCACCAGTTCGGCGGCTACGTCAAGGCGAGCGCCGGCAGCTATGACCTGACCAAGATCGAAGGCGCCATCAATCTGCCTTTGGGAGACCGGGCCGCTTTGCGCCTGACGGGATGGTCCTTCAACCAGTCCAAGAGCGAACTCTACAACGAGACCCTCGGCGAATACGTCGGCGCCTACACCGACCGGGGCATCCGGCTCGGCTATTCCCAGGACCTGAGCGACACGGTCAACGCGCTCACCACCATTGAATATCAGCACAACACCGGCCCCTCGATGCGCACCTACGCGCCCTTTGGGATTTCCAACTTCGGGGCGGTCTCCACGCCCGAGACGCCGCAGCTGATCCATCGTGACACCCCGTCGCGCGCCACCAAGTCCCAGTACTATTTCGCGGAGGCGATCAACTATCGCACCGACGCCGGCACGCTGACCCTCAACGGAAGCTATCGGCGCTACGAACTCAACGCGATCGAGGACTCCGACCAGACGGCCATCGGCCCGAACCTCGACTCGCGCGCCAGGCAGACGGTCATCCTGCGTGACGAAGGCACCAAGGACGTGTTCCTCGAGGCTGTGTGGGCTTCCCCCGATGGCCACCCCCTGACCTGGATGACCGGCGCATCCTATTTCGACGAGACGTTCGACTTTGTGCGGACGATCACCTCGCGGCGCACGACCAATTCGACCCTGGGCATCCAGACCGCCCTCATCGGTTTCCCCAAGCCCGGAACGGCAGTGAAGACCCACGCCTTCTCGGCCTTCGCCACCATGAACTACCACTTCAATGACCGCCTCTCGCTCGAGGCCGGCCTACGCTATTCGCGTGACGAGAAGTCCCTCAACTACGCGCAAGGGCTCCTGCCCACCGGCAACGCCGCCCTCGACACCTTCATGGCCGGCTCGGCCACGGCGGCGGCCTATCCGACCTATACCTTCGCCTCGACGAGCACGTTCAATAATGTCTCACCGAACGTGACCATCAACTACAAGCTGAGCGACAACATCAGCAGCTACGCGACCTTCGCCACCGGCTTCCGTCCCGGGGCGTTCAACCTGTCGCCCACGACGCCGGCGACCATCCCCTATGGCGAAGAAACCGCGCAGAACTACGAGTTCGGCCTCAAGGGGCGTTTCCTCAACGATCGCCTGCAGGCCAACCTGGCGGTGTTCTACATGCGCCAGAAGGACCTCCTGCTGGCCATGACCACCTCGCAGGGCGGCACCAACTTCACCTACCTGTCCAACGTCGGCACCGGGAACACCTATGGTGTCGAAGTTGAGGTCCAGGCGCGGCCGACACACTGGCTGTCGGTGGGCGGCAGCTTTGGCTGGCTCAATCCGAGATTCGGCCATGCGGTCGCCAATCCTGGCCTGCCGACGCAGCAGGACCTCAGCGGCCTCCTGATCCCCTACACACGCCAGTGGACGGCCAACATCTATGCGGACGCGGACTATCCCATCAGCGACGCCATCAGCTTCATCGGCACGGCAGCCTTCCGCTACGAGTCCGGCGGCTTGCTGGGCGACTACTATATCGACGATCCCTACGACACGATGCACAAGCTCGATCTGTCGGCCGGCTTCAAGATCAATGGACGCACCCGCGTAACCGCCTACGTCCACAATCTCCTCGACGAACACATCTCGCAGTTCTGGTTCTACAATCGCGGCACCAACACCTCCGAGGGCCGTACCGCGGGCGTCGACATAACCCACCGGTTCTAGGATTCGAACGCGGGGAGAAGCTCTCCCGCCAAATTTAGGGCGTCGTCGGCGAAATGGCCGGCGGCGCCTTTTGCATGATGTCGCCCACAGCGAGCGCGGCCAGAGCGGCGCCGCAGCCCCGCAGTGCTCGTCCGCCCCCTTCGCAGAGACGGGTCGCCGTCCGCTCAGGAACGCGAGCTTCCAAATATGAGCAATGCATATATTGAGATTGCGCGCCCGGGCCCCGCAATATAATCAATGCTTATATCAATGGAGGATCGCCGGAATGCCGCACAAGTCACAGCCAGGGCCGATCCACCCCTTCACCGGCCGGGACCTCCCCTGGCTGTTGGAAGCGAGGGCCGAGACGCGGGCGGACCACCCGTTCCTGATCTTCTGCCCGCTGGAGGGCGAACCCCAGCGCTGGACCTACCGCGCATTCCGCGACGCCGTCGTCCACGTCGCCGGCGGACTCGCCGCCGAAGGGGTGTCCAAGGGCGATTTCGTCGTCATTCACATGGACAACTGCATCGAGTTCCTGCTGGCCTGGCACGCCCTCTCGCGCCTGGGCGCCGTGGCTGTGACGACCAACACCCGATCGTCCGCCGACGAATTGGAATATTTCATCGGCTTTTGCGGCGCGCGCAGGGCCGTCACCCAGCCCCGCTTCGAAGCCCTGGTCCGCTCGGCCGCGCCCCACCTGGAGACGGTGATCGTCACCGCCACCGACGCCGGCGAGACGCCGCAGGCGCCGCGCAGCGCCGCCGCTCGTCCGTTCGAGACGATCGCGAAGGGTGATCCGGCCCTGGCCCCTCTGCGCCCCGCCGAACCCATGCTCTTCAATAGCGTGCAGTACACCTCGGGCACCACGTCACGGCCCAAGGGCGTGGTCTGGACGCATGCCAACGCCCTGTGGGGCGGCAAGTTCACGGCGGCGGGCTGCCAGCTGACCGAGACCGATATCGGCCATACCTGCCTGCCGCTCTACCACACCAACGCCCTCTCCTATTCCCACCTCGGCACCCTCTGGGCAGGTGCGACCCTTGTGTTCCAGACCCGCTTCTCGGCCAGCCGCTACTGGGACTGCATCGCCCGGAACAACTGCACCTGGGGCGTGCAGATCCCCTTCATGTTGAAGGCCCTGCGGGGCCTGGCCATCCCCGAGCACAAACTCACCCGATGGGGGCTCGGCAGCATCAACCCGCCCCTTTACGTCTCAGCCTTCGGCATTCCGCTGCTGGGCTGGTTCGGGATGACCGAGACCGTCAGCCTTCCGATCATCTCGACCCTCAGCCTGCCGGGTCGGACGGGTTCGATGGGCGTCGTCGCGCCAGGATACGAGGTCGAGGTCCGCCGCGAAGAGGACGGCGCCCACGTCGACTTCGGCGAGAGCGGCATGATGTGGATCCGCGGCGTGCGCGGCCTGTCGATGTTCATGGAATACCTCAACAATCCCGAGGCCACTGAGGCCGCCTTCGATGCTGAGGGCTGGTTCCTGACGGGCGATCGGGTGACCCCGCACGCCGACGGTTACATCGTCTTCGACGGCCGGGGCCGTGACATGCTTCGCGTCGGCGCCGAGAACGTCGCCGAATCGGAGATCGAACGCGTTCTGGTGGGCAGCGGTCTCGTCACCGAGGTCGCGGTCGTCGGCAAACCCCATCCCATGCTGGATGAGGTCCCCGTCGCCTTCGTCACGCCGATGGATCCCTCTTGCGACCCGACGGACGCGCTTCTCGACGCGTGCCGGCAAAAGCTCGCCAGCTTCAAGGCCCCCCACGAGATCCGTCTCGTCTCCGACTTTCCGCGCGTCACCCTGGGCAAGATCGACAAGAAGATCCTGCGCGCTCAGCTGGCCGAGGAAGGCGCGGGTCACCGCTGACCCCTTGAGGGCCGCCGGGCCGCCACGCGCCCAGGCCGGCCCGACGTCCAACAGACCTCCAGAGGAAACACCCCATGAGAGAAGCCGCCATCGTCTCTGTCGCCAGGACGCCCATCACCAAGGCCTATCGGGGCGCCTTCAACGACCTGGAGGCCCCGACCCTGGCCGGCGCGTCCATCCGGGCGGCGGTCGAGCGTTCGGGCCTCGATCCGGCGGAGATCGAAGACTGCCTGATGGGCTGCGCCAATCAGCAGGGCACCCAGTTCTTCAACATGGGTCGGCTCGGCGCGCTCGCCGGGGGCTTGCCCGTCGGTGTCGCGGGCATGACGATCGATCGCCAGTGTTCGTCCGGGATGATGGCGATCGCGACGGCGGCCAAGCAGGTCATCCTTGACGGCATGGGACCGCTTGTCGCCGGCGGGGTCGAAACGATCAGCCTCACCCAGAACAAGGACGCCAACCGCACCCGTATTCCCGATCCGCGCCTGGTCAGGATGCACCCGGCCATCCACATGCCCATGATCGCCACGGCCGAGCAGGTCGCCGCCCGCTATGGGGTCAGTCGCCAGGCACAGGACGAATACGCCTTCCAGAGCCAGCAACGTACCGCCGCGGCCCAGGCGGCGGGGCGTTTCCTTGACGAGATCGTCCCTGTCACCTGCGAGATGGCGGTCACTGACAAGGCGACGGGAGCGACGTCACGACGCGCGGTGACGGTCTCAACCGATGAGGGCCCGCGCCCCGAGACGACGTTGGAGGCGCTGGCGGCCCTAAAGCCGGTCAACGAGGGAGGGACGGTGACCGCGGGCAACGCCAGCCAGCTTTCCGACGGTTCGGCGGCCTGCGTGGTCATGGAGGCCGGTGAGGCCGCCCGCCGCGGCATCCACGCGCTCGGCTTCTACCGCGGCATGGCCGTCGCCGGTTGCGAACCGGACGAGATGGGGATTGGGCCGGTCCTCGCGATTCCGCGCCTGCTCAAACGGCACGGCCTTACGATCGATGACATCGGCCTTTGGGAGCTGAACGAAGCCTTCGCCGTGCAGGTGCTCTACTGCCGCGACCGGCTCGCGATCGCCGACGATCGGCTCAATGTGGATGGCGGAGCGATCTCGCTGGGCCACCCCTATGGCATGAGCGGCGCCCGGCTGGTCGGTCACGCGCTGATCGAGGCCAGGCGCCGGGGCGTCCGCTATGTGGTCATCACGATGTGTGTGGGCGGCGGACAAGGGGCTGCGGGGCTCTTCGAAGTCGCCTGAGGCCGCATCCTCGTCTCCGGGCCCAGGAGCCTGGTGGCCGCCATCGTCCGATGGCGGCCGTCCCGCTTGCGGCTTCGCCCACGCAGCCCCATCGGAGATGACGGTCGCGATCGCGTCCGAGGGGCCCGGCTCCACGCCCCATGAACGACGTCCGCAAGGCCCGTCCGCCGGCGTCAATGCCACCACCAGGCGCAGGACGCCCGCCGGCTCACGCCCGCGACCATCTTGCCGGCCTGGTGAATTGTGAGTGCGCGGCGACAACCGCGCGGATCGTCCTGGCCCCTGTGAAGAACCGCCGCTTCAGTCGCCCGAGCGGACGACCTGCCGTTGCGTTCCGAGGCCTGAGATGCCGAGCTCGATGACGTCCCCCGGCGCCAGATAGAGCGGCGGCTTCTGGCCCAGCCCCACACCCGGCGGCGTGCCGGTCGAGATGATGTCTCCCGGCTGGAGGCTCATGAACTGCGAGCAATAGCTGACCAGGTGATCGGGGCTGAAGATCATCGTCGAGGTCGACCCGTCCTGGAAGCGCCGGCCATTGACCTCCAGCCACAGACCCAGGTCGCCGACGTCCTGCACCTCGTCAGGCGTGACCAGCCACGGACCGATGGGTCCGAAGGTGTCGCAGCCCTTTCCCTTGTCCCAGGTCCCCCCGCGCTCCAGCTGATATTGCCGCTCCGAGACGTCATTGATGACGCAGAAGCCGGCGATGAACCGATGGGCGTCCTGCTCTTCGACGTATTTGGCGGGGCTTCCGATGACGACGCCGAGTTCGACTTCCCAGTCGAGCTTCTTAGAGCCCCTCGGGCGGACGATGTCGTCGTTGGGGCCTGTGATCGCGCTCGTAGCCTTCATGAAAAGGACGGGCTCGGGCGGTACGTCCGCGCCCGTCTCCGCGGCGTGGTCGGCATAGTTCAGACCGACGCAGATGAATTTGCCAACGCTCCCGACACAAGGACCGTAGCGGTCGATGGCCTCGATTTGTGGCAACTGGCCGTGGTCGAGCCGTCGGATCTGGTCGAGCCCTTCCGGCGAGAGGACGGCGCCGGCGACGTCGGGGATGTGGCCCGAAAGGTCCCTCAGAACGCCATCGTCGCCCAGGAGGCCGGGGCGTTCCTGGCCTGGCGCGCCGTATCGAAAGAGCTTCACGGGTGTCTCCTCAAGGTCCTGGCGCCATTGAGCCGCGCCAAAGGTTTTGGGGGTTTGGGGGCTTTTGGGGGCTCAGGTGCTCCAGCCGCCGTCGATGACGTACGCCTGGCCGGTGGTGAAACTTGATCGATCGCTCGCCAGAAAGAGGGCGAGCTCGGCGATCTCCCGGGGGCGGCCGAGCCGCCCCATGGGCTGGCGTCCAACGAAATCCCGCCGCGCCGTCTCGTAGTCGCCGGTCGCGGCGAGCCGCTGCTCCAGGGAGGGGGATTCCACCGTCCCAGGGCAGATCGCATTGCAACGGATACCCTGGCCGACAAAGTCCGCCGCGATCGACTTGGTCAGGCCGATCACAGCCGCCTTGGTCACGCCATAGGCGAAGCGATTGGGAACACCTTTGATGGAGCTGGCCACCGACGACATGTTGACGATCGAGCCGCCGCCCCCGGAGATCATCTCGGGCAGGAAGGCGCGCGCCATCCGATACATCGATGTGACGTTCACCGCTTGGGAGAAGCCCCAGTCCTCCTCGGTGCAGTCCAGGATCGTCCCGGCGGCGACAAATCCCGCGCAGTTGAAGAGTACGTCGATCCGGCCGGTCTCGGCGGCGAGGGCGGCAATCGCCTTGCCATCGCGCACGTCCAGCCCGCGCCTCTCGCAACCCTCGAGGGACGAGAGCAGATCGATGTTGATGTCCGTCGCGATCACCCGTGCGCCGTCCGCGGCGAACAGTTCCGCCGTCGCCCGACCGATACCCTGCCCCGCAGCCGTGACGACAGCGACCTTGCCCGTAAGATCCAACCCCATTGTCCGTTCCGCCTCTTGCCTGTTGTTGTCGCGCCAGCCGCGCCCTCAAACCGGCCGAGGGCGAGCGGCCATCCGCACCGTTCACCTGGGGTCCAGCACTTCGGAAGTGACGTCCTCGAGCGATGCGCAACCCGTTAGCGCCATGGCGACCGCCATCTCCTGGCGCAGTGTCTTCAACATCAGGCTGACGCCCGCCGCGCCGCCCGTGGCAAGGGCGAATACCCATAGCCGGCCAAGCCAGACGGCCTGGGCGCCGAGCGCCAGCATACGCACGATGTCGGTTCCGCTGCGCACGCCAGAATCGGCCATGACGCTCACGCGGTCACCCACGGCCTCCACGACGGACGGCAACGCCCGAGCCGTAGAGATCGCGCCATCCAGCTGGCGTCCGCCGTGGTTAGAAACGACGATGGCGTCGACGCCCACATCGACAGCCTGGCGGGCGTTCTGCACGTCCAGCACCCCTTTGAGGATCAACGATCCCTTCCAGTCAGAGCGGATAGCCTCCAGATCGCCCCAGGTGATCGTCGGGTCGAAGTTCTGGCCGATCCAGCCCATGAAGTCGCTCAACCCGGACCGACCTCCGAGGGCCGGGGCGATGTTACCGAGGGTGTGGGGGCGCCCCCACAACCCGACATCGAAAGCCCATCGTGGACGGGCCAGCGCCTGCAGGAGCCGGCGCGTGGGCGCGCCGCGGCCAGAAAGGCCCGAGCGGGTATCGCGCTGGCGGATTCCCGGCACCGGCATGTCCACCGTCAGGACTAGCGTCGTCACCCCAAGAGCCCACGCCTCGTCCATCAGGGACTTCAGGAACCCTCGGTCCTTCATCACGTAGAGCTGGAACCAGGGATCGGGCGCGCCTTGCGCCGCGACCTCGCCAAGGGGACAGACCGATACGGTCGATAGGCAGAACGGCACGCCATGTCCGTCGGCGGCGTCCTTGGCCTGGACCTCGCCCCGGCGGGCGTACATGCCGGCCATACCGATCGGGCCCAGGACCACCGGCATGGACATCGGCCGGCCCAGCAAGACCGTGTCCAGCCGGATCTCGGAGACATCGCACAGCACCCGCTGGCGCAGCGTCACCGCCTCCAGGTCGGCGAGGTTCCGGGCCATGGTCGCCTCAGAGCCGGCGCCCCCATCGGCGTAGTCGAACAGGAACCGGGGGAGCCTTGCGCGGGCCGCTCTCCGCTGTTCGATCCAGTTCAGGTTGGACACCGATCGTCCACTCCAACAACAGGGCAAGGCAATCTCTGGCCGCTCGCGCTCAGGCCTGACGGGGGCGCCTTCCACCTAGAAAGCGGCCATCGAAGCGATGGGGCGCTCCGATGGCCAGGTGGGAGGCAGGGGATGGGGGGATCTGGGTTCAGTACTTGACGAGGAAGCGAAGACCGTAGGTGGCGCCGTCCACCAGGGTCGTCGCGCCATTGCCGTAGACGAACTGCGGCGGGCGGCTGTTGAAGGCGTTGTTGACGTAGGCGACGACGCTGGCCCCGCCCCTGGCCACGCCGATATTGGCGTCGAGCCGGCTGAGCTCCGGCCAGGCGATTGTAGTGATGTCAAGATAGCCGCCTGACTCATAGCGCCAGTTCAAACCGCCGATCAGGTCGTATCCGCCACCGATCGGATATCGGACCTGGGACTGGATGTTGACCGTCCAGGTGCGGGTCAACTGCAGCTGGCCGCCGGCCAGGGGGTAGCCGTAGGAGGTTCCGGCGGTCAGTTCGCCCTTCTCCCAGCCGACGGTGGCGGAGGCCGTCCACCAGCTCGTCAGCTTCGCCTGCGCCGCGAGTTCCACGCCATAGGTACGGGCCTCCCCGACGTTGTTCAGGTAGTAGAAGAAGAACTCCGGAGGCGCGATGGGATCGGGCTGATAGGTCAGCAGGTTGTGCTGGTACATCAGGAAGACGTCGGCGTTCAGCGCCAGGCGCCCGCCCAGCCAGCGCGTCTTGACCCCCGCCTCGTAGTTGTCGGCCGTCTCCGAGCCATAGGGGATGTACTGGGCCGAGGTGGTGAAGGTGTTGAAGCCGCCGGGCCTGAAACCCGTGCTCCAGAGGGCGTAGATGTTGATGTCGTTCGTCGGCTTATAGTTCAGTTCCAGCGACGGGCTGACCTTCGAGTAGGAGAACGTCTTCACCAGATCGATGGTTGGGAAGGTGTTGGCGAAGAGTGCGTCGACATAGACCGATCCGCCGGGCAGGGCGAACTGGTGGAAGTTCAGCGCTTCGCGGTCGTTTGTATAGCGCAGGGCCCCGATCAGGCTCAGTTGCGGGGTGATGTGGAAGGTCGCCTGACCGAACACCGAGAAGGACCGCGTCCCGATGGTGGTGTTCCCCGGCGCGGCGAACAGTCCCGTCTGCAGGCCGATCGCCGGGAAGGTGCCGCCAGGAACGCCAGGGCAGCTGGAGTCGCTGAGGTAGCGCTGACAAGCGATCGGGGCGACGGGGCCACCGAAGTAGTCCAGGTCGAGGGTCGTGGCGATGGTGCGCCCGAACTCGAAGTTCTGATCGAAATAGGACGCCCCGGCGGTGACGGTCAGGCGTTTGCCCTCCGGCGAGAACCAAAGGCCCTCGGTGTAGAAGTTGCGCGTGCCCTCCTTGCGCTGCAGCACCGTCGAGGCGGTGATCCCGCTGGTGGGATCAAGGCCCGTCTTGTCGGAGTCCTCGATGTCATGCATCCGGTACTGGCTGTAGGACGCGAGCCACTGGAAGCGGCCCACCGTGCTTTCGTAGGTGAGATCCTGCGACAGATAGGTCTGGTGGTTCCAGTTGATGTCAGGCGTATCGCGCCGGATCACGTTCGGCGTCTCCGCCGGGCTCTTGATCAAGAGGTTCGTGATGCCGTTGGGCGCATAGGCCTGGGTCGATGGCCCGCGGTTGTCGGAGTACTCGCCCATCCAGGTGACCGTGAGCTTGTCGGTCGGCCGCCAGCGCCCTGAAAGCCGCAAGCCATCGTGGCGGCTCTTGTCAACATAGGTGTTGAGCTGGGCGTTGTAGAGCTGGCCGGTGTTCTGGTTCTGATACCAGGCCGTCAGACGCGCATCGAAGGTGCTGGAGAGCGGCACGTTGATCGCCCCCTGCAGGTCGACGCGGTCATAGCGGCCGTAGTCCGCCGAGATATAGCCCCCGAACTTGTCCGTAGGGGTCGCGTAGATGACGTTGATGGCGCCGCCCACGGCGCTTCGCCCGTAGAGGCCGGCCTGGGGACCCGACAGGATCTCGACGCGCTCGACATCGATGAGTGGTCCGACGCTCGGGCGCTCGCCGCCCGCGTACATGCCATTGCGGTAGGTCCCGAAATTCGGCTGGGCCTGCACGTCGGTCTGCTGGATGCCGCGGATGTTGACGAAGAGCGTATAGTTGTCGGGCGACTTGGGCAGCACGGCGTTGGGCACCAGGTTGACCACCGATTTCAGGTCCTGGGTGCCGAAGGCCTTCAGGGTGTCGCCGCTGACGGCCGTCACGGGCGCGGGCACATCGAAGATGGCCGTGTCCTTGCGCGTGGCCGTGACGATGAGCTCGTCGAGCGTCGAGGCATGGGTGTCGTCGGCGCTCGCCGCCACGGCCTCGCCCGCGCAAAGCGCAAGGCTCATCCCGACCGTGGACAGCAGCACGGCTTTCGCCCTTTGAGTGGTGCGCATTGATCGATCTCCCCTCTGCGATGCGGCCTGACCTCCGCTCGCAATGTTGACAGCGCTCACCAGGCGACCCTGGCTCACCGTTGCGGTTGCGGCGACTCCAACCCGTCCGTCCGCACGCCACATATCAACACTGCTCATATTGTATATGTCAACATCGCTTATATTGCAGGGCGTAACACCGCCGAACTGCTCGCGTTCTGGGCAGAACGCCTCAAGGGCAGGCGCCCGCCGCCGAAGCGGCCGGCAACGGCGAAGCGTCGCAAAAGCCCCCGCGAAGGTTCGTACGCGATCAAATCGCCTGGGAGACGACCGTCTGGGCCGACGCGGCCGCGGTCCTGACCTCGAGTCGCCTTAGAATCGCGCGATGGCGGCGCCGGTCGATCGGGAAGTTCCAGCAGAGCCCTGCCATGGCCAGGTGGAAGATGGCTGGGATGCCAAGATAGGCGATCTTCAGACCGAGCGTGGCGGTCTCCGAGTTGGGATGGCCGACGCGGTATCCGAAGCGGTCCATCACCACAAAAGCGATGGCGCCGCCCGTGGCCATGGTGATCTTGATCAGCACCATCTGGATGGCGAAGAGGTTGCCCGCCTTGTTGGAGCCGCTCTTCCAGGTGTCGTAGTCGATGACATCCCCCAGGACGGCGCCGGGCAGGAAGTTGGTGGGCGAAGTGAAGAAGGAGCGCACCAGGGCAAGGCCGATCACGGGTCCAAGGGCTTCCACCCCCCGTGGCAGGATCAGCACGAGGGGCGCCAGGCAGGCGCCGATCCCCATGCAGAGCGCCCAGATGCGATGCCGGTCGAAGCGCTTCAGGACCCTCGACCATATCGGCAGGACGCAGATCTCGGTGACAAAGAGCAGACCCATCATCAGGGGGAAGTAGTCAGCAAGCCCCATGTAGTCGGTGTAGAAGATGTAGGAGACGCCGACGAAGGACCCCTGCCCCAGCCCCCAGAGGATCGTGATCAGGTAGAAGAGGCGAAGGGGCGGGCGCTTCAGCGCGGACTTGAGGACCTCGAGGATCTTCGCGCTGCCGGAAGCCACCTTGCGACCCTGCGGGACGACGATCGCGGCCGTGATCAGGCCGATCGGCATCAGGACCAGGTAGATATAGGAGACGTCCTTCAGCACGCCGGCGTTGATCGTCCGATCGCCAGTCAGCACGCCCAGCAGCACGGGAAGGGCGTAGAATGAGAGCGACCCGGCGATGTTGAAGGCCGCCACGAAAAGGCCGATGCGCGAGCGTTCATGGTAGTCGCGGCTGATCTCCGACCCCCAGGCCGAGCGCGGGACCTCGAACATCGTGAACCCGGCGTACATGATCTGAGACCAGACGAAGAAATAGAGCCAGGTGGCGGTATGCGGCGGTGAGAAGAGGTTCACGATCGCCGTCGCGCAGAGCACGATGGCCGCAAGCGTCCAGGGCTTGCGCGGGCCGATCCGCGTTCGCGTACGGTCCGACAAGAAGCCAATCACCGGATCGGCCAGGGCGTCGATGATGCGGCTGACCGCCGCCACGATCCCGATCTCGGCCAGGGTCACCGTGGTGTTGGCCGCATAGAAGGCCGGAAGGATCGCATAGATCGGCGAGGCGATCAGGGCGTGGGTCATAGCCGGAAAGCCAAAGGCGAGAAGCTGTATGACCGTCAGCTTCTTGGCGACATCGGAGTTGGACTTCATGCCGTCGACCCGTCTCCATCCGCCGCGGCTGAGCGCCGGGCCTCCAGTGCCTCGCGCCCCCTGACGTTTCCGGGGGCCCATTTCACGCTTCGATCCGCCGGCTGTACTCACCTGCCGATATGAGCATCGCTTATTTTGCGCTATTGAACAGCCCCGAAATGCATGTCAACACTGCTCACCGAAGGACAGTGTGCATTGCTGGAGTTGAGCATGTTGACGGCGGTTGAGACGGCGGATGGCATCAGGCGGGGCGACCTCACCGCCGTCGAGCGCACCAGGACGGCGCTGGACGCCATCGAAAGGCACAACCCGACCCTCAACGCCTTCGTACGCGTCGACGCCGAGGGCGCCCTCGCCCGTGCTGCGGAGATCGACCGGATGGTGGCGAGTGGGACCGATCCGGGCCCCCTCGCCGGCGTGCCGATCGGCGTCAAGGACATGGAGGCCTGCAAGGGCTTTGTCATCACCCAGGGCAGCTGGTTCCTGCGCGACAATCCCCCTGAGACCACCGACAGTCGTCACGTCGCCCGGCTGAGGGCTGCGGGCGCCGTCATCCTGGGGATCACAGCGGCCTCCGAGTTCGGCATGGATTCGGCGACGACCTCGAAGCTGTGGGGCGTCACCCGCAATCCCTGGAACACCGATACCACGCCCGGCGGCAGCAGCGGCGGCTCCTCGTCGGCGGTGGCCGCTGGCCTCGTGCCGCTCGGCACCGGCACGGACGCCGGGGGGTCGATTCGCGCGCCAGCCGCCTTCACAGGGATCGTGGGCCTCAAGCCCAGCCATGGCCGCATCCCCAAGATGAACGGATTCTCCAACTGGAGTGTCCATGGCGCGGTGGCCCGCACCGTGGCCGACGCCGCGCGGCACCTGGATGTCGCCGCTGGTCCGGACGACGGCGACCGCCAGTCCCTGCCCGCGGTTGGCTACCGGTACGAGGACATCATCGAGACCCTCGACGTCGCCGGCCTGAAAGCCGTCTGGACATCTGACTACGGCTACGCCGCTGTGGACCCGGAAGTCGCCGAGATCGCCCGAGAGGCGGCCCTGAGGCTGATCAGGACAGCCCAGCTCGTGGAGGTGGAGACCGAGTTTCGGCCGGTGAATATCTATCCCCATTTCGGCGCGATCTTCGGATCGACCCTGGAAGAGGACTTCATCCGCGACGGCATCCTTCCCGACGGCTTCGACATGCTGTCGGCCCCCGTTCAGCGGCTGTTGACGA
>Ga0265327_10000197_pt1:40000-126837 | contig 126837 bp, 74 predicted proteins | sample 41621metaG_FD_202089 | JGI IMG/M metagenome (GOLD analysis project Ga0265327, IMG submission 202089) | Rhizosphere microbial communities from Carex aquatilis grown in University of Washington, Seatle, WA, United States - 4-16-21 metaG | ecosystem: Host-associated > Plants > Roots... | reverse complement strand
GGGCAACTGCCATGGATCTTACAATCATTGGGATTGCTGAAAACAATAGTTCTTAGCTTTAATTATGAAGTTCCTGGATTTCTTTTCAGAGTTGCCCCGTGCCTTTAGGCCGGGGATATCCTGGTACAACAGATCGTGCAGGCCTTTAGGCATTTAACGCCAGTGGGAGAATTGAAGAACGTCCAGAATTTCCCGATCTTATGCAGGTCTGCACGGAAACGGTGCGATTGCTTTGTCGTCGCCGAGCCTCCTCCGCGCAATGACGGCACATTTGGAGGTTTTCAATTCATTGGAGCCTTAAGTGACACAGCATGATGGTCACTTTCACTACAAGGTATTCAAATAGTATCTAAAACAACTAATTCAAATGCAAATGCTCTTTAGTCGCATGCACGCTGATCTGTTCCTTGGCCATTTGTTGTTCCCAGCGCCAGGCGGTATCCATCATGGCATTGAGATCGAATTGGGGTTCCCAACCCAGCATTTTCCGGGCCTTATCATTATTAGCGTATACAGCCTCCACATCTCCTGGCCGGCGTGGGCCAATGCTATAATTCAGTTTTTGGCCACTAACGGATTCGAAAGCTTTGATCAATTCAAGAACAGTGACGCCCTTGCCAGTTCCGAGGTTCAGGGTCAGGCAATTGTCCTCATCGTCAGCTTCCAGCATATATTGTAAGGCCTTGGTATGAGCGTTTGCTATGTCCATAACGTGAACGTAATCCCGAACACAGGAGCCATCGCGGGTTTTGTAATCATTGCCATGCACCTTCATGCTCTCGATCTTGCCAATGGCCGTCTGGGTAATGACCGGTACCAGGTTTTCTGCTCTCTCCTGTAATTCGCCGATCAATGCAGAGGAATGCGCTCCAACTGGATTAAAATAGCGGAGCAGGGAGATATTCCCTTCCTGCCAAACCCGGGCAACATCGCGACAAATATCCTCACCCATCTGTTTTGTGCGGGCATAAGGACTCTGAGCGATTCCCAATGGAGTGTCTTCACTCACGGGAAGCGTGGTGATATTGCCATACACAGAACAGGAGGAGGAGAAAACGAAATGGAATACACCAAATCGTTGGGCACATTGAAGCAGATTGATCAATGAACGAAGGTTGTTTTCGTAGTACTCCAGGGGCTGTTCTACGGATTCACCTACAAGCTTATAGCCTGCAAAGTGAACAATTCCGGTCAGATCCGGATTGTCCATGAAGATGGCTTCTGTGTAATCCATCTTACGCAGATCCACATTATAGTTCTTGACTTTCTTTCCGGTGATCTTTTCAACCCCTTCCAGCATTCTTAAGTGGCCACGACTGAGGTTATCCACCGAAATCACATCGAAACCTGCATTCAGCAGATCCACGATTGTATGGGCACCTATATATCCACAACCACCGGTAACCAGAATCTTCTTGTTGTTCATTGTTTGAGCGTTTCAGTCTTCCTGCAAAAATACGGGGACTTTAGGGCTTCATAGTCGCAAATCCATACAGGTATTCTGGAATTGTTACGAATGCACCATTCTGTTTACTCTGTTTACAGGGTATAATGGAATGGAACGATTCGATCATGCTATGGCTATGGATTTCCCAATGAATTGGAAATGGAATTTTAATTGATATAAGGGGGGGTGCCTGTTTCTGACTGGTAGGGTCACTTGGGATTTGAATTCAATCCGATCGCTGGAACGGATGATGAACATGAGCGGCTCAAAGTAAAATAAACCTACAAGTATGATTGCATATAAACTTTATCGAAGTGGATAAATGTCATTTGACATAATCATCATTCAATCTGCACGAAATCGATTAATTACAAAATATCAAATTACTGATATGTTATTGATGTATTTCGTATGAGTTAATTAGCATTGTCATTGTTTTGTCATTACGCAGATATTAACTTAATGAATTGTTATTCCAATGCTTAATTTACCATTTTAAATGATCAAATTTGCGGCGATTTAGAAATAATTCTATTGTGCATCAGTTAAGCTTGTTATTAGGCACGTTATTTGATTTACACCATTAAATTCAAAGTTGCAAAATGCGCATATGTTTTAATTATATTTTGAAAATGAAAAGATTCGCTTTACTTACTTTATTTATTCTGTTGTGTTCTTCTATTTATGTGAATGCACAGTTGACTGGAACGGTTTTCAGAGATTATAATGGAAATGGGCTGCGCGATAGCACCGCTACTTATAAGGAGCCTTTCGTAACGGGAGATTCCGTTAAGGTATTTGGTACCAATGGTCTGCAAATTGCCACCACCAAGGTGACCGGAGCGAATGGTACTTATTCATTTACGGCTGCGGAAATACCTGCAAACACCGCCGTTCGGGTGGAGTTTTCGGCCTATTCCGCCGTTGATTTCCCGAGTTTCTCTGGTACTGGTAATGGAACGAATGTGCAATTTGTAACAGCCGGCGCAGCGGCAACAGCCAATTTTGCCATTAATGCCCCAGAAGATTTCTGGAGAAATTCCAATGATGCGACCGGTCTGGTTGTAAATAACCGCAGAGGTACTTTGACTGGTTATAGCCAGGGAAAATTTAATGTACTTCAAATTAAAAATAGTACAACTACGGTAGGAACTCCGGCGGCTTCCAATGAAGTGACGATCGATACCAGCAGGCGGCCTTCCATGCATATTCAGACTGGTTCCTTGTTTGGTCTGGCCTCCCAGAGAAAGCAGAAACGGTTTTTTGCATCAGCCGCCCTTAAAAGAGATGTGGATCTGGGACCCAAAGGAACCAGCGGTATTTATATTTTTGATCTGAATTCCGGTAATTACACCCTGACAGGTGGTTTTTCATTGCAGGGGGTCGTACCAAGCAATAGTGCTACAGCACTCGATTTCGGGACAGTAACAAGAAGTACCACGTCTTCCAATGATAATTTTCTTACCAATACCAGTGGAACTCCCTCCCGGGATATAGATGCCTCTAATAAAGCGGGTAAGACAGCTTTTGGAGATATTGAAGCAGATCCAGGTACGGACACGGTTTATATGGTCAACCTGAATCAGCGCAATCTGATTGTTTTTAATGCTTCAGCGGCCTCTTCAACCCTGGTTTCTGCCAGTGCCGCAACCCTTGGAAGCCTGATCAAGGTGTATGATATTCCATCATTGGCCGGTATGCCTGCTCCGGCAGCAACCGGAGACATTATTCGCCCCTATGCCGTAAAAATCTACAAAGGGGTCGGATACCTTGGAGTCGTCAGTGATGCCTCCTCCTCCAAAAATATTGCGAATCTTAAAGGATATATCGTTCGCTTTGATCCCAAGAATATTACTGCAGGGGTCACCGTTGTTGCAAGCATCAATTTTAGCAATTTCGAACCATTCTGGGCAAGCGCAGGCTCCGATCGCTGGCATCCATGGACAAATACGTATTCAGATGCTACTGGCAATGCGGGCCATAATTCTGATCTGACGGTCATCTATGCGCAACCCATGATCGCTTCTATTGAGTTCAATGAGGATGAAAGCATGAATATTGGCATTCGGGATCGTTGGGGAGATCAGGGTGGAAATTTCGCATATATACCCGTATCAGGAACTTCAACAACCACCCAAACCGTTTCCCAAGGTGATCTACTTCACGCATGTAAAGTCGGAACCACCTGGGTTCTGGAAGGTACAGCAGGTTCCTGCGATCAACCTGCAGCGAATCTTGAACCCTCACCATTATATACGACCAATACCACTAACAATTTTGGGAATGGATCTTCCTATCAGCAGACTGGTAAAGAATGGTATGCCGACCGAGCGGGTGATGGTAATGCCGAATGTTTTGAAGGGGGCGGCTCCAAATTAATGGGTTCCTATAAAATTATTTCAACGGTTTTTTCTCCGGTTAATGCAGGTGGCAATACTTCTGGAACCAATAACTGGAGCACCCAGGGGATGCAATGGAATGATGTGAATACCGGCTTGAAAACCCAAATCGCCCGTACCAATGGAGACGATGGCAACCTGGATAAGTGCGCCACCATGGGCGATGTCGAAATGATGCTGGACCCTGCGCCTATTCAAATTGGGAATCGCATCTGGCTGGATAATAATAATAACGGTATTCAGGATGCGGGCGAGGTCACTCCGGGTGTTCCAGCATCTACCACAATTACCCTTCGCAGTCCGGGTGTTGATGGTATTTATGGTACGGCTGATGATCAGACCTGGACCACTACAACTACTGCCACAGGAAATTACTATTTCGATTCTTCCAATGTCTCCGGGGATAACCGGAAACCGGCTACCTGGAAAAGTAATTATGGTATCCTTCCCGGCTATGATTATCGAATTGAATTAGCCATTCCCGCCCTGGAAAAATTAACGGCTACCGATACGGGCAGCAATAATAATATTGACAATGATGCCAGATTGAGCGGCACATTGGCAATAATCCCGGTAAATACGCTCGTAACCGATCATAGTATGGACATCGGGTTTCAACAAATGATACCGATTAGCGGTGTGGTTTGGGATGATGGAAATGGTGACGCTACTAAAGCAGGAGCCGAAGTATTTACAAATGCCGGAGGACTCAATGCAGTATTAACGGATGTCAATGGGAAGGTGATCCAGGTAGTTGCCGTAAATGCAAGCACAGGTGCATACTCCTTTGATCAGGCAATCGCAAATAATTCATACAAAGTACTTCTTACTACCAGCACACCAGCTGTTGGGAGTACCCTTTTAAGTTCAAGTTTGCCTGCTACCGGTGCTATCTGGAATAATACCGGTGTAAATCTTGGAGGTACAGCAAATACTGCCAATCAAACTGGAATTATTAGTATCAGTACAGGTACTACCGCCATTACCAATCAGAATTTCGGAATCGAGCAATTGCCGGTTGCTGTAGGATCCACTTTAGCATCCCAATTAAACCCTGGAGGCACTCAGAATATAGTTATCACCAATAATTTCCCATCCACGGATGCCGATGGAACGGTAGGAACTATCAATATCAATAGCTTCCCAAGTTTTGTAACCAGCATCACGGTTGGTACGACAACCTATTATGCTTCTGCAGCATCCATTCCTGGTACCTGTCCAACAGCTAGCTGCCTGGCCTTCCCAACAACCGGGGGTGTCAATGTGGCCGCAACTTCTGGCGTGCCGAATTCGGTGATTAGTATTGATCCGATCAATGGTGCAGTTACCCCGGTAATTCCTTATACTGTTACCGATAATGCAGGTAAGTTGAGTCCTGCGCCAGCGAATGTTACCGTCCCTTTCACCGACCTGATTCTGAGTGGTAAGGTATATGATGATGGTAATGGTGTTTCGAATAGCCTGATTGATGGAACGCTGATCAGTGCAGCCGGGGCAAATGCGCTGTATGCAAACCTGGTGAATGCAAGCACCGGAAATGTTGTAGGAAGCACACCCTTAGTGAGTGGCACGTATACCTTCAATACCAGCACAGGTCTAGAAGGGAATAAAAACTTTAATGTGGTGCTGAGTACCGTGGCTGGTATCACCGGTTCTACAACAGGCGCCACATCCACACTGACATCAAACTGGGTATCTACAGCAGAAGGTTCAGGCCTTGGAGATGGCACCCCTAATGGATTATTGTTAGTGTCGATGGCCGGTAGCAGCATCACAACAGGTGCTGATTTTGGTATCGAACAATTGCCGGTTGCTGTTGGCTCCACCTTGGCTGCCCAGTTGAATCCAGGTGGGACACAGAATGTAACGATCACCAACAACTTCCCATCCACAGATGCCGATGGCACGGTTGGAACTATCAATATTAATAGTTTTCCAACGTTTGTGACCAGCATTACCGTTGGTACAACAACTTATTATGCATCCGCAGCGGCTATCCCTGGCACTTGTCCTACAGCTACTTGCCTGGCATTCCCTGCCAGTGGTGGTGTGAATGTACCGGCAACCTCCGGAGTTCCCAATACTGCGATCAGTATTGATCCGGTAAACGGAGCCGTAACACCGGTGATTCCATATACGGTTACCGATAATGCCGGAAAGCTAAGTGCTGCTCCTGCCAATGTAAACGTACCATTCACGGACCTGAGCTTGAGTGGAAAGGTATATGATGATGGTAATGGAACAACAAACAGTCTTATCGATGGTACGCTGATCAGCGCAGCCGGAGCAAACCCTCTGTACGCAAACCTCGTGAATGCAACAACGGGTAATGTAGTCGGCAGTGTAACGATAAGCGGAGGAAACTATAGCTTCAATACAGGCACGGGTCTGGAAATAAATAAGAACTATAATGTGGTGCTGAGCACGGTAGCCGGTGTAGTAGGTACAACTACCGGTGCTACATCTACACTGACACCTAATTGGGTATCCACCGCAGATGGCGCTGGCACAGGTGATGGCACTCCGAATGGATTGGTTCTGGTTCCTGTAGGAACTACCAGCATCACAACTGGTGCGGATTTCGGGATCGAACAATTGCCGGTTGCTGTGGGTTCAACACTAGCTTCCCGAGTAAATCCTGGTGGCACTCAGAATGTAATCATCACGAACAACTTCCCATCTACCGATGCCGACGGCACAGTAGGGAATGTCAATATCAATAGCTTCCCAAGCTTTGTAACTAGTATTACCGTTGGTACTACTACTTATTATGCAACGGCTGCTGCCATTCCGGGTACTTGCCCGACGGCAAGCTGCCTCGCTTTCCCAGCAAGTGGGGGTGTGAATGTCCCTGCAACCTCCGGAGTACCAAATTCAGCGATCAGCATTGATCCGGTTAATGGAGCAGTAACTCCCGTGATCCCTTACACAGTTACCGATAATGCGGGTAAGTTGAGTCCTGCTCCTGCTAATGTAAGTGTACCATTTACAGATTTGATTCTGAGTGGTAAGGTTTATGATGATGGCAATGGCACAACCAATAGCCTGATTGATGGTACTTTGATCAGCGCAGCGGGAACCAGTGCTCTTTTTGCCAACCTGGTAAATGTTAGCACCGGAAAAGTTGTTTCCGTAAATGCGGTCACGGGCGGCGGATATTCGTTTAATACCAGCACCGGGCTTGAAGCAAACACCAATTTTAATGTCGTTCTAAGTACTACCGCAGGAATTGTTGGATCCACAACGGGAGCCAGTTCAACTTTGACGGCTAATTGGGTACCGACAGCAGAAGGCTCCGGTTTGGGCGATGGCACCCCGAATGGTTTGCTGCCAGTAGCTATGGCAAATAACAGCATCACCACTGGGGCTGATTTTGGTATTGAGCAATTACCAATTGCAGTGGGATCTATCCTGCCTACCCAGGTTAACCCGGGCGGTACCCAGAATATTACGATCACCAATAACTTCCCATCAACCGATGCCGATGGTACGGTCGGGAATATTAATATCAATAGTTTTCCAACGAATGTTACCAGCATTACAGTTGGAACCACTACGTATTATGCAAGTGTAGGAGTAATTCCGGGTACTTGTCCGACAGCGAATTGCCTGGCCTTCCCTGTTAGTGGCGGCGTAAATATTCCAGCAACATCCGGCGTACCTAACCTGCCGATCACGATTGATCCGATCAATGGTCCGGTTACTCCGTTAATACCTTATACAGTAACGGATAATGCAGGTTTGATCAGTGCCGCACCAGCGAATGTCGTTGTGCCACTGGTGGATCTATTGCTAACCGGCAACGTATATGATGATGCCAATGGTACTACCAATAGTCTGATCGATGGCACCATGATCAGTTCTGCAGGAACCAATACCTTATTTGCGAATCTGGTTAACCCTACTACCGGTAATGTGATCAGTGTAAGTGCTGTATTAAGTGGCGTATACACATTCAATACCAGCCTGGGTCTGGAAATGAATAAAACCTTCAATGTGGTTCTGAGTATTGTTCAGGGTGTGGTGGGTACAACAACAGGAACTACGTCTGCATTAACCTCTAATTGGGTATCCACTGCTGAGGGAGCGGGTTCGGGTGATGGTACACCAAATGGAATGTTGGTGGTACCGGTTGCCACTGCAAGTATTACAACTGGCGAAGATTTCGGCATTGAGCAATTACCAATTGCGATAGGATCGACGCTTGTTTCCCAGGTAAATCCTGGCGGTACACAAAATGTAACGATCACAAATAATTTCCCCTCCACGGATGCGGATGGAACCGTTGGTAATATCAATATCAATAGCTTTCCAAGTAATGTTACCAGCATTGCTGTTGGTACGACTACCTATTATGCAACGGCTGCTGCGATTCCGGGAACCTGCCCGACAGCTACCTGCCTGGCTTTCCCAATAAGTGGGGGCGTAAATGTTCCGGCAACGTCTGGTGTTCCTAATTCTGCAATCAGCATTGATCCGATCAATGGGGCAGTCACTGCAGTCATCCCTTACACCGTAACTGATAATGCTGGCAAGCTCAGTGCAGCTCCAGCCAATGTATCGGTTCCATTCACCGACCTGATCCTGAGTGGTAAGGTGTATGATGATGGCAATGGTACTACCAACAGTTTGATTGATGGAACCCTGATCAGTGCTGCAGGAGCTAATGCGCTGTATGCAAACCTGGTTAAAGTTTCGACGGGTAAAGTTGTAGGTAGTGTTCCAGTAACAAGTGGTTCTTATTCCATTAATACCGTCTCCGGACTGGAGGCGAATACGAATTTCAATGTGGTTCTTAGCACCATTGCCGGTGTAACTGGTTCCACTACCGGAGCCACATCAACCCTGACATCCAATTGGGTGTCTACGGCCGAAGGTTCCGGCCTGGGTGATGGCACTGCAAATGGATTACTTCTGGTTCCTGTTGGTACCACTAACATTACTACAGGTACTGATTTCGGCATTGAGCAGTTACCAATAGCAGTAGGTTCAAGTCTGGCATCCCAGGTAAATCCAGGAGGCACCCAGAATATTACCATCACCAACAATTTCCCATCAACAGATGCTGATGGAACTGTTGGGAATATCAATATCAATAGTTTCCCGACAAATGTTACCAGCATTACCGTTGGTACAACAACTTATTATGCAAATGCAGGCTCCCTCCCGGGCACCTGTCCTACTGCTACGTGTCTGGCCTTCCCGGCAAGTGGAGGTGTGAATGTTCCTGCAACATCGGGGGTGCCCAATTCAGCGATCAGCATTGACCCGGTTAGTGGGGCCGTAACGGCGGTCATACCATATACCGTTACAGATAATGCAGGAAAGCTAAGTGCAGCGCCAGCTAATGTAACCGTTCCATTTACGGACCTGATCCTGAGTGGTAAGGTTTATGATGATGGTAATGGCACCACTAATAGCCTGATTGACGGAACCTTGATCAGTGCTGCCGGAGCAAATCCTTTGTATGTGAACTTGGTGAATGTTACGACTGGTAAGGTTGTTAGTAGTGTTACCGTGAGCAGTGGTAATTATACATTTAATACCAACACAGGTCTCGAAGCAAATACAAATTTCAATGTAGTTGTAAGTACAGTACCTGGAATATCAGGGACTACAACCGGTGCTACTTCAACCCTTACGACCAATTGGGTATCGACTGCAGAAGGTGCAGGACTCGGTGATGGCACTCCGAATGGATTGCTGAATGTTCCTGTTGGATTAACCAGTATCACTACGGGTGCAGATTTTGGTATCGAACAATTACCCGTTGCTATTGGATCTACTCTGGCTTCGCAGGTGAATCCAGGTGGTACTCAGAATGTGACCATTACAAACAACTTCCCATCCACCGATGCGGATGGTACAGTAGGCAATATCAATATCAATAGTTTCCCAACGAATGTTACCAGTATCACAGTAGGAACTACAACCTATTATGCCACAGTTGCTGCAATTCCCGGGACTTGTCCGACAGCGACTTGCCTTGCTTTCCCAGTAAGCGGAGGGGTGAATGTTCCGGCTACTTCCGGGGTACCCAATGCAGCGATCAGTATTGATCCAATCAATGGTTCATTGACTGCAGTGATCCCATATACAGTTACCGATAATGCTGGTAAGCTGAGTGCAGCACCCGCCAATGTTAATGTTCCCTTTACAGACCTGATCCTGAGTGGTAAGGTATATGATGATGGAAATGGCACCACCAATAGTCTGATTGATGGTACCTTAATTAGTGCAGCAGGCGTGAATGCACTGTATGCGAATCTGGTGAATGCAACAACTGGTAAGGTTGTTGGCAGTGTACCTGTGACTGGGGGCAATTATGGATTGAATACCAGCACTGGTCTTGAAGCAAATACGAACTTTAATGTGGTCCTGAGCACAGTAGCGGGAGTTATCGGTACTACTACCGGTGCAAGCTCTTCCCTGACATCCAATTGGGTGTCAACTGCAGAAGGCGCTGGGCTTGGTGATGGTACCCCGAATGGATTACTTGCTGTTCCTGTTGGAATAACCAATATTACCAGCGGTGCTGATTTTGGAATGGAACAATTACCTGTTGCCATTGGATCTACACTGGCATCACAATTGAATCCAGGTGGTACTCAGAATGTAACCATCACGAATAATTTCCCATCCACAGATGCCGACGGCACCGTAGGTATCATCAATATTAATAGCTTCCCTAGTAATGTTACCAGTATTGCAGTCGGTACTACTACGTACTATGCCAATGTGGCTTCAATTCCTGGCACATGCCCTACAGCGACCTGCCTGGCCTTCCCGGCTACAGGTGGTGTGAATCTGCCTGCAACTTCGGGAGTACCAAATGCAGCCATCACTATAGACCCGATCAATGGAGCGGTAACTGCTGTAATTCCATATACCATCACAGATAATGCCGGTAAATTGAGTGCAGCACCGGCTAATGTAAACGTTCCATTCACTGACCTGATCTTAAGTGGTAAGGTTTATGATGATGGAAATGGCACCACTAACAGCTTGATCGATGGTACGCTCATTAGTGCTTCAGGAGCCAATCCGCTTTATGCGAATCTGGTGAATCCTGTTAGCGGCAATGTGATTGGAACTGTACCTGTAAGCGCTGGAACGTATACATTTAATACTAGCACAGGTCTTCAGGAAAACACCAATTATAATGTAGTACTCAGTACTGTTGCCGGAGTTACCGGAACGACAACAGGTGCTACATCAAGTTTGACATCGAATTGGGTATCCACTGCTGAAGGTACAGGTCTTGGGGACGGCACTCCGAATGGATTGCTCTTTGTTCCTGTTACTACCAGCAGTATCACCACTGGTACTGATTTCGGTATTGAGCAGTTGCCAATTGCGATTGGATCTACTTTGGCTTCACGGGCAAATCCTGGTGGTACACAAAATGTTACCATTACCAACAACTTCCCGTCTACGGATGCAGATGGTACTGTGGGCAACATTAATATCAATAGCTTCCCAACGTTTGTAACCAGCATTACCGTTGGTACAACAACCTATTATCCAAATGCAGCTTCCATTCCTGGTACTTGTCCAACTGCTACTTGCCTGGCCTTCCCGGCCACTGGTGGGGTGAATGTTCCTGCCACTTCCGGAGTTCCAAATTCTGTGATCAGTATTGATCCAATCAATGGAGCAGTTACCCCGGTTATTCCATATACGGTCACAGATAATGCCGGCAAACTATGTGCGGCTCCTGCCAATGTTATCGTGCCATTCACGGATCTGATTCTGAGTGGTAAGGTTTATGATGATGCCAATGGCACCACTAATAGCCTGATTGATGGAACACTGATCAGTGTTGCTGCTACCAGCGGGCTTTTTGCCAATCTTGTAAATGTTTCCACGGGAAAGGTGGTAGCAGTGACTGCGATTTCCGGCGGTGCCTATTCCTTTAACACAGGAACGGGTCTGGAAGCAAATACGAACTACAATGTTGTATTAAGTACTATTGCCGGAATCGTTGGAACCACAACAGGGACCAGTTCGGCATTGCCTACCAATTGGGTATCTACCGCTGAAGGTGCTGCCTTAGGTGATGGCACCCCAAATGGTTTGTTGAATGTTCCGGTAGCAAGTACCAGCATTACAACAGGAGCTGATTTCGGGATCGAGCAATTGCCAATCGCGCTTGGTTTTATTGTTCCGACTCAGTTGAATCCAGGCGGAACTCAGAATATTATTATCACCAACAACTTCCCATCAACAGACGCCGATGGCACTGTAGGTATTCTCAATATCAATAGCTTCCCGACAAACGTAACCAGTATTGCAATTGGAACGACCACTTATTATGCAAATGTGGCGGCTATTCCTGGTACTTGTCCAACAGCAAGCTGCCTGGCTTTCCCAACCACTGGTGGGGTAAATGTTCCAGCAACTTCTGGTGTTCCGAATCTGGCGATCACGATTGACCCGATCAATGGTCCGGTTACTCCGATCATTCCATATACAGTTACTGATAATGCAAACCTCTTGTGTGCCGCACCTGCAAATGTGGTAGTTCCATTGACTGATCTGTTGCTGTCTGGTAAAGTTTATGATGATGGTAATGGCACAACGAATAGCCTGATTGATGGTACCCTGATCAATGCAGCGGGGGTAAATGCCCTGTATGCAAACCTGGTCAGTCCAATAACAGGAAAGGTAATTAGTGTAAGTGCCGTATTAAGTGGCGTATACACCTTCAATACCAGCCTTGGCCTGGAAATGAATAAGAATTTCGATGTAGTGCTCAGTACTGTTCAAGGTGTGGTTGGTACCAGCACAGGTACTACTTCAACGTTGACTACAAATTGGGTTTCAACGGCTGATGGTTCAGGATTGGGTGATGGTACTCCGAATGGCTTCCTGGTGGTTCCAATTGTTACCAACAGTGTCACTAGTGGTGCTGACTTCGGTATCGAGCAATTACCAATTGCTGTAGGTTCAAGTCTGGCTTCACAGGTAAATCCTGGGGGCACTCAGAATGTGAGCATCACCAATAACTTCCCATCCACGGACGCGGATGGAACGGTTGGAAATATCAATATCAATAGCTTCCCAACCAATGTTACCAGCATCGCTGTGGGTACCACTACCTATTATGCAAGTGTGGCTGCAATTCCGGGTACATGTCCTACTGCAAGCTGCCTGGCGTTCCCTGCTAGTGGTGGTGTAAATGTGCCAGCAACTTCCGGTGTACCGAATCTTGCGATCAGTATTGATCCGATCAATGGTGCAGTTACTTCAGTTATTCCTTATACTGTTACCGATAATGCACTCCAGCTGAGTGCCGCACCGGCTAATGTAACCGTTCCATTTACGGACCTGATCCTGAGTGGTAAGGTGTATGATGATGCCAATGGCACAAGCAATAGCCTGATCGATGGTACCTTAATAAGTGCTGCGGGTGCCAATGCCCTTTATGCGAACCTTGTAAATGCCAGCAGTGGAAAGGTAGTTAATACCACCCCGGTAACTTCAGGAGCCTATAGCTTCAATACCAGTGCAGGCCTGGAAGCTAATACTAATTTTAATGTCGTACTCAGCACGGTAGCTGGAGTGATCGGCACAAGTACGGGTACAAGCTCAACGCTTACTTCCAATTGGGTATCTACTGCAGAAGGTTCCGGCCTTGGTGATGGTACTCCGAACGGATTATTGTTAGTTCCAGTTGCAAGCAATAGTATTACTACCGGCGCTGATTTTGGTATCGAGCAATTACCATTTGCCAGCATCCTTACTGCAGCAGTGCAACGCAATCCAGGAGGAACCATCAGCGCACCAGTTGCTGCTACCACCTTCTCTGCAACAGATGCGGATGGTACAGTTACCGGTATTCGTCTGAGCGGTTTCCCAACCTTTGCCAATAGCATCACGGTTGGCACCACTACTTATTATGCTACTGCTGCGGCCATTCCTGGTACCTGTCCTACAGCTACCTGCGCCGTCTTCCCGGTCAGTGGTGTAAGTGTGACCACCAATGCCCTGGGTCAGCCTACTACTTCTATCCTGGTTGATCCGGTTAGTGGCACTGTTACAGTAGGTATTCCTTATTTCAGCGTGGATAACGCCGGTAAAGAAAGTGTAGCGGCAGGCCTTGCAAATGCGCCATTCTATGCACCACTGCCTCCAATCGCCCAGGATATCGATAATGCCCCGATCAATAACAGTGCGGCTCAGACCCATATCGGTGCTTTTGTTGCCAGTGACCCGCAAGGAGATCCTATCCTGAGCTATACTGTTTTGACCCTGCCTCCACCAACGACCGGTATCCTTTATACCTGCAGTACCAATACCGTTCCTTGTACCGGTACGTATAGCCCAGTGACTTTGGGTCAGATCCTGACTCCTGCTCAGTCATCCACCCTGTATTTTGATCCATTGAATTCCTATATCGGGACAACTACCTTCAACTATAATGCAACCAGCCAGAACGGCACCAGCAATACAGCTGTCGAAACTATCCCGGTATTTAATAATCCTCCAACTGCCAACAGCTTTACGACTTCTGCCGTAATGGTGAACAGCAGCAATAATAAACTGCCATCACTCAGTGGTGCTGATGGTGATGGAACAGTGGTAAGCTATACCGTTACCCCTCCTTCCAGCACACAGGGAAGCATCACCTATTGTACGACACCACCATCAACCGGATGTGGAACGCCGATCACGACGCCAACCGTTCTGACGCCAGCCCAGATCAGTACCATCTATTTTACCCCGACGCATAATTTTACCGGTACTGCTACCTTTACCTATACTACCACTGACAATAATAACCTGGTGAGTACACCTGCTACGGTAGGTATTCCGGTTACACCACTTGGTCTTACACCTCAGTTATTACCTCCGGTTACCCAGGATGTTACCATTGAGCCGCTGAACAGCAATGCAGGTAATACCCTGATTTCTCCATTGATCGGTACCGATCCAGATGGTGTGGTAGTGAGCTATCAACTGCTATCGATCCCTAGTGCTTCAACGGGTGTCCTGTCTTATTGCACTACAGGTAATTATCCATGCACAGGTACCCTGACCCCGGTTGTTGTCAACCAGGTGCTGACACCGGCCCAGGCATTGACCCTTCAGTTTGATCCGGCTGCCGGCAATAATGCTCCTGCCAGCTTTACTTATAATGCAACGGATAATTCCAGCCTGCTGAGCAATACCAGCACCTATACTATTCCGATCATTAACCTGCCACCAACGGCAGTAACCGTTCAGGAGGCAGTGCCTTTCAACACAAGCAATTATCCGGTACCCGCCCTACAGGGTTTCGATGTGGATGGTGTTGTAGTAAACTATACGATCACTGCCGTTCCAAATACCGTAACTCAGGGCAAATTGTTTACCTGTAGCAGCAATACCGTTCCATGTACTGGAACCTATACCCAGGTGAATGCGAGTGATGTATTGACACCAGCACAAATCGGTTCCCTGACCTTTACTCCGGTAACCGGTTTCACTGGCCTTGCCAACGGAACCTATACGGTAACAGATAATAACGGGAATGTGAGCCAGCCGGCACAGATCCTTCTGAAAGTTGATAACTTCAATATTATTGGTCTACCACCGGTGGCTGTGGGAAGTAGTGTAACAATGAGTGCGAATGCAGGTCTGAGTCCATTACCGACAAACTTCATTTCTGCCACGGATCCGGACGGAACGATTGCAAACTTTACGATCACCAGCCTTCCACCTGCGAGCCAGGGTGTCTATACCTATTGTACCGCGCCCCCTTCCACCGGATGTAATACGCCAGTGACTGTTGGATTGGTTATGACACCGGCACAGGCTGCGAAGCTTTCCTTCACACCGAATCAAACCTATACAGGTCCGGCCTATCTTGGATTCTATGCTACCGATAATAGCGGTAATGTGAGCAATCTGGCCAATAGCATCGTCAATGTCTACAGCCTGCCTCCAATTGCAACCGGTTATACCACCGCTGCGGTGAAGAATGGCGGAGCACCAATCAGCACCCCACTATTGGCATCTGATCCTTTGGATAACGGAACCGTGGTTAGTTATACAATTGTCAGTATCCCGACCAGCGGAAATGGTACAATCACTTACTGCATCAATCCGCCATCATCCGGTTGTAATACACCGATCGTGGTGGGAACAGTCCTGACACCAGCACAGGCAGCTACCGTAAGCTATACACCAGGCACAAACATGACGGTTCATGAAGTCACCTTTGATTTCTCTGTAATCGACAACAGTAATAACCTGAGCAATGTAGCCACGATTGTAGTGCCACGGATCGATCCGATGCCATGTATCAATGTCCGGGCATACCTGGAAGGAGCCCTGATGAACAATGCATCTGCTGTAGCCCCAGATGGTCGTCCGCTGATGCGCGATAACCTGCGTAGCTCTCCGTTTAACGGATTGAATTATATCCCGGTACAGGATCCTTATGAGTTTGCAACAACGCATGTAAATGTAGTTTCCAAGTACACCAAACTTGCTCCTCAGACCAGCAGTTATCCGATCTTCCAGCAGGTCACTGATTCCGCAACGGTATTTGGAGTGACTGGACAAAATGCCATTGTAGATTGGGCATTTGTCGAATTGCGGAGTAAGAGCAATAATGCAACGGTTCTGGCAACACGCGCTGGTCTGATCCAGCGGGATGGAGATATTGTGGATGTGGATGGTGCCAGCTGTCTTTCTTTCCCTGGGGTAGCGATCGATAGCTATTATGTAGCCGTCCGTCATCGGGATCACCTGGGCATGATGACCAAATATGGTCAGTCAGCTTCAAGCTTGCAAAACCTGGTGGATATGACTTTGGCTACCACTCCGATGTATGATTTTGGTACGAGCCTGAGCACTTTTGACTATACTGGTCTTGCAACGAACAATAATGTGAAGGCAGGCTATCGTGCGATGTGGGCGGGTGATTTTAATGCTGATAAGAAAGTGAAGTTTGATAATCCGGCGGGTGATGATAACCAATTGCTATTTGATGTGATCAATGATGCAGGCAATACCAACCATTTTACGAACTACAACTTCTCATTTGGCTATTGGCAGGGTGATTTCAATATGGATAGTAAGGATAAGTATGATAATCCATCCGGAGATGATAACCTGCTCTTGTTCCAGGAAATCAACTATCCACTGAACACGGGTCACTTTACCAACTTTAATTTCTTCCTGCAACAACTACCATAAGGCTATCCATCCCAAGGATCGATCAACCATTATTAATATCAGACTTATCATGAAATCAAGGATAAATAAAATAGTGCTTACCGTAGCAAGCCTGCTGATTATGTTGTTTCAGGCGAATACGATGGAGGCGCAGGTGACTTCAGTACATTATTACCTGAAGTACAATCCCACTGCCTGCTATTATGAAGCGCATCTGGTGGTGGTATCGGGATCTACATCGGCAAGCTTCCTGCCCTTGGCCGGGAACCTGCAGTTCACGATCGTAGTGCCACACACCACCCCCGTGATCGCGATCAACAAAGTGGCGGATGTGAATCCCTTCGTACAAGGCTCCTCAACGGCAGTACCCTGGAATATGCCTTCGAGCCGGCTGAATGCTCCGGCCGTCACTCCGGGTGTGGATTATATCGCCATGACCCTCAATATCAGTGGGGTGACCGGCACCAAAGTGTACCCGGCTCTGAGTCCGAATACTGACATCATCCTGACCACCTTTACGCTGAGTGGTCCATTGGTCTGCGGAGGCGGGGTTCGTATGTGGCGTAATAATGCGGATGATGGCAATCCGGATCCCGGAGGAGCTAGTGTCTATGATCCGAGCGGCGCAGCCAGTGGCATGCTAGGCGCGGATTTCAATAACTCCTTTACCGTTTCCAATCCAACAGAAACCTATTCGGGGAATGGAACCTCGATTGGTCCTCCATCTCCGAACCTGGCACTGTCAGGAAGCTGCACACCGCCATTGATCGTAAATTCAACTGCGAGCCTGGGTAGTGTCTGCGGGGATTCCTTGCGGTATTCCTGGACGGGTCCATCTTCCTTTAGCAGCACCAATCATGGATTCACGATTGCCTTACCTACGACGGCGAATTTTGGCTATTACTTTTTGACGGTAACGGATACCCTGGGATGTTCGACGACGCAATCAATCCTGATCCCATCTTGCCCATTGCTGGTGAAACTGAGCACATTCTCCGGAAAAGCAGCCAAGTGTAATGCCATCCTGAGCTGGCAGAGTTCCGAGACGCCGGGTCAGGAGCAATACGAGGTTCAGTACAGCAAGGATGGCCAGGTGTATATGACCGTTGGCCGTCAGACTAGCCTGGATGGGAATGGTGGTTATTATAGCTACCAATACACGCAGGGACCGGGTAAAGGATATTACCGACTGAAGGTGACGGATATGGGCGGAAAGGTGAATTACAGTCAGACGATCAGTGTGGAGACGAATTGTGAAGAACATAAGATCTCGATATCGCCGAATCCGACGAGTAGCTATATAAAGGTGAGTGGGGTAGTGGCAGGTAATGAAGTTCGGGTGATGGACATGCTGGGTCAGATGGTCACCAGCAGCATTGCCAACAGTAATGTTGCGACCCTGGATCTGAGTGCCTATCCGGCAGGAGTGTATGAGGTGATGGTGGTTCAGGGGCAGAGTACCCTGGTGGCGGGACAGGTTATTAAGAAGTAATAAATAGACTGGGCTTATAAAGCCACACAATAGAACTGCCCTGAAAACAATTTTCAGGGCAGTTTAATTTTAACGTAAACCTATTCGTTCCGATTTTTCGAATTGGGTGGCAGATTTGGATTGGGAAATTGGTGTATCCTGGGTCAAACAATAAATCCATGCTATTTAATAATTTGTATCCATTGGAAGGAACAAAAAAAAGGATGGCGCGAATTTATTAAGCAGTTTTGCAGTCCCGTAATGATCATGTTATGGTAAATAGATAATGGCGAAAAAAAGCTTTCTCAGTTTATTGATGGTGCTTCTGATCATATTACCTGGATTCTCTCAGGTAAGTGATACCCATAAAACCAGAAAGCATAAGCATAAGTCGAAAACAAGCCAGAATCAGGAAAATGAGCCTGGCAGAATAACGGTGGATACGCCCAAGAATGCGACGATCACCAATCCTGTGGTTGCAAAGGATACGACCCAAAAAGATACCAGTCTGATTGGAAAGGTTGGAGATGTAGTCCATGATTCGGTAAAGGCTCAGTTCAAGGCTCCCATCGTCCAGGTACCTGTTACCCTGAAGAGTTTGATTATCCCTGGTGCCCTATTTGCGTATGGAGCGATAACACTAAATAATGGGAGTTTGAGGGTAATAAACGAACAGGCCAATAAATTAATTTACCACGGCGAAACGTTTAAAAGTCCATACGTTGAAGATTATTTGCTATTGATACCGGCTGCCGGTGTCTATGGGTTGAACTTATTTGGCTTAAAAGGGCAAAACAACCTGGTGGACCGGTCCGTGATGTATGGGATGAGCAACCTGATTGCGAATGGAATTGTCTTTGGTGTAAAACAGTTTGGAATTGAGACCAGACCAGATAATTCTGATAAACAGTCTTTTCCTTCGGGGCATACTGCAGAGGCCTTTGTTTCAGCTGAGTTTCTTCACCAGGAATACAAAGGAAGAGTCCATTGGACGGTAATCGCTTCAGGCTATGCAATAGCTCTAGGAGTGGGTTATCTCCGAATGTATCATGATAAGCATTGGCTGGGGGATGTGGTAGCTGGAGCTGGTGTCGGTATTGCCTCTACCCGTTTTTCTTACTATCTGTATCCGGTAGTAAAGCACGTGATTTTTGGAAGTAAAAAAGTCAGTGAAAAGGCGATGATCCTGCCAACATACAAAGCAGGGGGTGGCTTTGGCTTGGCGATGAATTACATGTTCTAGAAGCTCAGTGTGCCGCAGATTTTAGCTTATTGGCAAAGACTTTTTTGAACTTTTCCAGTTTAGGCCGAACTACAAATTGACAATAAGGTTCCGAACCATTTAGATTATAGTAGTCCTGGTGATAATCCTCTGCAGGGTAAAAGGTGGTGGCCGGCGCAATTTCAGTGACAATAGGTCCATTGAAGGCATGTTCCGCGTTCAATCGTTCTATATAGGCTGCTGCTTTAGTCTTTTGTTCATCGTTATGATAGAAAATGGCCGAACGATATTGGGTTCCGATATCATTCCCCTGGCGGTTTAGCTGAGTCGGATCATGAGAGGTCCAGAAGGCTGCCAGAAGTTCATCGAAGCTTATTTTTCGAGGGTCGTAATAAACATTGGTCACTTCAGCATGTCCGGTAGTGCCGCCACAGACCTGGCGATAAGATGGATTTGGAATCGTTCCACCGGTATAACCACTCACAACTTTCTTAACCCCATCCAATTGTTGGAATTGCGCCTCAGTGCACCAAAAGCAACCGGCGCCGAAAGTGGCGACCATTTCGGTGTCAGAAGATGGAGTCGGGTTATTATCTGTGGTTGTCATAAGCTGAAAGGTTTTTGATTCGGTAAAATTGCTGCCATCATCGTCGGAGCTACAAGCCAGGAGCCCCACCGAGAAAAGGACTCCAAACAGAATGATCCGAAACATCGAAGAGAGCATAGCTAAAATTAGACCAGCATTTACGATCGGGTTAAATAGGGTAGGTTAAAATTGGACGCCGTATTCAAGAAGACAAGCATTCTTATAATTCGCGATCAGGCTTCAACTCATTGTCCTCTTGCTTGAAAAAAGTTTTCCGACGGCCCTACATTTATCGAAAATGTTTAATGGCAGAATTTTGAAGCTGACTACCACTTTGTTTTATTTACATGGGAACAAAATAGAAGTACTTATCTATGCCGTTACTTTTATATGTAACCGTTAATCCCAATCCTCTTATAAATTGATAGGTTTTCTTGGCCAGGTAACTATAGCCACCCACCTTTATTTTGTCAGTGTAAAAGTTTAATGGATCAAGGGTTACTTGAACTGAATTAAGACTTATTGTCTTTTTGTAATAATTAGCAGAAATTTTTGAAACAACGGATAAATTGCCTGGATGTACGAAGCCTATGCTGTCAACATTTACAAAAAACAACTCAGGAATGCTGTCGTTTACTTTATTCTTATTAATGCAGAAGCTATTACCACTAAATTGTGTCGCGATAAAGTAACTTAAATCGTTTACAACAATGAATTGTCGTGGTTTTGTGCTTGTTTGATAGTGGGGATAAGGTTCAATGTATGGCGAAAAGCAATAAATAGCACCATGTGGATCAATAGTGATAATCGATGTTTTGAGAACAATTCGCGGCATCTTTTGCCTGATTTTTCCAATTAGCATCGTGGTATCTTTTTCATAGGCAGATTGTTTTTTATCGATAGTTGTCACATTACCGATAGAATCGATAATAAATGCTATCCATGCAAATGGATAGCCATTAATTTTCAGGTAATGCTGTCCAGATGTTAATTGAAGCAATGTATCTTTTCCAATAAACGTTGGTTTATATTCATCTATATAATACTGGCCACTAAATCCGGAAAAAGCAATATACACAGGAAATGTTTGAGCATTCACGTGTGCCAAATCGTAAAGAATAAAGATCCATATTAGTATAATTTTTTTCATGGTCGTTTAGTCTGATTTTATATGCCTCATTAAATGTAAAATATTAATTGATATGTATGTAAAAAAGGTTGGAATTAAAAATGTACAGAAAAATGAAGGGTTAGTGAACAGGACACAGGCGGAGTTGAAACTTGTTATGTAACTGCTGCTTTTTGACTTTGCCATCAAGGGTTCCAACCGCTTACCAAAGAGTTCGCCCTAACCTAGCAAAGGCATAGCAGTAAGTGTAATCCTATGTCGTTCCAGACTTGCTAAAACCTTGATGGCCCCATTGTGCTATTAAGTTTATTTATGAGCTAAGGCGGGTCCTCCTTTGTTCTTTGAGCTTTGGCGGGTAAATAATCGAGCAATCAATCAGTGGACTTTTGGTAAAAAGGAGCGATCTAACATGCATAAATTCATTACACTACAATAACTTGACAGATTATGCGTTTTACTCACATAATATGAAATCCTTGTTGGATGAATGATGCCTTAGATAAACAATAAATCATGCAAATTGTAATTTAAAATGTCAATACGTTCCGCAATAACAAGTTTGTTTATATTATTTGCAGGATTCTTTGATCTGCAAGCTCAGACGAATGTGAATGGCCAGAATAATACCATCTCGACTGCGGTGCCCTTTCTCCGTATTACACCTGACGCACGAAGCGGTAGTATGGGTGACGTAGGAATTGCCATTACCTCTGACGCAAATTCCCAATACTGGAATGTCGGTAAAATCCCGTTTAGCACCAACAAGTTTGGCATTGCGCTCAGTATGACTCCCTGGTTACAAGACCAGAAACCCATTATTTATTTTTTCTATCTGGCAGGCTATTGCAAATTTGGCAAAAATAGTAATCAGTCGATATCCGGTTCACTTCGCTATATTTCGTACGGTGATTTCAATTATGTTGGTTTCAACTTTGAGCCTATTGGAATTGGTAAGCCTCGTGAGTTTTCCTACGACCTGGGGTATTCCCGTAAACTTTCGAAATACTTATCTGCTGGAATCAGCCTGAGATATATCCATACAGATATAGTGTCTGGATTCCCTCCCCCCGATTTATACAAACCTGGCCATGCGGTTGCTGCTGATGCCGGTATCTATTATACCAGGACTCAGGTCCTAAATAATTCCCTTAAGCGCAATTTTTCATTTGGGGCGGTTATTTCCAATATGGGTTCCAAAATAAACTATTCATCCCAGCGGAAAGATTTCATTCCAATGAATCTGGGCCTTGGAGCTGCGTATACTTCAGAGATAAACAAGAATCATAAGCTGACGATCGCAATCGATTTAAATAAACTTCTCGTTCCAACGCCTATTGATAGTTCTACAACCCCTGGAGTCCCCAGATATTATTATCCGGAAAAGACCGTTGTTTCGGGGGCTTTGGGTTCTTTTTCTGATGCACCAGGCGGCGTATCTGAGGAGTTAAAGGAGATTCGTGTTTCCATTGGTTCGGAATACTGGTACCGGAATAGATATGCCCTTCGGGCTGGTTATTTTTATGAGGATAAAAGCAACGGTGATCGCAGGTATTTTACTATTGGATTGGGTGCCCACTTTTATGGACTTACGTTGAACGCTGCATATCTCATGCCAGCAGGTTCGGATATGAGCCACAACCTACTAACAAATACGATCCGCATCACCCTGGCATTTGGTGCCTGACGAATGCTTCTACGTGAAATTTATTACCTCTGAAAACGCTGATTTAAGAATTTGTCGTTCAATTCTGGTTTTGTGTTTATAGCAGGTGTTGACTGGTATTTATGGTTGTCAATTGTTGGAATATTACTTCCAAATTGTAAATTATCATCGTTTGAAAAACGATGATACAGTATCCAATTCGCGCAATTGTTTATTGGTTGCATATAGCTCATAATCGAAGGAAGCATTCCAGCCGGATGGCAATTTTACCCATGCGCGCCATCCAATCTCATAGTAAACGGTTGTGTCGGTCAAAACGTTCTTCAAGGATCGGAACGTGGATCCAATTTTAGCATGCTCTGGTGTTACAAATTTTCTGTCAGCGGGTGCAATGTATGTAACGATATTGTCGCTATTTACGCAATACAAATAGTCAATAGTATCTTTCCTTGCCAAATAGGCAGGACTAATGGTCCCGGAGTTTTCCAATATCAAATAATCAAGTTTCACTTTTTGCAGATTTGGATCTGTAACCCTTATTGTAGGCAACCGATTCGGTGGAATCTTCCTGATTTTACCATGGCTGCAACTAATGAATAATATAGCAACGGAGAAATAAATAATGATTTTCATGGCACATTGGTGGTGTTTATAGTGTCTGCTTCTCAACTGCCATGAATTTCTGATAAAGCCCTGACCATGTTAGACTCAATTTTCTCAGAACTAATGGTATCAATCTTTATTCTGTTGGTGTATTTTGCAGGAGCCTTTAGGTATCGCTGCATAGGATTTATCCGAATCGGAGCATAATCCGTTTGTTTGGGATAATAGATACGTCTCGCAATTTAATGAAACATTTCAGGTTTTTCTTTTTGCTCCAGTCACTAATCTGGTTTTGCATCACCCCCCTCTGCAAGGCACAAATCGCTATTAACATAGTGGCAGACACCTCTGACGTTCATACGCAAAGCGCCATTCACTTTCTTGAACGGTATTTAAACGATTTTGGTGCTAACAATAAAACCCCCGACTATAGCAAATACTGGAGTAAGGCTGATTGCAGGCACTCATCCCTTCCAGATAATATGGTTTACTCGTTCGCTTCGGATGTACCAACCTATACCTTCGGCGACCATCCGACGATCTTTTATGCCGTTGCCGAAAAGGGGCTGGTGCACCTGAAAACCTTGTTTGCTTCGATCGATAGCAATTATAACATAAGCCCCTGGGCAATCACCAATCATTATGTCATTAATGAAGATGGTCAGTCCAGGTTCATTAGTGAGCTCGAATTGAATAAAAGCGCGTACCAGACGATCAGGAACCGGAACATAAGCTACCACTTTCCGGAGGGGGTATCATTTAATAAACTCCATAGTGATACGATGCTCAGCCGACTACAGAAAATAGAGCAGGAATGGGGTTTCGAGCCGATCCAGATGGACTATTACTATGCTACAACGGGTGCCCAACTCTCAAGGATGCGAGGCCTGGATTTCAACTTTAATATGGATCGGGTCGACCCATCCGGTATTTCATATCCAGACCAACGAATGCTATTCTGCCAGGGGCTTGGTGAAGGGTATTTACATGAAGTATTGCACATCTATTTCAACCCGAGGTATAAACAATCTCCACTGTGCCATGCAATGATTTATTACCTGGCCGGAGGGATCGGACATGATTTTGATTGGATGATTAACCGGATGAATGCGTATTTACTCAAGTACCCTGAAACCGATTTGGGACAGTATGAAAAGCTTCAAACCAAAGACCCGATGCTGCACATCGACTATGTCGTGATGGGATTGCTTTGCAAACTGATTGATGAAAAGGATGGCATAAATGGACTGAAACGTGCCCTGCAGTATAAAACCCTGGATGAACTCTTATTGGCGGAGTTTAATTTACGGACAAGTGGATTGGATGCATATCTAAAGGCTTGCATCAAAAATTTCATATCGGAGAAGCGGCTAAAATAAGGCCATATACCGGAGTCAACAGCATCGAAGAAATTCTCGCTTAAGTCCAGCGCTCAGGACTATAATGATGATCTATACCTGGCAGTCCAGTTAATGGCTGCAACCTGGTTTTGTTGCCAGTATGGTATCCAATGAGGTTAGCCGCTTGAATGGAACGTACATTAGGGAAATAGTGATTGTAACTTCTCTATCGCATGCTTGTTGCTTCCTTTATCGTAATTTAAATATCTGAACATTCAGTAAACCCACTACCATGCGCAAATTCATCTGCATTATTGTTGTTGTTCTTTCCATTATTTCATGCAAAAAAAAGGATTCGCAACACGATGGCATACTTAGTGATGCGCAGAGGGCTTATTATCTGGATTATTGGAAAGGTGAGTTACTGCAAAGGGACAGTATGAGCATCGGTTATTTCAATGCGCATATTTCGGGGATTTCCGGTACAACCTCCCGTTGGAATAGTGGAGTGATGTACCGGGTCTCTTATCAAGTGACAATCGATTGGGCGGTAATTGATTATTACGATGAGTTTGTAATAGATCTTTCATCTGCTGAATCTGGTTATCAATATTTAAATATCCCCCGGGATTCATTTTTACAGGCACCGGAATTGCAGAAGATGCTGGACTATTCCATCTGCGGCTCAGTCATTGGTCCTGTAAAATCTGTCAACTCATTGAAGTATGCGAGTTACGGTCTTGCTGTTGCAGCCTTAAAAGACAGTGCAAATTCAGTTTACTTTAATCAGGAATGGCTTACTAGTGCGCCTTATGGATCAACAAGCAGAGATGGGTTCCCATATCTCCGATGTTCAGGCACGATTAATAGCAATCAGAATAAGTGCATCATTGGAAGTATTAATCTCGCTACAGGACAAACAAGCGTTGAGACTACTCCATGTCTTATTGAGTAAATGCTAATTGCTGAAACATGGGATCAGGGACTAATTTAGACTATTCCTTTATAAAGTGATTCAGTGACAATAATGCTAAGATCAATACTTCTGGTTTTAATACTGAATTGTCTTGCGACTCCAGGATTTTCGAAGGAGCGTAATTTCTTAAATAATATTTGGGTGGGGGAGAAGCTGGAGTATCTTGAAATCAGGGGTGATACTCTGATATCGGAGATTCACAAACACCATGTTAGTATTTACCGCTTTAAGCTCATAAAATGAGTGGAGCGCATTTTTCGGTGTATTCTGCTTCAACTTTATACGACTTGAATTGAGGTGTTCCGGTTTGAGCAATGCAGATACCATTGGTCACAATAAATGCCGATAAAAAAATGAGTAGTTTTTTTTCATTACTGATGGCCTGGCGTTCAACCCTACAAAAGTAAGCCCGCCGTCGCTCTGTCGAGCTAAGGCGGACCGCGTCCGCCGTAGCCCGCTATCAAGATCTCATCACGGAGATAGTCTATAAAAGCTAAGCCCGCCGTCGCTCTATCGAGCTAAGGCGGGCGAGCAATTAGTCTGCTAATAAGAATTGAAAAGCCTGAATGGAATGTATGGCGGACTTTGTCCGCCGTAGCCCGCTGTTAAGACCTCATCAAGGAGAAGGTCTACAAAAGCGAAGCCCGCCGTCGCTCTGTCGAGCTAAGGCGGGCTAAGGCGGAGCGAGCGTTACAGAGTTCGAACCTTTTTATTGAGGGTTTGGCCAAAATTCAACCTGTTTTGAAAGGCTGAAATGTTACCCCCCTTAGGCAGTTCGGTTTGCACTTTACCTCACTCTAATACCTGGTTGGCATTTATATCAAAGGAGTACATAATGAATCCGGGCGCTTGACTTAACACTTGAGTTCGTTATGCTGACAGAAAATTAATAAATTGAGCATCGCCCCTTTTGCTATTTTTAGCCAATGAGCCTGCAACAATGTCAAATCCAAGAGAAAGTTGCATGTATACTTTGTTCTATGTTGATAATGATTCAAATGCTAACCGCCTGCAACACTCCCCAGAGCAAAAGGCCAGCTCAAATTGTAAAGTTTGATAGGAGCATAATGGACGGTTTTGATACTGCAAGGTGGTATTATTATTATTTCGAGGCCCTTGATGATAGACACGAAATACCGCCTTTAGAAAACTATTCAGTTCATCCCACACTTTATAACCTTAATTTATTGAAGCAAATAAAGAATTCTGATACTATACGATACTTTATACGCAGAAGCTTTGTAAGTATGAAAATCCCATGCATTAATAAGCAGGATATTATTCAAATTTACATGACCACTGATCGAATGCCGATTTTTAGCATTACAGAATATGGCACAGATTTGATTTCCCAAACCACCTTTGATTTACGAAGTTTTAAACATGATCAAGGTCTTTTGAAGAAAATAGACACCTTTCTTTTAGACTATGGAACCGAAGTAAATCCATGGTTTCAGAAAGAGGCTAGGAGAAAAGGATTTAAAATTTGTGGGTACTATAATAATGGTGGAAAAAGGTAAAAAAATTTGCTGATGCCTTGTTCTATTAAGGCATTCTTTCCCCATCGGATCTAACCCGGGCGGCCCATAAACACTTTTGCATATAAGTGGGGAACAGGGTTCATAAAGTGTTTATCATCCAGCAATTCCTCCAAAAATTGTGGGATTACAAGAGTGCCCGACTATTAGTTTGTGACGATCAATGAATGAGTTTTTATTTTCCCTGATAAAGCAGTCGCAACCTCTGTCAAAATAAATGCTTGGTAGCAAATGCTCTACCCGAACCTGATTTGAGATAACGTTCAAATTTATAGGCTTTATACCTATCTGGAAAGGCACAACACCATAAGAGTTTAAAGGGGCGCAAGGATTTTGTTGCAGGGACATAACCTTTTATGTGTCGTGTAACACGTTCTTTCACATTCACTGTGCAGCCCGTATAATGATTTCCATTACTCAGCTCGAGGATATAGACGTAAACCCACATCCACGTAAATTGAGGCTACTACCCGTAGAATGTGATGAATATTATAGGAATGAGACGATTGGCTTTACGTATGCCGGTCGCTGCTTATTACGGGCTGGCCGATATGGAATGAAAAGGCGGATTTTGTCCGCCGAACCCCGCCAAGAAAAAGACCGCCTTTGCAGAAATAGCTAAGGCGGGCGATAGGGGACCACGTCCGCCGTAGCCTTCACTAAAAAACCCATCAACGTTTGGACTACAAAAGCGAAGCCCTCCGTCGCTCATTCGAGCTATGGCGGGAGCACCCTCCGTCGCTATATCGAGCTAAGGCGGGAGCACCCTCCAATTGGAATATATGGCGGACCTTGTCCGCCGAAGCCCGCTGTTAAGACCTCGTCAAGGAGAAGGTCTACAAAAGCGAAGCCCGCCGTCGCTCTGTCGAGCTAAGGCGGGAGCACCCTCCGTCGCTCTATCGAGCTAAGGCGGGAGCACCCTCCGTCGCTCTTTCGAGCTATGGCGGGAGCACCCTCCGTCGCTCTTTCGAGCTATGGCGGACCGCGTCCGCCGTAGCCCGCTATCAAGATCTCATCACGGAGATAGTCTACAAAAGCGAAGCCCGCCGTCGCTCTATCGAGCTAAGGCGGGCGAAGGCGGAGAGAGAGGGATTCGAACCCCCGGAAACTTTCGCTTCAACGGTTTTCAAGACCGCCGCATTCGACCGCTCTGCCATCTCTCCGCGGCAAAAGTAAGGTTCTGGGCGGTTTTACAAAATCTTTTTTACCCGCCTGAAGCCATCCGTTCTCATAATCGCCCCTCCGGGTTCGTTCCAATTCCCGAATAGATGGATCATGCCTGGATATATTACCCCTATTTCAATGAAGATTTATTGTCCAACTCAATATCAGCCGTGCAACTGCAACGCTTCACTCTGACAAAATCCTCCCTGTAAAGGAATAATTATCCACGCACCAATAATTATGGATAATTTTGTCCTTAATTATTCTGCCGCTTCTGTATGGCTTTTGAAAAGAAAAAAACACTTGTAGCGGTACTGCTTATATCGGCTTTCCTGTTCTATTCTTTTCACCTGTACACCTCTTTGCCTTTTAGAATACAGCCTATTTCAGTCGCGGCAAGCAAGGGGAAATTAATCTGGCAAAAATATAATTGCACCTCTTGCCATCAGATTTATGGATTGGGCGGATATCTCGGCCCGGACTTAACCAATGCATATTCCATGAGAGGTCCGGATTACATTAAAGTCTTCCTACTAGGTGGCACCACAACCATGCCGAATTTCCATTTAAAAGAGGATGAAATCTCCAGTCTGATCGCCTATCTACAGAATGTAGACTCCTCTGGAAAATCGGATCCAAGAACATTTAGAATAAATACCAATGGTACTATTGAACAGCGATGAAACCAGATGGCCGAAACTATTTATCGTTGCGGGACTGATACTCTTAGGAACGGGCTTATTATGGGGATTGCTAGGGGGCTTACAATACCTGATCCCGGGCTTTCTGAAACCCGGGCTTTCATTTGAAAAAATACGGCCACTACATGTTTCTTCCGTCGTCTTCTGGATCATCTTCGGCGCGATGGGGGCTGTTCTCAGCTATTTGCAACAATACCTCGGCACCCAGATCCGCTTGCAGGCACTTTTGAAGATCCAGTTCCTGGTCTTTAGTCTTTCCGCCATAAGCATCCTGATCTCTTACTGCTTTGGCATCTTTGGTGGTCGGGAATATTGGGAATTCAATCCCTGGCTGGCATTGCCAATCGTGTTTGGCTGGATTCTCTTTCTGATCATCTTCATCATATCCATTGGTTCGTTCAAAAAGCAACCCGTTTACGTATGGATGTGGCTGACCGGGATCGCCTTTTTCCTGTTTACCTTTTTGGAATCTTACCTCTGGATCTTTCCTTATTTCCGGAATAACGTTGTCAATGATATGACCATCCAATGGAAATCGAATGGATCGATGGTCGGCTCCTGGAACATGCTGATCTATGGCAGTAGCATCTTCCTTATGGAAAAAATAAGCGGAAACAAAAGCTATGGTCATTCCGCAATCGCATTTGCCTTATACTTTACCGGCTTATTCAACCTGATGTTCAATTGGGGGCACCATATCTATACCCTTCCAACCCATAATTATATCAAACACATCAGCTACATTATTAGCATGACAGAATTGATCCTTATCGGCAGGATTATTTATCAATGGAGATCATCCCTCAATCTCGCCCGTAAACATTTTCATCATGCCGCTTACATGTTTTTGGCTGCTTCGGAAGTCTGGATATTCCTTTCTTTGTTCCTGGCAATTTTAATGTCCATACCAGGTATCAATGTTTATACACACGGTACCCACCTCACGGTAGCCCATACCATGGGCGCAACAATAGGCATTAATACCTTCATTTTACTGGCAATTGCTTCCGATATCCATCAGGATCATTATGATCCTACCCAGCGGGATCGGAAAGTACTTTCAATTGCATTTTGGACTATAAACGTAGCGCTCTTTATTTTTTGGATCAGCCTTATTATTGCTGGAATAATAAAAGCAAGATGGCAAATGAGTGTAGATCGAATTCCATTCAACAGCATGATGCTACACCTGAGACCCATGTTCATCCTGTTTTTTATAGCAGGATTGGGCTTGATGGCCGGCTTTATGGTAATTATTTACCCACTGATTAAACACTTGTTACGCCAATCCGGCAAGACCATTGTTTCCCGCTAAATTCCCACATTGGCATGCGTTTCATTAGGACTTCTGCATGATTGCCCAAATATTTACATACCATAAAAGCGCAACCCAGCCCTATGTTTTCAAAAGCCACAGAATATGCGCTAAGGGCAACGATTTTTATTGCTCAGAATAGTACTTCCGAACGGAAAATCGGTATTGATGAAATTGCAAAAGGCATTGATGCCCCTCGATCCTTTACTGCTAAAATCCTGCAAGCCCTGCGCAAGGACAGTGCCATTATCGATTCCGTGAGCGGACCTAACGGGGGGTTCTATATGAGTGAAAGGTCCAGGGAATTACCAGTTCGCGCAATCCTGGTCTCCATGGGAGAAGATGAATTATTTGACAAATGTGTGCTGGGGTTGACCAGGTGTTCAGAAATCAAGCCTTGTCCCTTGCATTTTAAATACAAACCTATTAAAGCGCAACTGAAGGAACTATTTGAGAGCAAAACGATCCAACATTTGGCGGATGAAATCAAAGAGGGCACTGGCTTTATTAATAATGAATAGAATGCACCCTACGTTACGTAAAGTGCTTTTCCGTATCGGCCTTTGCCATCAAATAAGCAGCAATAGCCGCTATAATTCCGGTAATTGTTACGTTTAGTGTCCCCTTTAAAAGGGACTTTCCGGTCATTTTGCTCTTATAGAATCCGAAAATGATCAGTGCGGCTACTGTTGCAATTCATGCTACATTAAAACCTGTTTTGGACCTTCCTTATTGGGCAGTCTCCATTGACTTACTGAATCTGTAGAACCACCGGCGATTTAAAATTAGGGTAATCGGTGTACCCCACTTCGTTAGCAGAATAGAATAGTTCGGTTTTAAGATTTTGAGACAATTCTTCATTACGCGCCATTCGTTCTACCAGGTCTGGATTATTGATAAAAGGCCGGCCGAATCCGATCAGGTCACATAAGCCCGATTCCAGATCCGCCTCGGCAGTTTCCTTATCATAGCCCCCGCAAAGGATCAATGTATTTTTGAAGTTTCTGCGAATCATTTGTTTGATCTCAATGGGTACTGTTGGTGCTCCCATAGCAGAATGATCCACCAGGTGGATATAGGCAATGTCGAGGGTATCGAGCTCCTTGACAAGGTATTCATAAGTTGCATCAATCTCCGGGTAATTCGGCATATCACCTGCTACCCCATAAGGGGATAAACGAATTCCGGTTCTTTCTTTACCGATGGTCATTGCGACTGCCTGAGCCACTTCAAGAACAAACCGGCACCGGTTTTCTATGTTCCCATCATATTTATCGGTGCGGATATTAGTGGCAGGTGATAAAAATTCTTCGAGTAAATAACCGTTTGCGCTATGCAATTCCACCCCGTCGAATCCTGCATCGATCGCATTTTTGGCAGCTGTTACATATTCAGCCTGTGTGCGCACAATATCGGCAGCAGTCATTTCCTTTGGAGTCTGGTAATCCTGCATCCCCTTAGCATCTGTCCACATCTGCCCACTTGCTTTTATGGGAGAAGGGGCTTCGATTTCCGCATTTCCAGGCATGTTTAGCAGATGGCTGATTCTTCCGGTATGCATCAACTGGATCACAATTTTGCCTCCCCTTTGATGTACGGCTGAAGTCACCATTTTCCATCCCTGAATCTGTTCGACACTAAATATTCCGGGAATCCGGGCATAGCCCAGGCCGTTCGGAGAAGGGGATGTTCCTTCGGTAATGATCAGACCGGCGGTGGCCCTTTGCTGGTAATACCTTGCCATTAATTCATTGGGAATATTGCCTATAGCCCGGCAACGGGTCATAGGTGCCATTACAATGCGATTTCTTAATTCAATCGCGCCAAGATGTAGGGGTTTGAATAATTTCAATTGTTCCATCTTAATGGTGTTTAAGGCTTTTGACGGCTTGTTTATCTGATTTTTTAACGATCATCTTGATGGATTTCCTGACAAGCTTTTCGATTTTATTTGTGAGTTCTGACTGATTTTCTTTAAGCACCTTGTTAACGGCTTCCAATAATTTTTCTTTCAGTGGTTTCATCTCTTTCTGTTGCATCATTTCTTTTTTGTCTGGTGTTTTTAGCTTAGTACTTACAATTCTTATCGCATTTGATCAGAACAGGTTTTGCAGGCAATTATCCTGATTCATGGACCAGTATTCTAAATAGGATCCAAGGTCCATACTTCATGAGAGGGTGTTATTCCATTTTCTATTGGATTTGACTACAATTCCTACCGGATACCTTTTGACACAAATATTCGAAACTGGACCAATTTTATTTGTAATAAATGATGAACTAATAAATTAATACTGCAGAACAAAGGTGAGATATTGAGTCGCTATAATGTTATACAATAAAATATTATTGTAGTATAATTTTTGGAATAATTAATACTAAGAATTATTTTATTATGATGCCGTTACAAGTAAATAGTCCAATTCAAATTCATTCATTGTCAATAAGGATTTGTAGCACTTACAGGGAACCCATCGAGGTCTTGTACATAATCATTTCCTGAAAAGCCCGCAGGATCCAATTAACTGAAAGCATTTAATGGCTGCGGATCCTTCCCTAAACTTAAATTTTCACCCTATAGGATGATTGCTCTAGATAATTTTCGTATTTAATTTTGAATTGCAGAGTACGAAAGTTTATGCGTATTGGCTTGCCATTGGAACCAATAAAGCAACATTTATTTTTAATTTAATAGCAATAATTTTAAATAGATTAGTTATAACATTTAAATATCATTTTATGAAGACCGCTATTACATCCTTAAAGGAAAATCTGGTGCAAATGCAAATCGAATTGGATCGATTGGAAAACATGTATTATAACCTTGGCAAGGAAAATCATATGGAGCAAGCCGGCATGAGGTCAATAGAAAATCATACGGGTACGTCTGAGTTATCAATCAAAGCTTAATACCTTGGAAGCCTTGATCAAACGGAATATGCATGTGATGACGAGTCGTCAGGTAACCAATCAGTTGCTAGAAAAGGAACCCGAATATATTCCCACTCAGATCCTGCAGCATCTGAATTATGTGGATCGGAAATTAAAAAAATCCTGCAGCAACGATATTTTGGTGTGCCGCAAAATGCCCTATACCAATATCCTATTGTACGGCTTAAAAGAATGGTTGGGCCCAGATAATTTTTTTCTACCCAGATACCTTAATAAGTCTATGGCGAATCGGTAGTTCGAGCTTTCGAGGGGCTGACGAAAAGGGGCAAAGGATAATCTTGGGCGCAAAGGGGGAGGAGCGGGGAATTTCTCGCGGCGGCACCGCGGTGCGGCGGTGGGTATAATCCCCACATCAGAAAAACAGCTTTCTACTTTCTACGTTTGACTTTCTACTCTTCGAGGGATTTACGCTAAGGGTGCTACGAGTACAAGAGGCGCTAAGGGGGCGGGAGCATTTCGCGCAATGAAACAGAGGTGGAGAGCAGTATAGGTGAGAAAAGGATTCTTGCGGTGACGCACCAACGGCGTGGCAATTAGTATTATCCCATCATCATAAAAGCAGTTCTTGGCTATCGATAAATTGGAGACTTGATAATATGACTTCATTTAACCATCCTCCAGCAGTTGATGAATTACGGGTTTAAATCATGAAAAATTCGGTCGTCTTCTTGGTTTTTCTCCAACTTGAAAAATACTCGCTTATAATACGCAGCTGTATTATGATCCATCGGGATGATACCAATATTAAACTGATAGGTTTGCCATAGATTCAATACCAGAAATAAGATGGCAAGCAATAGGATGGGGTATCTTATTGCCTTTCTGGAATGAAAGGCCTGGTGGATCAGAGCAGCCAGAGCAAGGCATAAAACGGGATAGGTATCGATCATCACCCTCGAACCAAAACTGCCCCCATAGTACCATTGTCCCCAGCTAAACACTACAAAGATCATCAGAAACAAGTAGGCTAGGAGTAATAGTGCTTGCCTGCGCTGGGCACGATATAAAGGCACTATTCCCGCTACGATCAAGAATGCCATTGGGGTATAAATAAACCAACCTTTCCGAAAACTAAAGAGTCCATTGAGTATCTGAGGATGCTTGAATTCAAATCCTTCCTTTTCATACGAATAATAGATCCAATGACCAGTCGCATATTTCCAGTACCACATCTGTATCAGGCAAACTAATAAGCAGCTCAGGATGGCGAGTGCTATTGAGGGAATCTTCGTTTTAAAAAGGGCCAGTCGATCCTTGAACAGCGGGAACCCATCGATGGTCCAGAATAGCGGAAACAAAAGCGCCATCGCATTTGTAGGCCGGGTAATGAGCATTAACCCATAAATAAATCCAATTGCCAGCAAATATACCCGCTCAGGTCTGCGATACCAGCTGTCTGTACAATAGAGGAGCGCAGCAAGCAGGAAAAATGAATAAGGATGACTCATGCCGATATCCCAAACCGTGTAATTATACAGATTGGTGCCAAATAGAATGAGGATTATGCTGATGGCGCAAACCCATTCTGAATAATACCGACGTAATAAGTTCCAGGTAAACCATAGGCCCAGGATGACCCCCAAAACAGCGCCCAAAGAAATTAGTAACCGATAATAAGGACTATATCCATCAGGCGGGTATTGGTTGGAGTGGAGGCTCATCATATGAGCAATGAAAAAAGGAATGCATTCAAATAGGCTAACACCTACCGGATATTTATTAAGCCTTCTTTGATGAAATGCTTGTGGATGCAAGGCAAAGGAATCATTGTTTGCAGAAATACCATACGTTCTGTTCATTACTGCATACGATCGAAAATCCGCCACATCATGATATATGAAAAGTGCCGGCAAATAACGATAATAGCCACCCTGGTCCCACTGGAAGACATTATTTTCCTTCCAGCTAAACCTGTTGAAAATAATCAGGACCAAGATGAAGGTGATAAAGGCAAGTGTAACCGCACGAATTGGTTTCATTCCGAAATAAGGATCGATAATTGATGAGCAATGGCCTTAGCTTCCCTACAATGATACCGGTTAATACAAATGAAATGAAGGAAATTGGATGCCTTAGCTGAAAATACTTAAATGGCAATTATCTGAAATGGTATTGCTGATGCGAATGTGAATGAAGACTTGTTTTTGAGATAATATGCCGGCTAAGCCCTCCAATCAGACTGACTCTGGTCATGTATGTAGTTGACGATCATCACCAGTGTGACCTGCATAAGTCAGGAAATTTGCATAAGCGAACGGCATCTGTGTCCAGGTGTTGAAAATGTTTATTTGATCATGCAGGGAGTACACAGTTTCCATATACCCGTATTGGGTTTGGCATTTTCCATAGATACACCTGTAAAGGTGGCACGTTATGGTATTTCCTCCGTTGTTTCCATCATGGATGATCAATTGATCGAACAGATGCGGCAGTATCACTGCGCTAATAATGGGGAAGCCTACCTGCCCATTCCAGAAAAGGATTCCGATCATAGAGCGCATCGGATCACGGCCTATCTGAATTTACTGGATCGGATTGTCAATAAGCAAATCAATCACATCAGGAATTTGCCTTGGGGTGAAGACAATGAATTAAGTCGGTATTTCCTCCTGCTTCCCCAGGAATCTCCATTGAAAATTTCCTACAAAAAAATGCTCCGCCTGCCAGAAGGCATTGAAAAGCAGGAATTACAGCAACAATTGAAGTCGGAAATTAGGCCGGGGTCCATTGATGTTAATATCATGGCCAAGGTGGACAAAACCAACCAGGATGCTTCCGGGATGGACCTTCCTTCAGAATTTTCGGATGCTCTGGCTGCCTTCAGAGGTTATGCCAACAGCTGCCTGAATTCTTCCGTCGTTTTTTCAGCAGGCTACAACCCACGACTCTACAATTATGTCGAGCAGTTCAAGGATTTCTTCCCAGATGAACAGGGGAACCTGAAAAAACGGATCATCTTAAAAGTGAGCGATTTTAGATCCGCCTTGGTACAGGGAAAAATATTTGCCAAGAAAGGACTCTGGATTTCGGAGTTCAGAATCGAATCGGGATTGAATTGTGGTGGACATGCATTTGCGACAGAAGGTCTCCTTCTGGGACCTATCCTGGAAGAATTTAAATCCAGAAAATCCGAATTGATAACGGGCCTGTTCGAGCTTTGCTGCCAGGCCCAAAAGGAACGGAATTTAATAGGATTTAAAGGTGTACCGAATCTCAGAATTACAGTGCAAGGCGGTATAGGAACTGCCAATGAAGATGCATTTCTGAGAGAATATTTTGAGTTAGATGGCACAGGCTGGGGGAGTCCATTCCTCCTGGTGCCGGAAGCCACCAATGTAGATGCGGAAACCCTGCATGAATTATCTATTGCAGAACCCTCCGATTATTACCTCAGCGATGCCTCTCCTTTAGGAGTGCCTTTTAATAATTTCAGAAGGAGTAGCAGCGAACGTCAGCGCCACAATCGTATTGATAAAGGACGGCCTGGAAGCCCCTGTTATAAAAAATTCCTTGCTTCGGATGCGGAGTTTTCGAGTGGATTATTGTGTACCTCTTCCAGAGAATACCAGCATCTGAAAATCAAACAGCTTCAGGAACTGGATCTGTCACCGGAAGAATATGAACGGGAAGTGAGTAAGATCATGGAGAAGGATTGTTTGTGTGAAGGTTTAGGTGCCTCGGTATTCCTTAAGGATGGCTTACCCCTTTCACATAAGTTAACGGCGGTAACCATTTGCCCTGGCCCCAATCTGGCCTATTTCTCCGGGATCTTTAGCCTAGTAGAAATGATCGGGCATATTTATGGTCGCATCAATATTCTAAACAGCACCTACCGTCCGAATATGTTCATCAATGAATTGAACCTCTACCTGGATAATTACCGCAAGAAAATCGAAAATTGTTGCAGCCTGAATCCAAAGCAGATCAAGAGCCTTCAAACCTTTAAAACGAATCTATTGGAAGGTATCGATTATTATAAAAACCTGCTGAATGTGTTCAAAAAGGAAAGCATGCAGTATGTAAATACCATGCGTTCAGAGCTGGAGCAAGCAGCCATTACGCTCAAGGAAATGCAGGTTTGTTACGCAGATTAAACCTCTAAACTCCGGATTGAAACGATCTTTGCTGCTTATATCGGGTTAAATTTGTAGTCAATGTCTGGAAAAATGAGAACCATAAAATTTGTCCTTGTAAGTCTGCTGGTAGTATTACTGATTCCTTCCTGTAAAAAGAAAGATGATGCGCCTGCAGTTAGCAAATTGAATGTGCAGTTTTCAAATGAAGTCGATGGAAAGCCGATCGTTTTAGGCCCCATTGCTTATACCAATGCAAGTGGCAATCCATACGGGGTGGATTTACTTAAGTACTATATCTCCAATTTTACCTTGGTCAAAGCAGATGGTTCTGAGCAGAATTACAAGAACTATGCACTGATTGATGCGAGTGACACGTCTAAGTTTGGCTTTAGTCTGGATACCGTTGCAAATGGGGATTATATCGGTGTTAAGTTCCTATTAGGAATTGATAGCGCACACAACCATACGATAAATCAAACAGGTGCTTTGGATCCTATGAATGCAATGATCTGGAGTTGGAATACCGGGTACATCTTCTTCAAGCACGAGGGTAATTATAAAAATACCACCGGCGATACCAAGCCATTGGTCTTTCATTATGGAACAGATGCTGCCTTGGTGCATATTTCCCTTAGCTTTCCAACGATTCATTTAAGTGGTAAGGATGCCCTGATGCATTTGAAGTTTAACCTCAATAATGCCTACACCACACCAGCGAATATCGATTTTAATGTCGATAATTTCCGGCAATCGAGTACCATGGCCGATGCCAACTGGATTGAGAATATGCACGACAATTTTGCGGATGCTTTTTCCTTTGCCAGCTTCGAGTAATCCTTAAAACATGAAGAAAGGCCTTTCCTTTTTGTTGGCATTTACCTGCGTTCTAGTTATTTCCCTGAATGCCTGTAAAACCGGTGATAACGCGCCCACACTGACTCCATATACCCTGGAAATCCCTTCCGGATTACCAGCTATGGGTATTCCTACAGATAACCCACTTACCGTAGAAGGTATTGCTCTGGGTAGAAAGCTATTTTACGATCCGATATTGTCCGGTAACAATACCCAGAGCTGTGGCGGTTGTCACCGGCAGGCATTTGCTTTTACCGACAGCAATACCCAGTTTAGCACCGGGATTGATCACTTGCCAGGAGTGCGGAATGCCATGAGCCTGGTAAACCTGGGCTATCAGAAAAAATTCTTCTGGGATGGAGGCGCTGCGGATCTGGAAAGCCAGGTCGTTGGTCCCATTCAAAATCCCATTGAAATGCATGAGGACCTGGGGGATATGGTGAAAAAGCTCAATGCCCATGCCGAATATCCCGCCTTATTCAAGCAGGTATTTGGAGGCTCAACGATCACTTCGGTCATGGTAATGGATGCCATCGCTCAGTTCGAACGTACCCTGATCTCCGGCAATTCAAAATATGATCAGTACCTCAGAGGTAGTGCCACTTTAACGGCGGAAGAACTTCGTGGTATGGATGTATATCAGCAGGAAAGTAAGGGGGATTGCACCCATTGCCATAGTCTGGGTTCAACCTTTTCCGATTTTGCCTTCCGCAATAATGGGGTGGACAGCATTTATTCTGATGCGGGCCGATATCGCATTACCTTATTGGGTACCGACAGTGGAAAATTCAAAACCCCATCCCTGCGAAATATTGCTGTCACCGCACCTTATATGCATGATGGACGTTTTAAAACGCTCGGGGAATGTGTCGATCATTACAATACCGGGTTCCACTATGCCAAATACCTGGACCCCAATATTGCAAACAAAATCAAAGGCCGTATGAGTGCCCAGGATAAATCCGATCTGATCGCTTTCCTGAATACACTCACCGATTATGAATTCCTCCAGAATCCTAAATTCGGGAAGCCCTAGCTAGGGTCTGCTCAGAAACTACCAACGCATTATCCTGCTTACGTTTGGGAGCATACTTTGATTGGGTAATTTGATGATTTGGTAATGGGGGAGCGGGAACCGATTTGAAAATTTGAAAATTTGAGGATGGGGGAACGCCCGGTCCCTGAACGAAGTCGAAGAGAGCGGCATTACAATCCATAATCGAAGCCTATTCCAAAAATGGCCCAAGCGCTGCACTGATCTTTCCGGTTTCCACAAGAAACCCATCATGTCCAAATGGGGATGCTATTTCAACATAACGTGCATGAGGCATGTGTGTTGCTAACAATTTCTGCTCGGCAACCGGGCATAAGCGATCGGTGCTGATTCCCATGATGAGAGCGGGTTGCCCTATTGCTTTAATGGCATCGGCCAAAAGAAGGTTCCGGCCCCTTGCAATATTGTGGGTATCCATGCTTCGGGTCAACAAGTAATAACTGTAGGCATTAAATCGTTTAACCAGCTTATCGCCCTGATAATGGATATATGAACTGGCGCGAAAGCCCTCCATTTTATCCATATCCTGTTCTCCTTGTTGCAGGCAGAACATTTCGTAATTCCGGTAACTAAGCATTCCAATTGCCCTGGCTGCTTTTAGTCCTGCTGCGCCGGCTTCGGGCGAGGATTCTTTCCAACTGCAATCGGCTTCAATTGCCAATCGTTGGGCTGTATGAATGGCAATCCCCCAGGCGCTTTCTGCAGGTGATGTAGCGATGAGAAAAAGTTTTTGAATGCACTGTGGTTCCTGGATGGCCCATTCCATAGCCTGATAGCCACCCATGCTGCCACCAGCAAGCAATGCGATCTGCTCAATACCTAAGGCCTTGCGAAGTGAAATGAATGCCCGAACCATATCCCGGATAGTGATTAAGGGAAACTCATGAAACCAGCCCTGGTGGCTGTCCGGCTTGAGGCTCAATGGTCCGATGCTGCCATAACAACTGCCTGGAATATTGACGCAAACAATAAAATAACGTTCGGGGTTGATGGTACACCCACTACCGACCAATCCTTTCCACCAATCTGCAGCATCAGAATTGGCAGTCAAGGCATGACATATCCAAATGATATTGCTTTTGTCAGCATTCATCTGCCCATAAGTGTGGTAGGCGAGGTGTAGTTCTGGCAATTCCGTTCCACATTCAAGTTGAAAAGGAAGGGCTGCCTTGAAGGTTTGCAGCATAGACTGCAAAGTACAAATCACGCACCGCTACATTTGCTTAAAAATTAGAGATGGCTAAAATTGCGGTTAAACTGGTGCAAGCTGAATATGGTTTTGTAGCAAGCGATGAATCCGGAAAGTCCATTCAAATGGACAATAGTGAAGAGAGTGGCGGCAAGGGATTTGGTGTACGACCCATGCAAAATCTGCTGATGGCTTTAGGAGGATGCAGTGGCATAGATATCGTCAGCATTCTGAAAAAGCAGCGACAGGGTATGGAAGGGCTGGAAATTCATATCGAGGGAGAACGGGAGAAAGACAAAACCCCGGCGTTATGGAAAACGGTTCACATGAAGTTCCTTATTACAGGATCAGTCTCCCAGGACAAGGCCGAAATGGCCGCCCGTTTGTCCGTCGATAAATATTGTTCAGTGGCTGAAACCCTGCGTCGCGCGGGATGTGATATTACCTGGGAATTATCACTAATTCCGGCAGAAGAAAAGGCCTGATTTAATCCTAATAATCGTACAACAACGATGCATCCGATAAGTTCCGCAATCCGAATACAAACCAGCCGGACGGCTGAAATGGAACATTCCAGTCCATTATTCCTGACAAGTTCGTTCTGCTTCGAAGATGCGGAAAGCATGCGGGCTGCTTTTGCCGATGAAACGGATGACAATATTTACAGTCGCTTTAGCAATCCGAATGTTCAGGAGTTTGTAGACAAGATGTGTGCCCTGGAAGGTGCCCCGGCAGGTTACGCATTTGCCTCGGGTATGAGTGCCATTTTCGCCTCATTCATGGCCTTGCTTAAACAGGGGGATCACCTACTGATCTGTCGCGCTGTCTTTGGAAGTACGCACTCCGTTGTAACTAAAATCCTTCCCAGGTACGGAATCGAATATACCTATGTCGATGCTGCAAACCCGGATACCTGGGAAGCACATATCCGGCCAAATACCAAAATGTTCTTCCTGGAAACCCCTACCAATCCGGGGCTGGATATTATTGACCTGGAGAAGGCTGGGAAGCTGGCCAATTCGCATCAATTGATCTTTAGTGTAGATAACTGTTTCGCGACCCCACTTTGTCAGCAGCCCATTCAGTTTGGCGCGGACCTGGTGCTGCATTCAGCCACCAAATGGATCGATGGACAGGGTAGGGTATTAGGTGGTGTTATTGTTGGCCGGGAGGATCTCATCCAGGAGATCTATTTGTTCAGCCGGAGCACCGGACCTGCCCTTTCGCCCTTTAATGCCTGGATTTTGAGCAAAAGTCTCGAAACCCTTGATGTCAGAATGGAACGTCATGCCTCCAATGCTTTTTTCCTGGCTCAGGCACTGGAAGGGCATCCTAAGATCCAATGGCTAAAATATCCACAATTATCGTCCCATCCTCAGTATGAAATTGCTCAACGGCAAATGAAAAATGGCGGGGGTATTGTCTGTTTTGAACTCAAGGGCGGCCTGGAAAGTGGCAAGGCATTCCTGAATGCCCTGAACCTGGTTTCGCTTACTGCCAATCTGGGGGATACCCGGAGTATCGCCTCGCACCCTGCCAGTACGACCCATGCCCGTTTAACGGAGGAAGACCGTCAGGCTGTAAACATTACAAAAGGTTTGATACGGATCAGTGTTGGACTCGAACATAAGGATGATATAGTCGCAGATATTTTACAGGCACTTGAAGTCTGTTGATAATCAAAATAGGTGTGGCGTTGTTTTATCCACATCATTTACGTTCACCAGGTATTTACGGCTTCATGTTTGTATGTACTCTGATTACCTTCACACTTATACATGGATACCTTAAGCAAAAGCATAATCCTAGGTGCCTCCCGTCCCGATCTTTTGCGGGAAGAAACCTTGCCTGAACTTTTCCGCGCCACAGCACATCGTATTCCGGAAAAAATTGCACTAAATTTCGGTAATCAAAGCATCAGCTATGGGGATCTGGATGCCTGGAGTGATGAAATTGCAGCATATCTGAATAGCAAGGGAATTACTAAAGGTCATTATGTAGGGATCTGGTGGCCAAGAGGCCTGGCCTTACATGCAGCAATCCTTGGTATTGTGAAAAGCGGTGCTGCCTATGTTCCCCTTGATCGCGAAATGCCGGCAGACCGGGTACTAACGGTTATGGAGGAGGTTCAGGCAAATGCCCTGATCTGTGATCAGTTATTGGCGGCTCCATGTCCGGTATTTGAGATCCAGGAGTTTAAACGTTCCGGCTTACAGCCTTTGCAAATTACGGCTCCTTCTCCCGATAATGATGCCTATGTCCTGTATACTTCCGGCTCAACGGGAAAACCCAAAGGCATACCGATCACGCATCGCAATATTTGCCACCTGGTTCGTGCCGAACAATCAATCATCGGAATTCGTGAAGAAGATCATGTTTACCAGGGTTTCTCTGTTTCCTTTGATATGTGGTGCGAGGAAACATATATCTCATACCTCAGTGGCGCAACGCTTTATGTGGCAGATGCAACTACGGCCAAGAGTGTGGATGAACTGGCACCTATATTGAATTCCTGGGGAATCACGGTATTGCATGCGGTTCCATCCCTTTTGGCAGTGATTGAGGGCGATATTCCAACATTAAGACTAATAAATGCCGGTGGTGAAGCCTGTACCCAGCAGGTATTGGACCGTTGGGCCACGCCAGGCAGGACATTTTATAATAGTTATGGTCCGACCGAAACGACGGTCACCTCCACAATGATCTCCCTGAAACCCGGGGATGCCATTACAATCGGGGATCCCCTGCCGAATTATAACCTGGCCGTCATGGATGAAGGGGTAAATATCCTTCCTGCAGGACAACGGGGAGAGCTCGTAATTACAGGGCCCGGATTGAGTAAGGGATATGTTGGCCGGCCACATCTTACAGCACAGAAATTTGTTCCAAAGCCGCCTGAGATGACGGAGTTGCCGGGTGATTTTATTTACCGTACCGGCGATGCGGTAGTAATCACGCCACAGGGCAAGGTGGATTTCCAGGGCCGGATCGATGATCAGATAAAACTGAGAGGTTATCGGATCGAATTGGGCGAAATTGAGACCCGGCTTAATGGTATTGATGGTGTGGCAGCGGCTGCAGTTGCAGTCAAAAAGGACGGTACGGATCAGGATACCCTGGTAGGATATGTGGTGATGAAGGATGATGCTCCTTTTGATGAGCAGGCCATACGGGTGTCCCTTGCCAAAGCCTTGCCATCCTATATGGTACCAGCCCTCATTACGCCTTTGTTCTCCATGCCAAGGCTGTCATCTGGTAAAATAGACCGGAAGGTCTTGCCCGTGCCAGACGCGCTGATGCTGATTTCCAATGAGGAAACAAATGAACCGATTAACCTGGAAGCGCCATTGGAATTGCGGGTCCTGCAATTAATGCGCAAAGTATTTCCGGGACGGGAAATCCACCCGCGAATGGATTTCTTCGATGAATTGGGGGGGCACTCCTTATTGGCAGCTGTCGTCGTTTCACGTCTTCGTAAAGAGGCGGGAGTGCCGCAGGCTTCCCTGAAGGATATTTATCTACACCGGCCCCTTGTCAACCTGATCAAATTCTGGGAAAAGCAGGAGCAGGAAAAGCCACCTCCGGTTCGGGTTTATACAAAGGTCAATAGGAAAGCACACATTCTATGCACCATTGCGCAGTCGTTTAGCCTGCTATTTGTTTTCGGGGCCTTTGCAATGCAGATCTTTCTGCCTTACCTCAGTTATTACTATGTCTATAATCGACTTGCGGATCAGCCCTACTATGATCAGCATGAAGCGATAGCGTATGCATACAGCATTGCTACGGCCTTTGGTATGTTTGCCGTGATGCCGATCATTTTTTCCATGCTTAGTATCGTGGGGAAATGGGCCATTATCGGTAAAATGAAGGAGGGTGATTATCCACTTTGGGGAACCTATTATTTCCGCTGGTGGCTGGTAAAATCACTGGAGCGTCTGACACCCATGCAATTCCTGAACGGCACGCCTCTGTATCCGGGTTATCTGCGAATGTTGGGGGTTAAGGTGCCGGATAGTGCCACCCTGAGTGCCATGGAAATCGGTGCAGAAGACCTGCTGACGATCGGGGAAGATGTGAGTATATCGTCTCAGGTAGTAATCAATAATGCCTATGTGGAAGATGGGCTCCTCAAGCTTCGTAAAGTGCACCTGGGAGATCATGCTTACCTGGGCAGTAGTGCCGTTGTCGGTGCAGGTGCCAGCATCGCCGACTGGGGAGAATTGCAGGATTTAAGCTTTCTACCAGCAGGGATGTCCATTCAAAGAGCGGAAGTCTGGCAGGGTAGTCCGGCAGTTAAGACATTCACCAGAAAGGAAGAGGATTTCTTCCAGCCTTTAGATATCACGAAAAAGAAGCGGAACACCTATAAGCTGTATTTCTCCCTTTCTCTTTTTGTCTTTCCAATATTCATTCTGCTTCCGCTGATCCCGACGATCATTATGCTGCATAAGTTGGATAATGATGCGGATCCGTATGATTTCAGGTATTTGATGCTGACGCCATCCTTGTCGTTGGCATACATCATTCTTTTTGCTATCCAGACAATTGTTGTTACCCGGATCCTTCAACGGGATATTAAGCCGGGAACCCATTCCGTCTATAGTGGTTTCTATTTCCGCAAATGGCTTTCCGATCAGATGATGTCCATCTCCCTGATCGTAATGCATCCCATTTATGCGACGGTGTATGTTTCCATATTCTTCCGGGCTTTAGGGGCGAAAGTGGGCAAGAATACGGAAATCTCCACGGCCGCATCCGTGACCCATCCGCTCTTGGAAATTGGGAATGGTTCGTTTATTGCAGATGCCGTAACACTTGGTGAAACGGATGTTCGTGGACAGCAACTGATCCTGGAGAAAACCTGTATTGGAAATGTTTCTTTTGTTGGGAATAGCGCCCTGATTCCGCAGGGTTATACCTTGCCGGATCATATGCTGGTGGGTGTCCTTTCAACGCCTCCAACCCGGGAACAGATCGCACTGGGGGATGCCAGGGATTATTTTGGTTCACCCGCCATTGCATTGCCGAGAAGGCAGGAGAGTCAGGCTTTCTCCGATAAATTGACCACCTTCCCGACGCCACACAAACGGATCGCCAGAAGTGTAGTGGAATTGATCCGGGTGCTGATTCCGGAATCAGTGATCATTTCCATGTCTGTAATATTCATTGCGTATGGGCATGATCTGGTTACCAAAACCCCTTGGTGGGAAGCTACTATTGGTATCCCGATCCTGTATCTGATCCTGATCGGCTTACCTTCCTTCCTGTTTACAGCGGTATTGAAATGGGTTTTTGTAGGAAAGTACGAGCACGATATTCACCCCATGTGGAGCTGGAGTGTATGGCGGAGTGAGGCTATCACCAGCACCTATGAAGCGCTGGCTGTGCCATTCTTCCTGGAATACCTGAAGGGCACTGCCTGGTTGCCCCTTATTCTGCGTCTGTTAGGGGTAAAAACCGGGAAACGGATTTACATGAACACAACGGATATTACCGAGTTCGACATGGTTAGTATTGGTGACGAAGCTCAATTGAACGATGGCTGTGGCCCTCAGACCCACTTATTTGAAGACCGCGTTATGAAAGTTGGTTCGGTTCATATCGGTGCCCGTGCCACGATTGGTGCCCGGAGTATCATCCTTTACGATAGTGAAATAGGTGATGATGTGAAGCTAGGTCCGCTTAGCCTGGTAATGAAAGGAGAAAAGTTGCCAAATGGAACCAGTTGGACGGGTAGCCCGGTTAAGAATGGATGAGTTCAGCGCTTTAACTTTATCAATAAATCGGTGATATGGCTTACAAGATTGCTGCATTTGACAAGGGACAGTCTTTTACATCCTGTTCAAACTTAAAGGGTATTTGCGCGCTGTTTTGCGTGATGATGCTGAGTAGTTTCTCTTATGCAAGTACCAGTTTTACCTGTGCCGGAAGTGTGATTCGAGTATTGGACAGCAATGAAGCCGCCCGCAAAAACAGCCTGGGTGATGAATATACCCATGAACTAACCCCGTTTGATTTATCGATCCGTTTGAACAAGGAATCGGAACTTAATGAATCGGATTATCTGGATGCCTCGGCACATAATGTTCGCAATTGGCCATTGGAGGAGCAGAATTTGCTGAAACAGGCTTTTGCGGAAATTGAAACAGTTGCCCGGACACAGGCTTTGCACTTACACTTACCCGACACCCTTGATTTGATCAAATCAACCTGTATGGAAGAATTTGGTGCAGAAGGGTACACCCGTAAGACGCGGATTATTCTGAATACGGTTGCCGAACCCATTAGCACACACCTTGTAGCCCATGAATTATGGCATGTCATCAGCAGGTATAATATAGCGCTCCGGAATAAGGTCTATTCCGGTTTCGGTTTCAAGCCCTGTAACCGGATCGATTATAAATCGGCCATGCATAACCGGGTGATCACAAATCCTGATTGTCCCTTCCTGGAGCACTATGCAAATGTCTTGTACAATGGCAAGGAATTGGAAATGACCCTGGTACTATATTCAAAAATAACCTACCAGTCCGGGAGGTCATTATTCGATTATATCCATACCAGTTTGCTGGAAGTGGAAGGGGATGCCGAACATAAACACCCCGTGGTAAATAAAGGCGAACCGCGTACCTATGAATTGGACGATGTGCCGGATTTCATGAAGCAGATCGGCACAAATACCCCTTATATGTTGCATATTGAGGAGGTGGCAGCAGAGCATTTTGCAGCCTTGATGGCGGGCAAAGTATTCCGACAAATGAGTTATGTGGATAAATTTAAAATTTGCCTGCAGGCAAATTAATGTTCATCATCCTCTTATTCGAAAGTTCATGATTACCGGCCTTCTGGAGCACTTCTCGTGATAATCTTAGCGCGTCAATATAGCTGCCAGGGAAGAAGGGAGGATGATGTCTTTTTGCTGACGGTTTTCAAAGGAATCAGTCAGGGTCAGGAGGCTGGGGGGTAGGAGCGCGTAGACCTCAGCCGGTATTTCCATTTCATTTTGGAGCAAACGATCGGAGTGTTTTATCAAGCAGATTGTTTTAAGGGAGCATGGGTTTGTTTTTGAACGTGTATGCCTGTAAGGAATGGAGCTGGGTAAGCGCTACATCCCTCGATATATGATGGTGTTGAATCCATTTATTGAATCCTGGTTTGTTTCGATTTAACTAATAACTGTTTCCCTGCGACAATATTTTGAGTATGAACAACTATTGGGATTCAGGCTTCATTTAGGTAAGAAGTCGGTAAAGGAAAATCGGCTTCTATTAAAATGTGCGGAGCAATAAGTTCCGGCTTATACATTCATAGGATCCATTACTTGACAAATTTGAAGGATATTTCTTCCCCACGAATGCTATTTATCTTCTGGTTTTGGCACTCAATTTTTTCATTTTAATTTTGGAAACATACTTTCTAATATGTAACTGTGTTTATCATTTTTTGCCGGATTGATATAGGTGATTTCATGAAAGGGATCCTGGAATGGTATAGTAAGTTGACAATCAATAATGACCACTTATTTATGAATCGACATAAGCAATGATGGGGGCGTTATTGAATCAAACGCTTATATGTTAAAATAATTGTTTCCTGTAATATTACAGGAAACAATTATTTTAACATGTACAAAATTGATTAATAATCATGTGAAATAAAATAGTTATGCATTAACCGTGTTTTTTATGATATTACAGGAAACAGTACTTTTAACATATACCACATTGATCAATAGTCAGGTGAAATAAAATGACTATACATTAAAAATGGCCTCTTTAATATTACAGGAAACAGTGATTTTAACATATATCACCTTGATCAATAATCACGTGAAATAAATGATTATGCATTTCAAAAAGTAGATTTTCGAAGATGCTGGGCAAAATATTCGTATGAATGAATTTACATTAGATTTTCTTTTGTTCCCGCCATTCGGCGGGACAGGCATTCCTGAAGGGAATCTGTTTCTAATGAGGGCACTTCATATATGACAGTCATTGTACTCTTTGGAGGGTATTATCAAAAAACGGATTCCCTGAAGGGAATGACAAAAGTTTACCGAAAGTACCAATATCGGATGTGCCATTATCGGATGTGCCATCATCAGATGTACCAGCATCTATTTAACCGGGAATCTCCGGCCATTTCGGTGCCCGGACCCCGCAGCCCGATTCTTTTGAACCGGTTTGGCTGAGGCATGATGCCCGATATGCAGATCCAGGTGATACGGATGTTCGCGAATTACCGGAATTTGCTTGCCAATCAATTTCTGAATATCCTTTAAGAACGCCAGTTCTTCCTGATCACAGAAGGCAATCGCCTTTCCGCTTAGTCCTGCACGACCCGTTCTGCCAATCCGGTGTACATAGCTTTCTGGAATATTTGGTAGTTCGAAGTTGATCACATGGCTCAGCTCATCAATATCGATTCCCCGGGCTGCAATATCGGTAGCAATAAGTGTGCGGATTTTTCCATCCTTGAAATTCTGCAGGGCACGTTGACGGGCATTCTGGCTCTTATTGCCGTGAATGGCTTCTGCAGTGATGCCCATCTTATTCAGGTCCTTGACGACCTTATCGGCTCCGTGTTTCGTCCGAGTAAAAATGAGGGCATTCTTGATATCCGGATCCTGAAGGATCAGGTTTAGCAGGGTTTTCTTATTGTTTTTATCTACATAATAAATGCTCTGCTCGATGGTCTCCGCAGTAGAGGAAACCGGAGTAACCTCCACTTTTTGAGGATTCGTCAGGATGGAATTGGCAAGACTCTGAATTTCCTGGGGCATGGTTGCTGAAAACAGCAGGGTCTGCCGATGTTTAGGAATCTTGGCGATGACCTTCTTGACATCATTAATAAAGCCCATGTCCAGCATCCGATCTGCTTCATCCAAAACAAAAATGCTGAGATGATGCAGGTGAACAAAGCGCTGATCCATGAGATCCAGCAGACGACCGGGGGTTGCAATGAGTATGTCCACGCCTCTTTGCAAGGCCTGAACTTGTGCATGTTGGGAAACGCCACCAAAAATTACTGTGTGTCGAAGCCTTAAATTTTTACCATAAGCCGCAAAACTTTCTCCGATCTGGATGGCTAGTTCACGCGTAGGTGTCAGGATCAGGCATTTGATATCCTTAGTCGTCTGACCTTTTGTAGCCAGAAAAGATAATTGTTGAAGAATGGGAATAGCAAAGGCAGCTGTTTTACCGGTACCAGTTTGAGCACAACCAATTAAATCCCCACCTTTTAAAAGAATCGGTATAGCTGCTTCCTGAATTGGGGTCGGTTGAGTGTATCCCTCATCATTGAGGGCATGGAGGATCGGATCAATTAATCCGAGTTCGTTAAATGTCATAATAAATAAAATGTCCGAAAGGGACAGCCGTAACGGCGATGATTATAAATAGCAAAGATACGTCTTTTTGTTGGGGTACGGTGCAAGGCCGATGTAGTGGGAGATGGATGGGATGAAAGTACTGAGGCTGCACACCTTTCAAAATGAAACGTGATCCGGCTATTCCACCGGATGACGTATCATTTACTGCTTCTATTAAATGGAGGATTTTGGAAACAGCGACCAGGATTTTTTATTCCGGTTACGAACAAGGAACACCCCTACGGTTAATACGATCAGGCTGAATGGCCAAACTTCCAGGATTAGAATAAAAAACCCGGATAAAAAACGCCAGCCATCGCCCAATGCCAAACGCGTTTGTTGGCCAAGGGTTGGATTCATCAGGTACTTAACATTTGGAATGATCAGGTTCTGAACGCGCTCTGGTTCATACAGGTCAATATCCAGGTTTGCATAACTGACCTGATCATCCACCTTCAGCAAATCCAGGTGACGATCTATCCTCGTTTCATTCCTTTGATCCATATACTGGCTGACTGCCAGGACTTCCTGAGCTTTTATAGCTTTTTGTTGGGCCATTTTGGAAGGATCATGTTCTTGCATCGCGGCATTCTTTAGTTCGTTACTCAGATAACTCAGCGTTACATCATCCAATTTCAGATTGCGACTATTCATAAAGGTGGATTGGGCTGCAATGGCAGCAAGGACGGTATCCAATTTTGAAACAGGTACGCGCAAATGAAGATGGGAGGTAGTTGTAAAGGCACTCACCTGCCGTAAGGAATCCGTTTTATAAGGCAATGTTTCCGTGCTTGTAGCTGTATTCTCCAGGTTACTGGTCGTTATTTGTCCGCCGCAGGAAGCAACCATTCGTTCAACCGCGGTAGTTGTACCCAAGACATCCGATACCCGGCAACGCAAGTCGGCACTACGGATGAGCTTTCGGGCAGGATCATTTAATGGAAGGGTGGATCCACTGCTTTCTGTCAGTTTATTCAATTCACTTCCGGCATTGACGGAATCAGTGGCTGTCATTTTGTGAAGTAAGGGAGAAGAAGGGGGGGCACATTCGTTTTTACAGGAAATAAGACCGGCCAGGAGGATTACTAAAAGGCTGAAAAGGGTGATGCGTTGCATACAGAAGGATGTTTGTTGTATGCATTAATCCCGTGGATTCGAAAAGGTGAAGCCTGAAACCTGCCCTAATACTGTTAAATAATACACAAGAGCTTAAACGTACCCATTCAACCCAATTGCATTGGATTTAAATCAGGTATGCATCAACGTCTCCGGGGATGAAAGTGCTTCAATAGGAATTTATGCAAAAGCGTTTGCAGTTTTTCAACGCAATCGTCTAAGGATTGCTTTGTTAATGATTTGCTTACTAATCACTATATCCCGCAGATCAGAAAGAAATAACCGCATAAATAATGGGGACTGTAAAATTTGTTGGAACTTTAGGCGTTATCTGATTATCATTTGGATTATTAATAATTAAAGGCTCTTTCAAAGGCTTACATGCGATACGTCTATTTAATCTTACTGAGTTTAGTTTTTATTACTTCAGGTTTTCGAGCAAATGCCAGCCATATTTATGGGGCTGATTTTTATTATCAGTTTGTCTCCGGAAATACGTATAAGATTTCATTAGTGATTTATGGCGATTGTGGTGGTGCGCAATTTCCGAGCCTTACGGGTGCTACGCCTCAGGTCCTGATCCTTGAAAGTGGGGTTCAAAAAGCTTCTATCAATCTGAGTCAGCAGGGCCCGGGTGTTGAGGTGACGCCGGTTTGTTCTTCGCTTATTGGGTCTACGAATTGCAGCAATTTGAATGCTACCCTTAAAGGCGTTAAGCGTTTTATTTATTCCGCTAATTATAACCTTCCTAGTCCTTATATCTCCAATAATTGGGTATTCCGCTTTAATGGTACTATGGGTGCAGGTGCGCAAGCTGGGCGGTCAAATTCTATTACTAATATTAATCTGACGGGTCCTGGAGGTGGTAGTGTAGTGACCATGGAAGCCTTTTTAAACAATATAAACGGCAATAATTCTTCTCCAACCTATACCACGATACCGACCCCCTTCTTTTGTATCAATGTGGCCCAACAATATAATCAGGGCGCTGTTGATATCAACAACGATTCTTTAGTATATGCCCTAGCGCCTGGTTTGCAGGGAACAGGTACTGTGACTTATAATCCTGGTTATTCCGCAACGAATCCTTTAGCAACGGCAACCGGCACTTTTTCATTCAATACAGCCACCGGGCAAATGAACTTTACCCCTAATGCCGGCCAGATCAGCCTGGTGGTAAATGAGGTAAAGGAATACCGGAACGGGGTTTTGGTGGGGACATCCTCCCGCGAAATGACTTTTGTCGTTTTGACGGACTGCAATGCACAGCCCGCATCCAATAGCCTGGATACCATTAAGAATGCCAATTCAGGGGGGGTGGTGGCCAATCCAAATATTTTCAACGTTTGCCAGGGGGCGGATAGTGTCCATTTTGGGATCGTTGCCATTAATCCGGCTGCTGATACCCTCATTGCTTCGGTTCTTGGATTGCCTTCGGGTGCAACAGCCAACATTCTTAATAATAATACAACCAGCCCCAAGGTGGTAATCGATTGGAAAACGGCCACCGTGGCTCCAGGGTCTTACAATTTGTTTGTGACTTATAAGGACAATGGCTGCCCACTAACCAGTACCCAAACGGTTGCCTATACCATTAATGTGATCCGGCCGAATGTCCTGCATTATTCCATTTTAAATCCAACCCATTGTATTCATAAGGCTTATGTCCGCTATGATTTGGCGAACGGGGTTACACCAAGAACGGTCGTCATTTCTAGGAATGGAACCACCATTGATTCATTTTTGGATAATTCCGGTTTGGCGTATGATAGCCTGGCCACGGGGGTTTACTCGGTCCATGTGACCAGTTCGACTTTGCTTTGTACCTCGGATTACACGATGGCAATTGTGGATAGTGGTTCCTATCCTTACCGCCCTAAGGTGCTCGATTCCATTTATTATTGCAATGGTGATGTGGCGGTTCAATTGGTGGCCACTCCGGATTCCGGCGCCGTCCTTCACTGGTGGGATGCCAATGGGGTTAGCTTCGGATTTCCACCCACTCCGAATACCAGTTTGTCGGGGATATTTACGTACCAGGTTGATCAGGTCTATAAAGTTTGCGAATCGGCACGGGATAGTATCACGGTCTTTATTACGGATCGGCCGGTTGCAGGTTTTTCAGGGCCGGAATCTGTATGCGAAAATGATACGGCTACGTTCGTATTTACCGGAAAGGTTGGTGTAGGGCCAATACTGAATTATGTCTGGGACTGGGATAATGCGGGTTATGTGAGTGGTGCGAGCGGTGGTCCGTGGCAGGTAAAATGGTTTGGGGACGGGATCAAAACGATTAAGCTACGAGTAGACGAGAATAAATGTCCTTCCTTTGATTTTACGAAAACGATCAATGTTCGTCCCATACCGTTTGCCGGTTTTTATGCGCGCTCCCCGGTTTGTCAATTCGATTCCGTGTTGCTTATTTATAATACGAGCCCCAAAGTCGGCCAGGATTTTACCTGGAAATTTGATGGTGCAGATATTCCCGATGGTAATGCCATAGGTCCTTATGTCGTTCATTATCTGACACCAGGGCTTAAGCATATTAGCCTTTCCGTGAATTTGGCAGGATGTACGGACACCCGTGAAGTGGATGTCCTGGTAAATCCGGTTCCTGATGCGAAGATTACCAATGTGGCCGGCCCTATTTGTATTGGTGACAAGGTGTACCTGGTAGCTACTGGAGGTGCGAAGTACGATTGGAGTCCAAGCGGGGACCTCTTTCATGATAATGATGGAAACCTGTATGCAGTCCTGGTGCAACCAATCACCTATATGGTACATGTGACTTCAGGGGATGGTTGCGTGGATAGTGCAAGTATCAGCTACAAAACGATCGAACCTTGCTGTCAGTTCTCCTTTCCAAATGCATTCTCTCCGAATGGTGATGGGCATAATGATATTTTCCATGTAGTGACTTATGGCAATCAGATCCAGTTTGAACTAAGTATTTACAATAATTGGGGGCAGCGGGTTTATTATGGTCTGAATGCCAAGGAAGGCTGGGATGGAAACTTTAAGGGTAAACCTTGTCCGGCAGGGAGCTATTTCTATTACCTGAATGCGAAATGTTTTACCGGGCACCAGGAAACGCAAAAAGGTGATTTGATCTTAATCCGCTAATTTTCCGGTAAGCTGAGCCACCTAACCCGTTTCGGAAAGAACCAATACCGGAAATTATTGGAGCTCTTAACTGGCTGCTTCAGCATCCCTTGTATTGTCTTGGTGTAATATTCCTGGACCTTCCTTCACTATTTGGCTTCGGCGGGAGAAGCTAAAAGGCCTGGGGTATATCCAATATACCTGTAAACAAAAACCACAGCGTTTATAGGAATTTTACGACTTTGTTTTCACGAAAAAACCTCAGTGCCTGGAATATGAAATTCCGGTCCATTATCGTTCGCCGTCACATGCAGGGTAGTTTCCGGGAATAATTACTGATCACCTTTTGATACAGCGCTTCATAAATCGGTATGATCCGTGACTTTTCAAACGTTTCTGCATGGGCCCTGGCAGCATCTTTTGCTTTCTGAAGCGCCGAATCATCCTTAAGTAACTCAATTGCGTGGGAGGCCATATCATCCACATCCCCTATTTCGCTCAGGAAACCTGTGATACCATGGACATTAATCTCGGGGATGCCACCTGCATTGGTGGAAATCACAGGGACCCCGCAAGCCATTGCTTCAAGAGCAGCCAATCCAAAACTTTCATATTGTGACGGCAACAGGAACAGATCCGAAATGGACAGGATCTCATCCATTTGTTCCTGCTTTCCTAAGAAACGGACTTCATGGTAGACACCGAGGGTGCGACATAATTCTTCGGCATTTTGCCGTTCCGGCCCATCGCCAATCATTAATAATTTGGAGGGTAACTGCGCATGAACCTGGGCAAAAACCCGGATGGCATCTTCTACCCGCTTGACCTTTCTGAAGTTGGAGACGTGCACCAGAATTCGTTCATCATTCGGAGCCAGCATTTTCTTGAAATGCTCTTTATCGGTCTGATGGAAACGGCTGATGTCAACGAAATTCGGAATTACCTGGATCTCCTTTTCAATTGGGAAGGAAGCATAAGTTTCCTCCCTTAGATTATTGGAAACTGCGGTGATCGCATCGCTTTCGTTGATGGAAAAGGTTACAATGGGGGCATAATTGGCATCCTTTCCAACCAGCGTGATATCCGTACCATGTAAGGTGGTAATGAATGGAATATCCTTATTGATTTTTTTGAGGATCTGCCTGGCAAAATAGGCTGCTGAGGCATGTGGAATCGCATAATGCACATGCAGGAGATCCAGATCATTATTGCTAATGACATTTACCATGGTACTGGTCAGGGCGGACTCATACGGCGGAAAATCAAAAAGCGGATAGGTAGGAACGGTTACCTCGTGATAATAAATATTGGGGTGAAAGTGGAGTCGTACCGGTTGCTGGTAGGTAATAAAGTGCACTTCATGCCCCTTTTGCGATAAGGCCATTCCCAATTCTGTCGCCATGACTCCAGATCCACCAAAGGTGGGGTAACAAACAATTCCGATTTTCAAGGTATGCGGTTTGAGGGCGTGAAAGTAAGGCTTTGACAGGTGCCTGAATTGATAAGAGTATAGATAGGTACATTAAGAAATCACTATATCCGGAAAGGGGCGTTGTATAAAATACCACCCTTCATAAAAAATGACTTTCTTCCTTGATTTTTGACTTCGCCGTCCTTGCTTACTTTTAGCCCATGAAGAAATTGGTTTCCATAGTCCTATTATGCCTGCCAATCGTGGCTATGGCACAAACGGACAGCCTGCTGTTAAGTAAATTAAGGGAGGAGATCCTTAATAATAGTACCTGCTATGAGAATCTGGGTTCATTAACCAAAACGGTAGGTAACCGGATCACCGGAAGCCGGACCTCCATACGGGCAATTCAATGGGGCATGCATGCACTTAAAATGGCAGGTGCTGATGCAGTTATTGCCCAGCAGGTATGGGTAACACACTGGATGAGAGGCGCTGAAAGTCTGAAAGTGAAATTACCTGGAAGTAAAGTTTATGTCCCAATGAATATGTTATCATTGGGTAATTCCATTGGTAGCGGAACGGCCGTAGAGGCACCTATTCTGATGGTACAGAATATGGATGAATTCAATGCGCTTTCTCCCGATAAAGTAGCCGGCCATATCGTATTCTTCAATTACCGTTTCCGGAAGGATATGTCCAGTTCCTTTGAAGCCTACGGGGATGCCATCAAATACCGGGCATTAACACCCACCGTTGTGGCTCAAAAAGGAGGCGCCGGAGTCATTATTCGTTCCCTCTCCACCGGAGATGATGATCAGCCACATACCGGCATGACTCGTATGGTGGATTCTATCCGTAAAATTCCTGCCGCGGCTATTGGCAATAAGGGGGCTGATCGCCTGGAAGTGGCTTGCCGTAAAGGCGAGGTGATGGCACAACTGACCACTTCCGGTAAACTCGAGGATTCTGTGATGTCCTATAATGTGGTGGGAGAAATTAAGGGGAGTCAATATCCGGATGAATACATCGTAGTGGGTGGCCACCTGGATTCCTGGGATGTCGGTGAGGGGGCTCATGATGATGGGGCCGGATGTGTGCAAAGCATCGAAGTATTGCGGGCTATAAAGGCCATCGGACTCAAGCCTGCCCGAACCATACGGGTGGTCCTTTTTATGAATGAGGAAAATGGAGCCCGGGGTGGTGTAGCCTATGCGGATAGCGCCCGGGTGCATCATGAGAAACATATCCTGGCTTTGGAAAGTGATGCGGGTGGCTTCAGCCCTCGCGGTATAGGACTGGAAATGCCGGCTGATAAAAAGGCGATTATCAATTCCTGGGTGCATTGGTTCGAACCCCTTCATGCTACGGATTTCAGTCGGGAAGAAGGTGGGACGGATATTGGCCCCCTCGCCAAATTGGGTACACCCCTGGCAGGACTGAACCCGGACCCCACGCATTATTTTGATTACCATCATAGCGCGCGGGATGTTTTTGAAAACGTCGATAAAAAGGATCTTGCTATGGGTGCTGCGGTTATGGCAAGCCTTGTTTTGCTGGTTTCCGAGCATGGTTTATAAATGCAAGTACAAGACCGTGGAATATGGCAGCTGCTTATGCAACGGACTTCCGTTCGTCTGGCAGTATCGATCATCATTCTCGCTTGTCTGATTGCGATTTTTGCCTATCCGCTCGCCCCGGACCATACCCCTAATGCCAATAGAATCATTATCGAATTGTCGGCCAAGCCACCGGGTTTTCATAAATTATTTCTGAAGGAACCCATCTCTGCGAAACCAGTAAAGCGCAGTTTTCTTCATCGGATCTTTCTGGGTCAGGAAGCGGATTCCAAGCTGATGCCGATAAATTCTTTTAGATTTTCCAGGGACAGCCTGATGGTATCACACTATATTGATGAAGGCGTCAGTGATACCCTGAGCTTTTCACTCCGAAGCCTATTACCGTCCTCTTCAGGAACGCGTACTGTTTCAGAGATGCAAGGTGTGTTGAAGAAAGAATACCTGGATAAATACTATTTCATTCTGGGCACGGACCGTTATGGAAGGGATATCCTTTCCCGTCTGCTGATCGGCACCCGGGTAAGTATAGCCGTTGGAATTGTAGCCGTACTCTTCTCATTGGGAATCGGAATTCTTTTAGGTGCTATCGCTGGTTATTTCAGAGGTTGGGTAGATAATGTGGTGATGTACCTGATCAATATTCTCTGGGCGATTCCAACATTGCTGTTAGTATTTGCAATTACTCTGGCAATTGGTAAAGGGTTCCTGCAGATCTTCTTTGCAATTGGACTCACGATGTGGGTCGGTGCCGCACGACTCATCCGGGGACAGGTTATGGTCTTGCGGGAAATGGAATATGTACAGGCTGCTAAGACCCTTGGGTTAGGGAGTTTCCGGATCATTTACAGGCATATTCTACCCAATATAGCAGGTCCTATCATGGTCATAGCCGCATCTAATTTTGCCGCTGCTATTCTTATTGAAGCGGGATTGTCCTTCCTGGGTATAGGTGTACAGCCCCCGATGCCATCCTGGGGGTTAATGATCAAAGAGCATTACAATTTTCTCCTTACGAATCGTCCCATCCTTGCGATCATCCCTGGTATCGCGATCATGATCCTGGTTTATGCCTTCAATATTCTGGGAAATGCATTGAGAGATGTTTTGGATGTTCGGGAACGGTTTTGAAGCGGGAAGTTATCATTAGATATGGCCAGGAGTTACCCCACACCTTTAGGTTCCCCGCCGTAGCTGAATGGCGAAGAAGGGACTGCGATTCCTAATGTAACTGCTATTTCCCAGCCTAAAGGCGTGGGGCAACGCTTGACCTTCAAGGCCTGTGTTCGTGTATTGTACCTATTGTCTTTGCTGGTAAAGCCGCCCAAACTCCTAAAATGAAGGAATACAAAAGCAGCTCCAATTGCTCCAATGTGAATATGTCGGCAAAAGAATATTCACAGATATGATATTTTTCAAATTCCGGAAACAATTGTTTTTAGTAACAAAAAAGGGGGCTGAAAATACCTGCAATCTCTTCAGGCTAAGGAAGTCGCACAAGCCGTAACTTCGCTGCCGTTAATCTAAAATCTTACCATCTTCTATTTTTAATTTCAATGAATCTCCACGAGTATCAGGCCAAGGAATTACTTATGCGTTACAACGTCCCGACACAGGAAGGCATTGCAGCCGAAAGTGTTGAAGATGCGGTGAAGGCTTATGAATCAGTTGCAACCGCTAAAGGGGCAAAGTTCGCAGTTATCAAAGCGCAGATCCATGCAGGTGGTCGTGGAAAGGGTACCATGAAAGAGGTGCCTTCCCAACATGGGGTACAGGTGGTAAAGAGTGCGGAGCAGGCACGTGAAGTAGCTCAGAATATCCTGGGCAATACCCTCGTGACGATTCAAACCGGAGAAGCTGGCAAGAAGGTGAATAAGATCCTGATCGCTCAGGACATGTATTATGATGGCCCTAGCGAGCGGAAAGAGTTTTATCTATCCATTCTGTTGGATCGTGCGAAGAAGCAAAATGTGATCATGTATTCCACCGAAGGTGGTATGGATATTGAAGAGGTAGCTCATAACACACCTGAAAAGATTTTCAAAGAGTGGGTGCATCCTGGAATGCTATTGCAGCCGTTTCAGGCCCGTAAGATTGCCTTCAATTTTGGGTTGAGCGGTGAGGCTTTCAAGAATATGGTGAAGTTCGTCACCAATCTTTATAACGCTTACACGGGGCTGGATTGCTCCATGCTGGAGATTAATCCGCTCTTCAAGAGTGCTGATGACAAGATCATCGCAGTGGATTGCAAAATGAATGTGGATGATAATGGTCTCTACCGCCATAAGGATATCGAGGCAATGCGTGATAAAAGCGAAGAAGATCCTACAGAAGTGGAAGCGGGTGAGTATAACCTGAATTATGTGAAGCTGGATGGCAATGTAGGTTGCATGGTGAATGGGGCAGGTCTTGCTATGGCTACCATGGATATGATCAAACTGGCAGGTGGTGAACCCGCTAACTTTCTGGATGTCGGCGGAACGGCCAATGCTCAGACTGTGGAAGCCGGTTTCCGGATCATCATGAAAGACCCTCATGTTAAGGCCATCCTCATCAATATCTTCGGTGGTATTGTCCGTTGTGATCGTGTGGCAGCTGGTGTTATCGAGGCTTATAAGAATATGGGCACCATCAATATTCCTATCATTGTACGCCTTCAGGGAACCAATGCGGAAGTTGCCAAGGAACTGATTGATAATAGCGGTTTGAAAGTGAAAAGTGCGGTATTGTTGAGTGAAGCAGCCGCTGCTGTTCAAGCTGCATTAGTCGCCTGATCTAGGAATCAAATCTAAAATTGTAAGGGCTGTTTCCAGATGGAGGCAGCCTTTGTGTTTTTAACGATGCATTACCACGGCTTGTTCTGGTCCTTTGCACAATTCTAACAAGCCATTGTGGGCGGTCTTTAAAATAATCCTTTAGTTTCGCAGCAACCGGGTGATCATCATACATTTATTTCATTGATCGGTTCTTGTCACTTGCAGAAAAGGACTATTTCTAAATATGATTTATCACGCACTAATTACTAAATGATGAAGCGTTTATTATTGGGCTTATTAATTCTGATTGTTTCTGGTTTTGGATTTGTTGGCTGCAATCGTTCTGATACTTCAGAGATCATCGTACTTGACCTGACCCAGCAATGGAACGTAGATGTCAATGGCAATATCATTAGTAAGCCCACAGGTTCCCTGGATAGTCAATGGCAAAACCGTTCCTTATCTCAAAGGGAAACGGCACTGTTCCAGGGATTAGATACCGCCAGCTTGACGGGCATGCAGCAATTGAATACCTCTTCGTCTATCATCTTCCCAAACCCCTCCTCGACTATTTCACATCTGGGTTTTGTATTTGATAGCAGCAATAAAAACCCAACCCTTTTAAAGTATGTGATTGTCGATCAGAACTACATAATAAACAAAACCGGTACTGCCACGGTTTCGTATAATCAGCCTGCTGCAAATGTTAGTTCGAGTTTACCTGCCGGATTGTATCGGGTTTACTTTACGCTCAGTTCACAAGCAGCACCGAACTATTTTACAAGCTGGGGGGATATTGAACGGCAATAGTCGGTCGGTTAAAAAGCCAGACGGCACCCGGTCCCAGCTTGAAGTCGAAGGAATCGGAATCAGGATCCTCAAAGAAATAATTGCACCTGGAGTGTCTAAACAGATTCCCTTCGGTAATGACAATGGAAATGTGCAGGTCCGTTAAAAACCCCGATCCCTGAGCGAAATTGAAGGGAACGGTATCACATGCTCCAATCGTTAACCTGCATGGCTGCGCGCATCGCACATCGCTCCCCATCAATCCCCGCGCTGATAATTCCCCCCGCATAACCAGCCCCTTCTCCACAAGGATAAAGCCCTACGACCTGGGGATGCTGTAAACTTTCATTATCCCTGGGAATCCGCACCGGGGAAGACGTACGAGATTCTGTGGCTACCAGTAACGCCTCATTGGTAAAATACCCTCGCATCTTTTTGCCAAAGTCCTGCACGGCAGCCTGCAGCGCTGTATTCACAACTCCTGGCAATACGTCACTTATCTGCACACTTTTAACCCCTGGCAAATAGGAACAATCGGGAAGGGTAGCGGATAATAGCCCCGATACAAAATCCCCCATTCGTTGTGCAGGAGCCACTAGAGCGCCGCCCCCGGCAAGAAATGCTTTCTGTTCCACCATCTCTTGGTAATGCATGGCACTCAAGGGACCCGAAAAACCCGAAGCTGCGAAGTCAGGTTCATCAACCGCTACAACCGTGCCTGAATTGGCGTAGGGATTATTTCGTTTGGACGGACTCCATCCATTTACTACGATCTCTCCAGGCGCAGTAGCAGCAGGAGCGATAATGCCTCCCGGGCACATACAAAAGGAAAAGACCCCACGACCATATTCCTGTGCTACCAATGAATAGGATGCTGGTGGTAAATATTCACCTCTGAGGGCACAATGGTATTGAATGGAATCAATGAGTTCCTGGGGATGCTCAATGCGGACGCCCAAGGCGAACGCCTTAGCCTCGATCAAGACATCCTGGGCCTGCAGCATTTCAAAAATATCCCGGGCAGAATGCCCGGAAGCTAGTATTACCTGGGTGGCTTCGAATTGTTCGCCTCCGGAAGTCTGAACTCCCTTTACTTTACCCTCTTTGAGGATCAGTCGGCTTACTCGTTTATTGAAATGAATCTCGCCACCACTGTCCAGGATCGCTTCCCGCATGGCAACAATGATCTGTGGTAATTTATTGGTTCCGATATGTGGATGGGCTTCAAACAGAATGGAGGGATCCGCACCAAAATGCACAAAGAGCCGGAGTAAATGATTGACATCTCCACGTTTTGTGGAACGCGTATAAAGCTTACCATCCGAATAGGTCCCCGCACCACCTTCTCCAAAACAATAATTACTTTCCGGATTCACCACGCCATCCTTATTCATGGCAGCCAAATCCCTTCGGCGCGCACGCACATCCTTACCGCGTTCAAGGATCACCGGTTTTATGCCCAGGCTAATCAGTTTTAGCGCAGCAAACAAGCCTGCAGGCCCGGAGCCAATTATCAGAACAGAAGGCGATTTGCTAACGTCTTTTAGTCCGGGATCAAAAGCATCCTGCTTTAAAGGAGGCTCGTCGATACTCACTTCCATTTGCTGGATTACCTGCACTCCTTTTGACCGGGAACGGGCATCAATACTGCGCTTTTGGATCTGGTAGCCCGTGATCTGATTTTCAGTAATTCCGCAAGCCTCCGCAATAGATTTCTTGATCTGCGTCGGATTATCCAGATCCCTGGGGGACAGGGCAAGTTGTATTTGTCTGATCATGGTGTTAGGTGTTTTCCTAAAAACCGGATGGTGGTGCCTGAACCTCAGGTGCCAGGGGGCAAAAGATGACTTAAGGATGCAAGGCCTTGTATTTCGCTTTTACAGCCTCCAGGTGGGCCACAAACTTCGAAACATCTGTATTGGTTCCATACCCCCCTTCGGCAAGCCGGGTACCTGCGTCATCCACAAAGAAGTAAAAAGGCTGGGAATTAGAATTGAACTTGGATATCTGAAGGTCCAGGCAGCGGTCACCAAGGTTATCAACCTCATAGTTCAAAGCCGCACTTTTATATTTATCCTTTTCAGCGAGCGGTACCCCGCTGGCATCACAGTAAAGGGAAGCAATAATAAAATCCTCCTTCATGCGTTTGATCACCTCTGGAGCCGCCCATACATGGGTTTCCATCAGCCGGCAATTCACGCAGGTGATCCCCGTGAAATCCAGCATCACGGGTTTATGTAATTTCTTCGATGCTGCCAATGCTTCCTCGTAATCGAAATACGTAACCAGCCCATTATTCTTTACCACATTGGGCTCATATTTTTTCATAGCATCCACATATTTCACCGGCTTTAGGCTTCCATCTGCATTTACAGGTGTTGTGTTTTCTGCTGATGCGGGTCCAGAACCGGAATTACCGGATGACCAGGAGTCCATAGTGCCCATCGGTGGCAGGAACTGGCTAAGACCCTTAAGCGGTGCACCAAACATGCCCGGCAGCAAATACACGGCAAAGGTGAACGACAGGAAGACCAGGAATAATTTGAACAGAGAGGTGTACTCCACGCCAAACATATTCTTCTTATTGACGTCATCATGAGACAACTTCAATTTTCCCAATAAATACATTCCCAGTAAAACGGCCAGAACGATCCAGATGGCTATGAAAATCTCGCGATCGAGCAGACGCCATCCTTTGACCAGGTCTGCATTGGAAAAGAATTTCAATGCCAGGCCAATTTCAATAAATCCAAGGGTCACCTTGATCTGGTTCAACCAGCCACCGGCACCTGCCAGCTTATTGATCATACCCGGTGAAAAGGCGAAAAACGTAAAGGGTAATGCAAGTCCCAGCGAAAAACCAAACATCCCGATGGCAGGTCCTACATAACCTCCCTTGCTGGCGGCCACCAATAGCGGACCGATAATACCACTGGTGCAGGAAAAAGATACAATAACCAGGGTCAATGCCATGAAGAAAATCCCCTTGAAACTACTGGTGCCCGCTCTAGAATCTGTTTTACTGGTCCATGAAGAAGGCAGGCTGATCTCAAATGCCCCGAGAAAGGATATGCCGAATATCACGAAAACCGCAAAGAAGAACAGGTTGGCGATCCAATTACTGCTTAGCTTATAGAGTGCCTGAGGGCCAAAAGTGGCGGAGATCAGGACTCCAAGAACCGTAAATATGATAATGATCGAAAGGGAATAATAGATTGCGTTCCGAATAGCTTCGGCACGGGTCTTGCTCCTTTTGGTAAAGAAGCTGACAGTAATCGGCACCATCGAATAAACACAAGGTGTAGTGATAGCAATCAATCCACCTCCAAAGCAGAGAATAAAAAGGAGCAGCAAACTGGTACTGGCTGCAGCAGGAGCAGCAGGGGAACCAGTGATGTCCTTTGCAGTATTAGAATCCTTCCCCGCATATGCCCCGGTACTCCCCATGCTTACATTCAGACGATTGGTATCAATGCCTGAAGTCGAAGAATTGGCCGGAACTGCAGATTGTGCAATCGATTCATGCGCTGTATCCTTGGAGTCTGCCTGTGCCACCGCGTCCTTTATCTGAAAGCTGAACGGCTTCTTTTTTTCGGGCAAACAAAGACTTTCATTGCATACCTGATATTTCAGAATACCCTGTATGGTTCCATTATCAGTGATGGTTGCCAGCTGTGTATAGGTCACCGCATTATGATAGGAATTGGTAACACCATCCACCCCATCAAAAACTCGTTTTTCCAACTTGCCTTTTTCCGTAGGCTTTCCCTTTAGTTTGAAATTACTTCCAGACTTGAAATTGAAAGAAGGTGGGGTTTGCATGCCATCTCCCCCTGGATTCAACGACCAGATATGCCAGTCCTTTTCCAGGCTCAGGTGAAAGATCAGCTTATAATTACTGCCTACAATCTTCTTTACTTCATACGTCCAGGTGGTTGGGTCTGCAATCATCTGGGCCGTCGTGGCCGATGGTATCAAAAATAGAAATGCAGCTGCGAACAGCAAACGGAAATTGAGCATGTGGTCAAATAAGAATCGGGAAAATGATACTAGGGAATCTTGATTTTAAAAGGAACGGTCTTAGGGGGCAGGCACATTTTTTCACTGCAAAGTTGGTAACTGTAGGTCCCGGTAATGACCTCGCCTTTATGCGCCTTTAGTAACTGGTTGAACTGCACCTCCCGGAAATAATAATGCACTTTTCCGGCGATCCCATCAAAGTCTGACTCCACGGCGATTCCTTGTTCACCAGCATGATCCACCAGGCTGAACGTGCCGGTTTTGAATTCAAAAGATGGTGGAATGAGACTTCCATCCCCACCCGGATTGAGTGACCAGATATGCCAATTAGGTTCCAGGAAAACGTGGAATACCACATTATACATATCACCACTTTTGGTGACAGAAATAGACCATTTGGAGGGATCTTTGCTACCCTTTGCAGATGCTGAGAGCATCAGGAGCAAGGAACAACATAGAAGTACAAGATTTTTCATGGCACTCATGATGGGTTAGTTCATATGGGTAAAAGCCTGCAAAATCGCGCGGCCATCAATATTTCCTAAAGCCTCGCTGGTTGCACGTTCAGGGTGCGGCATCATCCCATAAACATTTTTCCCGGCATTGCAAATCCCGGCAATATTATCCGTTGCGCCATTGGGATTGGAACTCAGGTGCACTTCTCCGGCTTCATTGCAATAACGAAATACGATCTGATGGTTTTCCTGCAGCCCTTTCATCGTATGGGCATCTGCATGGTAGCGCCCTTCTCCATGTGCCACTGGAATCTGCAAAACCTTATGACCAACATTATCGCCGATAATATTGCGGGTATCCTCACTTTTCATAAACACATTCTTACACACGAATTTCTGATGATCATTCTGCAGGAGGACTCCGGGTAATAAACCGCTTTCACAAAGGATCTGAAAACCATTGCAAATCCCTAATACCTTACCGCCACGCTCTGCAAATTGAATAACTTGCTCCATCATGGGAGAAAAACGGGCCAGCGCCCCACAGCGCAGATAATCGCCATATGAGAACCCCCCAGGTAATACGATACAATCGTCCACATCAAAACGACTCAGGTCACGATCTTTATGCCAAAGCATGGTAACATCCTGACCCAGATCATTGCGCAAGGCATATTCCATGTCACGGTCACAATTGGATCCAGGGAAAACGATAACTCCGAATTTCATGTAAATAATTAAGGGTGCAGTGTAAACTGACAGTAAAGGACTAAAAAGATTATAAAATAAAAAGTAAAAGTAGCAAAGCGGCTGCGCTTTTCAGCCATCATTGGAGGAACAATCAGCAGTGCCATGGCCGGTGCAAGGCCTACCCAGGTGCCCGATTCTTTATATGGAGTGAATACACTAACAAAAATTGCAATAACCAAAGCAGTTACAATAGCGCCCCAACTTCTTCGTACAGAAACGGTTAGTTTCATCAGATCTCCGGATAAAGTATAAACTCCAGCGCCCAGTAGGATCAAACTGCCGATAATAACTCCTGGTAAATAGGCCATCCCTTTTAATTGCCGGGGAAGGGAAATTCCGATCATGGGCCAGTTCCTTACAGAGGCCAGATCATTAAAAAGATATAAAAGGCAAAAGGCGAAATAAAAAGGGATCAGGTAACCCAGAATCGCTACGATCCATTCCCCGAGTTTAAATGGGCGGAGAAGGATCAGCGAAAGTCCGAAAAAAAGGATATAGGCAATCGCCGGAAAGAACCACAACGCCCCACAGGCAAAAAGGAAGCCAGCGTTGAAGATGGTCCGTGGCTGATCTTCCCGCCGGGTAAAGCTTAGAATCGTGTCCAATCCACCCAGTATAAACCAATTAAGGATCAGGGGGGCTGAAAACATACCCATGGCAGGATGCAAGGAGCATATAATGATATAGGTAAAGGAGGGCAGATAGTTGGGCCGATGGAATAAATGATGCTTAGAGGCAATCATTTGCAGGTATAATGCCTGTCCAAAAGTGATAAAGCCCGCAAACAGGGTAAAGGCAATAGCATTATCGCCCCAAATCCACTTACAGGCTTGTACAAGCTTGCCAAACAAGAAATACTCCGTCCCGGGCATGGGTAGAACAGGATGCCCCAGCGCCTGCAATTTAAGCAGGAGCGTTACGATCAATAGTATGAGTACGGTATATGGACTGTTGGCCCTGACCAGGTTCAGCACGCTGCTAAAATACGACTTTGGCGAAGCATATTTGCCTGCGACGCAAGCAAGGGACAATCAATTCATGACTACTGATCTGTTTTCCGGACCGAGGTATCCAGTCCGCGTCCGAACCATTGCCCGTATTCAGGCTTTCAATATTGGTCTTTCCCTGATCATCCAGACTGGCCAAGGTTATTTTTGAACGACGGGAATCAAAATCATTATATAATAAACCTAAAGCCCCTCCGGTATTTACTAATGCATAGGAGGAAAAGATACCGCCGTCTTCCTGAGAATATTGATCCTTACGGATAAAAGAACTCCATTGCAAGGTCCCATCTGCATTATAGGAAAGGGCCGTAATATCTCCATAATGATATTCCCGGATATTCTGTGCTCCTAAATATGGACTATAGTAATAATTATAATAGCCAAAAGGTCCTACACCGCCATTGCGAACCGTGGTATAATAATCCTCAGCTAATAGCACAAAGCCACCATCATTGCGAATGATTAATTGACGGGTCTGGTTATCATTAAAGGCCCGGCGACTACTATGTCCCGACAAATCTCTCAATCGTTCATCAAACGATAAAGCGCTCATTTTGGGGATGGCGCCGGAATCAGTTGGCAATTGTCCATAAACCACCCCATCATAATTGCCGGCTTTCTTATTCGAATAAAATCCACCAGAATAGATCTTTCCCTGCAAATTATCCAGTTTGAAAAATAAGCCGGATGCAAAGCTGGAATTCAATGGTAATTCCCTTGCAGAGAGCTTGTGGCTGCCATTCATAATGGTTAAGATCCAGATGCCATCGGCATAATTCCTGCTTCCAGTCTGTGTCAATACAGGTAAAAAGAAATTACCCTGGTTGTCCAGCATGGCCGGAGCCAGCGTCAAAGCATTCTCCCCTTCATAACTGTATTCCTGTTTTTGAATAATTTTCAAATGATCATCAAGCAGGATCCGAAGCAGGTGCAAATGGCTTCCCTTCACGGTACTGGAATAAACAGCAATACTTTTCTTATCATCCGAAACAGTTCCCGAAAAATAATCGCCACTGGGACCAAAAATGCTGGTTTTAGCCTCTGCCAGCATGATGATTTTTCCCTGGAGCCGTCCATTCTCATCCAATAAGGCCGCATACTGATTGATGCGACCACGTTCATTAGCCTGATACAAGACAATGATCTTCTCCGAATAGACGATGAACTTGGTTTCATAAATTTTTGGAGGAAAAAAATCCAGAACAACGGTTGCTGTCCGATGCATACTATCATCCAGGACATCCAGGAAATAGCCATCCGAACTGGACCGGTAGGTATACAAACGATTGCCACAATACCCTAGTACTGAATAATCTCCGGTGTGGAGATCGAATTTTTCAGGGGCAGAGTAGAAAATAGTCTGGGCCCCGGCACCAAAGGAAATCAGGATAAGAAGAAGGATGGCAGCACGCTTCATCCTTCAAATTTACGGACTGCTGTAGATGCATCATTCGTTATCACGTTACAATGCGCTTACTTGTTACAACCTTAACTTTTTACATAAGGTATCAACTCCCATACTTGATAATTCAAAATTTATTATGCACTTTAGGAGTTTCTATTTGAAGGATTCATAAGGCGTATTTAGCCTTTCATAAACATAAGTCCATGAAATTCTTTTCATTAAGTAAGAATCATGTTGCCATCATGTTGACTTTGTTCGTGGTGATCTTCTTTGGTGCGATTTATTTCTTCATTTATATACCCCATAATGAAAAGGATGTCCAGGCACAACGATTCCGGACATTACAGCAAATCGACCGGAATATCCACGGTAATATCGATAATAGTATTGCCCTGATGAATAATCTCCTCGGAGCCTATCATCATCGGAATAAGGGGAATGATGCCGAGATCACCCGATACATCCGTTCCTATTCCAAAGAAAATTTCACGCTCAGTGTGCCGGAAGGGCCATTAAAAGAAATTCCAGCGGATACAGGGAACCATATCCAGATCAACAATGAGAACCATGAAATACATCTGCGGCTGTTCCGAATCTTTGATTCCAGCGTCTATCGCATGGAAATGAAGTTCAGCTTCAATCAATTCACCCATTTCCTGCTGCCTGAGAATGTTTTTGATCAGTATATCGTGTTCAGCAATGGGCATGTCGCCTACGAAACCTTCCCTTCAGGAATTTCCTATAACCAGGATTCCCTTCTCAGCCGCACCAATGGTATCGCGGCTGCTACCGTCCGTAATCTGAGCATCGGCGGCACTGACTACAAAGCCTTTCTGCAACCGGTTAATCTCACAGCGGATAGCATGTGGATTGTTGGGGGCTTATTATCTGCGAAACACTATCAGACTGAACGGAGTCAGCTTCCCTCCAGTATTATATTGTTATTGACTACCCTGATGCTGATCATCGTAGTGGCCTTTCCCTGGATCAAGCTCTATCAGATGGGCAGTAAGGATCGTCTCACTATTAGCGATGGCATCTCTTCGATTGTCGTGTCGATGCTCCTGATGTCCCTTTTGTTCTTTTCCTTCTTTAAATACAATGAGGTCTTCCGAAAAGAAGCAAATATTTCCCGTATACCCCTGGCTACAGAGATTAGCCAGGCCTTTTTACAAGAATTGGATACTGCCACTAAAAGCCTTTACATGCTGGACGCACAAGTGGCGCAGAATCCGGCATCCTTATTGAAAGATACCATCAATATGACCCGGGATAGTTCCTGGTTATCCAAGGTGCTTCCGGACTGGAATCATATTAATCACCAACTCAGTCTGAATCAGGTATTCTGGTTGCAACCCAAAGGCACGGAAACCCGGAACTGGATCTCAGATAGCGTCCGGGCCCCCCATGGAAATTTTAAAAACAGAAATTACTTCCAACGGGTAATAAGTAAGGACCTCTACATCCGGAATGAGGATACGGCGCATCCTTTTTATCTCGACCAGGTCATTTCCTGGAATACGGGGGTCTTTACTTCCGTCCTTTCCATTCCATCAAAAGTCCCCGGACAGGCAGTGGCGGCTATGTCATTTAATATGAAAAGCCTGGAGAAACCTGTCTTGCCTACTGGTTATGAGTTTGCCATCATTGACCACAGCGGACAAGTACTCTACCATTCCAACGATAAAAGGAACCTTCGGGAGAACCTGCTTGAGGAATTCTCCAAAAAGCGATACCTGGAAAGTTTCATTGCTGCCAGATCCGAAGGCACGTTCAATACCCGGTACTTCGGTAAGGACTATAATGTTCTTGTCAGGGCTATGGTTGGTGTTCCCTATTTTATTGTGATCCTTAGCAATACCGGTTTCACAGAAACCAGGGATACACAGATTTTCGGCTTCACGTTCATCATGCTGTTCCTGTTTTTTGGACTCTTGGTATTTCAGCTTTTTGTAGTCTTTCTGGCGGCATCCCGGCATTCCTTCTTCAAAAAACAATTGTATGAAACGAGCTGGGTAGGGCCTAAAATTTCAGCTCATAGTCAATACTGCCAGGCAACAATCTACCATTTTCTCATCATTCTGCTTTGTATCCTGTATTTCCGCGGGAGCAGTTTCCTCTGTTATTTTTATATACTCCTTTACTCAGTAAGCTCTTTGGGGGTTTTCCTCAACCAGCTCTTTGCCTTGAAATATAAGGCGCAGGGGGCCTGGGATAATGTTCGATTTAAACAAGGCAGCCTCTGGACCCTGGGAGTCTTTATTTTGATAATTGATGCTGCAGCCTATTCAAGTCTGGATCTGCAAAATTTTGGCCGTTTGATGGGCTTTGAACTCATTAGCTTTTTGATATCCAAAGGCCTCTGGTGGAAGGGAAGATTGCTGAGTCAATATCTCGGAGTGATTTTATTGCAGCCATTTCTAAAGCTCTTTAACTGGAAAATAAATTGGGATTATGCCCGTTCATTTACCCTGATGGCTCTAACCCGCTTGATCATCACGAGTGGGATCCCGGTTGCGTTTTTCTATATCGCTTCTTACAATTTTGAACAAAATATCAACGTTCGTTACCGGCAATTGCAATACGCCCAGGCCTTAAAAACAAAATTGGGTGAAAATGGTTTGCAACAGGGTTTAAGGAATACCGGATTTTCCAGAGCTTTTTATAAGGATAGTGCCTGGATAAATGGAATGGGCCTTGCACAGGATGTAAAGGCTGGATCCTATACTCATGAGGAAAAATTGACGAGTAAAATACTAAGCCTGTTTCATATTTACCTGACCCCGGAATCCATAGCGGAAGATCAGTTTTTTGTTCCGGCAGCCGGGGATTCTTCCTATTTCTACATACCCATGTTAAAGGGAAATCGGCGTGTGGACAGTGTTACGACAACCTATGTAAGCACCGGAACTCCCAATCATTATCTTTTTGTAACCGCGGCAGAGGTGAACTACAAGATGCCGCCTTTAAAACGCGAAGCGGGTATTTCAGGTGTCTATTATTATTTCATGTTTCTGATCGCGCTGATCCTTTTCTTCTTCATCATTTATAAGATCCTGAGTAAGATTTTCTGTTTCAACCTTCCAAATCTGAGTCTTTGGAATAAACTTGATGAACGGATTCTGCACAACAGGGCAGTGAATCGGCTGCTTTTCATTATTGGATTACCGGGCTCGGGAAAATTGACCCGGATATTGGAAAAGATCAGGCAAAATGATATTCAAACCAATGGGGAACCACTATTTTATGATGAAAATGATCCTGAAAAAAGCAATGTCTTCATTGCTGACCTGATCCGGATCCCGGATAGTGGGGAGGTGAAGGAGGATAACACGGATTGGAAAGCCTTCCTCGAAAAGGTTTTTGACCCGAAACACCGGCTCATCATTGTCAATCACTTTGAGTACAATATTCAGGATCCGGTCACAAATCGTACCAAGCTCAATTTCCTGGAGGATCTAATGCGGGAGAATCATGCACAGATCATTATTCTCTCCACCATACACCCGGTAGCCTTCCTGGATTCCGTAATGGATCCTACGATTAAAGCGGCAGACCAAAGTATACCGGGACAGGATCTGGAGCGCTGGCATGTATTGTTAGGTCATTACCGGATCATTGTTTTGCCTCTTGAAGAAGGACATCTGAGTGATGTGGATTATTCGCTGCGCACTGTATATAGTGAAACCCAACAAACGCATTTCCTGCTCCGGCTGCAACAAAGTGTATTGGAAGTTGCTGAAATGATTCCGAAAGAGGAACGGGCGGCGAAAGGAGATGAGTTGGCCTTTAAGCTTCAGGTGACTTCGCACTACTTCTACATGTATATCTGGCAAAGCCTGACTAAGGAGGAGAAGTTTCTGCTGTATGATCTTGCGGAGGATAACCTGGTCAATTCCTATGATGATTACAATCTGAATATGCTGCTGGCAAAAGGAGTGATCATACGCCCGGATGGCATCCTGCGTTTATTCAATAAGGGATTCCGGAATTTTATTCTGACGGCGATTGGAAATTCTGAAGCGATGAAGATCAAGAACCACATCAATGATAATGGGAACTGGAACAAGTTAAAAACCCCATTGCTGATTGTGATCCTGGCGATTCTGACGTTTTTGTTTACCTCTCAGGAGGAGGCCTATTCGAAGATGATTGCCTATGTAGCAGCCCTGGCAGCTGGTGTGCCTACTATTTTGAAATTGTTTTCGTTGTTTGATAAGGGGGAGGATAAGGCTGGGTAAGGGTGAATTCCTTTCTCAAACGTGCTCCTGCCTGCTATAGCCTTTGGAAACGGACGGTCATCCGGACGTACGAACGACCTACGAAATAGTGGCTTGCATGATGTAGCTACAAAAGAATTTGTAATCCGCAGGCTTTTGTTTGATCCTTTCCCAATCTTGGCATCCCGACCTCCTATGCCAAGGCTATGTCGGTCAAGAAGGGATCTTGCATGCTGTGGGCTGGCTGCGGGTGGGCTTCCTTGGAGATGGTGCTACCCGTGTTTTTGAAGGTCCTTTGCAGGATGACAAGATGTGGTGAAGTACCTATTGTGAAGCACCTATTGTGAAGCACCTATTGTGAAGCACCATTTGTATAGTAACTATTGTGAGGTACCTACTAAGTACCTACCGTGAAGTAACTACAATGTAGAGACCCTATAAAAAAAGCCCCCTTCCGGAGGCTTTTTTTATAATGAAAAGGAATTGGACTATTGAAGGACAATCTTACTCCTATAACTGAAATCCCCATCCTGAACTTGAACCAGATAAATTCCTCTGCTGACATTATTCAGGTCGAAAGTAGCTGTTGGTTTATCATTTTTGGAAAGCGATTTACTCGCGATAATACGACCTTGCATATCGGTGATCTGGATATTGGCCTGATCGCGGATTTCAGAAATCTCGAGTATAAATACACCGGTAGTTGGGTTTGGATAAATAGCTACCTGTTGGTCAGCACTTGGAATAAATTCCGGAGCAACGGTACGTGCGCCATTAAAGCTGGCACAAGTACCAAGCGCATCTCCATGTGCCAGATGCGCTGCCACGGCTGAAGCTGCTACTTGCAATAACTGACTGCTGCTTGCACCTCTTACTGCTACCTTGTGGCAAACGAGAACATCTGTACCAACATAAGGATTTACCACGTTTAATTTCTTACTGGTGGATGCAGTACATCCGCTACCATCAGTTACCGTTACCATGTAATTGACGATATTATTGCCATTGAAGCTACAGGTATCTGCATAGGTTGGGCTGAAGGTGAGGGTGCTGTTAGTGCTGTTATAACTGTTGTTCAGGGATGTTGCATTACAATTGCTCTTGGTCCAGTTATAGGCATATGGACTTGTTCCACCACTTAAATTGAGTGAAATGGTTTCAGTCTGAGCAGACGAAGGATAGTTTAGATAAATCGTTTGAATGCTCTGGCCGGTCATTGGATACTGTGGTGAAACGGTTGAAGTAGCGGTAAACGAGCAGGCACTGCAAGCCACAGAAGGCTGAAAGCCATTGCTAGGGTCTGCACCAAGATCGGCACCGCTGCTTAAATAAGGAATGTAGGTTACGTTTCCGGAAATTTTCGCAGCAACAGTTGCCGGAACGATGCTACCAAACCAATTGCAGGTAGCAGCGAGTGTAGGTGTTGACAAATTTTTAATGGCATAACCCGTATTTCCGGAAAGATCATTGGAATTGATGGCCCCGATCGTTCCAGCTGTATTTTCAATACGAATACCATCTGAAGTATTGCTAGTGATAAAATTCTGACTGGTTGGAGTCAATCGTCCGCCATTGCTGACATGCACCCCGGTACCATTTGCAGAAATGGTATTCTTATTGATTGTTGCCTGTCCGGCATTAACATCTATACCAATGGTATTGGCATTGATGGTGGAATTGTTATCATGAATATTCGCAGTCGCATCACTACCGATCACCAGGATGCCGGTCGGACTGCCGCTTATATTTGTATTGCCCCGGATATCTGCTGTAACGGTAGCATTATTGCTGTTCAGAGGATTGTCATTCACCCGAATGCCAGCGATGCTCGCTCCGGTAATTGTTACGCCCTGTATGGTTGCTGAGGTATTCAAGGCATTGGATCCGGTAGTCGGATAGCCTTCGTAGTTATTGACATTAATTCCCAAACCTACACCGCTGATCGTGCCCCCACTTATCAATGGAGCGGACTGATCATTCCATACGGAAATTCCCACTTTCGGAGCAGCTGTAATTGCGGAACCATCAATAGTATTGTTTGCGATTGTTGCAAAAGTGCTGGTTGCGAGGGAAGAGATCAACATACCATCCCAGGCAGTTGTTTCATTAACATTTGCAATACCGGTTATGGAATTTGCGCTAATGTTATAGGCTGCAGCACTTGAGTAAGCAAGATTGTGGAAAATACCCCTTCTTCTTGCAGCAATGGAATTACCTACGATGCCCTGTGAGCCTGGTGCATTCGGGTTTGCCTGTGAGAAGTTGCCGGTCTGAATACCTAAACGAACATTATTCATGCAATTATAGATAACGGACGTGTATTGGTTATCGTAGATCAGAACGCCGCCACCCCAGAGATCAATGCCTGAATTTTGGTCATAAGTACCCAGGTTTTCAATACGGTTACTGGCTACCATATGTCCGGAAGTTGCGTTACCTAATGGTCCACCAAACAAGGTCACCCCAAAATAAGAAAGGTTACGAATGATATTATTTGTGACGGTCAGATTATTGATATTTTCCTCGTAAACAGTAACCCCTTCTGCAGCGTCTATATCTGCACCATTGGTACTTGTAAATCCACTGGTAAGCGCCGGGTTATCCCCATCAATTGTTAAACCAGCAATCGTTACACCAGAAGCAGCTACATGGATGACTTCACCACTGGAAATGGCGGCCACTGCAGGAACCACAACGGCTTCAGCCACACGGGTACCGGAACATGGATTGATATTAGCATTGGGGCCAACAATGGCGAGCGTTTTATTAACGATGATATTCTCCGCATAAAGACCTGGACCAACGCTTAGCGTATTGCCGTTTACTGTCAGCGGTGCATCAATGGCTGTTTGTATAGAGCAGAATGTTTGACCGGTAGTTAGATTCGTTACCACATTACCGTTGGTACCTGTGGTGATCAGGTTGTCCCAATAGGCATCATAGGAATCCGTGCTTTGCTGGGCAGTAGCCAGAGTAGGATCATTGAAGTTGTAAGCCTGGATCATGATATCACCAAAGTATTTTGTTCCATAACTGCTGATGGTAGCAACAACATTATTGTTTACTAGGTATTGCAAGTTGTTACCTACGATCCGGAAACCCAGATGATACCAGTTATTATAGCTGATCGTAACTCCGGTATTAATCCATCCAACATTATCGTCCCAATAAAAAATCCCGGGAGAACTACCGTCAATATTCCGGAAACCGATGATGGGATAGGAGGTTTGGGTTTGTGTCAGATCATAACCCGTTGCCCACATATCCGAACGACGATGGGCAGTAGCCCATGAGGATGGAATATAAAGGTCTCCTTTCAGTACAGTGACACAGCCTCCACACTGATTGAATTTGCGGCCTTGCGTGTTATAGAACTGATACTGATAACCCGAAGGCCGGGCATTTAATCCATCATTAATACCATCAATCGATATCTTCAGCGATCCACCATTAAAGGCATCTTGTACAAAACCTGCAGGCCTATAGCGATCCGGGTACCAAACACCATCAGTATTGGTCGATGCTAGATTAGGACTGGTACTGAAGGTTTCATTGAGAAGCCGGCATTGAGCCGTGCTTTTTAGAGAAAAGGAAACAGAAAAGAGGATTAGTAGGAGCCCAAATCGGTTCAGGTAATTTTCAAAATTCATTTTCATAATAATTTATTGTGGTGAGGTTAAGGGGTGAACAATTTTCTAAAAAACTTATCGTGATGTTGTTTATTTGTTAATCCGGATGTAAGAGTAAGTAATAATATTAACATGGGCAAATAAAATAGGAAATTTATTGCTGTTTTGATAGTATTCAGAGAATGAATAACTTGCATAGTTAGATAAAAATGAATCAAAATTTCATAATCTATGTTATAGCACTTTCGCGTTAACGTAGAAAAATTATTATAATTAATTAATAGTCAATTAGGAAAGAATATTGTTGACCATTCTTATCTGTATTATGTATTAATATGATTCGATTATAATTACCATCACTAGCCTTTAGCCTGTAATTAGTGTCAAAATGTAGAATGAAAAATTTTTGAAAAATAAATGCATCTATTGGAGGATCATAATATCGTGCCAGCTGCAAACACATGTTTAAACATTGCTACTTTACTGCTATTGATGGCGAAAGAACTGAACCTAGCCTGTAACATTCCAGTTTGGTCCGGACCTTGATAAGGGCAGCGTAAACCAGGAATTTCAGGCACTGCTCGAGGGGTGCAGCGATGGAAAAATGAGGTCATCGTGGCGTGGTAGTAAGTAGTTCTCCAATGTCACTCATTACTGGATGCATTTTCACGCTTCAAGTTCTTTAAATCCGTTGCTTTTAAACGGGAGCGCCCGGCTATTACAAACGGAATGGGGTATACCTTGTAAAACGTAAAAGCTGCGTTTCAAGATCAAGAATAATATACAGTCCCCAATACGCGCTTTTCCGGCAGTATCAACAGGATTTGGACATGCCGCGATCTATGGTAAATGGATCCGCCAGGCATTTGCGCTTTAATAATTCCTGTAGCCGATACGAATTGCGTTGCACGCCTGACAAAAACTGTACTGAACGTGCTTCATTCAGATACATTTAAGCCGATCGGGGAACAAACCGTGCAGCATGACTGGATAAAACCCCTTTAGATTCCGATATCTCTGAAAAAAGCGCTGAGAATCCATGTGCTTTAACTAGGTTCAGCGCAAAGCCTTCGAATGTGCTCAGCAGAAGCGCTTTGACTTCGCTCAGGGACTTGGTATTCGATTGCACTCTGGTGCCGGATGCGAGTACTACCCGTTTCTATTGTCCTTCCCGAAGGTTTGTCATTCCCGAAGGGAATCTGTTTATTAGAGTGCCAAAGTGCAGAGGTATCTACAAGGGTTGAAGCAAAGGGCTCATCAAGTCGCATAAGGATCGGTAGGCAGACTCCGTTCTGTGAATTGTCCGGATTCCTCCTGAATGGAAAAGTTTTTCGAATGCACCATCATACAGTTGATTCTAGTTTGAAGGCTTAATTCCATTCTGAAATCATGGCCCTTCAACTCTACTCAGGGACTGGTCTATTAGTCCCGGCCCCCCATTACCAAATCACCCAATCAAAAAACCTGCGCAATCCCATCCTCATAAGAAGTGGGCTGCACCTGGAAACGCTTTTCGAACTTACTGCTGTCAAAAATATAGTCATGATCATACTGGTAATACATTTCGACCACCTCGCGAACTGTAGTATTGAATAAGCCCACCATCCGCAACATGAGTTTATTCAATTTCATGGATTTTGGAGCAACATGGTATTTTCGGGCAATTAATGCTACAAGTTCTGTACCCATTAGGGCCGGCGCAGTCGGAATATGCCAGATTTGATTGTCACTTTCAGGATTTTGTCCCAGAATCGTCATCGCCTTGCCGGCATCCGCAACAAACGTATAGCTATGCTTCTTGTGAATATCACCCAACCATTGTGCCGATTTTCTCTGTGATAAATTTTTGATCACCATGGAGTCCAAGACACTATTAGCGCCACCATATCCGTAGAAATCTGCAGACCGGGCAATACTAGCCTTAATATTTCCACTCTTGGCTTCATCCATTAATTGGGTAGCAATGGCTGCACGAATTTCACCTTTTACACTATTCGGATTATAAGGCGTTTCCTCCGTCATAGGCCCCTGTACTAATCCATACATATAGACATTGTCAAAGAAAATCAAACGCGCTCCTGTTTCTTTCGCCAGGCGAATGATATTACTCATGATCATTGGCCAATCGTTGTTCCATACAGCACGGTCATATTTCAGTCCGGCACACATATAGAGAACCGAAGCGCCTTTAGCTGCTTTGGACAAGGAAGCATAATCCTTCAGATCCGCCGCTGTCCAGGTTCCTAAGCCTGAATTCTGAATAGGGTTCCGGCTGATTAGCCTATGAGCCTCCCCACGGGCATTCAATAGCTCCGAAACGGCATTGCTGATCGGTCCTCCGGCTCCAAGAATGGTGTGCATATGCTTATGGTTTTGATTGCAAAGCTATAGTTGCCGACAACCTGGATGCGTTAACTTATGTAAGTATGAGGAATTAGAGGATAAACGAGGTTTCTAATTATTCACCCTCAGGCGTTAAAATAATAACAATAAAATAAATTTACTTCTCGGATAAGCTGATAAACAATGTGTAATTAGTTCCTTCTTGACACAATAATAATCCCCCTTAACTTCGCAGCTCCTTATGAGTGACGAAATCCGCCACGAATGTGGGCTAGCCTACATCCGCTTGCGAAAACCCCTCGCATACTATTACGAAAAGTACGGAACATCGTTATGGGGCTTGAACAAGCTCTATCTCCTGATGGAGAAACAACATAACCGGGGACAGGACGGCGCTGGTATTGCCAGTGTCAAGCTCGATATTACTCCTGGCCACCAGTTCATGTACCGCCAACGTCAAAGTGGCGCCGGTGCCATAGCCGGCATTTTCCAAAACCTTGGCTCGGAGGTCAGTGAACTCGAAAAAATGTACCCGGATATCCGGCAGCATCCCGCGCTTCTGAAAGGCTATTTGCGTTTTATGGGTGAAGTGCTGATGGGACATCTCCGCTACGGTACCCAGGGTAAGAACAATGTGGATTTTTGCCACCCCTTCTTTAAGCCCAATATCGCACCCGTCCGGAATCTCATGATGGCCGGAAATTTCAACCTGGTCAATACCGACGAACTCTTCCGCATCCTGGATGAACATCCTACAACAACCATGCGGGAAAGTGACTTGGGGGCTATGATCGAAATGGTTCATTACTATCTCTGCCTGGCTGATGATACAAACCCGGACCAACTAAATCTTGAAGGAGTCCTTAAACAGGCTGCTTCTCATTTCGACGGCGGTTATACCTGTGGAGGCTTGATTGGCAATGGTGATTCATTCGTACTCCGGGATCCCCATGGAATCCGTCCGGCATTCTTTTATCAGGATGATGAAGTGGTCGTTGCCGCCTCCGAAAGGCCCGCAATCATGACCGCTTTTAAGGTCCAATTGGAGGATGTTCATGAGCTACAACCCGGTCATGCCATAATTGTAAATAGTAAAGGTGAGTTTTCAAATCCCGAAATTCTGGCCCCGCGAAAGCCCGCTGCCTGTTCTTTTGAGCGCATTTACTTCAGTCGGGGGTCGGATGCCGATATATACAATGAACGGAAACAATTAGGCAGAAACCTGGCCCCAAGGGTCCTGGTAGCTATTGAAAATAATCTGAAGGACACGATCGTATCCTTTATACCGAATACAGCAGAAACTGCCTTTTTCGGACTGATCAAGGGCCTGGAAGCCTGGCTCAATGAGATCAAGCTCGATCGCCTCAAACGGAAGCGGGATTCCATGAGCGATGATGATGTACTGGAACTCATTGGTCGCAGGGTCCGGATTGAAAAGATTGCCATCAAGGATGTAAAGATGCGCACCTTCATCACCGAAGATGCCAGCCGAGCAGAAATGGTGCAACACGTGTATGACATCACCTATGGCACGGTTCGTCCGGGTATAGACAGCATTGTGGTAATCGATGATAGTATTGTCCGCGGAACCACCCTTCGGGAAAGTATTATCCGCATGCTGGATCGTCTGGGTCCAAAGAAGATTATTATTGTGAGTTCGGCCCCGCAGATCCGTTATCCGGATTGTTATGGCATCGATATGAGCCGGATGGGTGATTTTATTGCTTTCCAGGCAGCCATTGCCCTACTAAATCAAACGGATCAGGGAAGTGTCATCAAGCAGGTCTATTACGAATGTAAAAGGGCTGCAGATAGTGGTACCCTCGATAAGCAGAATTTTGTCCAGGGGATCTATGAACCGTTTACCGACGAGGAGATCAGTCATAAAATCGCTGAGATGCTGAATCCGGGTGATGTCAATGCGGATATTGAGATCATTTACCAGACTATGGAAGGCTTGCACGCAGCCATTCCGGATCATCCGGGCGACTGGTATTTTACGGGTAATTATCCAACTCCAGGCGGTGCCCGTGTTGCGAACAGAGCCTTTATGAATTGGATGGAGCAGAAGGAAGGGCGGGGGTATTGAGGATGCAATAATCAATAAAAAAGGGCTAAAGCCCTTGACATTTTTGGGGTGCATTTTCAACCCCGGCCTAAAGGCTTGCTCGCCCGCTGTGGCTTAGCGAAGGAGGGCCAGCCAAAGCCTTAGGCGACGGCTGGCCTTTTGCGTTGGTACTCTACAGAATGTTTATGGGCAAAATATCATTCCAAATTACCCCACAATAATCTATAAAAAAGGGCTAAAGACCTTGACATTTTTGGGGGCAATTCTAAACCCCAGCCTTAAGCCATTGGCAACTACATTCAGAAACTCTGGACGGAACGAGTGAGATTGCTTTGTCAGTCACTGCAGTTGGTCCGTGCCTTTAAGAGCTAAAGCCCTAGACATTTTTGGAGACAATTCTAATCCCCAGCCTAAAGGCATGGGGCAACTGGTTAGAACGAACCAAGTGCCCAAATGTTGTCTAATTGCCCGGAGGAGTCTCGGCACTGAGGGACCAGGGATTCTGGCCTGAGTTTTATAGATTTCCGGAAACGATCGGATATGTTCCAGTTTGCCCGGCTAATCACTACGCTGTCTAATACTACAAAAACTCATGATAAACGAGATCTGCTTCTGGATTATTTCAGGACATCAGAGGGAGCCGATAAACTCTGGCTCATCGCTCTATTTACCGGAAGACGACCAAAGCGCCTGGTGAACAGCAGCCTGATGAAACAATGGTGCATGGAGGAAACCAATATTCCACCCTGGCTTTTCGATGAGAGTTATCATATGGTTGGGGATCTGTCAGAATCCATTGCCTTGCTTCTTGAAAATTCAAAAGAACTCTTGATACAGGAATCCGATGAATCACTGCCGGATTTGATGAATGCCATACGGCGATTGCAAAAAGCACCGGAAGAACAGCGGAAACAATTCATTCTTGAACAATGGCACAAGCTTCCGGAGGATGCCTGTATCGTGTTCAATAAGCTGATCATGGGCGGATTCAGGATCGGCGTTAGTCAGGCTTTAGTTTTTCAGGCACTCGCCATTTACCTGGACCAGGATATCCAACGAATCGCCCATTTACTTTCAGGTAGTTGGGATCCATACCTAATCAGCTTTCAGGAATTAATCCATGCGGATCGGGCAAGCACAGACCTGTCAAAACCCTATCCCTTTTATCTGGCTTATCCCCTGGAATCAAAGATCGAAAGCCTTGGAAGCCCGCAGGAATGGCAGTTGGAATGGAAATGGGATGGGATCCGGGGACAGCTCATCCGCAGGGGTGGGACTATGTATCTCTGGAGTCGTGGCGAGGAACTGATCACGGATAAATTCCCCGAGATAGAAAGTCTACTCCATTTATTGCCGGATGGAATTGCACTGGATGGGGAGGTACTTGCCTTTCGGGATGGATTGCCCATCTCCTTCCAATACCTTCAAACACGTATTACCCGAAAGACGGTCTCAAAGAAGCAATTGTTAGAGGCACCCACGGTATTCATGGCCTACGATATCCTGGAGTATGAGGGAATGGATATCCGTTCCTGGCCGCTTGAACAACGACGAGCCCTTATACAAAGACTTGTGACTTCCATAAATGCCCCTTCCCTGATCCTTTCACCACGTATTCCATTTACCGATTGGAACGAATTGCCGGATGTCCTGAATCAGGCTCGGGAGCGGAATTGCGAAGGGTTCATGATCAAACGAAAATCTGCGCCTTATCAGGCGGGGCGACGTCGCGGTGATTGGTGGAAATGGAAGATCGACCCCTTGTCTGTTGATGCCGTGATGATCTATGCACAAAAGGGGAGTGGTAAACGGAGTGGCCTTTATACAGACTATACATTCGCCGTTCGGGATGGGGCGTCTCTGGTGCCCTTTGCCAAAGCTTATAGTGGTTTGACAGACTCCGAAATCGCCGTGCTGGATCGATGGATCAAAGCCAATAGTAAGGAGCAATTTGGCCCGGTGCGCACCGTAAAAGCAGCGCAGGTTTTTGAAATTGGATTTGAAGGAATCGGAAGGTCTGCAAGACATAAAAGTGGTGTAGCTGTGCGTTTTCCAAGGATCCTGAAATGGAGGACTGATAAAACCGTTGATGAAATTAATACGCTCAAGGATTTGCAGGATCTTCTAAACTTATTTGGAAAAATGCCTCCCGCCTCAGCACCTGACAAATAGCAATTGAAATAATGATCCCAGCGCTAATTTGTGAAATATTCAAATTAGGTATTGAATATCAATAGATTGAATTACCTAAGTTATAAATGTCTATTTTGTAAGATCTTCAAAACTTAAATGGGCGTTTATGATCAACCGCAAATTCTTTTTTGATACCGTTAAACAAACCTTATTTAACGGAAAGTTGAGTCAAGACCAGGTCAATGGTCTCACAGCCATTCTGGACACATGGGAGAATAGATATGCGCAAAATGATGATCGATGGCTGGCCTATATGCTAGCAACGGCGCATCATGAAACGGACCGGAATATGCAGCCAATTGAGGAATATGGTAAAGGTAAAAACATGCCTTATGGTCGGAGAATTAAAATGAGCAGGCAGCCCTACACGGACACTGATGCAATATTCTATGGCCGCGGATTTGTGCAATTGACCTGGTATGAGAATTACGATCGGGCCGGTAAGGAATTGGGTGTCGATATGCTTCATCAGCCGGAACTCGCATTGGACCTTACCATTGCCTCCAAAGTGATGTTCCTGGGTATGACAGAAGGGTGGTTTACCGGTAAATCATTGAAGGATTACTTTAACCCAGGCAAAGAAGACTGGGTCAATGCCCGGCGAATTATCAATGGTCTTGATAAGGCCCAATTGATTTCTAGCTACGGATTGCACTACTATGCGGCTATTAGCCATACGGTTTAGTGGAGATTGGGTATCAGGTAGCAGGTATCAGGCTGTTAGGTAGGGAACGTTCTAACCTTCTATGCTCTATTTTCTGGTATCGTGAAGTCTATAGTTTTTTCCGGGAGCATCCCAATCGGTTAAATTGGATGCTGATTCCCAAAAATCTCCATGTTGCTGTGAGATCCCATGCTCCCGCCGTAGCCTTTGGCGAAGGATGGCCTTGCTTCGGGATGACACCATTGCTTGAGGTGTATTACTTACTTGGGACTTCAATAATGACCGTAAGAAATAGACATATGTTGTTGGGTGAGTATAACCCGCCTTTCCTTCATAGTTGTAAGACATAAGGTAAATGCTTTTGTAAGGGACTCGCTAACTTTCTAAATCGATCCTACGGCATCATGTTTTTAAGAAAAAACTGAATCGCATTAAGCATGTTCAAAAATAACTTCAAACCCCATCTTCAAATTGATTCCCCCATTACCAAATCACCAAATCACCAAATTACCAAACTGACCCTCCCTATCTTCTAATTTTCAAATCGACCTTTCCATTACCAAATCACCAAATTATCAAATCAAAAACCCCCTCTGGCTATATAGTAATCCAAAAATGGCTGGCATCGAAAGGATTGAAAGCCTTTGCTTTTCAGCAAGCGGCATGGGAAGCGTATTGCCAGGGGGAAAGTGGACTGGTAAATGCACCAACCGGATTTGGTAAAACCTTTTCCATATTCCTTGCGGCCCTGATTGATTTTATCAACCATCATTCGGATTATAAGCAGGCGGATGCACCAGGCCGGAATCCTAGGTCGAAGGGCCTTCAATTGATCTGGGTGACTCCATTAAGAGCTTTGGCAAAAGATATCAAACGGGCTATGGAAATGGCACTTTTTGAGCTGGAGATCCCTTGGACAGTTGGCGTTCGGAATGGTGATACGCCTGTTGCAGAGAGAGCCCGTCAACAAAAGCACAGCCCGGAAATATTATTGATCACCCCCGAGAGTCTGCATTTATTACTCGCTACGAAAAACCATGAGCAGATCTTTCAAAATCTGAAAGGCATTGCTGTGGATGAGTGGCATGAGTTATTGGGAACGAAACGGGGTGTACAGGTAGAACTTGCCGTTTCACACCTTAAATCGATCCGGCAGGCTGAGGAAAAAGTAGAGGAGCAATCTGAAAACAAGAATGCACATAGGTTAAGGATTTGGTCGATCTCGGCAACCATTGGAAATATCGAGGAAGCCTGTCAGGTACTCTTGGGTGATTGGACGCAAGGGACCATCATCCGGGCGGAACTAAGGAAGCAAATTGATATCAAAACCTTATTACCGGATACCGTGGAGCGTTTTCCCTGGGCCGGTCATCTGGGATTGCGCATGGTTCGGGATGTCCTGCCAATTATTCATAACAGTCGAACAACCTTGCTCTTTACGAATGTCCGAAGTCAGGCAGAGCGCTGGTATCAGGCCTTGCTGGAAGCAGATCCGGAACTAGCAGGTGTGATGGCTTTGCATCATAGTGCGATTGATGGTGCGACCCGGGCCTGGGTGGAGGAGCAGTTGCATGAAGGTTATTTGAAGGTGGTGGTTTGCACGGCAAGCTTGGATCTTGGGGTGGATTTTCGGCCGGTAGATACGGTTATACAGGTCGGTTCACCAAAAGGCGTTGCCCGATTTTTGCAACGTGCCGGAAGGAGTGGCCATAGTCCGGATGCCGTTAGCCGGATCTGGTTTGTACCTACCCATTCCCTGGAGATCCTGGAAAGCCTGGCCTTACAAAAGGCGTATGCTACCGGGCTGGTTGAAAAGCGAAACCCGGTCATGATGGCCTGGGATGTCCTGATCCAGTATATGGTTACCCGGGCTGTTGGCGATGGTTTCAGAAGTATGGAATTGTATCGGGAGATCATCTCAACCAACTCCTATGCGGATGTGAGTTGGGATGAATGGGAAAGCCTGCTGCTCTTTGTTACCAGGGGAGGTGATACGCTGAGTGGCTATGAAGAGTATCACAAAGTAGTACTGACGGAAGAGGGTCTTTACCGGGTGATAAGCCGACAGGTTGCCTTGCGCCACCGGATGAACATTGGAACAATTGTAGGCGATGCCTTGATGCGGGTACGGTTTATGAGTGGTGCATTTATTGGGACGATCGAGGAGAATTTTATTTCCAAACTGAATCCCGGGGATTCATTTATCCTCGCAGGCAGAAGGCTTGAGCTGGTGGCTATTCGCGATATGGATGCCTTAGTGAAAAAGAGTACGGCGAAGAATGCGATCGTGCCCAGTTGGATGGGCGGTCGATTACCCCTATCTGCGGATATGGGAGATATTCTGCGGCATGTTTATGAAGCCTGTGGTAGTAATCCGGAGAACAATGAACTGATCGGATTTTTATCACCCTTACTGGACACGCAACAACAATGGTCAGCCATACCAGCCAGCGGTGAATTATTGATTGAGAAGATCCGAACGAAGGAGGCGCACCATCTATTTGTATATCCCTTTGAAGGGCGATTGGTGCATCAGGCAATGGCAGCCATGCTGGCTTTCCGGATTTCGAAATTGCTGCCGATATCTTTTTCGATTGCGATGAGTGATTATGGATTCGAGCTACAAAGTGATCAGCCGATCCCAGTTGATGCGGAAAATGTTCATTCCTTTTTCAATCCTAAAGATTGGTATGTGGATCTCTTGAAGAGTACGAATGCTGCGGAATTGGGGAAGCGTAAATTCAGGGATATAGCGGTGATAGCAGGGTTAATATTCCAGGGGATGCCAGGGGCGAAGAAAAAGCAGCGGCATCTGCAGAATTCATCATCGCTTATTTATGAGGTTTTGCGGGAAGCGGCGCCCAATCATTTGTTGCTCCAGCAGGCAGATACCGAAGTGTTGACCTATGAAATCGAGGCGGAGCGCCTGTATCAGGCGATGGAGCGTATTTATAATGGGAAGATCAATCTGCAATGTCCATTGCAATTGACGCCATTTTCCTTTCCGATCAAGGTGGATAGTTTGCGGGAGCAATTGACGAGTGAGAAGTTAGAAGACCGTGTAAAGCGGATGCAGGAGCAATTGAAGAATGCCTGAAAAGATTTTAAA